>Ga0182016_10000395_pt1 | contig 54612 bp, 47 predicted proteins | sample 712S2MmetaG_FD_120491 | JGI IMG/M metagenome (GOLD analysis project Ga0182016, IMG submission 120491) | Permafrost microbial communities from Stordalen Mire, Sweden - 712S2M metaG | ecosystem: Environmental > Terrestrial > Soil > Wetlands > Permafrost | place: Sweden: Stordalen | collected...
CACCAAAGAAGACCGGCGCCAAATACAGGGGCGATACCATGGAACCATGGCCGATCCCACCGAGCCTTTCGAGTTGCCGATCCAGGTAGCGCCAGACGACATCGACGAACTCGGGCACGTCAATAATGTGACCTATCTACGCTGGGTGCAGGATGCCGCCGTAGCCCACTGGACCGCCGCCGCTCCGGCCGCCGAACAGGCGCGCCTGTTCTGGATCGTGCTCCGCCACGAGATCGACTATCTTCACCCCGCGCACCTGGAGGACCGCCTCGCCGCCTTCACCTGGGTGGGTACCAGCACGCGCCTGCGCTTCGACCGCCATACCGAAATCCGGCGCGCCGACGATGGCCGCGTCCTCGCCCGCGCGCGCACCGTCTGGTGCCCCATCGATGCCACCACCAGAAAACCCACACCCGTCAGTGCGGAACTGAGAGCGCGCTTCTCCGTTCCCGCTACTTCGCCGGAGTAAGAGACCGCAAGCGATCCTTATTGATCTTGAGCACCACCCCGGCATTCCGGTCGGCCACTTCGCTCACCTTATATTCGGCCGCCGTGCCCAGCACCTGCGCCACTTCCGACCCGGTCAGCTTATAGTCGTCCATCAGCCACTGCGCCATATTCCCGGTGGCATCGCGAAAAGCCGCGTCGATCGACCCGTCCAGCCCCATCGCCATGATATGAGTGGCCGACTCCAGCCGCGGCCCCGGCATTCCCTTGCGCGGCAGCACGTCCACCGTGAATTCCACGTCCATCGAGGTTTCCAGCGCGTTGCCGTTCAGCTCGCCGTCACCCTGCGCCGCATGGCCGTCGCCCACATAGAGCAAAGCTCCCGGCACGCTCACCGGCAAATAAATCGTCGCGCCTTCGGCCACTTCGTTGAAATCCATGTTGCCGCCGAACCGGCCGGAATCGCCCGTTCCCGGAGGCGCCTGCGCCGTCCCTGTCGCCGCCGCCACGCATCCCAGCATGGGATGCAGCGGCACCGTGTACTGCCCCAAATGCTCGCCCGGCTTCTCGGAAGTGGCCACACCCTTCTGCACATCCAGGTGCCAGCGCACATTCTTGAAACCGTCCTTCACCTTCACCGCCAGATCGCTGTCCACTCCGCGCTCCACGATGCCGTCATCGCCGATCGCCCAATCGCGATTCAATCGCAGATGCGTGAGATGCACCGCCAGGACATCGCCGGGCGCCGCGCCTGCTACATAGAAAGGACCAGTCTCCGGATTTCCGCCGAGCACGCGGGCGACGCCCTTCTCATCGGTCCCACCGGCATCCACCGTGGTGGTGTGGATGGTATCGCCCGGCGACACGGTCAGCGCCGGCGCATTGAACGGCGAGAACTGGCGATAGAAAACCGTCGGCACAAAATCGTGTCGCTGCGGCCCACCCGGGCGTGGCTCCGGAGCACGCGTTGCCGCAAATTTGTGCGTCACCGGATGCTCCTTATCGTCGCCATCGATGAAGACGATCGTGCCCGAGATCGCACCGCCCCGAAACGTGCCGGTCAGTTCCTCGGTTCCGCCCTGATCGTCCTTGGCCAGGAAGTGGATGGCGCTCCCGTTCAGTGCGCCCTCCAGCTTGTCGCCCCCGAACGTGCCCGTGAACTTGTCACCCTCCTGTTTCAGTTCCATGGAATAGTTGATCGGCGTGCCATAAAAATCGGTGGTGGTGAACCATTTGCCCGTAAGCGTGGGCGTCTGGGCCAGCAGGAGCGCCGGTACCAGCATCAGCAGAGAGGCAGCATTGCGCATAGCGTTCATAGTAGACGAATCGAAACGGTGGAGGTTAGCTGACCTACGTGGCGCAGGCACTCCTGCCTGCTGCGCCGAGACTCCGAACTCCTGATCTCAGGGGACGACCTCAGGAGTTCGGAGACTCATCTCGGCGCGACGGGTCGAGAAGAGTCTCGACCCAGCAGACTGAAGTCTGCGCCACATCGGTCCAGTCCCCCTTTACAACTCTCCCCACTCGATCCATACTAGGTCTGATTTCGTACTAGTATGCCGCCCAGAAACCAACCCACCGATCTGACGCCGCTTTCCCCCGCCGTCTTCCACATTCTTCTCTCCCTCGGCGAGGGCGAACGGCACGGATATGCCCTCCGCCGCGAGATCGCCCAACGAACCGGCGGGAAGCTGAAACTCGGCCCCGGCGTCCTCTACGGCTCCATCCACAAAATGCTCGAATGGGAACTCATCGAAGAGTCCGACGAGCGCCCCGACCCGCACCTCGACGACGAACGCCGCCGCTACTATCGCATCACCCCCTACGGCCGCAAAGTGGCGCAAGCCGAAGCCGCCCGCATGCGCGGCCTGGTGCAACTGGCCGCCGCCAAATTCGGAGCGCCTAAACATGCCTGAAGATCCGCTATCCGTGCGCCTGTACCGCCGTCTGCTGAAGCTCTATCCGGCCGGCTTCCGCGAAAACTACGCCGCGGCCATGGAACGCGCCTTCCGCGATGAGCTCCAGGAGTCGCACGGCGTACTGTTGTGGCTCCGCCTACTCGCCGATCTCGCCGTCTCTCTCCCCGAGCAATTCGCCCGCGAGCTCGCGCAGGATGCCCGCCACACCATTCGCTTGTGGGCAGCGCGCCCCTGGCATACCGCCTTCGCCATTCTCGCCCTCGCCATCGGCATCGGCGCCAACACCGGCGTCTTCAGCGTGGTCAACGCCCTTCTCCTGCGCTCGCTTCCCTTTCGCGATGCCGACCGATTGGCCACTCTACAAATATTCTTTCCGCCGCTCGACAGCCCTCGGCATTTTCACGATTGGCGCACGCAGAGCGACTATCTCGCCGACGCCGCCCTCTGGGAAACCGGAGACGTCAACCTGGGCGGCTCTGGCGAATGGCAGAGAGCTCACGTAGCGCAAACCTCGTGGAATTTCTTCCAGCTTCTCGGCACGCAGCCCATATTGGGCCGCGCCTTCGCTCCCGGCGAGGAAGTGGAGGGGAACGGGTGGGGAACGCCGGGGCCGAACGCCGTCGCGGTCATTAGTTATGGGCTGTGGCAGAGCCTGTATGCCGGCGAGGCCAGGGCGCTGGGTTCCACCATCCGCATCGATGGCAATCCGCTTGCGATCGTCGGCGTGGCGCCGCCGGGATTCGATTATCCCGAGCAGACCGTCATCTGGAAACCTGCCGCGTATAGTGGCGGCAATTTCGGCTGGACTACAATCGCCCGTCTCAAGCCCGGGATTACGTGGGAGCGGGCCCGCTCCGAGGTTCTCGCAGACGGATACCGCGTCTGGCCGGCGAGCAGACGAGCGCCGCATAGCAAACCTTCCACGCTGACACCGTTGCGCGACGAACTGGCAGGCCCTTCCAAGCGCGCCTCCCTGCTATTGATGGCCGGCGTGGCGCTGATTCTGCTCATCGCCTGTACCAACGTCGCCAATCTCCTGATGGCGCGCACCGCGGATCGCGCCGCCGAACTCTCCATTCGCTCTGCCCTAGGCGCCAGCCGCGCCCGCATCTCCCAGCAGTTGCTCACCGAGTGCGCACTGCTGTCGCTGGCCGCCGCCTTCGCGGGGCTCGCCGCGGCCTTCGCCACCACGTCCATCGCCGCCAGACTCCAGCCGGCCGCGCTGGCCAGCCAGACGTACTCGCTGCTCGATAGACGCGTGCTGGCATTTGCCATCGCCGTCTCCCTGCTCAGTGGCCTGCTCTTTGGCGTGCTTCCGGCGCTCTACGCCAGCCGCGTCCACATTTTCGGTACGCGCAGTTCGAGCGATGTGCGCGGCTCGCGCGCCATTCGAGACACCTTGGTGGCCGCGCAGGTGATGCTCACCATCGTGCTGCTCACCGCGTCCATTTCGCTGGGCCGCGCCTTCACCGCCATCATGCATCTCGACCGCGGCTTCAACCGCAGCGGCGTAATCACCGCCGGCGTCTCGCTGGAAGGCACACACGTGGAAACCGATTCTGGCCGGATCGCTTATTTCCAGGAAGTGTTCGGCCGCCTGCGGCGCCTCCCGGGCGTGCGCAGCGTGAGTTCCACGCAATTCCTGCCGCTGGTAGCCAAGGGCTTCATGGGTGGGAGATTCAGCCTGGACGGCAGGCGCGCCAGCGAGAATTCTATCGTCGTTCCCGTCCTGCCCGACTATTTTCGCGCCATGGGCGCCGGGATTCTCGCCGGGCGCGAGTTCACGCCTGCCGACTTGCAGTCCACCGCCGAACCCGCCATCGTCAACGATGCGTTTGCGCGCCAGTTCGGGCAACCTGGCGAACTCTTGGGCCGTCACGTCGATATCGGCAACAGTCACTGGACCATCATCGGGGTGGTGAAACGCATGGATTACTTAGCCGACGGCGCCAACGGGAGCGAGATCTTCCGGCTCTCCCGTTCGCCCGGAGGTTGGCCGGGATGGACCGTCGTAGTCAAAGTCGATGGCAGGGCGGAAGAGCGCCTGGCGACGATCCGCGACACCATCCAATCGGTCGACCGGAAAGTCCCGGTCTTCGGTGTGAAAACCATGCAGCAGCGCATGGACGATCTGTTCGCCCGCCCGCAATTCTACCGGACCGCGGTCACATTTTTCGCCGCCTTCGCATTGCTGCTCGCCATCATCGGCATCTACGGCATCGTTTCCTATACCGTGGCGCGCCGAACGCATGAAATGGGCGTCCGCATGGCCCTCGGCGCCACTCCGGAAACGCTGCGCGTCGTGCTCCTGCGGCAAGGCCTGCTGCCGATTGTTGCCGGCGCTATCCCCGGAATCGCGCTCGCCGTCCTCAGCGGCCGTCTTCTGGAAAGCCTGGTGGAAGGCGCCAGATCGGTGGAACCTGCGGCCTACGCGGGCGCCGTCCTGTTCATCGCCGCTATTGCGGCAGCCGGCATCCGGATCGCCACCCGCCCCATCGCCAGGCTCGACATCACCGAGATCCTGCGCACCGACTAAAGTGCTTCCGGCTGCGCGTGGGACATGCTTTTAGCGTGTCCTTTTCGAGAGACCCTATACTGAGGACGTGCAGCTCCGTCCAGCCGAACCGAACGATGTGCTCGCAGTTGCTCGTGTGCACGTCCGTTCGTGGCAAGTCGCTTACCGGACGCTCATCCCGGACGATTTCCTCGACGCTCTCCGTCCCGAAGATCGCGCCGCGAGATACGATTTTGCGACAACCGACGTTCGCAAGCCGCGGACCATCCTGGCGGTCGAGCGCGGCGAGATCCTCGGTTTTGCCACCACGTCGCCATCGCGCGATCCGGACCGGCCGGACCACGGAGAGCTCTGTGCGCTCTATGTGGATCCGCCACACTGGGGCCGGGGTATCGGCGCCACGCTGATATCGGCGGCCCGCGCGCGCCTCGCGGAACTCGGATTTCGCAATGCTCTTCTGTGGGTCCTGGAAGGCAACATTCGCGCGGAGCGCTTCTATCGCGCCGATCGCTGGGCTCCCGATGGCGTCCTGCGCACAGACTCGCGGCGCGGCGTGACGCTCCACGAAGTCCGCTACCAGCGCGCGCTAGAAACGTCGTAGTCCAGTGCCGCTACGGCGGGTGTGTGCGAGCTTTGGTAGGTCGGAAAGGGTGGTGTTGAGAATTCAAGATTCAATTAGCTTCTGATAGCTGGCGTGCTCGTGGCGGCGTTCGGTATGCCATGTCCGGCGCAGGAGTTCAAACCGTACGCCGGTTCCAAATTGGATGAGAAGGCTTCGCGCGAGGCGTCCGCCGCCGCTCCCGGGCAAGCAATCGGAGGTCTACACGACGGACGACTCCCTCGATAAGGTATATGCGTTTTACGAGGGCATGTACAAGGAGATCGCCATGCGCAGCGGCGGACCGAAACTGCCCTCGGGACAACAGGTCAAGTGGTATTTCTTCATCCTCGACAGCGGAACGACATTGGCCAATTCCAAGTTCTGGATGAAAATCCAGCGTCCCTATGTCGGCGGGGCCGACGGCTCGGATGGCCGCGACCTCACCATTATTCAGACGGTTCGAAGCAAGTAACCGGCCAGCTTTTCCTTCTGTCGCTCATATTAAGAACTTTGCGCTCTTGTGAGTTTCCTCCGCGCGGCGACAGCCCACCCCTCCGTGGCCTCCGCCCCCTCAGTGCTCTCCGGTTTTGACTTTGGCGTTTCTTCTTCTCCGTGTCTCTGTGCCTCCGTGGTGAATATTGACCCTACCACGCCCCCGCCGCGCGAATGGCGTCGCGAATCGCTTCCGCTTCCGCGCCCGGCTGGTAGAACGTCACCTTGCCTTCGCGGTCGATCAGCACCGTAGTCGGATACGAGTTCACCAGGAACGCGCGCGCCGCCGCGCTGGCGGAATCCACCAGCGACGGCATGGTGTATCCGTACTTCTGCAAATACGCGCGCGCGATCTCCGGCGCCTCATCGTCCACTCCGAACACCATCAGCCCCTTCGCCTGCAGACTCCGATGGAGCAATTCGATGGTCGGCAGAGCCTGCCGGCAGTATCCGCACCACGTTGCCCAGAAGTCGAGCAGCACTACCTTGCCGCGCAGATCTCGGAGGTGCACTTCGTGGCCGTCGAGATCGTGCAGCGCGATGTCGGGCGCCGCATTTCCCGCCATGGTCTGCGGCGCCTGGTGCGCCGCCTCCACGCGATTCACGGCGTGCGTCGCATCCGGAGCGTAAGCCACGCTCTCGTTCGCGACGCTCACTCCCAGCCGCACCGCTGTATACGTCAGCTCATCCCTGGAGTTAGGCTCCTCGATCACCGACTTCCTCACCAGATGACTCGCATCGTCGATCCACAAATCCTGCGTCACCCCGCGGCCTAACGGCATCCGCACCACCGTGCAGTCGCTATCCGCCAAACGCTCGTGGCGCAAAATCTCCGGCGTGCCCCGCCCCTGGTCCACGAGATGGAAGCTGAAAGGCCGTCCCTTCGGCGCTTGCGGGACCTTCTGATACTGGTTGGACGCCGGGTATACGGTCCAACTCGTCTGGCCGTCGGCGATCTCGATGCGCGGCTCGCCCCCGACTTCGAACTCGCGCCGCCATCGGTTCGGCGGACTGAACAACAGGGTCGACCGCACTTCCGACCGCGTCTCAGTCTTCTCAGTAGTACGGTTGCGGACATCGATGTATTCGAACCGCGCGGCGGGAAGATTGCGGTACGTTTCCGCCACCTGATGGAGCAGTTCCCGAGCCTTCACGGCTTCCGGTCCTTCCACTTTCGCTCCTTCGCGCGAGAAGAATTCCGCCGTGCCTTTATCCGTGCGATCCGAGCCATCGCGATATTCCGAGCGGTGGGCCATCAGCAGCCGCCCGTCAGGCAAGGGGATCAGCTGCATTCGCACCATCGAAAACCCGTGGTCGAAGTTGGCGATGAGATAGCCTTTATAAGTGTCGGCGGACGTCTCGCCCCAATCGCAATCCGACGGCGTGCAGCGTCCCCACACATGCACCAGGATTCGCCCGTTGTCCCGCCGCACCACCACCTGTGTGGTACCGCCCGTGTCGGCATTGTCGTTCAGCCAGCTCCCATCAAGCGGATCGGAAGCCGGCGTTTGCCCGAGCAGCAGCGTCGACACGAAGAGAAGAAGGTAGCGCGTGCTCAATCTCACAGGAATCCCCTCCTCTAAGACGGTGCGGCATCCCAGTTAGTTGATGCTATTTTATCCCCGCCGCAAGAATCTGCGAACCAGGCCCGCCGGCGTGCATGATATTCTGAAAAACCCGCGTCGCCATGAAACGCCCACAATCATCGCGGCAACGATACCGCTCCTTCGTTGAGGACTACCGCCGGCGCCGTCTCGACGACGTGGGACAGGACCGCCAACCGGAAGCCGTCGAGCCGTCGCAGGATGCGCGCCGCAAGCGCCGCCAGTATTTGCGCGAATACGTGCGCTGGCTGCGGCCGCATGGCGGAGCCGTCGCCGTCTTGTTCCTCCTCGCGTTGGTGGCTGCGGGCTTGCAGATGGCGGAGCCGCTGTTCCTGCGCTTTATTGTAGACCGCGTACTGCTGAATTCCCATCTCGAACGGACTTACCGCTTTCGGCTCTTGAATACCGCCGGCCTGATATTCCTCGCGCTGATCGTCGCGTCCAATCTGGTGAGCGCGCTTCGCGAATACCGCCAGCGTCTGGTCAATAACCGCATCACCATTGCGCTGCGCCGGGCGCTCTATGAGCGGCTCCTCAATCTACCCATGCCGAAGCTGTGGGACATGAAGACCGGCGGCATCCTTTCGCGCATCTCGGGAGATGTCGACACCACCACCGGTCTGTTACAGATGGCCCTCATTTCGCCTTCGGTATCGGTCATCCGGCTGGTCGTCGCCTTTGCCATCCTCGCTTCTCTGAACTGGCGGCTGGCCCTGACGGCGCTGGCGATCGTGCCCGGCATCATGGCGATCAGCTTCGTCTTCGCCAAGCGCGTCAGGCCCATCTACCGCTCGGTGCGCAAAGACGCCGAGGAGATCGATGGCCGCGTGGGCGAAACATTTTCGGGCATTCGCGTGGTGCGCGCCTTTCGCCGCGAGGTCCACGAGCTGCTCGAATTCATGCGCGGCCGCCATTCCGTCCTGCGGAAGGAAATGTTCGCGCAACGGCGCGAGACCGTCATCTGGACGTCGTGGAACCTGTTGATGGGCGTGGTTAACGTGGCCATCGTCTGGTTCGGCGGCTTTCTGAACCTGCGCGGCGGGGCGTCCATCGGCGACATCATGGCGTTCCAGTGGTACAGCTTCCAATTGCTGAACCCGATTTGGAACATCGTCAACACGTTTTCCGAACTGCAGCGCTCGCTTGCGGCCATGGAGCGCGTCTTCGAAATCCTGGCGATGGAAATCGACAAACCCGACCGGCCGAACGCCATCGATGCGCCCTCCACCGTAAGCGAAATCCGCTTCGAAGACGTGGAGTTCGAATACCGCGAGGGCCGGCCCGTGGTACGCGCCTTCAACCTGACGGCGGCCGGCGGATCGGTGAACGCCCTGGTGGGCCGCAGCGGCGCCGGCAAGACCACCGTCACCGATCTGGTGGCGCGATTCCATGACCCGAGCAAGGGGCGCATCCTGCTGAACGGCGTCGATATCCGCGATTTCAAGCTGCGTTCCTACCGCGGCCTCCTGGCCCTGGTGCAGCAAGACGTCTTCCTGTTTGACGGATCGGTGCGCGACAACATCGCGTACGGCCGCGGTGACGCCTCCGATGCCGAAGTGGAGGACGCCGCGCGCCGCGCCAACGCGCATGAATTCATCGAGCGGCTCCCCGAGCAATACGATACCTTCATCGGCGAGCGCGGCGTGAAGCTCTCCGGCGGCCAGCAGCAGCGGCTGGCCATCGCGCGGGCGATTTTGGCGGCGCCGCAAATCCTCATCCTGGACGAGGCCACAAGCAATCTCGACACCGAAAGCGAGCAGCTGATTCAGTCCTCCATGGCCACGCTGCTCGCCGGACGCACCACCTTTGTGATTGCCCACCGGCTTTCCACGGTGCGCCGCGCCGACTCCATTTTGTTGATGGAAGATGGCAGCATCATCGAGCGGGGAACGCACGAGGAGCTGATGGCGGCGCGCGGTGTCTACTACCAGATGGTGGTGCGACAAATGGAATCGCACGGCGATGCCAGTGAAATGGTGCTGAGGTGACGGCGCGCCTCCGCTCGACTGACCGCAGCCGCACGGCATGAGCGCCCGTAACCCCCGCAGATACTACGCCAACGCTATCCCTGCTCCCTCATCCCCAAGGCAACCGCCGAGCAGAAGCCGCATGTCAGCGACGGGCGTTTTCCGTCAATTTGACGTGAGCGCGACTTCGCAGGAGCAGTCTGCTCAAACGCCGTTTGGGGCCAGTTTCCGAGTAGCAGACTTACGGACGGAGCGAGCAGGCAACCAAGTTGGAGTGGCGGGGAGACGGCGCCCCCGGTCTCGTTGGATATGGGTATTCAGGCCGCGTCGCGTACTTCTACCGTCATCTGTTTACCAAGCGCCGCCAAGGCAGCCTGGATTCTCTCTGCCTTGGTAGCATGTTCGGGATCCAGCATGCGGCGAATCACCCGCTCATGCACTCCGATGCGGCGCGCCAGTTCGGAATTGTTGACTTGCTGGTCCCGCATCGCAAGGTACAGGGCCAATTTCGGCGCCAGCCAAAGCGGCACCGGCACCAGACGCTGACCGCGCTTGGCCGCTGAAGGCGTGGGGATCTTTCCCGCCGGGATAAGCGGATCGAGAGGTCCGACCCAAGGGCATCCATAGCCTCTTCAATCGCCTCCTGATGGTCTTTTCCATCGGTGGCGACACGTGGGAGATCGACGAATTCAACCAGAACGCGGCCGTCACTGCCGGCCGTGAATAGTGCAGGATACGCAAAGGCGGACATTGGTTCACCTCTCATAGTTCATGCGGATCGATGTTCAGATCGCGGCACATCTTCGCCAGCAGGCCGCGGCCCGATTTCTTTCTTCCGATCCTTGAGGTTGGTGAAATCGTCGCCGAAGTACAAGCGCCCATGACTGCCTTTACCCTTATCTTCCACAAACAAACAGGCGACCTTCTTGCGCCGGGCCAGCCTTTGTACCCGCCGCTCGAATTCCCCACCCTTCACACCTCCAGTCTCGGACAGTTCTGTCCGATCGTCAAGCGGAGGGGTCAGAGCGGTTGCCCGGCAGCCTTCGATTGCATGCTGTGCTCCAGTGGCGTCCCAACCTTTCTACGAGTAGGCGACAAATCTCCCGGAGACGGATATCCGCAGAACGCCGACGACCCCTCGCCCGAAGCCCCAAACTCAGCCATCAGCGAACTAAGGGCCCAAGGGGATTAATTGCGTGACAAGGCGACAGTCAACTCCCTGGCGCCAAGCCTCTCGTGCGAGCGTCCTCTCATCCTCCGTGATCAGTACGCATTCGTGCTGCAGCGCCAACTGAATTAACGCTGTGTCAGTTGTGCCGATGTCGGGCAGACACGCCTGAAAGCTTTTCTCCGCGGCAAGGTCGAGGAGCCGAACCAGTCTCTCGTCAATCTCCCACTGAATTAGAAGATCGATACTTGTGCGCCAGAAGGCTATTCGGTCAGCGCCATAAAGCTTCAGCCGGCTCTTCGCCAGACCACCCAATTCAGCTATCACGTGAGCCGTTGTAAGCTTGTCTCTAATGGAGCTCAGTAGCGCCAACAAGCGCCGTTGGGCCGCAAACCCTCGCAGCTCATCTGCTAGCTCACTGGTGAACCTCGGAGATCTCCCGAGTTCGGCGAAGCGCAAATCGTAGTTGATGACCAGCACGCTGAACAGCGGCCCGGTATCAATAACCGCTTTGGGAAACATCACTAGGCCGTCAATTTGTCCCTGCTGGTCCGAACATAGGGAACGTCATAGCGAAGCGACAGCCTACTCCGTAGATCTTTGACCTGATTCAACAGAGTCTTGCTCACGCTGGCGAGGTGCGCGGCAATCTGTGCAGTGGAACTGTCGTGTTCCCGTACATTGGGATAGGCCAGAGCCTGGAGCAGCGATTTCCGGTGTCGGTTCCAGAACTTCGCCGTCGCAAAGTGCGGGGGCAACTCACCAAGGTTGTTAACGACATTTTGTCCTAGTAGCTTTATCCGATCAGACGCTGGATAAGCACCGAATACGAAGCGGATGTCCTCAATGCCAAGGTCAAGCAAATTCTCCGGCGCCAATAGCGAGTTGCAGAGATCTACAAACTGATCGTTTGATATGAGGGCTGAATGGAGCGCGATTACCGAATTGAGTAAGGTCTCGGTTGCCACATCGTGCGTTTGGATGTTCGCCGCCAGCGGCAGGTTCAACTCCGCTACCTGCTCGAGGTTCGATTCGGCGTCCGAACGTAGGTAGCTCTTGGTAGGTCGTATGAGCTCCAACATCGGCGGAGCGAACGAAAACGTCCAATTTCGTTTGGTCAATAACCCCAGCTCGAATTCTACCGATCCAATTAGCGGATTCAGAACAGTGTCGAACCATGCACGGACGATTCTTGGTCCAAGGCGTGGCTCAACAGAAACCTGCACGGATCCAGTTTCGGACAGTTCTTTCAGGATGCTGGTGACCGATGAAAACGGAACGCCCTCTTGGGCTAGCCAGTTTCCGACCTCATGACCAAGCAGGGAATGCGTGACTGCTGCAACACCGGACTCTTCACCGAACTGCCCAGAATCAACGATGTCGTACCGGAGATCGGTTTGAGTGCTGTCCGCAGTCCTTTGGATCTGAACGATTCTCAGCACTGGCACAATCCTAACACGCATCGGCGAGGGTCCGTCACCGTAAACTGGCCGGAATCCGATTTCGCCACCCCCGTTGGTGCGCTCGTCCCGACTACCGAATTTTGGCCCTGCCGCCGCTCCGCCCGGTTGACGCGCCACTCGGAGAATGGGATGGATTCCGTCGCTGCGAAGGGTCGCTCCCGTGAGACGCCGCTCACATCAGTTCGAGCATGCCTGCAGCCCACTCTGATGGGCAGTCGCCCACCGTGATCCTCGACCGCGCCGGGCGGATTCACCTGGGCGAGTCTGCTGTAGGCGATCCCTCGCATCGAACAGGCGGTGCGCCGCCCCCTTACTCCCAAGGCAAATACGCCGCCCCGTACAAGCCCGCCTCATTCCCCAGCGTGGCCTTCTCGATCGCCGGCTTGGTCGCCCGATAGGTATACGACCGCTCCGCGCACACGCGCAGCATTTCCGGCGCGAATAAATCCCACGCCGGCAGCGGACCGCCGCTCAACAAATAAAGCGGGAAATTGAAGGTGTTCACCAGCGTCGCCAGCGCGATCCCCAGAGCATCGCCCATCGTCCGGAAAATCGCCCGCGCTTTGTCGCCCGCCTCACCCTCTTCCGCCGCCAGATCGGCCACATCCTTCGACGTCAAATTCTCGCCCAGGTGCAGCATGTGCGCCATCGCCACAATCGCCGTTGCCGACGCGCTCTTTTCCAGACATCCCCGATTCCCGCAGGCGCACGGGCTCCCGTTCGGCACCACCGTAATGTGCCCGAGTTCGCCCGCCATCCCGACGAATCCGCGCAGAATGTGCCCGCCTGAAATGATCCCGCCGCCGATGCCCGTTCCCAGCGTGAGCAGCACCAGATCGTCGTAGTCTTTCCCCGCGCCGATCCACTTTTCACCCTGCGCCGCAGCATTGGCGTCGTTCTCCAGAATCACCTGCGTATTCAGACGCCGGCTCAGCTCGTCGCGCACCGGAAAATTCTCGAAGTACGGCAGGTTCGGGCTGTTGGTGATGAAGCCCTCTTTCATGCGAATGAATCCCGGCACGCCCAAGCCGATGCCCTTCAGATCGGCCGCGCCGTACTTCTCGCGCAGCTTTCCGATCGCGCTCACGATATCGTTGAGCACCGCGTCGCGCCCGTGCACAAAGTCGGTGGCTGCAGGGATCTTGTCCATCATCTTGCCTTCGCGGCCGATGGCCGCCGCTCGCAGGTTGGTCCCGCCCAAGTCGATTCCGATGGAGTATTCCGCCATTGCACGGGCATGATACCATGCGGCCTATGCGAATTTTTCGCCTGCTGCCCATATTCGCTGCCGCCGCTGTGCTCGCCCAGACACCGCGCCATCCGCTCACCCTGGACGATCTCGCGCGTTTTCGCGATGTCCGCGACCCGCAATGCTCGCCCGACGGACAGTGGGTGGCTTACACCGTCACCACCACGGACCCCAAAGAAGACAAGCACGACACCGACGTCTGGATGGTCAGCTTCGACGGCAAGCGCGACCTCCGTCTCACTTCCACACCCGAAAACGAGACCACCCCGCGCTGGAGTCCCGACGGCAAGTATCTGGCGTTTCTCTCTTCGCGGCCGGGCAAGGCGAAAGGCAACCAGGTGTGGCTGCTCGACCGCTCCGGCGGCGAGGCCGTGCAACTCACCGACGTGAAGGGCCGCCTGCAAAGCTACGAATGGTCGCCCGATTCGAAGCGGCTGGCGCTGGTGATCGGCGATCCCGATCCCGAAGGCGAGCCGGAGGAAGGCGCCAAGCCGAAAACGCCCAAGCCCATCGTGATCGACCGCTACCATTTCAAACAGGATGGCGCCGGTTACGTGCTCTCCGGCCGACACAGCTATATCTACCTGTTCGACATCGCGGCCAAAAAGCTCGAGCGCCTGACCAGCGGCCAGAAGTACGACGAGTCGTCGCCCGTCTGGTCGCCCGACGGAGCGCGCATCGCCTTTATGAGCAATCATGCCGGCGACCCCGATCGCGACGGCGGCGGGCAGGTCTACGTGGCGGAATCGCACGCCGGCTCAGCGGAAAAGCAGCTCACTCCGCTCACCATGAATGCCGGCCGCGGGCGCGTGGACTGGAGTCCCGATGGCAAGTCGATCGCGTTTCTGGCCGGCGAATCGGAAAAGAAATTCGACGCCTACGGAATGGAGCGGCTGGCGCTGGCCACGAGCGATGGAAGCGGTACGCCGGCGCTGGTGAAGGCCGCTGCCGATCTCGATCGCGGCGTCTCCTCCGCACACTTCAGCCCCGACGGCAGCGCCATTACGTTCCTGGTGACCGACGATCGCAACGTCTACCCGGCCAGCGTCAACGCGACCGGCTACGCGCTGGTTCGGCTCATGGACAGACCGGTAGTTCTGAGCAGTGTCACCGAAACGAAAGGCTGCGCGGCATTCCTCAGCGGCGGCGATGACCTGCCAATCGAAGTTTACGTAATGGACGGTTCGGCGATGCGCCAGCTCACTCACCAGAACGACGCCCTGATGTCGGAGTTGCAAGTAGCGCCGACGGAGGAAGTCAGCTTCAAGAGCAAGGATGGAACCGAGGTCCACGGCCTGTTGACCAAACCTCTCGGCTATACTGCCGGCACGAAGGTTCCGTTCCTGTTGCGAATCCACGGCGGTCCCAATGGGCAGGACGCGCATTCCTTTTCCACCGAGCGCCAGTTCTTCGCCGCCAACGGATACGCAGTGATGGCCGTGAATTATCGCGGCAGCGCTGGCCGCGGGCAGAAATTTTCGCGCGCCATCGCCGCCGATTGGGGCCACTACGAAGTGGACGATCTCGAGGCCGGCGTGGAGTACGCCATCCGCACGGGGCTCGCCGATCCCGACCGCCTGGGAGTCGGCGGCTGGAGCTACGGCGCCATCCTCACCGACTACCTGATCGCCAGCGATACGCGCTTCAAGGCCGCCACCAGCGGAGCCGGAACCGCGTTCACCGTCGCCTTCTACGGCACCGATCAATACATCACGCAATACGACGAGGAGATCGGTCCGCCCTGGAAGGCGTTCGACACCTATATGAAGATCTCCTATCCGTTTCTGCATGCCGACCGCATCAAGACGCCCACTCTCTTCCTCGGCGGCGAGCGCGATTTCAACGTCCCGGTGCAAGGCGGGCAGCAGATGTATCAGGCGCTGCGCAGCCTCGGCATCGACACCCAGCTCATCATTTATCCCAACGAGACTCACGGCATCCAGCGTCCCAGCTATCAGCGCGATCGCATGGAGCGTTACCTTGCGTGGTACGACAAATATCTGAAGAAATCGGCGAGCGCTCCGACGGCGGCAGGCGCCCCGGCGCACTAATCTATCGCACCTCCAGGCGGATCGGCCGCGGCGGACCCTTTGGCGGAACGCTGACCTCGACCCACAGTTCTTTCCCGCGAGGGACGATCGAGGGATCGGCGGCGTGCTCGGGGAGGAAGAAGGCGACCGGCTCCTGGAGACTCCACCGATCCCCGGTGCGGAAGGCGCGCAAGTGGGTGCTGGAGCCGAACGGAGCGCCGTCGCGCTCCAGGAAGAGGCGTCCGTCGCGAATGGAGAGATTCCCCGCTTCGGAAGTGCCCGGCCCGGTTTCCACTTCCAAACGGAGCGCTAGATAGCGGCCGCGTATCGGCAGATTCGGATCTACGGGCGCGGCCTGGGCCCAGACTCTCGGCAGGCGCTCGCGATCGAGAGCGTATTTGCCGAACACGGACAGCGCGATGGCGCATTGCACTACCAGTACGGCGATTCCACGATAGGCGGGTTTCATACGGCCTCCGGAGAGTTCATGCGCGCCAGCAGACCGCGGCGCGTGCGTTCCAATAACCATCCGCCGCCCAGGAAGAGCAGTCCCATCAGGATGAGGCTGGCCGAGCGGCCGATCTTATCCATCACATCGGAGAAATAGAAACCGAGGACGGTGAGGGCGAAGCCCACGATGGCGAGGTTGATTCTCTCAGGGCGCGATTCTTCAATGCCCCACCATGCGAGGCCGATCGCGCCGGCTGCGCAACAGAGATATACCAGCGCGTGGCTGCCCGTGCCCGGGTTACTCAACGCCAACAGCGCGGTCCACGCCACGGCAGCGAGATTCCAAAGCACGTCGCGCCGGCGCAGCAATACAGCCGCGGCGCAAGGGACCAGGAGCGCCACGGTCCAACCGGCGGTGAGCATTCCTTCGTTCGGAGGCGTGCTCCCCCGGTCTACGGCGAGAAAGAAAGCCGAAGGCAGCAAGGCGATGCCGCCGATCCACATCAGCGCTTTGCGTAAAGGAGAATCTTCGGACGAGCGGCGCGCGCTCAGGTACGTCAAACTGAGGGCGCAGATTCCGATCGCGACAGGCGTGGCGTAATAGCGGCCGGTATCGGTGTTCCAGGAAAACCACTCCGAAGCGAGCCAAGCCGGCACGAGGATCGCGGTGAGCGCCGCTTGCGGCCAGTTCCGGAGCAATGCCCACGCCAGCGCTGCGCCGATGGCCCAGAGCATGACAGCCGAGGGCCAGTGTTCGGCGAGATTGTAGATTTGGCCGGCGAGCGCGATGGCCGTTCCCAGCGTCACGGTGCCGATGGCGTGCAGAGCGGCCGAGAGGCCTTCGAAACGCTGGGAAACAGCCGCGCCGGCGGCGTGGAAGACGGCGACCATCAGGACTACCAGCGCCATCCGCGAGTTGGGCGATATCTGGTCCCAATGCGCGGAGACGAATAACAGGGCTCCGGAGGCGACCAGGATTGCGCCGAATACCAACGCGAGCAGCGTGGGCCAGCGCAATCCACGGGGAGGAGACTGCGCGCGCTCCCACTCGCGGATGCGGCCGGCGAGTTCGGGGGCGACGAAACCGGCGCCGGTCCATCGTTCCAGGTGGAGATCCCATTCTTTGGACATGCCGGTACATTAGCAGATGTCCGGCCACGCCTGCCGAACTTACCTGTCAATCAGTTAGCTCTTGGCAGGCTAGTTGGGCTAGGCAGAAAATGAACAGTCCCGTACATTGGATGTACAGCGCGATAGAATCAAGCCACGTCGCGCTCGGCGCGCCGGCGAGCTCGGATGACGAGAAATTCGGAGAGCTTCATGGGAGGGCCGGGACCGTACATCATCTGGCGCTCGACGGCCCTTTGATATTGCCCCAGGATCTCGAGTTTATGGCCCCGTTCGAACTTGCAGTCTTGAAGATCCAGGAGGATTTCGACTTCCCAGGGCTGGAAGGAATTGCGCGCCAGGGCGCCGCGCATCACTTCGCCGATCAATCGCTTGAAGCGATTGAGCATTAATTCCTGTTCGATAAGGTCGTCGGCTTCCATGGTGAAAAACGGCTCCCCAACAGCTCAAGAGGCTAATCGTCGGGGAGCCGAATGCGCTTTCTGCCTGCTACTGGACATATCGGCACTTGGTTGCGGTGCTTTAGTGGGAGTTTGCGGCAGACCGGCAGAGACAAAGAATGCCGGCAAGAGTGCCGGCGCTGCAGACTAAAGTCCGCGCCACGTCACTGATTCTGATTGTTGGCGGTGGCGGTGTGACTCGGGCGCCCCCCTTCACGGGTTGGGCTGGATTGTTGGGTTCGTTCGGTAAATCTGTGTGAAGGGACGAATGGAGGTCAGCAAGGGAGTTCGCATCGCCATCAGCTTTAGGACACTCCTGGGGGGAGGATCGGGGGCGGATTACTTCATCTGGTTGAGGCTGAAGCTCTAATAAGATTCGAGCGCCGGTGACTTCCGGAGCAGCACCCGGAACCAGGCGCAGTCGTTACGGGATACCCGGTAGTCCTCCAAGGCTATGTCGCTGTTGGTGGCGCGTCCGATCGTTACCGTGCCTTTGGCCAAAGCGAACTCCTGTCTGGGACCCGTAGGGGGCGTCAGGATCAGCTTGCCGAAGCTCATAGCCGCGGCATTCCCCCACCGGTACCGCTGAATCCTTTCTCACGCATGCCACAGAATGTCAACGGATGGTTCGCGCTTCCCGGAAGCCGGCATCCGATCCCGACAACGGCAGCATCCCAGCAGCTGCTTTTCCTCCAACTGAACCTGCCCATAGTCCCCTCTGCGAAAAAATGGCCAACATCGCATATGGCGTCAAACACCGGCAAAACAGCTCACACGAATCTTGCGGCAGCCTAAATTTGCGTTCAGCCAACGGCCGGGGCAATTTCCCTTGGGAGATCCCCCACTGAACACGGCGCAAAACGGGCTAAAGCTCCGCCGGATTTCCTTCCGCCCCGACGAAATCTGGGGCGCATTGCGCCTCTGCACTGCCTGGGAGTGGATGGCACTCGGCGATGAAATCACCTAATCTATATGGCAATGACAGTGGAGCGTTCCAACCCGCGGGTGAATAGCGCGGGCCGGGTGGCTCGCTACGCGCTTGCCGCGCTTGTGTTGCCGAGCGCGTTGGCCCAAACCGTGCCTGTCTTCCGCGCCACCAGCGAAACCGTCCTCGTTCCCACAACCGTACTCGACAAACAGGGGCAGCCGCTGACCGGGCTGAAACTCGAAGACTTCGCACTGCGCGTAGACGGCAGGCCCGTGAAGATCACGGCACTGAATGAAATTTCCGGCCCTTTGCTGGCGAGCGCGAAAGTGAAGCCGCTGCCGCCTGACACGGTGACCAACGTTATGCCGCTGGAGGCGACACAGCGCTCGTGGGTGATTCTGCTCGTCGACCTGCTCAATACTTCCCTGCCGGATCGGATGGAGCTTCGCAGACAACTTCTCAAGTTCCTGACGACGGACCTTCGGCCGGGGCAACCGATCGCGATCTATGCGCTGGGCAATTCGTTGACGCTGGTGCATCCATTCACCAGCGACACGCAACAACTGATCGAAGCGGCACAGCGACTGATGAACGAGAAGGGACTTCCGCCGGCCACGGGCGCGGGTTTCGCGAGTGCGACGCCGGTCGCTGTGCCGGGGGAGATCGCGGCGGCGCCAGGCGCCCCGGCCACGATTGCTCCGGCGAACTATGCATCCGGCGTTGGAGGCGCAGAAGAACGTGCGGCTGCGGGGGCAGGCGATATCGAGAGCTTTCTGCTGGCGGCCCAGTGGCGCATGGCAAACTACAATAACCATACGCGAGCCGAAGATACCCTGGCGCAGTTTCGGCAACTGGCCAACGCGTTTGCGGGCGTGGCCGGGAAGAAGACGGTGTTGTGGCTCACCGGGGATGCTTCACCGCTCAATCCAACTTTGATGAACCAGGTTAATATCGGCGATCCGTCTTCCGAGCCGCTGCGCGTTCAGTGGCCTCGAGTGGCGGCCACCTATGAAGCGATGAGTGCCGCTGGTATTTCCCTGTTTCCTGTGGATATTCGCGGCGTCGGCAACTCCGGCCTGAAGAAACCCGATGAGACGCCCTCGCATCCGGAGTTCGTGCAGACAGCGGCGCAGAGCCAGCCGAGCGATTCCACGGTTTACTCGTCCGCCACTGCGCAACGGCAGGGAGAAGCGGCGAATGCCATCATGGCCATGGAAACGGCGGCGGTAGAGACCGGGGGCCGGGTACTGGCGGGCAGCAACGATTTGAGCGGCTTGTTGGGACGGGCACAGAGTTTGTGGTCGAGCTATTACGTGTTGGCCTTCGCGCCGCAACCGGAGCCGCAAGGGAAGTCACCGGTGTATCACCGCATTGAAGTGAAAGTGCCGGGGCGTGCGGTCGAAGTGCTGTACCGGCGCGGCTATTCGGCGCGCCCGGAGTCGCTGATCGCCTCCGATGACGAGCTCAAGCGCGATGTGGGGGAGGCTTCCAACAGTCCGGTGGATCTCACCGCAATTCCGCTGACGTTGAAATTGGCGCCGGAGGACAAGGGCCCTTCCAGCCGCAGTCCGCGATTCATGCTGATCGTCCCGGCATCGGCGCTCGATCGTAGCGACACGCCACAGGGCTCGCGCTACTACTTTTCGATTTTTATTCTGCTGAAGGATGCCAGAGGGAAAGTGCTCTCGGACCTGGGTGACAAGATCGACAAGGTCTTCGCTCCGGCGGAAGCCGAGGCGCTGGCGAAGCGCGGCTTCGCCTACCCCGGACAATTCGACGCGCCTGCCGGGGAGAAGACGTTCGGGCGGATCATCGTTCGCGATAACCTGAGCGGGCGCGTGGGGACGATTACGGTTCAGATCGGGAAGGATTGAAATTCCGATGTCGGGTTGGCACTTTTCGTGTTCGGGACCACTCCCTCACGGTCGTGGCTCGGTAACGGCGGCCGCACTTGCTCTACTTGCCTGGATGTCGCCCGCCGCCCGTTCGGAAGCGGTGCAATTATTCCAATGGAAGAACGTCAACATCCAGGGCATGGGCTACGTCACCGGTCTGGTGGTGCAGCCGGCCGCGCCCTTCGATGTTTACATCCGCACCGATGTGGGCGGCGCTTATCGCTTCGACCGGCCCTCATCGAGCTGGATTCCTCTGCTCGACGGCTTGGCCACTCAGGCCGGCATCGGGACCGAGAGTGTCGCCATCGATCCCGGCACTCCGTCGCGCGTCTATGCGGTCATTCCGCGCACCAATGCCATCGTCAATAACCAATACCAGTACACCGCCGAGGCGATGGTCTCGGAGGACCGCGGCGTCACGTGGCGCGGCACCGGCCTGGTGCAATACGGCCTCTATATCGGTGCCAATGACGATTACCGGGTGGAATCGGGCGAGCGGCTGGCGGTCGACCCCAATAACTCGAACGTGGTCTACTTCGCCTCGCGGCGCAACGGATTGTGGAGGGGTTTGCGCCAGTCGAACGCGCAGTACACCTGGGCGCCGGTGTCCGGCGGGCTGCCGCCATGGACTACCGCGCCGACTGTGGACGCTGCGGGGTACACCTTCGTGCTCTTCGACGCGCGAGCTACCGTCAACGGTGTGTCGGAGACAATTTACACCGGCGTGCATGGCAGCGCGGTCTGGCAATCGGCGGACGGCGGCCAGACTTGGACCAGCCTGGGCGGTCCCAGTAATCCCGTGCGCGGAGTAGTTGCCAGCGACGGCACGTTGTATATGAGCTGCGGAGTTACCAGTCCGGCCTCCGGAAACGTGGCGCGGTATTCCAATGGCCAATGGACCGATATTACTCCCGGCGACAACTCCGCTCCGTACACCGGGATTACGGCGGATCCGGGGAACGCGGCCACGGTGATGGTGGGCCGCGACACTTCGGTGTGGCGCTCGGCCAACGCGGGCGCTTCCTGGAGCCGGCAGGTGATGGTCATGAACGGCTTCGACCCGCACGCTTCGGGCTCCAACCCTTCAGCGCCGAATTACTATATTTCGACGGCGGGCGCTTCCGGCGGCATGGCGGCGCTGTTCATCGACCCTTCGAATTCCAAACAGGTGTGGTGGACCAATGGCTGGGGAGTCGCGCTCACTGCGGATGTTACAGCCAGTCCGGCTTTTTGGGCCTGGCAGATGCAGAATCTGGAAGAGCTGGTCGGCGTGACGGTGCGCGTTCCTCCCAAGCCCAAGGCCAGCGGCGGGGCCGACCTGGTGAGTATGGTGGAAGACATGGTCGGATTCCGGCACGCGGACCGCGACCAGGTGCCCAGCTCGAAGATCAATCCGGCGGGCGTGCCGTTCGATCCCAATGCGAGCTTCAGCTGGCAGGTTCCCATGTATGGCGGCACCACCTATCCCGTGCCGTGGCCCAACGTTTCCATGGGCGCGAGCCTGGATTACAGTTACTACCAGCCCGACAACCTGGCGTTCGTCGGCAACGGGGAATGGCAGGCGTGGTCGCTATACGGTTCGTCGAGCGATAACGGTGTCACCTGGACTGCGTTCCCTTCGGTGCCATCGGAGCAGCTCTGGTCGGGCGGCACGCAACTGTTGTCGACGCCGGTCAGCGGACAGATCGCCATGTCGTCCACGAATCCGCTGAATATCATCTGGGCGCCGGCCTGGGGGACGTTCGACGGCGGATTCGGCACGGCCAACGGGCCGAATGCTCCCTGGCCGCACTACACCACCGATGGCGGCAAGACGTGGGCGTTATGCAAACTGGCCAACCCACCCGCCAGGCCCAACCCATACGATCCGCAGAACAACAACGATGTGCATTACGACTCGCTGCCGAAATCGTGGGCGATCGGCATCAGCCCTTACGTGACCAGCAACATTCTGTCGGCGGACCGGAACGATCCCAACGGCAATACTTTCTACTATTGGGACAGCACGTACTTTTACTACTCCTCGGATGGCGGGGCAACCTGGGGGGTGAGCGCCGCTTCCGGGTTCCCCGGCAACATCGTCAACGTCACCATCGCGTCCAACCCTGCGGTTTACGGCGATGTGTGGATGGCTTTCGCGCGCAACGGCTGTTGTGGGACTGCGGACCTGAATGGCAATCCGCTCTATCATTCCAGCGATGGAGGGAAGACTTTCGGGAAGGTGGCCGGGATCGACATCTGCGACAAGATCGCTTTCGGGCTGGGCAACAGTCCGCAGACTCCGTTTATCTACATCCTGGGGCGGATCGCCGGCGCGACGCGGGACGCTATTTATAAGTCGGAAGACGGAGGCCAGGGCTGGATTCGCATCACCAATCCGGACACGCAGGCGATGCTGAACGTGGCGCAGATGGAGGGTGACATGCGGACCCCCAACCTGCTCTATCTGGCGGTGGCGGGGCGCGGCATCTGGTATGGCACCCTGCCGGCCACCGCACCGGCCACGCCATCGTTCACGGCGAATGCGGTGACGAACGGCGCCAGTTTTTCCGACGCGCTGACGCGCGGATCGGTAACGACGATTTTCGGTGCTAACCTTGCGCCGGCGGGGGTTGCGGCCTCGGCGACATTTGTCCCACTGCCCACCAGCTTGAACGGCGTCATGGTCGCCGTCGATAGCGTTCCGGCTCCGCTGTGGTACGTCTCTCCGGGGCAGATCAGTTTTCAGATGCCGTGGGAGTCGCCCCTGGCCGGCAGTTCCAACATCCAGGTCTACAACGGGCTCGGCGTGAGCCAACCGGTTACCGTGACGCTCTCTCCGTACGCTCCGGGAGTTTTCCAATATTACCCGGCTGCAGGCGATCTGGAAAGCGTCATCACGCATGACGATTACAGCCTGGTGACCGCAGCCAAGCCCGCTGTACCCGGAGAGAACATCGTGGTGTGGATGACCGGCTTCGGAGACGTGGCAGTGGTTCCGCAAACCGGCTTCGGGAGCCCTTTGGGCGCGACGGCGATCACGCTGCCCATGGCCTCTCTGGCGGGCGCAAATGTGCCCGTGATCTACGCCGGCCTGACGTACGGCGCGATCGGTTTGACCCAGGTGCAGATTCAATTGCCCGGCACGCTTCCGGCGGGCAATCCGCTGGCACTGCAGGTGACCGCCGGCGGGTCAGCCAGCCAGGCGGTCACGTTGTGGGTGAAGCAGCCTTAGTACATTGCTTCATAAATACGGTCTCGCATCTGTGGAAGACCGCTCCCTCGCGGTCGCGGCTCATAACGGAGCCGCGCGCGTGAGCGGTCGGGCAATACGTTGGTGAACTTCTGAAGTGACCGACTTAGTTGATGAAGACCAGGTCGCCGAACCGTTCGGGATGGTGGGGGTTGGGGCTGGGATCCAGAGGATCGACCCACATGCTGAGGCGGCGGTCGGGCTCTACGCCGTCCCAGCGGTTGAACGTGGCGGTCCAAACGTCTCCCGGCTGGGGGCGGCGGGCAAGCTCTTCGAAGTTAGCCCACGGGATGGAGACTTCCAGGCTCCAACCTTTGTCCCGATCGCCACGCGCGTTGAGCGTGCCGTCGATAAACGTGGCCAACTGCACGCCTTGCAAGTTGAAGCGCTTCAGAACGTACTGCGCAGACTTGATGGAGACGTAATCGTAGAGCACGGCGCGGGCATTCATTTCGAGACCGTAATAGACGTCGGTCTGCGAAGGCCGCGGATTGATGAAGGCCTCGACGGCATCGTCGCGGTAGGTGGGGTCGTCGCGTTCGGTAAACTGCGCGGTGATGTCGACGTCCTCGCACTGGTATCCGATGTAGAGGTTTCGGTCGTCCCAGAGGAGGCGCACAGTGGTCTTCTGCTTGGCGCCGGTCTGGGATTCCCAGGGGAAGATGAGGACGATCGGATTGGCTGTCTGCCAGGCCTTCTCATCGAGCTTGCCATCGATCTGAATGGGAGATGGCGCGCGCTTCACCTCATATCGCGGCCGGGACGGGGGCTGCGCCACGAGAGTGCCTGCGAGAAGGACGATGGCCAGGGCGAGTTTCATATATTGAGTCATCTCGATACTAACTGCTCGGGATTCCCATTTTAGCTTCCAAACGCGCGGAGAGGCGGTACGGGCAGTACCGATCCACCCACGGGTACGATTCGGTTGAATTGAACCTGGCAGTACGTATGGAGCTTGTTTGCCAGAGGATGTGGGTGCAAGCTCTTACCCATGCGACATTTAACTTACGAGTGGTTGAAAGATGAACAGGGCCAGGATCTAATCGAGTATACCCTCCTCATGGCCTTCGTGGCACTGACCTCAGCGGCGCTTTTCTTGGGAGTAGGGGGGAGTATCGCCGGCATCTGGACGACGACCAATAATCAGTTGAGTCAAGCCAACACCATGGCTTCTTAGTCTGAGACGTAGGCGGTAAAACAGCTGACGGCGGTGGCGCTCCCGGACACGGCGGTGGAAGCTGTCACGGGCAGATTTCGGACAGATGTTCGGGATGCGATCTATGCGGCGCGGTGATGACGATTACTTCGTCGATTTCAGAAGTCCGATGGTGTTGCCATCGAGATCGGAAAACCAGGCAAACGTACCGGTGGGAATTTTGACAGGCGGCACCAGCACCTTGCCTCCCAAGGCGACTGCCTTATCGAGGTAAGCCTGAACGTCTTCCACTTCGACGTAGAACATGGTGTAATGCTGCGGCTCGTGCCCGAGCGAGGTAATGTGTCCCGGAATTCCGCGCTGGCTTGAGGTGTCGATCACTCCGGCGGGGCCATTTTCCTGAATGTGCCAGCCGAAGAGGTCGGTGAAGAAGCGCTGGGTTTTAGGACGATCGCGGCATCCGATCTCGAAATATACGATGGGGTGCGCGGCCGGTTCGGTTCCGAATGCCGGTATAGCAGCGGCAGCTAGCGTGAGCGCTACGCGGCGGGTAAGGGCGGTGTCTTTCATGGTAATTCCTCCTCGCGTTCCAGGAATGGTAACACTTCGGGGTGGTCTAGCAGGCGGAGTTGGGAGACTTTTCCTGGCACGTCAGGTCGAGATAGGCAGGGGACAGTCCCTGCCGGGAACGTCTCTGGCGGCAGAAACCGAGTTCGTCATTGGGACCACTCCCTCACGGTCGCGGCTCGGTATCGGCGGATTGCGTTTCCGAGCCGCGCGCGTCAGCAAGCGGTTTCAGCTGCAACCGAAGACCCGAGGTTTCTGGAAAGTCTCGACCCAGCTCCAAATTCACGCCGGCGGCAATGGGTCCGTTGACATAGATCTGGTCGAATATCGGGCCGCCCCGGCGTCCGCCTCACCTGTGGCGCGTTGCGTTGTGCGGTCTGGCGGTGATAGCATCCCTCGAAGGGGTTGGGCTCCATTCACGTTTGCGCAAAGGGGGCGCCAAAACCGTCGCGGGGTTTCAGAGTATTTTGGAATGACGGCTGGATTGAACGACCAAGGCAATTTCGACGATCTGTTCGCGGCGACGTACGGGGAGCTACGCCGCCTGGCCTCGGCGGTTAAGGGCCGGGACAAGAGCGCCACGCTGAATCCGACGGCGTTGGTGCATGAGGCATGGCTGAAACTTTCGGGATCGCCGGGCATTACGGCGGCGTCGCAATTGCATTTCAAAAGGATGGCCGCGCGGGCCATGCGGCAAGTTCTGATTGAGGCGGCGCGGCGGAGGAAGTCCCTGAAGCGCGGCTCGGAAGAGGCGGTATTCGTGACGATGGATTCGTGGCAGGCACCGATGACGCTACGGGGGAGCGAGTTGATCGCGCTCGACGACTTGCTGCAGGAATTGGCGCGGATGAATCCACGGCAGGCCATGATGGTGGAGAGCCGGTTCTTCGGAGGGCTGGAAATGGCGGAGATCGCCGAGCTGCTGGAGATATCGGAAGCGACGGTGCTACGGGACTGGCGGGCCGCGCGAGCGTGGCTGGCGCAGGAGTTTCGGAGAGACTGATGGAGGCGGCGCGTTGGGAGCGGGTGCAGGCGCTATTCCATAGCGCGGCGGACTTGGAAGAGCCGCAACGGACCGGTTTCCTCGAAAAGGAATGCGGCGACGACCGGTCGCTGGTAGACGATGTCAGGCGCATGCTCGAAGAAGACGGACGCGCCGGGCTCTTGGACGGCAATGTTACGGAGTGGGCGGCCGATCGGTTCGGCGACGCGCTGGCCGCGTGGTTCCGCGATTTTAGTCCTTATCGGATCCAGCAAGTGCTCGGCGAGGGCGGGATGGGGGTGGTTTACCTGGCGGAGCGGAAGGACCTGGGGAACCTGGTAGCCATCAAGATTCTGCGCGACGGATGGCTCTCGCCGGGCAGGCGGGAGCGTTTCGCGGCGGAACAGCGCATGCTGGCGCAGTTGAACCACCCCTCCATCGCGCGGCTTTACGACGCCAATACGCTGCCGGACGGGACGCCCTGGTTCGTGATGGAGTACGTGGATGGTGTTCCACTGACCGAATACTGCCGGCGGAACAACTGCTCCGCGGATGAGCGAGTGAGGCTGATTCGGGCGGTGGCCGAGGCCGTTCAGTACGCGCACGAGCACGGCGTCGTTCACCGCGATCTGAAGCCTTCGAACATTCTGGTGAAGGCTGACGGTTCGCTTCGCCTGCTGGATTTCGGCATAGCAAAACAGCTCGATCCCGATGGTAGACCGGTGAATCAGACGCGCACGGCGCTTCGTCCCATGACACCGGCTTACGCATCGCCCGAGCAGCTTCGCGGCGAACCGGTGGGGGCCGCGACGGACGTGTATTCGCTGGGCGTGGTGCTCTACGAACTGTCGGCCGGGAAATTGCCGTTCGATCTGGCGAATAAGACGGCATCGGAGGCGGAGGCGATTGTAACGGCGGAGGAACCGGCAAGGCCCTCGGCCACGGGGGCGCGTACCCTTGGGAAAGCATCTTGGGCAAAGCTCGATGCGCTGTGCCTGCGGGCGATGGAGAAGGACACTCGGCGACGGTATGGGTCGGCTGCGGCTTTGATTGGCGATGTGGACCGGTATCTGAATCATGAGCCGCTGGAGGCGCAGACGGACTCGTGGCTTTGGTCGATGGGCGGGTTCGCGCGGCGTAACTCACGGGCGGTATCGATTGGGCTGGTGGCTTGCGGTGTGCTGGCGTTGGTTGCGGCGGCGGTCGCACTGACGCTGAATTTTTCGCGCAGGGGTGGACCGCTGCCGGGGCGATCGAGGACGGTGGCCGTGCTTCCGCTGGTCAACGCCAGCGCGGACCACAGTCTGGATTTTCTCTCGCAGGCGGTGGCGGACGAGATTGCGCGCACGCTAGGATACGCGCGGTCCATCTCGCTGCGTTCTGCCGATTCGGCGCGTCAGTACGCGGCGGGCCTGGCAGGTTTGCAAAAAGCGGGGCATGATCTGCGGGCGGCGACGGTTGTATCGGGCCACTTCATACGGGCGGGCGATCGGCTGCAGATTACGTTGGATCTGACGGACGTGGAAAGCGGCAGGCAGTTGTGGAGCGACGTCTTCGAGGCCCCGCCGGAGAATCTGATGGCGATGCAAGCGCAAATCGCCGCCAAGACGCGGCGGGCGATGGCGCCCGTGCTGGGGGTGTCGGAATTCGTGACGGCCGATCCTCCCAAGCCGGCAAATGAAGAGGCCTACCGGCTCTATATGCGCGCCATCGCCGTGCCGGACGAGATCTCGACCGATCCCGGCTATCGCAAGCGGGCGATCGAAATGTTGAACCGGTCGCTGGCGCTCGATCCCTCGTACGCTCCGGCTTGGCAGGCTCTTGCCACCTGGTACGGCTCGGACGGGTGGTTTGGCGACGGCGGTCAGGAGGCTTTGGAACGATGGCGCACGGCGGCGCGGCACGCCGCGGCGCTCGATCCCGATAACGCGGTTTACCAGGCGGGGAATCTGTACTTCGGCAGTTTGCGTTGGCGCGGGATCGCCAACGGCGGGGTGGCGCGCGGCGAAGCGTATCGCGAAATGGCGGATCTGCTGCGCCGGAGGCCGGACAGCGCGCGCCTCCACTTCCTGATGAGTTGGCTGCTGCGGGACACGGGGCTGCTGGATGAAGCGGCGCGGGAGTGCGATGCGTCGGTGCTGATCGACGCGCAGGATGCGGGGGCGCGGTCGTGCGGGGTCACTTTTATGCAACGGGGGGATTACCGGCGGGCACTCGACTATCTGCGTCTCGATCCCGATTCGGAAGTCTCGATTGCGGTGTCGATAGACGTTTTAGTACGGCAGGGTAAGGAGAAAGAGGCTCTGCAGGTAATGGCGCCGAAGATCCCGCAGTGGGGAGGGTACGCCGTCTTGCGGGCCGGCCTGGAGCACCGTCCGGCGGCGGAAATCGCGGCTCTGGCCGGGGAGGTGAGCGCCGCGCCGGATCCGGAAGTCAATTACTTCTCGGCGGCGCATCTGGCGTACGCAGGCCAGACGGACGCCGCGCTGGCGCTGTTGAAGCGAGCAGTCGAGGACGGGTATTGTGCGGTTCCGGCGATCGATTCGGACACGATGTTTGCGGGCGTGCGTGGGATGGCGGGATTCGCCGAGATCCGTGCGGCGGGGATGGCGTGCCAGAAGGAGTTTCGGGCCGAGCGGGAAAAGTGACGATTCACCACCGAGGCACGGAGACATCGAGAGAAACACCCCGTAGGGGGTGAGATAATCGACAAGGGAACATGCCGAAGCCAACCAATACCACGGACCGCCTCGATAAGCACGACCGCCAGATAGCCGCCATCCGTGACCTGGTGCACGAAGGCATGCGCCTCGTGGTCCAAAGCCGAAAAGACATCCGCGCCCTCAACGCGGCCCAGATCCGCACCGACGCCAGCCTGAAAGCACTCATCGACAGTCTGCACGGCGGCGGAAACGGCCACTCCAACGGCAAGACCAAACACTAATCCGGATACGCGGATCAAAGGCAAGACCCGAGCGCACGGAGGCGTTTGCCTGAGGCCATTTCGCGTCAGGGAGTGGTTTACATAGGTACAATGGAAAGAACGTGTCTGGGAAAACCTTTTACCTCGAAACCTTCGGCTGCCAGATGAATGTCCACGACTCCGAGAAAGTGGTCGGGACGCTTGTCGAGCAGGGCTATTCGCGAGTGGAGACGCCTGAAGAGGCGCACCTGGTCCTCTATAACACCTGCAGCATTCGCGATAAGGCTGAGCAGAAGGTTTTCAATCGCCTGCAGAATTTCAAGCGAGCCGGCAACGGGAAGATTTTCGGCGTGTTGGGGTGCGTGGCGCAGCAGGAAGGCGAGAAGATCTTCGAACGCGCGCCGCATGTCAGCCTGGTGGCCGGTTCGGCGAGCTATACGCGGCTGGGCGAGATGCTGGTGCAGATCGAGGCGGGCAACCGGCATGTTACCGGGCTGAGCCTAGACACGGAAGAGGCTTTCGACACGCCGTTCACGCGGCGCGACAATCCGCACCGCGCTTATATCACGATTATCGAAGGCTGCGATAAATCGTGCGCCTATTGCGTGGTGCCGTTCACGCGCGGGCCGGAGCGGAGCCGCACCAGCGAGAGCGTTATGGCGGAAGCGCGCGGGCTGGCGGAGCGCGGCTACACCGAAATCCAATTGCTGGGGCAGAACGTGAACAGCTATCGCGATCCTTCGCCGGCCGGCTGGGATTTCGCGGCGTTGCTGGCGCGGGTGGCCGAAATCCCGGGGATCCGGAGGGTGCGGTACACCACGTCGCACCCGCGCGACTTCGTGCGCGCGATTGTGGATGCCATGGACTCGAATGAGGCGATCTGCGACCACGTGCATTTGCCGGTGCAGTCGGGATCGTCGAAGGTGCTGGCGGCGATGGATCGGCTGTATACGCGCGACGAGTACATGCGGCGGATCGACTGGCTGAAGTCGGCCAAGCGGAAGTACTCGCTGACAACCGACATCATCGTGGGATTTCCGGGCGAGACGGAGGACGATTTCGAACAGACGCTGCGACTGCTGGACGAAGTGCAGTACGATTCGCTGTTCAGCTTCAAGTATTCGCCGCGGCCCAACACGGCTGCGCTGACGATGGAAGACAAAGTGCCTGAGGACGAGAAGCAGCGGCGCCTGTTGATTCTGCAGGAGAAACAACGGGCCATCCAGATCCGGCGGAATGCCGAGTGGATCGGCAATGTGCGGGAGGTGCTGGTAGAGGGGCGGCACGAGTCGTTGGGGCAGTGGATCGGCCGCACGTCGGACAATCGCACGCTCAACTTTTCGCACGCCGGGGAGGGCGGCGAGTCGCTCATCGGCTCGTACCTGCCGGTCCGGGTGACGCGGGCGGGTCCGAACTCATTGGTGGGCGAGAGCGTAACTGTGGTGTAATGAGGACTGGGAGGGCGTCATGGAAGTCGAAATGAAAATTCGCGGTCTCATGATGGATCCCGTGACCAACATGCCGATTGTGATCCTGAAGGATACAAGCGGCAACGCGGTGCTCCCGATCTGGGTGGGTGTGTACGAGGCCAACGCGATCGCGCTGGAGATCGAGAAGGTTTCGACTCCGCGGCCGATGACGCACGATCTGATCAAGCAACTGCTATTGGGACTCAATACCGCCTTGCGCAAAGTGGTAGTGAGCGAGTTGCGGGACGACACTTTTTACGCGGTGATCTGGCTGGATCGCGAAGGCGACCTGATCAGCGTGGATTCTCGCCCGAGCGACGCGCTGGCCCTGGCGTTGCGCCTCGACTGCCCGATTTACGTGGAAGAAAGCGTCCTCAAATCGTCCAAACAGGCCTCGGCGGTGACCGAGAAGGTCAATAACGAAGAGTTGCGGCGCTGGCTGGAGGGCCTCAACGACGAGGACCTCGGCCGCTATAAGATGTGACGCCCGAAATCGCCGAGCGTCTGGCAGCCTGCGAAATTCAATTGGCCGCGCAAGCTCAGGATTACTGCATGTTTGTGCGCGGAAACTGCCTGGCGCTGGTGCGAGCGGAGGGCGAGCGATTCACTTCCATGGGCAGTTCCGGCATGATGACAGAAAATGGCTTGGCTTACCTTGTCTGGAGCGACGGGAAGGCCTGGTTGTCGTCGCACGGCAATCAGGTGGAAGCCGACGCGGACCAAGTGGTAGCGATCCGGAAACTTTCGGAAGACTTAAAAAAGATATTTGAGCCGCCGATGAACGCAGATGAACGCCGATAAGACAAGAGACACTTTCCTTTTTCATCGGCGTTCATCGGCGTTCATCGGCGGCTAATAATTGTTTTGTGACTATCGACGAACAGCTTACTTACATCCGCAAGGGGATGGCAGAGATCATTCGAGAAGAGGATCTCCGCGAGCGGCTGGTGCTTGCCGCAAAGGCCGGCCGGCCGCTGCGCGTAAAGGCGGGGTTCGACCCGACGGCTCCCGACCTGCATCTGGGGCATACCGTGCTGCTGCGCAAGATGAAGCACTTTCAGGATCTCGGGCATACCGTGATCTTTCTGATCGGCGATATGACGGCGATGATCGGCGATCCCACCGGCCGCAATATCACGCGGCCGCCGATGACGCGGGAGGCGATCGAGCAGAACGCGGAGACGTACAAGGCGCAGGTGTTTAAGATCCTCGATCCGGTGAAGACCGAGGTCCGGTTCAACAGCCAGTGGCTGGAGCCGATGAAGTACCTGGAGTTGATCCAGCTGCTTTCCAAGTACACGGTGGCGCGGATTCTGGAGCGCGACGAGTTCTCCAAGCGGTACAAGGACGGGTTGCCGATTTCGATGCATGAGCTGATTTACCCGCTGGCGCAGGCGTACGATTCGGTGGCGCTGGAATGCGACGTGGAGATGGGCGGCACCGATCAGAAATTCAATCTGCTGGCGGGGCGGGAGATTCAGAAGGATTTCGGACAATTGCCGCAGATCGTGGCCACGGTGCCGATTCTCGAGGGGCTCGACGGCGTGAACAAGATGTCCAAGTCGCTGGGGAATTACATCGGCATCAACGAGCCGCCGGAGGTGATGTTCCGCAAGGTGATGCAGGTCTCCGACGGGTTGATGTTCCGCTATTACGAACTGCTGACCGACACGAGCGTGACGCAGATTGCCGAAATGCGGTCGCGGATTGCTTCGGGGGAACTGCACCCGATGGAGGCGAAGATCGCGCTCGGAAAGTCGATCGTCGCCGATTTCCACTCGGCGGAGGAGGCCGAGCGCGCCGCCGAGGTATTCAATTCGGTGGTGCGGCGCAAGGAAGTGCCCGATGACATTCAGGATGTGCCGATGCCGGAAGAGGCTCGCACGGCTGCCGGCATTCGGGTGGACAAACTGCTGGCGAAAATCGGGCTGGCGCCGTCGGTCACCGAAGCGGCCCGGAGGATCAAGGCGGGGGCAGTAGAGATCAATGGTGAAAAAGTGCGAGACTTAGTGCTTCCGGACCCGCCGGCGGAGTTGATAATTCAGGTTGGCAAGAACTGGCGGCGCGTCCGGCTTTGATCCCGTGAGAAAAAGATACTTCTGGAAACTTAAGCGCCGCGAAATCAATCTGGGCGAGCGCACCGTATTGATGGGCGTACTGAACGTCACGCCCGACTCCTTTTCCGACGGGGGTAAGTACTCCGACCCCGATCGTGCCTTCGCGCGCGCGTTGGAACTCGAAGAAGAAGGCGCGGACATTCTCGATATCGGGGCGGAATCGACCAAGCCGGGGTCGGCGCGCATCTCGGCGGCGGAGGAATTGCGGCGGCTGATCCCGGTGCTGAAGCGGCTGAAGGACAAGGTTGGCATTCCGATCTCGGTGGACACTTACAAGGCTGAGGTAGCGGAGCGGGCGTTCGAGCTTGGCGCGGAAATTATCAACGATCCTTCGGGGCTTACGATGGAACCGCAGTTGGCCCGGACGGTATCGAACCACGATGGCGGGTTGGTGCTCAATCATATGCGCGGGAGGCCCGAGACTTGGGCAAAGCTCGGCCCGATGCGCGAGCCGGTAGCGACCATCCTGAAGGAACTGGAAGCGGCCGTCAGCCGGGCGCGCGGGGTGGGCATCGACAAGTCGCGTTTGGTGATTGACCCGGGGTTCGGATTCGGCAAGCGCAAAGAGCAGAATTCGCTGATTCTCGACCGGCTGGGCGAGCTGGCAGCGCTGGATTTGCCGATTATGGCCGGCCCGTCGCGTAAGAGCTTCCTGACTCACTCGACCCCAGGGGAGACGAGTTACGCCACCGCGGCGGCCGTGGCGGCGTGCGTTTTGCGGGGTGCGCACATTGTGCGGGTGCACGATGTGAAGGGCATGCGGGCGGCGGCGGACGTGGCGGACGAGATCCTGTTGACGAGAGAGACGTGAGCTCGGAAAGGCACCGCTCCCTCGCGGTCGCGGCTCTTTAGTTTCCTTCGCCTTTCAGTCAACCAGCTTTCAGCAGGCCTCACCTTGTTCGTTGGTGCTCGTAGGATAAGCTTCAGCTTGTCCAGGCGAGTGAAGCTCGCCCCGCTGGGCAGGCGAAAGCGGCGGCAGTCGTCTAGGCGCCGCTGGCGCAGTAGGCGCGGCTACCGTTGGATTTCGACTGTGCGCGCTATAATTGGAGCCTGGGAGCTGTCCCCGTTCGATGACCGATATTAAGAAGAAGCTGCAGGACGAGATCGCCACGCTCGATTATGAATTACACGTCGAGTTGCCGAAGGAGATTCTGAAGGCGCGCCTGCATGGGGACCTCAGCGAGAACGCGGAGTACCACGCGGCCAAGGAACGGCAGGGATTCGTCAATGCTCGCCTGAACCAGCTCAAGAAGCGGCTGGCGGACATTTCGATGATCGATTTCACCAAGATTCCGCACGATCGCGTGGGCCTGGGGTCAACCGTGGTAGTGCTCGATACCAAGCGCGAAGAAGAGATTACGTACCACCTGGTAACCACGGAAGAGGCCGACGCCCCGAATGGGAAGGTCTCCACCACGTCGCCGATCGGCCGGGCGTTGCTAGGCAAAGAGGTGGGGGATTCGGTGAAGGTGCAGAGTCCCGGAGGAGTGAAGGAACTCGATATCCTGAAACTCGCCACCATCCACGACGTAGTGAAGTGATATGACGTTTACCCGCGGGATCGGGGTGGTCTGCGGGGCCATCATCGATCGCATCGTGCGCTGGCTGGCGCTTTCCAAAATTCATCCGAACGTTCTCACCTTTTTCGGCCTGGTGATCAATATCGTCGGGGCACTGCTGTTTTCGCAGGGGCGGTTCGAATGGGCGGGCGCGGTGGTGATCGCCGCCGGCCTGTTCGATATGGTGGACGGACGGGTGGCGCGCGCCACCAAACAAGTGACGCTTTTCGGCGGCTTCTTCGACTCGGTGATCGACCGGTATTCCGATCTGGCGCTCTATATGGGGCTGCTGGTGTATTACGCCTCCATCAATCGCTTCTTTTACATCGTGCTAACGGCCATCGTGATGACCGGGTCGGTGATGGTGAGTTACACCCGCTCGCGCGCTGAGAATGCGATTCCTAAATGCAAAGTGGGATTTCTGGAACGGCCGGAGCGAGTGGTGCTGATTATCATCGGCGCTCTGTTCCAGCGTATGGCGCCGGTGTTGTGGGTGATCGCCATTTTGTCGAACCTGACAGTAGTGCATCGCATGATTTACACCTGGCAGGAGTGCAAACGGCTGGAGCTCGGCGCCCCTACCGCGAGCGGTGTAAAATAGCGTCATCGACACTTATGCGCCCGATTGCAGTTATCTGCGCGTGTCTTTGTCCGGTGGCGGTGCTGGCGCAAACTCCGCCCGTCGATAGCGGCATTCTCCTGCGCGGCGGCACGGTCCATACGATCTCCGGCCCGGTGATCGAGAATGGCTCGGTGCTGATGCGCAACGGCAAAATCGTTGGGGTGGGTAAGAATCTCGCGGCGCCCGAAGGGTACAAAGTTATCGACATAACGGGCAAGGACGTCTATCCGGGGATGATCGATGCCGCGTCCCGGTTGGGGCTGGAGACTAACTCGCGCGAAGAAGCGCCGGACGCCGGAGAACTCGGGCTGATCAATCCGCAATTGCGGGCGGTGACGGCGGTGAATCCGTCGAGCGAACAAATACCGGCAGCCCGCTTCAACGGCGTCACGAGCGTGATCGAAATGCCGGAAGGCGACTTGATATCGGGGCAGATGTCGATCCTTCACCTGGATGAATCCGGCAGTAATAGCGCGATGACGGTGATGCCGGCGACGGCGATCCATCTTCGCTTTCCGGCGATTGTGACGAGGCCGATCCGTCCGCACGAGAGCGAGGAAGCGGATGAAGATCCGAGCGCCGAACCCGAGCCCATCCCGTACGCCGACGCGAAGCGCGACTACGACCGGAAGATGAAGGCGCTCAATACCTTCTTCGAGGAGGCGCGGCAGTATCGGCAAGCCAAGAGGGTGGATCCGAAGGCGCTGCAGACGGATCTGCGGTACGAGGCGATTCTGCCGGTATTGGATGGCACTACCCCGATGTTCGTGACTGCGGTGAAAGCGCGCGAAATTCGCGAGGCAGTGCAATTCGCCAGAAAAGAGAAAATCAAGATCATCCTGGCGGACGCGTACGAGGCGTATCAGGTGCTGCCTTTGCTCAAAGCGAATGACATCCCGGTGGTGCTGGGGCCGACTCATACTTTGCCGATGGAAGAGGACGATCCGTACGATCGTTCTTACACCACTCCGGCGGCGCTCTATAAGGCGGGGATCAAGTTCTGCATCGGGACGTTCAGTTCGCGAAACGCGCGCAATCTTCCCTATGAGGCCGCCGCGGCAGTGCCGTTCGGCCTGCCGAAGGAGGAAGCCTACAAGGCGGTGTCGTTGAGTACGGCGCAGATATTCGGCATCGCCGACCGGCTGGGGTCGATCGAGGAAGGAAAGACCGCGGATCTCATCGTATCGGACGGCAATCCGCTCGAAGTGATGACTCACATCGACATGATGTTCATCAACGGGAAAGCGGTGAGTTTGGACAGCCGGCAGAAAGAGCTCTACGAAAAGTATCTGGGACGGAATTGAGTTTTGCCACCTCCTGACCGCTGACTTGGCGCGGGCTTCAGCCCAATGTCACTTAGTTTTCCCAATGGTGTAATTCCCGAGGGAATCAAGTGGGCCAGGCCCCAATAAACGCTAACTTGAACCAAGCGAGGCAGAGGACCGTTTACGAGGGGTAGCTGCCAAGTTTCGATCTGAGGACCGGCCTTCACCCTCCCGGTAAAGACAGTCTCGAACGAAAAGAGAATACTGCCTTCAGTCGCCGGGCGCCACCATGCTACCCAACTTTGGCCGGTATAAAGCCGTATCTGGCCAATCTCAGCATAGGCGACATTGCTTCGTGACGCTGGCAGAGCTTGGTTAACGCGTTTTCCTGGTACTTACACGCGGCGGGATACCAGAATTGTGCCCACTGCCCGAACTTGACGAACCATTGGATCGTGACAAGGCGCTGGCCGCCTTCCTCGAACACGTTGAATGCCCGCCCCGCGGCCCCCGATTTGTGCACGCCCTACTGTGGCGGATGGATAACCGCGATGGGACAGATGCTTTGTCCTAAAATTGAACACGACTCCAAAGGAGAAGCGCATGACATCCAGGTATCCGCAATCCACAGGGTTCCGCCTGACGAATCTTGCAGTTTTTGCGTTCTTTTTTCTGCTCGCAGGCCCGACCAGCTTCGTCAGCCTCCCGGCCAGGGCTCAGACCGCCACCCACCTGAAGGAATATCAATTCCGCGAACGCACAAGCTCCGGCGGCGAGACGCTGAAACACGTGGTGTATGTGCCGCAGAATTCGCAGCCTGGCCGCAAGTACCCGCTGGTAGTCTATCTGCACGGCAGTTGTGACGAGTGCATCACGCACGAACGGATTCTGAAGGAAAGCGGCCTGCAATGGTGGCATGAATACGACCGCGACGTCCAGCAGCAGCCGACTTTCTTGGTGGCGCCGGCGGGAGGAACCCGCGGATGGACCAGCGAAGCGCGGCGCCAGGCGGTCTTCGAGATCATCGACGGGCTTCTGGCGGAGTTTCCCATTGACCGGCAGCGCATCTACCTCATGGGTTTCTCTATGGGTGGCGGGGGAGTCTGGAACTATTTGCAGCAGCGGCCCGGTTTCTTCGCCGCCGCCAACCCACAGGCACCCGCCGGAGGGTCGGTGGACCCGGAACTAGTCAAGAATACGCCTGTCTGGGCCACCATCGGAATTAACGATAGCACCAACAGGTTAGAGCAGCTCACGGCCGATGTGGCGCGGATTCGGGCGGCCAACGGAGATCCGCGCGGGGCGGCGACGACGGAAACGGGCGTGAACCCGCGCTTCAACATCTTTGCCAACACCGACCATGGCGGCGTACAGCAAAAGACGCAGCAGATTCCGGGGCTGAGGGAGTGGTTCTACGCGCAATCGAATAACGGCAACATTCCTCCCAACGTGCGATTTGTCCGGCCGCTGCCGCTCGATCAGGAGTACACCGCGTCGGTAGCGGCGACGGTGAAGGCCGCCGATCCGGATGGGAAGATCGACCGGGTCGAGTTTTGCATCGGCGACAAGGTCCTGTTCGTCTCCCGTCAGCAACCGTTCGAGTACACCTTCACCGATCTGGCCCCAGGAATCCATACCCTCTCGGCCCGCGCGGTAGACGACGGCGGAAAGTCCCGTGCGGCCGAGGTTACGATCCGCGTCGGATCCCCCAGGAAGGAATAGCTTCTCGGCCGCGGCTCCTGTCTCAGGTCGGCGTTCACATTCACCAACCGTTATCCGGCGGCGAAATAAAACGGTCCCGAAATCGGACGGCCGATTGTAATAGGCGCATCGTGGTTGGAGACGAGATTAGCGTTCACGTGCTGGAACTGTTCTCTCCCGCGAAACAGCGTTTTCTTCGGATGAAGAGAACCTGGGAGTTTAGCCATGACATTTTCCAGCGACAGATATTGCCGGTGGCTACAGAAGGGAATCCAGGCGGACGACACCCGCAGCAACGCAACGCCACACCGAAACTTAGTAGCCTACTCTGGTAGCAGCCTGTCTGTGTTGCGATATCCCCTTCCGTCCACCCGAACGCCCAGGATGCGATGTGGGAGATTACTCTTGTGAACGCGCCGGGCTCCCGCGACGTTTGGGCGGTTGCAGACGAGATCGAGGCGCCTTAAAGTTCGAGTCAGGCACAAGCGAACAAGCGATGCGAGTCGCTTACGTTAACGCTTATTGGGCAGGCCCCCTTGGCCCGGCCCTTGGCCCGCGGCGGGACGCTCTCCCATCGGAGAATCGGGCGCTGAGCACAGCGAAGAGGCCGACCCAGGGGTCGGCGCCCGCGGGCGTCCGCCCCACCATTTACGCGGATTCCTGCAAGTGGGAAAACTTAGGGCATTGTGTCTCAGTCGCCTGAACCCCGCTCCACGCCTAGAGCACGAGTTCGCTACGCGTCAACTTGGAGAATGCCGCTTCGATCCAGCTGGACGGCAGATCGTGCACGGCGCTGCGCATGCGCTCTTGCCACCAGTTGGAGATTTCCCGCACGTCGTCCATTTTGTAGCGCTGCTCCACAAGCGTGAAACTGCCGCGGGAATAGAGAGTCACGTCCATCGGGAAATCGACGTCGGCGGCACAAAGCCGCGTGGCGTCGAAGGCCAACAGCCCGACCTTGAACGCGTACCATGGAATCGCTGCGCGTGAGCGATCGTTCCAGAATGGGTTTGCCGAATCCCGTCGCGCCGATGATTGGTAGGGCGTATCCGGTCCGATCTCCACCCAATTGCCCGCCGGATATACCAGGAAGAGGCGATGGGCCGAATCGCCGCCCATCTGACCGCCGATCATGGTATGGAGATTGAACTTCAGTTCGGCACGCTCCAGCGCTTCGGCATCTTCCCTGGCGACGCGGCGGACTTGCTGCGCATAGAGATTCACGGCGCGATACAGCCGGTCGCGCGCGCCGCTTTCGCGGGCGAAGGCCTCCTCGAAGTAGAGCAGTGTCTTAACGCGTAGCGAGCGAAGACCCGAATGCATGGCAAAAAAAGCGAAGCCCGGCCCCTGATAGGCGGCGGTCTTGCGGGCCACCAGGCACTCGTTGCCAGCCACTAGACGAGTGTCCGAAATCGCTACCAATCCTTCGTCAACTGAGATACCCAGGCAAAAGGTCATGAATTCATCCCGGCCATCCGCGGCGCCGGTACATTGTACTGGAACCCCTGCCGTACTCGTAGGACTGTTATTGAATCGCGACTGGTGGCAACATCGAATTGCGGCCCGGGAGCCTGGGTTCACGCTTGAGTCTTCTCCTTACGCCACCCGCTTCGGAGGCCCCGGGCCGCATTTTTTCGATTCCGAGCGCTCCCCATCGGGTCGATCGATTTAGGCCAGGCCTGCCCCCTGGGCGATCTTCTGGGCGAAAAAGTCCCCACGGACGCACTCATCGATGGTGTTCATCCGTGCTTGCAATCCATCGAAGAACTCGTGCAGGCCGGCTTGCAGGATGGGGTCCACATGCGCATAATCGAGTTCCGACCTCAGCAGTCCCAGGCGCTGCTCGGTAGCGCATGAGAAGGCACCCAACCTCGTGCCGGTAATGGCGTGCAGGGAATTGTCGGCCAGCCCGATGCAATAGCGCACGGCGCGCGGGAATTCGCCATCGAGCAATAGGAATTCCACCACCCGCTCGGGCGCGATGCGTCCATAGCACTTGCGGTACATCTCGAAGCCGCTCACCGATTTCAGCACCGCGCTCCATTGAATGTCGTCGTATGGCGTTCCGACGTCGGCGACCGACGGCAGCAGGATAAAGTACTTCACGTCCAGAATGCGGGTGGTCTTATCGGCGCGCTCAAGCGACGTGCCCAGGCGAATGAAATGCCAGGCTTCGTTGTGGCTCATGGTGGAGTGCTTAATGCCCGTGAACAGATGGCAGGCCATGCGCACTTCCCGGCAGAATTGCGGGAGTCCTTCGTCGAGATTCTTGCGGCTCTCCATGGCGATCAGCAGGTAGAGACTATTGATCTGCTCCCACATTTCCGACGAGATGGTCTCGCGCACCGATCGTGCGTTCTCGCGCGCCGCCGTCACGCAGGAGTAAATGGAGTTGGGATTCTCCGTATCGAAGGCCAGGAACTGCACCACGTTGGCCTTGGTAGCCTCTCCGTAGCGCTCCAGAAAGGCCGGGCGATCGCCGGTGGTGTCCACGATAGGCTGCCACTGTTGACCGAATCCGCTGGGCAGGTCGAGCATCAGGTTCTGATTGACGTCGATGAAGCGGGCGACATTCTCGGCGCGCTCGATATAGCGGCCCATCCAATAAACGGATTCGGCCACGCGGCTGAGGAGCGGGCGCCGCTGGTAGGAGTTGGTCACTGTTGCTGTCCTCCCGCGGACTGCGGATAGGCGAGCACCCAGGTGTCCTTGCTGCCGCCTCCCTGCGACGAGTTCACCACCAGCGACCCCTTCTTCATGGCGACGCGCGTCAGGCCGCCGGGGACCACGTAAATGTCCTTGCCGCAGAGAACGTACGGGCGAAGGTCGACGTGCCGGCCTTCGAAATGGTCGTCGACAATGGTGGGCACGCGCGAGAGCGCCAGCGTGGGCTGCGCGATGTAATTGCGCGGCTGCGCCTCGATCCGGCGGGCGAATTCCTCGCGCTCGGCCGCGGTGGAGTGCGGGCCCACGAGCATGCCGTATCCGCCCGATTCGTTGGCCGTTTTCACCACCAGTTCCGCCAGATGTTCCAGCACGTAGGCGCGATCGTCGCCGCGCCAGCAGAGATAGGTCGGCACGTTGGGCAGAATAGGCTCTTCGCCTTCGTAGTAGCGGATCATCTCCGGCACGTAGGCGTAGATCACCTTGTCGTCAGCCACTCCGTTGCCGGGGGCGTTGGCCAGCGCCACGCGTCCATTCTGGTACGCCGACATCAGCCCGGGCACACCCAGCAGCGAATCGGGACGGAACGCCTCCGGGTCCAGAAAGTCGTCGTCGATGCGCCGGTAGATCACGTCCACGCGCTCCATGCCTTTGGTGGTGCGCATGAAGACGTCGCCGCCCTCCACTACCAGGTCGCGGCCCTCCACCAGCTGAATTCCCATCTGCTGCGCCAGGAAGCTGTGCTCGAAATAAGCGGAATTGTAGATGCCGGGGGTCAGCAGCACCACCCGCGGGTTCGACAGCGCCATGGGCGCGATCGATTCCAGCGTTTCCAGCAGGCGGCTGGTATATGCGGCTACCGGCCGCACCGAAAGTCCTTCGAAAACCGCCGGGAAGATGCGCTTCAACACCTCGCGATTTTCGAGCACATAAGACACGCCCGAGGGGACACGCAGATTGTCCTCGAGCACGTAATAACGGCCGTCGCCGCCGCGCACCAAGTCGGTTCCGGTGACGTGGCACCAGACGCGCCGGGGCGGATTCAATCCCTGGCACTGCTTGCGGTAGGAGGTCGCGGATAGAACGACATCGCGCGGGATCACGCCGTTCGCGAGGATCTTCTGGTCGTGGTAGATGTCGTCGATGAAGCAATTGAGCGCGTGGACGCGCTGCTTCAGGCCGCGCTCGATGTGGTCCCATTCGCCGGCCGCGATGATGCGCGGAATCAGATCGAACGGGAAGATTCGCTCGGCGCCGGCGCTGTCGCCATAGACATTGAAAGTAATGCCCATCTGGAGAAGCAGACGCTCGGCGGCGTGCTTGTAGCGCAGGAGATGTCCGTCGGAAAGAGACTCGACCGTCTCGATCAAGAGCCGGACATGTGGCCGGGGTTTGCCGCCGGCTTCGAACATCTCATCGTAAAAACCTTGGGTGTCGTACTCGGAAAAGTGCATGGCCCGTTCGTTCGAGCTCGACGGGGAGCAATTGGAGACCACTTCGAAAGTGGTTTTCCCGACAATAAGCCTTGGAGTCGCCCCGTGTCAAGCGGACCATGTGGACCCAAACCGGGCAAGCTATATCAGCTTGCCCAAAGAATTACTGCGTCCGGTGCAATCTTACCCCTCCGCGTCCTCAGCCACCTCAGCGCCCTCCGGTTTTGCCTTTTGTCTTTCTCCGCGTCTCCGCGTCTCCGCGGTGAACACCCTTTTGATCTCCCCGTATCGCCGCCTGTGCCTTCTTCGACAGCTTCCCCAACACCAACTGGTACGATTCGCCGATCAGCCGCTTGATCTCCGCCGCCGGCAGCGCATCTTCCGTTTGGAGCGCCACCCAGTGGTGCCGGGCCGCATACGGCGCCGGAACGATCCCCTCCCGCTCCGTCAGTTCGGCAAACTTCTCCGGCGTACATTTGAACGAAAGCCACTCCGGACCGGGCTCCAGCGCCGCCGCAGCATACATCTTGCCCCCGATCTTGAACACCAGATCGGCGCCCCACAACACTTCTTCCGTGGTCTGAGGCAGCTTCATGCAGACGCTGCGAACCCAATCGGCATTCATGCGAACCTCCGATATCCGCTTCCGTCCAGCACCAGCGTCGCTTCAGTCCCGCAAAGCACCAACTCATCGCGGTCGATCGGCTCGCAAATTGGCGCCGGTCCGTCCAGAACAAGCGGCAGCCATCCAATTGTCTTCCGCGACGCGCGGCAGAAGACCACCCGCCCCAGGCCGCCGCCGCGGACCAGGTCTCGCATCTCCGAAACCGCCGACGCTCGCGGAAACAACCAAACCCCACCCGCCAGTTTCAAAAAGGTGCGCCGGTCCGGTGCCATCCCTTCAGTTTTATCAGGTCCCGCGCAAAACGTGGATAATGGCTTTCATGTCCGACTATCGCGCAATCGAACAAAAAATTCAGGGGATGCTCGGCTCTTCCCGCCGCCCCGTCGCCGTATCGTTCCTGGAGGCGCCACCCGATGGGGTCGTCAAATTCTCCGGTTCCATGCCATCTTCGTGCAGCTTCTGGCGGATCGCCGGCGCCGGCAGCACCTTCTACACGGTCGCTTCCGATCACCTCAATTGCCCCGTCGGCGGATACACGCATAACACGCTCCCGCCTGACCGTATGCCCGAATTGCAGCAAACCCTCAGCCTGATGAGCGATATCGGATACATTCGCATGGAAGAAATCCCCGGCGTCTTTCACCTCTCGACGACGCCGCAGGTGGTGCTCTACGCGCCTCTCGGCGATACTCCCGTGCCGCCGTCCGTGGTTCTGGCAACCGGCCGTCCCGGCCGTGTGATGATGCTATCCGAGGCCGCCAATCGCGCCGGAGCATCGTCCAACCTGCCGCTGCTCGGACGCCCGACCTGCATGGCCATCCCGGCATCTTTATCGAATGGCGCCGTGCTGAGCTCCGGATGCATCGGCAATCGCGTCTACACCGAAATCGGCGAAGACGAGCTCTACGTCGTCCTCCGCGGTTCCGATCTCGATCGCATCGCCGCCGAAATCGACACTATACAGTCCGCCAACCAGACCCTCACTGGCTACCACCAGGATCGCCGCGCGCGTCTGACTGTCGTGAGTTGATCGTGGTGCACGAAATCCGCTTGCTCACGCGCGCGGCTCGGTAACGCACACTCTTTCCGAGCCGCGACCGTAATGTAAGGGAGTGGTCCTCAGTTCTTAGCCGGAATCAGTACCGCCTTGTCGATCGTCACTGTCGCCTTGCTGTCCTCCGTGACGCTGACTCTCTGGCCGTACCCATCGAACTGCTTCATGTAATCCGCACTGGTGTATTCGATCGGTGCATCGTTCGGCCAGACGTATGCCACGTAATCGCCGGGCGCCACCCCCTGGAGCATGAAGTGCCAGACGCCATCGCTGGTTCGCGGCCCCTGGTATCCCTGCTTTTCCAGCACCAGTTCGTCTCCGGCCTTCCGCATCAGGTAAGCCGTCAAATTGGGTGGCAGCACCGCATCGGAAGCTGCGAGATCCACCTCCACGCTGCCGCAATGGCTGGTCAACGCGATCTCGATCGGGTCCGGCGCCGCCCCGGCGGTCACCGTCATCCCATCGCGAACATCTTTTCCGCCCGCGGTAATCGATCGTACGCATGCCTGCGTGTTTATTTGCGGAACGATTCGATACCTTCCCGGACGCAGATTGGGAATGTGGAACTTGCCGTCAGCGTCCACGAGGACCATATTGTTGTACTGCTCCGACTGCGCCGATACGGAACCTGCAGGTTTCTGCCCGGGCCTGCTGTCGTCTATCCGTAGCGTGCCATCGAGGGTCGCGTCCACCGGCTCCAGACGGATTCCCTCGACATTGGCGCTTCCCACCACGACGGGCACGCTGGCGAACATCTGCCCTTTTCCCGGTTGCACCACGTCCGCCTGAAGCAGGTACGCCCCAGGGGTGACATGCGAGACTCGGAAGCTGCCGGTTTTGGGGTCAAAACTAATATCGCCGACGGACCGCTGGAACCCAGTGCTGGGCTCCTGGGGCATCATGCTCACACCCGCGTTGGGAGCGCCTACCACCACCCCGCTCACTTGATAGGCAGGTACGGGCTCCGGCAATCGAATTTTGATTTCCGCTTCGTCGCCGGCCTTTAGATCGATCGCCTGCGCGGCCGATATGTCGGTCGCTTTAGGATAGTAAAATGGCGGGTAAGCCAGCGGTTTCGTCCTTCGTGTTCCCCCCAACCGGGCCGACACCGAGACGTAGTACCGCCCGGCGGGGAGTCCGAATATGCGGAACGAACCCGTTTCATCGGTGGCGCCTACCTGGCTCACCGCCATCTGCCGGCGGCCGTTCATCACCTCCAGCCGAACCAACTGAATGGAGGCATTTTCCGCCGGCATGTCCCGCTCGTCTACCACCGTGCCTTCCACCGCGCCCTGCGCCGTCAACTTCAGCACCATGGTGGCAGTGCGCTTGTCGTCCGGGTGGATCGTCGGCGGCATGGCGGCCATCATCTGGGTGGCCGGCAAATATCCCGCCTTATCGCAGGAAACCTGGTATTGGCCATCGGGCACGTTGGTAATCTTAAACGACCCGTCCGCATCGCTCAAAAGCGTGAGTTCCGGCGCCGGTTGGCCGGCCGTGAAGAATCGGATTGTCAGATGCGCCCGCGCCACCGGTTCACCGGTGTTCGCGTCCACTACCCGGCCCGTGAGTTCCCGGTCAGCCGCAGAGGCGAGCAGGCAGGCCAGCATTACCGTCAGTGCAAACCGCATCATTGGCCGCTCCCCTCCGCCGTCAGCAGTGGCACGTCAACCTTCACCGGATCGCCCGCGGTCACGTCGACCACGGTCGCCTGTTGTTCCACCGCAGCCAGGCTCGACGGTCCGACCATCGCGCCTTTACCATCCAATGCCCAACCCCACAGCAAGTACCGCCCCGGAGTCAGCCCTGAGAATAGAAATCCACCCTCATCGTCGGCGGTTACCTCCCTCAATTCGCCCGGATCGCTTGGCGTGCCGCTCGCTAACAGTACGACCTTCGCGTGCGGGACAGCCTCGCCGTCGCGCACTGCCCGTACGCGAACCGCCCCGCAATTCTGCGAGACCACGGCATCGAAATGGAGCGCTGCGCCGGCCCCCACGCTGAAAATTGCGCCGCGCATTTCAGTATCGCCCAGCTTGACCGACTCCACGCAGCTTTCCGCAGGAGTCCGCAGGACCAGCCGATAGCGCCCCGGCGAAACGCCCCCGATTTGAAACTCGCCCGCTTTCGGCATGGCGGCGCCGCCTAGCGTCCTGCCGATCGTGCCCACGCCGCGCATCGTTGCTCTCACATCCTTGAGCTGATCCTCAGACAGTCCATGGAGCATGACCCCCACTGACGCTTCCGCGCCCAGTTCCACCTCGAGACCATCGATATCGGAGCCTCCCACGTCCACCGAGAGGTCCGCTGCCGGCGGTATTGTCGTATTCCCGTAACGCTGCACCCGCAGGAGGTAATGTCCCGGCTGAACGCCGCGGGCCGTGAACGTGCCTTGAGTTGCGTCCACAAACGCGGTGCCGCCACTCCCTTGCTGACCGTCATCCTGGGGCATTAGAAAAACCGAAAAGCCGGTCTGCGGCGGAAGGTTGCGCACATGGCCGCGCACGGTGGCGGCCGTCCCCGCCGCCGGGGTCAGATCGATCTGTGCCCGTTGCCCGGGCGAAAGCTGGAATGTGCGGCTGCACGTACGCACGTAATAGCGATTGTCCACCCGGGTGGAGTAGTCTACCGGCCCCGTCAGCGGCGCCTGAGCGTTCTGGCCGCCGCCGGTGCAAACAATGTAGCTGCCAGGCGCCAGATTGCCCAATCGATAGCGGCCGCGGTCATCGGTGGATTTCTGGCCCAACGAGATCACCGTCGGCCTCCCTTCGCTCCATATCGGCCGGAGGAGGGTCACGTTCACGCGCATCATCGGGTCGGCAAATTCATCGCGGACCACGCCCTCGATAGAGCCACGAGGCACAACCCGGAAGACCACCGATTTATCAGCGCCCACGTGGATTTGGCTCCCCCTGAAGGGGGCGGGCGTTTCCGCATATGGCACTGTTCCGAAGCCACTTCCCTGGGCCCATAGGCTGTACTCGCCGGCTGCCAGTCCGCCGAAAGCGAAGCGCCCCTGAGCGTCGGAGATTTGCGGATCGATTGCCGCCTCCCGGCCGCTGCCTTGCAAACCGACTTCCACGGCCGCGATCGGCTGATTGCTGCCATCCACTACCGTTCCGCTGAGCGTGAACCGTGCCGCTCCACCACGCCCCTGTGCTGCTAGCTGCCCGCACCCGAACGAAAGGAGGACTCCGATAGTCGCCAGAACTTGCCCGATTTTCACTACTCTTCCAATTTACCGCGTGGCCGGCCGCAATTTTGTTGACCCATTTTTCCGCTGCTTTACGCGTTAAGGGATGAGGAGCTCAATTTCGTGAAACGCCGTTCACCCGTTCGTCGCGGACGTCCTGCACGTACTCTATCTGTTCAAGCTATCAGGGACCTTTACCGTCAAGGCCATAGTTTCCGTTCGATCGCCGCAGCGACCGGTATTGGCTACGGTACGATTAGGCGGGCGTTCCACGGAGAAGCCCCGCGTGGCGCCGACTTAGGACCGAAGGCGGCTGCGACCTTCAGAACTTTCACGAAATCGAAGCGAATGAAATCCAGGACCGCGTAGCTGTTAGCGGCCCCACGCCTTGTCCAGCTTCGCCCCGGCAATCGCGCGACCGGCCGGGCCCAACCATGATCGGCCGGGAACGGAGGGTGGGAGGACTGACGTGGACGTCCGCGATATCGAACGCCGGTGGGGTCTGCGCCGATAAAGCGGCGGCAAAGAGGAATACAAAGGCGGCGCATTTTCCATTGACGCCGCGGGCGCCGCGGCCAGTTACCGGCCCGAGCTACTTTCCGGGAGCCGTCCCACCGCGCGGGGGACGCGGAGGCGGCACGTAGTTCACCAGTTCCTCCACCGGGTGATTCGCGGCCCACGCGATGCCGCGGAGCAACATCTTCTGAATCTGCGGATTGGCGAAATTGGAGTAGGTGTGGCCCTGCATGTAAACGAAGGCCCGCGCCGGTTGGCCGCCCGGCACGGTGTGCTCGTACGTCCAGATTTGCGGCACCACTTCATCTTTGTGCGTGCCTGCGCTGGGTGTTCCCGGAATCTTGACTGTCGCCAGCACGTGCACCGCCGGATCCTTCGCCCACGTGATGGAATAGAACGCCTCGTCATCGGCGAGAGTGAGGTCGGACATGTCCTTCATGATGGGGTCGGACTTGTCGGCCACGGTGTAAGGAATCGGCGCGTCGAGCGTGTAATTGACTTCGCCATGCTTCTTTGCGCCGCCCACCAGAGTGGCGAAATACGCCGGATCGGGCCCGCACAGCGAATCGTGCAGGCTGACAATTCCACCGCCGCGTTTGACGAACGCTTCCAGCGCGGACTGCTGGCTGTCGCTCAGGAACGCCGCGTCGCCTTTGTACATCACCACCACATCGGTATGTTCCAGGTCGGCAGCGCTGGGTCCGTGGAGCGCGCCATCCACCACCGCTCCGTGAGCCGTAAGAACTTTGCTCCAGTCGGCCAAGAATTGCGGATAATCGTGCTGGCCTTCGCCGTGGGATTTCAGGCCCGCCCAAATGTACACATGCATGCCTTTCGGATTCTGGCCTTGCGGCATGGGAGCACGGCCGGGTTGGCTCCACGCGGCTCCCGTCAAAAGAAAGAAAAAGATCGCGCTTGCGATTCGTCGATTAGTCACAGGTAAATACCTCAGCTCGCGTAACGGATCTTATATCCCGGCAGGGGCGAAGTCAACGCGAACGCGTCTCCCACAATATTCGCGCCGTTGGTTCGTCTACAAAGATAGATGGAGGACGTCTTGAGCGTCGCAGCGGATGGCGTCGAGCGCCGGAACGAACAGAACCGGCGCATCGGCGAGGTGATCCAGCGGGAAGGGCGCAAGCTTTTGCGTTTCATCCGCCGGCGCGTCAGAGATCAAACCGACGCTGAAGACATCCTGCAAGAGGTCCTCTATGAACTGACCGAGGCGTACCGAATGATGAAGCCTGTGGAACAGGCGGGCGCGTGGCTGTATCGCGTGGCGCGCAACCGCATGATCGACCGCTTCCGCAAGAAACAGCCGGAGCCCTTCGGCGAAGTGCCGGAGGGCGCCGACGAAGGCATGCGATTCGAAGATCTGCTACCGTCGCCCGATGACGGCCCGGAAGCCGCCTACGCCCGCGGCGTCCTGCTGGACGAATTGCAGGCCGCACTCGAAGAGCTGCCCGAAGAGCAGCGCGCGGTGTTTGTCGGGCATGAAGTGGACGGCCGCAGTTTCAAGCAAATCGCCGCGGATACCGGAGTAAGCGTCAACACACTGCTCTCGCGCAAGCGCTATGCGGTGCTCCATCTGCGGCAGCGGCTCAAGGCGATTTACCAGGAATTCAAGACGACGTGAGGAGTGGAACTATGAAAAAAAGATGGTACAAGAAAATGGCATTCATCGCCCCAGTGGCGATTCTGGCCATGGCGATTTTCGGCTTTGTGGTGATGTCTCTGTGGAACTGGCTGGTGCCTTCTTTGTTTGGCGGCCACACCATCGGTTATTGGCAGGCGTGGGGGATCATCATCCTGAGCAAGATCCTGTTCGGAGGATTTCACGGCCGTTCGGGACCCGGCGGCCGTTGGAAACACCGCATCCGGGAGCGCCTGGAACAAATGACGCCCGAGGAACGCGAGAGATTGCTCAAAGGGATGGGCTGCCGGCCTGAATCGAGCGCCCCAGGCGCGGCGTAGCGCTTTTTTGGACAAGCTGAAGCATTGCTGAAGCATGCCCCACATGGAGATTGAATATGAGCGGTTACGATCGTCGAGAATTCGGGCAACTGGCGTTGGGAACGGCGGCGCTGCTGGCTGCGAGCAGATCTGCTTCCGGCGCGGTGCATACGGTACAGCCAGGTATCAAGCTTTGCGCGCAGTCCGGGGCCAAACCCACGGATGACGAATTACTGTTCCTGCAGCAGATCGGCGCGGAATATGTGAGCGTCGGTTCGACGCCCGATCTGCGGACGGCCGAGGGCTTTCTGCAGATCAAGAAGCGGTATGCCGACGCTGGGATCACGGTGTGGAACATCGGGAACACCAGCGTGCACAACATGCCGGAAGTGACGCTGAACCTGCCCGGCCGCGGCCGGAAAATCGAGGAGTACAAACAATACCTGCGCAACCTGGGGAAGGCCGGGATTTATTACACCACGTACGCGCACATGGGCAACGGCATTTGGAGCAGCGGGCGGGCCACTATTCGCGGATCGGCCGGACGCGAGTTCGATATGGCCAGCCCCGATAAGCAAGGCGTGTGGGACACGGTGGTGTTCAAAGAGCCGCTGTCGCATGGCCGCGAGTTCTCCAAAGAGGAGATCTGGGAGAACTACGCGTATTTCATCAAGCAGGTGGCTCCGGTAGCGGAAGAGGCCGGCGTGCGCATCGGCATTCATCCCGACGATCCGCCCGTGCCGGTGCTGGCGGGTGTTCCGCGGTGCATCTTCGCGAGCTTCGACGGCTATCGCCGCGCCATGGAGATCGCCAATAGTCCCAACGTGGGGATCTGCTTGTGCTGTGGGACGTGGCTGGAAGGCGGACGGCAGCTTACCGGCAAAGATCCGGAAGAGATGATCCGCTATTTCGGCGCGCAGAAGATCTGGAAGATTCATTTCCGCAATGTGAGTGCGCCGCTGCCGCACTTCGTGGAGACGTACATGGATAACGGCTATTACGACATGTACAAGATCATGAAGGCGCTGCGCGACGTGAATTTCGATGGGATCGTGATTCTGGATCATTCGCCGGCGATGGCGGGCGGCAATAATGCGCAGACGGCCTATGGATTTGCGTATATGAAGGCGCTGCTGGCGCGGGCGAATGCGGAAGCGAGAGCTTAGCAGGCTTACTTCTTGACGGACCCTACGTCAGTGCCCAATCCGGCGAAGTCTTCCTTCACTTTGACTACCTTGTCGCCTTCGAAGGTCACGAAGACGATTTTTCCCGGGGGCGAGCCGTAGACCCAGTCTTCGAGATCGGCGCCGTCTCTGTTTTGCCGCTCTTTGTGGGTAGGTTGGCCGACGGCCATGCGTACCTCGTCGCGGTCCATGCCCACCGTTACGTGTTTGTCCTTAATCGCCTGGCGGATTTCCGGCGGCAGCGTCTCGGAGTAAATCTCGGTAACGCTGTGACGGTCGAAATCGAGCACCGGCGCCATGAGCTTCTTGATATCGACGGCCTTCATGCCATCGATAGACTTATGAAACTGGACCACGATGGAGGTGCCGCCGGGGGCGTTGCTGTCGTTGTTGTTGGCCAGCGGGACCGTATTGCCCATAGTGCCGGTTACCTGCACGCCGCGATACCATTTCCGGCCGCCGCCGAAGCCGCCGTTGATTTGCATCACGATGCGGTCGTCGAACAGCTCGATCTTGGTGACCTGCACGGTGTCTCCGGTGCGGGCCGCGGGACCGGTTTCCTTGGCGATGGCCGTCCATGCCGGCTTGTCGTACGTGCCGTTCTGCGCGTCGAATTCCAGAGGCTTCTTGGAACGCGGGAGGAGCACCTTGGCGTTGGCGTATTCGGCAGTGAGACCGCGAGTCAGTTCCACGCGATCTTCCAGAGTCAACTTATCGGGCTTGTCGGCCGCCGGCGCCATCGGCGCCAAGCAGCCGGCCATGGCGATGAGGGCTAGGACTCGCATACTTTTTCCTTGGGCTCGACCGGCGGGTCCGTCAATGGTGACGGCTGGCGGCGAATCGGGGCTTTCCAGATGTAAACGGCCAGCACGATCATTACGATGGAAGTGAGCAAGCTCGCCTCCGGACCGTAGTCGCCACCGCTCCAGAGATTGCCGGTAGTCCATACCATCTCGTGACCCGTCATCTTCATTCTAAGCCCGCTGACGTTCACTCCGAACAGGGGTAAAGTAACATTCCAGCCGAAATGCAGTCCGGCGGGGAGCCACAAGTCGCGGCTGCGGACGAAAGCATAGCCGAAGAGGATTCCAAAGCCGGCGGTATTGGCGATTCCCAGCCGTGTGGCGTTGGGATTGGCGGTATGGAGGAGCGCGAATAAAACTCCGCAGGGGATGATGGTGGCCCAAGTGCCAACGTTCGCCAACAGGATCTGAAAGCCATAGCCGCGCATCATGAGCTCTTCGCCCATGGCGCCGAGAGCCAGCAGGGAGACTACGAATACCATTACGCCGAAGGATGGCTGGTCCTGCGGCGTGCCGGATATGTGGGCGTCTCCAGCGATGAGCGCCGGAGCCAGCACCAGGGATGCGGCAACGGCGCCTCCCAGGATGCCGAGTCCCATGTTCTCCATGGAGCAGCGGTTCCACGCCATGCCGAGGTCCACCAGCCGCAGATTGGTGAAGAAACGCAGGGCGAGGATGTTCGCGACGAGCGCGATGGCCAGGGTGCCGGCGATATTTCCCAGAAAGTATCCGCCGACCCACAACAGGACGGGCCCCAGGAACTCGCGCGCCAGCCAGACAATGACGATGTAGACGGCCGCGCGAATGGCGAGTTTCGCCGGGTCTAGCCTCTCGGGCGCTGGGGCTGGTATTGTCATGAGATATGTCAGCCTGCCGGATACTTCAACTGGGCGACCCGCTTTTGCGCGCCGTCTCCGCTCCTGTGGCTACTCCCGCGGAAGCCGGTGGCGTGTTTCGAGATCTGCGCGACACGCTTCACGAGTTCCAGCGAACCCACGGGTTTGGACGGGGAATCAGTGCCGTGCAAATCGGGGAACCGAAGCGACTAATATACATCGAACTGGAGGGCCACGCCTACTGCCTGCGCAATCCGGAGTACGAATGGCAGAGTGAGGAGAAATTCCAGTTTTGGGACGATTGCTTTTCATTCCCCGACCTGCTGGTGCGGCTGGAGCGCTCAGTGGCGGTGCGAGTGCGGTACTGGAACGAGGCGGGCGAGGTGGAACGCGTCGACGCGCGCGGGGCTTTTTCGGAGTTGCTGCAGCACGAAATCGATCATCTGGACGGGATTCTGGCGGTGGACCGGGCGCTGGATCGGGAGAGCTTTTGCACGCGGGAGGAGTATTCGCGGCGGTATCGGGCGGCGGTGGCGTAAAAGAGGCTGGCTAATTTGTGGGGGATTCTACACCGATTTTCGCCTGCGTGTCAGGGATACTCTTAGAGAGGAGCATTGCTGAGGCTCCCCGGACAAGCTGAAGCATGTCCCACGAGCACTAGCCGCGCAGGAGATCGGGAGTTTTGCGGTGCCATTCGGTGGACTGCTGGTACGCGTAGGCGAGCTGGAGGACGGTCGTCTCATGGAACGGCGCGCCAACGATTTGCAGCCCAATTGGCAGCCCCTCTTTTGAGAAGCCGCAAGGCATCGTCAATGCCGGCGTACCGAAGTGATTGAAGGCCGAGGTGTTACTGGGCGGCCGGCGGTGGCTTTCGTCGATCGTCTCGGAGATCAGGGGGGCGGGCTCTCGCATGGTCGGCAGAAGCAGGATGTCTACCCATTCGAAGACGCTTTGAATATCACGACGGCACTCGCGAACACGCTTCAGGGTTTCGATGTAAGCGACGACGTCGACTTTCTTCATCTGATTCAGGTGCCGTTGCGACCAAGGGTGATACAGCTCCGGAGACTGGTCGAAGAACGGCTTCTGATAGTGGTACAGCTCGACGTCGTAATCGCCGTTCTCCGCGCTGTGAAGACGCGGCAGGGTGACCTCACGAACTTCCCGCACTTTGCCGCGCAGAACGCGGATGGCCTCTTCGACAGCCGCGGAAACATCGGGGTGGAGCTGATCGAAGAAGTATTGGCGGGGCAGACCGACGCGAAGTGGGGCGATCGGAGCGCCTAAGAACTGGGTGTAGTTGGGCACCGGTTCTCGGAGGGTGATCGCGTCCAAGGGATCGTGGCCGGCGAGCACTTGTAACAAGACCGCGGCATCTTCCACGGTCCGGGCGATGGGGCCGATGGTGTCCATGGAATAGGCCGACGGGACCACGCCGCGAGTGCTCACCCGGCCGTATGAGGTCTTGAATCCGACTACGCCGCAGTGGGCACCCGGTATGCGCACCGACCCGCCGTCATCGCTGCCCACCGAGCCGAAACAGAGGCCGGCGGAGACGGCGGCCGCAGAGCCGGCCGATGAGCCGCCGGTTATGCGGTCGAGGTTCCAGGGGTTGTGGGCGGGACCGAAACAGCCGGTCGTCCCGGTGCCGGCGAATGCCATTTCATCGAGATTCAGTTTGCCGAGGAAAACAGCGCCGGCGGCTTTCAATCGGCGGGTAACCTCGGCGTCCTCGGCCGGGACGCGATCTTTGAAAACCCGGGCGGCCGCGGTTGTGCGCACTCCGGCGGTGTCGATATTGTCTTTGAGGGCGATGGGGATGCCGTACAGGAGGCCCGCTCCGGCCGGCCGCCGGCGATCGCTTTCTCTGGCTTGTGCGAGGGCGGAGTCGGCGTCGAGCTTGATGAAGGCGTTGAGCTGCCCGTCCAGCTTCGCGATGCGCGCGAGGCACAATTTGGTGAGCTCCTCGGAGGAGATGGTGCGCTTGGCGAGCGCCGCGGCGGCCTGGTTGAGCGTCCAGGCGAGGGGGTCCGACGATTGGTCGGCGGGCATGGCGGTGGCCGCGAGGGTTGCTGCTCCGGCAAGCAGCGTGCGGCGGGTGAATCGGTCATGCATGAAGATCTCCCGTATTATTGCATTGGGCGAGACGACCAAGTTTGCCGGACGCATCGGGTCGAGAAAAGTCTCCGAACTCCTGAAGTCGTGGAATTTTGGGATGGGCCCGCAGACCGCTCCCTTCGGTCACGGCTCGGAAACGCGCTTGCCGGGCGCGGGCCGTGCGGAATTCGCAGGCGACGTCGCGCCTCGTCTGGTCGAGAAGAGCAGGGGACGGTCCCTACCGGGAGCGTCTCTGGCGGCAGAAACCGAGTTCGTTATCGGGACCGCTCCCTCACGGTCGCGGCTCGGTATCGGCGGATTGCGTTTCCGAGCCGCGCGCGTCAGCAAGCGGTTTCAGCTTCAAC
>Ga0182016_10000397_pt1 | contig 54512 bp, 49 predicted proteins | sample 712S2MmetaG_FD_120491 | JGI IMG/M metagenome (GOLD analysis project Ga0182016, IMG submission 120491) | Permafrost microbial communities from Stordalen Mire, Sweden - 712S2M metaG | ecosystem: Environmental > Terrestrial > Soil > Wetlands > Permafrost | place: Sweden: Stordalen | collected...
TGAGTGACGTGGTGAGGGGTATCGAGGGCAATCACCCTAGCGAGACGTGCCATGATAAATAGGAAGTGCGGAAATGGGCGAATCGTCTCAAGGGAACGTCCCGTCTGTCCCCGGTTTGTCCACGGCATCTATCTTGTGCAAGGCCAAGCGACCGTGAACGGCAAGGGTAACTGCGTGCCGGCAGACGCCGCCGGCGTCATACTATCGCCGCCGACCGCGCTCCAGGACCTGAAACAGAATTTTCAGCAGTAAAGCCTTTAGGAGCCATATGTCAAGAATCAGGATTAGCATGGCGCTGCCGCTCGTGATACTCGCCGCGATGCCGGGTGCGGCCCAGTCGATCCCTACCGCGTTCCGGTGGGACTCGGTAATCTTCGTGGCGGAGATAGAGAGGGCCGACGTGCAGAGGGGCTGCGGCCCGGTTCGGATGGGGTGCCCGGTCGATGTCGACGCGAAGGCCGTGGAGATCCTGAAGGACTCGGCCGGACTCGGCTTACTTCCCGGGACGTTTTGGGCGACGGTCCCCCAAAGGTCTGTCGCCGGGTCGGATCGCGTCGGCTGGGCCGGCATGGCGGGCAATGGGATCCGGGCGGGCCAGCGGTACCTGGTGTTTGCGAACGGCCACGGCGGCCTGCCATCCCTCTTTGAATCGCCGTCGAGCGTCACGTTGGTCACTGACGGCGCTGACACCGTCGCCGACGTTCGGTTAATGCTGGCGTCCACGGCGCTGCCATTGCGCCAGCAGGCCGAGGCAGCCACCGCTGCCCTGTCCGATGGGGGCAGGCCCAGGGGCAGCTACCTGGCGGACTACGCGGCCACCATTCTCACGGCAGGGTCCGAGACCGACACGGCGGCGCTGGCCCACGCGCTTGAATATGCGGCGCCGTCGAGCCTCTCCGATCTAGCGAGGACCACCCTCCTCGGCGAACTGTGGCGGCAGGTGCGGGGCGGTCACGCGCCGGAGAGCCGGATGCACCTGTTTGTGGCCCTCACGGCAAGATATCTGGCGATCACCGCCGACGAATCGACGTCGCCTCCGCCAAGCCTCAGCGTCCCGGGACTCCTCTGGTACGTTTCATGGATTCTCGATTCGGAGGCCGCCCGAGCCCAGCTCCACGGTGCGGTGCCACAGGATGTGGCTGACCGGCTCGTAAGGCTGGCGGCTGGTCCGTCCAGCGGCAACGCCCTGACCGCCGACCAGACGGCGCAGCTACAGAAGTTCGTCAGCGCCGTCGCGGGCCGCTGAAGGGGGAAACCAGGGACCGTAACCCCTGCGCCGGGTTTTCAGAGCTCTTTCGCCTTTGTCAACTCGGCGCAGGGGTTACTCCATTACCGTCCCTGGTTTACCCGTCCCTGGTTTACCCCTGGTTTACCCGCCCCGATCGAGTAGACCCAGAAAGGAAGCTGAATGAAATGAACGCTCAAGGGATATTGGATTGGCTGGATCCACTCTCTACCGCGCAAAGAATCAGAGCGCTGGCGCTACTATATTCTCGGTTAACTGTTGGCACGCGACAAGTGTTCCTTCCTAACGTGGCGAATGCAAAGGAGCGGCGCATTGTTGATTTGCTTCACGGCATAAATGAGCTGCATCATACCGTTGCAAATCAAGTGACCGCATATTCTTTCGGAGAGCAGGGCTATCCGGCTGACCTCTTTGCGCGGCAGCTCATCGAGGTTGCGGATCAATACGGGTTACGGGACCTATTGGCACAGACGGTCGATTTTGTTCGCTCTCGAAATCTATCAAATGAAGAACGAAATCCGGGACAGTAACCGGTTCCTCTCCGGTTTCCCCCCAGCCCCCGGTTTCCCGCACTCGAAGTATCCGCTGCCGCCGCAGCCATGACAGCGTCGCGTCGCCAGGCTAGGAAGGCCAAATGAACGAATATGTAAATGTGAGGGCATCGGAGATATTAGGCCAGCGGGAGTTGGTTCGTTTCTTGAAGTCTCGGTTTCCTGGGGCCGCCAAGCCAGTCGGTCGAACGACTATTGAAGGAACGGAATGCGTTGAGGTGCGTGTACGCTCAAAATCAGACGAGTTCGAAGAAATACGGAGATTCATCGACGTGGCTCGGCGCACCATACGCGAGCGGGTGTCGAGAGAGTCTCGGCACGGCACGCACGAGTGCGTGCGCCACGTCGGGCTCCAGGATTTGGCATGGTTATTTCATTACGATTCCTTAGGCAAAACGCTGCTTGCTTAAGCCAGAAAAGCCGAGATGACTCTTACTCCCAGCTCAGCAGGCTTGACAGCCTATGCCACGAGTTAGGTGAGCCCTTACTGTATTCTGGCCGTGCGCACGGCACGGTCGAAGCCGGCCATGAGGTGCAGCGATCCACCACCGGCTCGGGAGGACGCTTCGGCGGCCTGGCCGGCGGTGCGATATTCGTGCTGCTGCATGCGGACGGCCGTGCGGCCGTTTTGGGCGCGGACAATTTTTCCGCGCACGAACAACTGCAAGGGCGAGACGCTGTGCAGCATGATGGGCCATGACACGGATAGCTCTAGATGAAAGCCGACGGGCAACTGCCGTCCGGCTTCAAACAGGATTCCGCCGCTGGACAGGTCGATGGTATACCCGGACCCGGATTCCAGTACCCGCCGCCGCCGGACGAGTCTCCAGCGGAGATCCAGTTGGATCGCGTAACGTTTATCGGCGCGGCGATCGCCCGCGATTCGGTCAGGCGCGGTAGCTTGCCTTAATTCCATAATCGATTCCGTTGGGTGCCTCGTGGTGGGTGGATTTCGCTTCCGCCGCACGATTTTCATTATGCGAGCCAATCGTTTCGGGGCAAAGTAATGCGGGTACGTAACGGGTACTCGGCGTTCCAGGCGGACCGTTTCTCCGGGTTTCAATGGCTACGCTACAAGGAGGAGCCCGGGGGGCGCACCTGGCGGTGTTTGGCGGGCACGCGCGGACCTACGTAGAGGTTGAGGGCGGGGCTCGAAGGCGTCCACTGTTGCGCTTCGCCGAGGCAGACCCGGATCTTGCCGCGCGAATCGCAGCGTACCCGGCCAAGCGGCGCTTTGATCTCGTCGAGGTCGAAGCCGGCGCCGGCCAGGGCCGCGGCGAGGCGGGCGGCGAAGGAGACGGCGCCGTCCCGCCCGGTCCAATCCGCAATCAGATGAATCTGGCGCAGCCGAACGGCGGGGTCCCAGCCGAGCTCGCGCAGACGATCCACCAGCGCATCGGGGTCATAACCGGCCACGCGGGAGCCGTCGGAAACCCCGGCGATGTGCAGTTTATCGCCCTCGCGCAGGTCCGTTAAGGGGCCCAGCGGTCCGCGCACTCCGGGGCGGCCGGATTTGTCGGGCCGAGCCAGAAGATGCTCGACGCTGACGCCGGGCACCTCGCCGAGCATGAGGATCATGGACCGATTATCCCGCGAAGCGCCGGGCCATTCCTGGGGGGACGCCCAAAGGGGAACAGATCCATAATTGACGTACTGGAAGTACTGGCTGTATCCTCAGCTTAAGATCCGGGAGGGATTTTTCCTATGTCACTCAGCGCCGTGGACCTGTTGGCACGCTTGAATACGATTTACGGAATCTTCTCCGCAATTCTGGGCAACCAGGCTGTATTCGATGGCCTGGACGCCGAGAAGAGACAGCAATTTGTGACGGGCCTGAATAAGTCGTATGGCCAGGCCGAGTCATTCCGTCACGAGTTCCTCACTACCCAAAAGGCACAGGGCAAAGGACGGCCCTTCCTGACGCAGACCCACGCGGATGTAACCGTGGGCGCGGCCGACGCGCTTTTTGCCAAGAGCATCGAATGCAAAAGCGTCACCAAGCCCGAGAAGGGTGCGGTGAATCACGTGATCCGCGACGAAGCGATCGGCCAGCTTGCCGGTACGACCGGGCACCTGCCGCGCGACGGCGACGTGCGCGTGGTGGATCTCAAGATCACATGTTCATTCAATCCCTGGCCGATGCCCGGCGGCGCTTACGGACAGGACCGGAAGGTCTGCACATTGTCGGACCTGATGGCGGAGGCGGTCAAGGAAGTCGACACCATCGTTTACGGACTGGGCGCGAACGAGCCGCAGATCATGGCGTGGCTGAAGGGGGAGGGATTGGCGAATGTGAACTCAATCGGGCGGTTGAATAAGGTCGTGAACACAGGCACGGGCCAGACGGACTTCCCCAGCAGCAGCCGGCCGATAGGCGTCACGGCGACCGGCGGGATTCAAAAGATCCGTTGCCTCACCGTCAAGGTGCGCTACGAACCCGCGTACACGGTGAGCGAAGGTATGGAATTGAAGTGGCTCGATGAGATCGTGGTTCAGGCGTACAAGCGGCTTAACGGCAAGGTGGAAGTCGACGTCGCCAAGATCAAAGGCACGGCTTTCGACTACAGCCAGGGGTTCCCGGCGCTGGCCGTTTTCAAAGCGTTCGCGTGAAGCCAGGCCGCGGCGCGACGCCAGTCCGCCCGGATTTTGCGGGTTCGAGCCGACAGGGCGGCGGCATCCGCTCGCACGGTGGGCCGCGCTCTTGGCCCGGAGCCGCGCGATGACTTCATCACCGGGAATGGGCTTTACCCTGCCGCTCTCCAGATCGTCATAGCGCCGGTCGAGCGTTTCCCGCGTCTGCGCAAGATCGCCGAAGTATTCCTCGATGACACTCCGCACAAGATCTGCGGTTCCGCGTCCGCTTTGCACGGCGAGGTCCTTGAGCTTCTTTTCGGTCTCGGGGGTGAAGTGTACTTCCATGCCCTTAAGATACGGCAAAACTGGCCCTCGGGCAATGCTGTGGAAATAGGGGAATGCTCCGTCTGTCCTGAAGTGGTGGTGAGCCGCGTCTACGGCTCAGGCACCCGAGGTGACGTCGTATCCCGGTCCCACACTTCCGCCTTACAGACAATTGTGATGTCCGCCAGGTGACTTTCACAGTGATCGGGATCACCACTCCGCGTGTGATACACAATTCGCAAATGGCGATTGTCCAGCCAATCGACCCTCGGGTCGTCAAATGTGCTTGGGCCGCTGTGCCAAAACGCCCTGATGTGTTGACAGCATCCGTTGCGCTTAAGTGTGACCTCGGTATGATCGCGTCCAAGAAATCCTGCTTGATAGATGAGCCTTGCGACCTGCCCGTCCGCGGACTGGATGATGCGCTTCTCTTCGGGGACACCTTGGCCAGGAAGTCCGCCAGTCATTAATAGGGCCAGGAAAAGAAGACCGGCGGGTATCAGACCGAGAACGCCGAGCACCCGTGACGTATTCCGCAGCCACAGCCGGTGAGTTAATGGTGCCCAAAGGAGGAAAACAACCAATGCAACATATGCCGCCGCTCCGCCCCAAAATGGCAGAGCCCGCCGCGTGTATTCCCAAACATCCGGCCTACAGGGCAATTCAGCCAATGATACCGCGGTGCCCTACCGGACAGGGCGTGATCGGGAGGATGCTAATTTAGCGCCCGGTAGGGCGTCGCGCGGCGCATTGTGAAACAGCCAGGCGAAACACGTCCAGACCTCTGTTTGAAGTGCTTCCGTGGATGGCCAAACCGAGGGCACCGACGATCCTCAACGCCGACTCGTCAGGCGGGACCGGGCAGACCCACGTGGCGCACGCACTCGTGCGTGCCGTGTCGAGATTCTTCTCGACACCTCTTCGCCCGGAAAACGGGCGTCGCCAAGAGTGGCGACCCGGCACGCAAGAGTGCGTGCGCCACGGTGGTGTCGTCAGGTTGGCCACGTTATCCCTTCGCAGTCCCCTACGCCTCCGTCCGTCGCTACTCCTCGCGCAGAATCTCCAGCGGTTTTCGTCCCAGCACGCGGAAGCTGGCGAGCCAGCCGGCGGCTACGGCGACAAGAGCCGCGGCGGCGGTGGCGGCGAGCGTCGCCTTCCAGTCGAAGTGGAATTCGATATCGAGCAGGCGCCGCAGGGCGAAGGCCGCGAAACCGGAAGCCAGCAGGCTGCCAATGAGGCCGGCCACGGCGCCGAGGGCGAAAAACTCCACCGAAAAGATTTGCGCGATGCGGGCTCGGGTGGCGCCCAGGGTCTTCAGGACCACCACCTCGCGCATGCGCCGGAAACGCGTGCCGGCCACGCTCGAGGCCACCATGGCGATTCCGGCCAGCACGGTAAAGGCGGAAATGAAACGAATCACCAGGGCGATGCGATCGACCACGTCTTCGACGATCGCCATGACGTCGGCCACGTTGACTACGGTGACGGTGGGGAAGCGGCGGAACATGACGCGCTGCAGGGCGGTAACGTCGGCCGGACGCACGCGCGCCGAGCCGTAGAGTACGGCGGGCATTGTGGTGAGGGGTCCGGGGCTGAAGAGGAACTCGAAGCGGGCGGTCATGCGCAGCGATTCGGTGCGATCGACGCAGGCCACGGTGGTGCGCACAGGTTGGCGCCAGATGTCCCAATCGACGAGGGAGCCGGGATGGAGGTGGAGAATGCGGGCGGTTTCTTCGCTGGCGCAGACCTGAGGCGAAGCCGGCACGGAGGTCCACCAGGCGCCTTCGATCACGTCGGTATCGGGCGGCTTTTGGGCTACTTCGGTGACGGAGCGGGTGCGTAGGAATCGCCGGTTGAAATCGCGCAAGGGGCGTTTCTCGATGGGCACGCCGTCGATGGCAACGATGCGGGCCGCTACCGAGGAAGCGATTTCGGGCGGCGCGGCCACGCCGGGCTGGGCGGCGACGAGATCCGAGACGGCCTGGCGCTGGTCCCGCGGGATATCGAGGAGAAAAACGTTCGCGGTGCCGGGAGGCGCCGAGCCATGGATCTGGCGCACCAGGGCATCCTGGATGAGCCACACCGCCAAGGTAAACATGACGCCGACTCCCAGGGCCATCACGGCGGTGCGGACCTGGTTGCCGGGCCGGTACAGATTGGCCACGCCGTGGCGCACGGTGGAAGGCAGGAGCGGAGCGAGGCGGCGCTCGGCGCGTTTCAGGCCGTGAAGCAGCAGCCAGGCGACGGCCGCGAGGAGGGCCAGAGCAATCGCCAGGGCAATGGAGAAGAATCCGGCGGTGCGCAGCACGTCTCGCCATGAGCCTTGAGCGAGCGTTCCGGCGACCATGCCGGTGCCGAGCAGAATAAGAGCGCGGGCGATCCACACCGCCGGTGCGCGCGAGGGTGGACGCGCGGCCACGTTTCGGCGGAAGACCAGGGCCGGGCGGATATCGCGAATCCCCAGCAGCGGCGGGACGGTAAACAGCAGCGTCATCAGGCAGGCGATGGCGATGCCCTGCGCCGCCGGCCAGGGGCTCCAGGACGCGGCCAGGCCGATGTGGAAATAGCGGGCGAGCAAACCCGGGAACGCGGCCGCCACCGCGATGCCTTCGAGCGCGCCCAAAGCGCCGCCGGCCAGGCCCAGCAGCAAAGTCTGGGTAGCGTAGATGCGAATCACCTGCGCGGAGCGGGCCCCGATGGATTTCATCACCGCGATGGAATCGAGCTGCTGCTCGATGTGGCCGTCGATGGCGCTGGCCACGCCCATGGCGCCGAGGATGAGCGCGATCAGGCCGATCAGGCTGAGGAAGGTAGTGGCGCGATCGAGGCCGCGAGTGATGATGGGATGGGTTTCGCGGTAATCGGCGATGGTGGCTTCGGGGAAATTGCGTTTGAGGATGGCGCGCGTCTCGGCCACATCGGGCCGGCCGGTGGAAGGCAGGCGCAGGAGATAGCGCTCGGAGGCGCGGCTGCCGAGGCCGATCAGGCCGGTGCGGGCGAGACCCTGGCGGGTCATCATCAGACGTGGCCCGACGTTGAGAGTGCCGGTCATGCGGTCGGGTTCGGAGACCAGGGTGGCGGCGATGCGGAAATCCTGTCCACCGACGCGCAGCAGGTCGCCGCGGTGGGCGCCCAGACGCAGCAGCAGATCGTCGGAGACGGCTACGGTGTCCTGCGTGAGGGCGCGCGCAAGCGGCTGCGGCGGATCGAGCTCGACCGCGCCGTAGAAGGGATAGACGTCGGGATCGACGGCTTTGAGCGATACCAGGACCGGCTCGGCGGACGGGCCGGTGGAGGCCATGGTGACGGTTTCGGTGATGAGCGTTCGGCGGACGCCGCGGGACGCGAGCTGGCGCAGCACGGCGTCCTGTTCGGGCGTGGGCGAACCGAACAGGCGCAGGGTCATGTCGCCGGCCATCAGCGTGCGGGCCTGGCCGAGCAGCATGTGGCGGAAGGCCAGGCTGAAGCCGCGCACGCCCGTGAGCGCGCCCACCCCGATGGAGACGGCCAGCACCACGAACAGGAAATGCCCGCGGGCGGCGCGCAATTCGGCGAGAGCGATGCGGAGGGCGGCGGCAAAACTCAAGCTGGGCCTCCGCTGCGAATTCGTAATTGTGGGGCAGGTTGTCCAACCTGCGGACCGATTATCAATCGGTCCCGCCGGGCGCCAGCCCGGCTGTTCGCTGGCGATCCCGGAACGTGACTCGACCCGAATTCCAGAATTTCAGGAGTCCCGAGCCTTGGCGTGAGGCGTGACAGACCACGAAATGCGATGGTCTGTCCCACCGAGGCCCTACTCATGACGCCGCGATGCGGCCGTCGCGCAGCGTGACGATGCGGCCCATGCTGGCGGCCAGGGGTTGTTCGTGGGTGACCAGGACCATGGTGGCGCCTTCTTCGCGGTTGAGACGGCAGAGCAGATCGAGCACGACCTGCCCGGTCGCCGAATCGAGGTTGCCGGTGGGCTCGTCGGCCAGCAGGATGGGCGGGTGCAGGGCGAAGGCGCGGGCCAGGGCGACGCGTTGCTGCTCGCCGCCGGAAAGCTGCACGGGATAATGGTCGAAGCGGCCGGCCAGACCGACGCGGTCGAGCAGCTCTCGGGCGCGGGCGCGAGCGCCGGGAACGCCGCCGGCCAGGTCCATGGGCAGCAGCACGTTCTCTTCGGCGGTCAAGGTGGGAATCAAATGGTAAGACTGAAACACGAAGCCGATCTTGCGCCCGCGCAGCACGGCCATGCGGTCCTCGTTGAGGTCGGTGATGTCTTCGCCATCGAGCAGAATGCGGCCGGAGGTGGGCGAATCGAGGCCCGCCAGCAATCCGAGCAGCGTGCTTTTGCCGCTGCCGGAGGGACCCATGACGGCCACCGATTCGCCGCGCGCGATCGCCAGATCGATGCCCTTCAGGATTTCGACGCGGTGGCTGCCGGTGTCGATGGACTTGGTGAGAGCGGTAACCTGGATCAAGCCTTTATTATGGCATTCAGATGAGAATCGCACTGATTGGTAGATGCCTTGGGCGATCTGTGAAGAAATCGCAAATCGCAGGCGGAACCGCCTGCGCCACCGAAGCAGGCGCATTGTTTTCAATGGTGGGGCAGGCGGTTCCGCCTGCCCAGCGCGTCTCGGAGAGTCCTTTTCACAGCCTCCCAGGGAGCGGTTGCTCGCCAAAAGCCGGGAAATCTCCAGATCGGCAACGCATCCGATGGCTTGGCGCGATGGTGTGGCTTCTGTTGGCCAGCGGTTGCGGACAGAAGACCGCGCCATCGCCGGCGAAGCAGACCTCCGCGCCACCGCCGACGGCTACGAGCGCCGCGGACAACCGCCCCGCGGTGGTCTGTTTTGGCGATAGCCTGACGGCCGGATTCGGGCTCGACCCGAGCCAGACCTATCCCGACGTGCTGCAGCGGGAACTGGACCGGCGAGGCTACGGCTACCGGGTGGTGAACCTGGGGGTAAGCGGCGACACTTCGCAGGACGGGCTGGCCCGGCTGGACCAGGCGCTGGCGGAGAAGGCCCGCATCGTGGTGCTGGAATTCGGCGCCAACGACGGCCTGCGCGGGCAGCCGGTGGACATCGCCGAACGCAACCTGGGGCAGATGATGGAAGCGTTCGAAGGCGCCGGCGCGCGCGTGGTGCTGGCCGGGATTACGCTGCCGCCCAATTACGGGCCGGCTTATCTGGCGCGTTTCGATGCCATCTTTCCCCGCCTGGCGGCGAAATATAAGACGCCGCTGATTCCTTTCCTGCTGTCGGGAGTGGCCGGGCACGGCGACCTGATGCAGTCCGACGGGCTGCACCCCAACGCTCGCGGGGCGCGGCTGGTGGCGGAAACCGTGCGCCGGCAAGTGGAGCCCCTGCTTTCGAAAACGCCATGACGAACACTTCGACGGTCCGGTTCGCCGCGCTGAGCGTGGGCGCGCTGGCAATACTCAAGCTGGCCATCCACCTGTATGCCGGCCGCTCCTACGGATACTTCGGCGACGAGCTGTACTACCTGGCCTGCAGCCACCACATGGCGTGGGGCTATGTGGACCAGCCGCCGCTGATCGCAGCCATCGCGTGGCTGGTGCGGCACATCCTGGGCGATTCGCTGCCCGCCATTCGTTTGCTTCCGGCGCTGGCGGGGGCGGCGCTGGTAGTGCTGACGGCGGTGCTGGCGCGAAACTTGGGCGGCGGGGCTTTCGCGCAGTTCCTGGCGGCGCTGGCGGTAGTGGTGGCTCCCGGCTTTCTGGGCGTGGACAATCTATTCGCCATGAACGCCTTCGAGCCGCTGTTCTGGATGGGGTGGGAGACATGGCTGGCGCGCCCCGGCCTAACGTGGGTGAAGGCGGCGTATCCCGCGCTGATGCTGGCCGCCGGCGCGCTGCTGGCGCCGCTGTCGATTCCGGTTTTGTCGCCGGAGACCTACATTCGCTACACGCGGGCGATTGGCCTGGAGCAGCCGGCGATTGAAACCCACCAGCTCGGACCGCTGCCGCAGATCTTCGCCGATGAGTTCGGATGGCCGGAAATGGTCGCAACTGTCGCCGGCGTCTACAACAGCCTGCCGGTGGATGTGCGGCGCAGCACCGCGATTTTCGCCCCGAACTACGGAGAGGCCGGCGCAATCGATCTCTTCGGGCTGCGCTACGGGCTGCCCGCGGCCCTCAGCGGCCATCAGAGTTATTTCCTGTGGGGCCCCCGCGGTTATTCCGGCGACAGCATGATCGTGATGGACGGCTTTGGACGGCGGGAACGCCTGGACCAGGTTTTCGCCAGCGTGGAAGAGGTAGCTCGCGTGGACCATCCGTATTCCATGCCGTACAATCGCTTCGATGTGTATTACTGCCACGGGATCAAGCGGCCGCTCGGGGAGCTGTGGCCGGAGTTGAAGAAGTGGGAGTGAAGGGAGTGAGGGAGTACGCTATAATTTCGAACAACTAAGCCCATGCAATACGTCGGACCAGTGCGCAGTTTGACGGTAAGGAATCTCCTCTCGTTTGGGGATAAGCCCATGACCATCGAACTGCAAAATCTGAATGTCCTGATTGCAGGGCATTGGGTTTAAAGCCCTGGCCGTAGAACCCCTGCAACGCGCCGCAGTCGGCGAGAAACCCGCCGAGCGCTTTTTTATCCGTCCCGGTGACGGCCCCCGCCGGGCCTGGCCGTGTAGTGGGGTCACAAACTTTCAAAATATTTCTTAACCCTTCCGCCCCATAGCCTTAGCGCCAATCCTCGGCCTACGCAACCCTCGTTTTTCTCCGCCCGCCCGCTATCGTATAGCCGAAAGGGACCCCCATGCTTTTCCACAGTCCCCCGAACCGCCCGCCGATGCACAAAATTGCACAACCGTGCCCAACGAACCTGACCTCCACATGCACCATTCTGCACAAAAGCCCGAACCCTACCGCCGCCCCGAACCCAAAATCGGCCGTAACGACATGTGCCCCTGTGGCAGCGGCAAAAAATACAAATATTGCTGCCTCGGTAAGTCCTCAGCCGCCGCCTGAAAGTCGTGGAGCGGACTCTCAGTCTGCCACGCCCCGACTCATCGGGGCGCTTGTCTCGCACAGCCCGTCACGCTCAACCAGGGTCGGACCACTCTCCCTTGGCCGCCCAAAATCTCGAGCCGACCTCAGGAGCGCGAGGCTGACTTACTTTTTGCGGACGTCGGAACTTTCTGCTGGTTTCATTGTGGCCGCCGAGTATGGCGAGGTCGGAACTTGGTCGGAAGTCAAGCTGGCCAGGCTAAGCCTTTTCCGGCACTACGAACGGCTTGCGGTACTCTCGCGCGAACAGGCGATTGGCTTCCGCGTCGCCGGGGCAGGAATAGCTGGCGGCATCGAAATGCAACGTGCGGCCCAGGCGATAAGAAATGTTGGCCAGGTGAACCAGCGTCGTGGAGATGGCGCCTTCTTCGATGGGCGCATCCAGGTCCGACGGCTTGCGGCTGCGGACGGCGTCAATGAAGTTGGCCCAGTGATTACCCATCGATTCGGAGGCGGAAGAGGCAGGCCCGGGCGTCCGCTCACGGCCGAGCCAACTGGAATACCTGTGGGAATCTTCGTCCCACATCGAGAGGTAGCCCTTGGAGCCGTAGAACGTGGTCCCGACGGTGTTGCCGGCTTTGGGCTCGCCGATGCCGGCTTCGTGGTTGGAGATCGGCATTCGCCTCCATCAGCCTGCGCCCCGCTAAATCGGATAAACTGGACGCGACCGGAAAATCCGCGAGGAAACTATGAACCGTCGTGAATTCATCGAAACCAGTGTTGCCGGGCTGGCTCTTTCGGCCGTCGGCCGTTATAGCGCCGAGGCCGCGGATTCGCCCGCCAAACGGGTGGGACTCATCGGCTGCGGCTGGTATGGCAAGTCCGATATCTTCCGGCTGGTGCAGGTAGCGCCGGTCGAGATCGTATCTTTGTGCGATGTGGATAAGAAGATGCTGGCCGACTGCGCGGAGATGGCCGCCGCGCGCCAGGCTTCCCACAAGAAGCCGCGGATCTACACCGACTACCGCGAGATGCTGCGGGAAAAAGACCTGGACATGGTCGAGATCGCCACGCCCGATCACTGGCATGCCCTGCCGATGATCGAAGCGGCCAAGGCCGGGGCCGACATGTACGTGCAAAAGCCGATCAGCGTGGACGTGGTGGAAGGCGAGGCGATGCTGGCGGCGGCCCGCCGTTATAAGCGGGTCGTGCAGGTGGGCACGCAGCGGCGCAGCACCCCGCACCTGATCGAGGCGCGCAAGCTGGTCGAGGACGGACGCCTCGGCACCATCGGACACGTGGAGATCTATTCCTACGGCGAAGGCCGGGCCACGGCGGCTGTGCCTGCGCCGGTTCCCGACACGCTGGATTGGAATTTCTGGGTGGGCCCGGCGCCCATGCTGCCCTACAGCCCCGATATCCAGCGCAATTGGCGCCAGTTCATGGAGTACGGCAACGGCACCATCGGAGACATGGGAATCCACATGTTCGACATGGTGCGATGGTTCATGGGCCTGGGATGGCCGAAGCGCATTTCTTCCTCCGGCGGGTTGCGCGTCCTCAAGGGCGGCAAATCCGATATCGCCGACACCCAGACCGCCATGTTCGAGTTCGACAACGTCGATGTCGTCTGGCAGCATCGCCGCTTCGGTCCATCGGTGGACCCGAACTACCCGTGGGGCGCCACTCTCTATGGCGAGCGAGGCACGCTGAAAGCCGGCGTGATGGGCTACGATTTTATTCCGGCGGATAAAGGCGAACAGGCGATTCACAAAGATGTCGTCTACGAGTTGGACCAGTATCCGGAAGACCGCACCGAGGCGCGGCTGGAGCGCCACGTGGCGCCGGCCATTCGCGGCCACATGAAGGACCTGCTGGCGAACATGGCTTCGCGGGGTAAGCCGGTGGCCGATATCCAGGAGGGCTTCATTTCCACGTCGTGCTGCATCCTGGCCAACCTTTCCATGCAACTGGGGCGGACGCTGGCCTGGGATGCGCAGCGGCGCATGGTCGTCGGCGACGACGAAGCCAATCGCCTGCTGCGCCGGCCGTATCGCCAGCCGTGGGTGCATCCGGAATCGATGGCGGTATGATGCGCCGGACGTTGCTGGCGGCCGGCGCCGCGGCCTTCGCCTGGCGGGGCGACGCCGCCGGCGGCAAAGTGAAGTTCGGCCTCGACCTGTTCAGTCTTCGCTCGCAGGGCTGGACGCCCATCGAGTATCTGGATTTCTGCTCGAAGCGGGGCATCCGTGTGGTCCATTTCAGCGAGGTCCGCTTCCTGGGAAATCTGGAGGAGGAGAACCTCAAGCGGGTTCGGGCGCGCGCCGAGAGTCTGGGCATCGAAGTGGAGATCGGCATGCTCTCGATCTGTCCCACCTCGACGCTCTTCAACAAGTCGCAAGGAACGGCCGAAGAACAACTCACGCGCATGCTGGCCGCGGCGCGCACGGTCGGCTCGCCTATCGTGCGCTGCGTATTGGGAAGCGCGGCGGACCGCACCGGCGCCATTCCGATCGAGGGTCATATTGAAAACACGGTCAAGGTATTGCGCAACGTGCGGTCGCGAGTGTTGGACGCGGGGCTGAAAGTGGCCATCGAAAACCACGCCGGCGACATGCAGGCTCGCGAAGTGAAGATGCTGATCGAGGAAGCCGGAACCGACTTCGTCGGCTCGTGCCTCGATTCCGGCAACCCGCTGTGGACGATTGAAGACCCGCACCTGACACTGGAAACGCTGGCCCCGTACGTGCTGACGAGCCACGTGCGGGACACCGCCGTGTGGCGCACGCCCCAGGGCGCGGCGGTAGCCTGGACCCGAATGGGCGAAGGCAACATGGGCATTGCGGACTACATCCGCGAGTACGCGGCGAAGTGTCCCGGCCGCCCCTTGTCGCTCGAAATCATCGTCACCGGACCGCGGTTCTACAATTTCCTCGGTCCGAAATTCTGGGACGCATTCCGCCAAACCCCGGCCTGGGAATTCGCGCGTTTTCTGGCGCTGGCCGAAAAGGGCACCGCGCGCGAGGCGCCGCCGCCGCTTTCGAAAGAGGCCGCCGCGGCCCGGGAACTCGACGACGTGGAAGCCAGCATCCGCTGGACGAAGGCGTTCCTGGAGAAGCTGTGAGGGAACGGTTGGCACGGTTGTTACAAAACGAGCCCTAAGCCATCGCCAAGAAATAACCATGCCAACCCTGGAGGCCCACGTGGCGCACGCACTCTTGCGTGCCGTGTCGAGACTTTCTCGACACCCGCTCGCGCATGCTACGCCGAGCGTCGGCAAAAGTGCCGACGCGGCACGCACGAGTGCGTGCGCCACGTCGAAATGGCATGGTTATTTCCTGACAGGCCCTCAGAGCCCAGCCAGCCGCCGCCCTTGTCGTAGATAAATTACGCTGTCTTTGGTAACTTACAAGGATGGCTCTTTCGATCTCGCTCTTCTTTTCCGCACCGCGGGCTCTGGGTGCAAGTATCGCTTCCCTGTGCTTTGCGCTCGGCATTGCGGTATGGCCGCCGGCGCTCACCGCGCAAGTTTCGGCCGCGATTTCCGGCACGGTCACCGACCAGAGCGGGGCGCTGGTAGCCGGCGCCGCGGTCAGGGTGAAAAGCGTGGAGGCGGGAGCGGTCCGTAACGGCCTCACCGACGGCTACGGGCGCTACCAGGTATTTTCGGTTCCGGTGGGGCAATACGAAATTCGCGTGCAAAAAACCGGTTTCCGCGATGCGCTACGGACCGGAGTCCAACTATTTGTCGGACAGGCGGCTGCGGTGGATTTCGAGCTGCAGGTGGGGGAATCGAGCAACGCGGTGACGGTGGCCGGGGATGCGCCGCAGGTGAACGTGGCCCCGAACGACATCTCGGGCCTGGTGAGTCCGCGGCAGGTTCGGGATCTGCCGTTGAACGGGCGCAGCTACGATTTACTGCTGACGCTCAATCCGGGGGTGGTCAACTATACCGCCGCCAAAACCGGTGGAATCGGCGTGTCGAACTCCACCAACGGCAACAATTTTGCGGTCTCGGGAAACCGGCCGCAGCAAAACCTGTTCTTGTTGAACGGGGTGGAATTTACGGGCGCGGCGGAGAACAATATGACGCCGGGCGGCACCAGCCAGGAACTGCTGGGGGTGGACGCGGTGCGCGAGTTCAACGTGTTGCGCGACTCCTACGGCGTCGACTACGGCAAGCGTCCGGGCGCCCAGGTTTTGATGGTCACCCAATCCGGCGGCAACGTCTTCCACGGGTCGCTGTACGGTTTCATCCGCAACAACGCATTCGACGCCCGCAATTTCTTCGATCCGGCTTCGGCGCCCGGCTTTCAGCGGGGGCAATTCGGCGCTTCGGCGGGCGGACCCCTACGGCGCAACCAGACGTTCGTGTTCGCCAATTACGAAGGACTGCGCCAGCATCTGCACCAGACCGGGGTCGATCTGGTGCCCGACAATAACGCCCGCAACGGCTACCTGCCTTGCGCCCTGGTGAGTCCGGCTCCAAGCCCGTGTCCGGCGACCGGGCTGGCATTCGTCGGCGTATCGCCGCTGATTTCGGCATGGCCGGCGCCCTCGGCCGGCGCGCCGGATTTCGGCGGGATTGCCGAAGCCTTCAATAGCCCGCTGCAAACCATCCGCGACGATTTCGGCACGGTTCGCGTGGATGAGCTGCCGCGGCCGGCCGATTCGCTCAGTGCGGTTTACACCATCGACGACAGCGGCGATTTCACCCCCACCAGCACCAATCTCTACAGCACCGACGTGGCCAGCGAGCGGGAGCAGGTAGCCAGCCTGGAGGAGACCCACGTGTTTTCGCCCACCTTGCTGAATACGGCGCGAATCGGCTACTCCCGCGCCGGCTATTTCTTCACCGGCGAACCAACGCCGGGAACGCCCGCCGCCAGCCTGCCGGGCCTGCTGGCCGGAGACCCGATCGGGGCGCTGGTAGTGGGAGGCAGCGCGGCCTCGAACCCCACCGCGCAACTCAGCCTGGCCGGAGCCAACAACGGCAGCAATCTGCGGGTGGCGCGCAATCTGTCCAGCTATGAAGACGAGGTATCCCTGGTTCGCGGGCGGCACCAGATCGCGGCCGGCGTCTGGTTCCAGCGGCTGCGCTCGAACGAACTGCTGGCGCTCAGCCAATACGGGCAAGCCACTTTCACCAGCCTGGACACGCTGCTGCTGGGGACGGTAGCCACGCTGCTTTACGATCCGGCGCCAACCCCGCTTGGATGGCGCGCTTGGTTCGGAGCGGCGCACGCGCAGGACACCATCCGGCTGAGCCCGGCCCTGACGCTCTCGCTGGGCTTTCGCGACGAATTCACCACCGGATGGAACGAGGAGCACGGCCGAGCTTCCACCTACACTTTCGTCGGCGGGGTGATTCAGACCGCGCCCGCGGTCGGCGATTCGGCATTCACGGTCAACAACGGCAAGTTCCTGCCGCAGCCGCGAGTAGCGCTGGCGTGGAGCCCGTTCCGGAACCACCGCACCGTAATTCGGGCGGCCTTCGGTCTGTATAACGATCTGCAGGACGCGCTGGGTTACCGCACCGACCAGAACGCCCCCTTCAATCCCACTTACAGCCTGGCCAGCGAGCCGGTGGCGCAGCTCCCCGTGCAGACGTCGGCCGCCGTGCCCGCCAGCGCGAAGCTGGTGCCGGGCGGGGTGCAGCCGAACCTGCGGACGCCCACGCTGGTGTCGTGGTCTTTCCGGCTGCAACACGCGTTGACGGCCAACACCGCGCTGAGCGTCGCTTACGTCGGGTCGCATGGTTATCACGAACTGTTGGGCATCGACGCCAACGAACCGTTTCCCGTGATCTGTCCGGCATCGCCCTGCCCGGCGAATTATCCGAGCAACTTTCCCGCCCCTTACGCCAATTCGCCGATTCCGGCGGGGACCTACTACGTCCCCACGTCCGTCCGCGCCAACGCTGCGTTGGCCAATACCTGGACTTACTTTTCCGAAGCCAACAGTTCCTATCAGGCGCTGCAGGTGGATTGGAATCACCGCTTCAGCCGGGGCCTGTTGTTGCGCGGCGTGTACACCTGGTCGAAGACGCTCGACGATGGCGATTCCCCCAACGCGACTACTTCCGGCGGCGAACCGGCTCTGGCATCCAACCCGTTCGATCTTCCGGCCGATTGGGGACCGGCCAATTTCAACGTCACCCAAGCCGCGGCGGTGAGCGCCGTCTATGAGCTGCCCGTCGGACATGGCCGGCGGTTTCTAAGCGGCGCCGGCCCGGCGGCGGATGCGGTGCTCGGAGGCTGGACGATGAATTCCATCGTGACCGTTCAGGGCGGGTTTCCCTTCACCCCCCAGCTCAGCTACAACCCTTCCAATAATGGGGATTCGCGCAATCCGGTGCGGCCATTCGTCAATCCGGCTTTCCACGGTCCGGTGATTCTGGGCACTCCCAACCAATGGTTCAATCCCGCGGCGTTCCTGGCGCCGCCGAACAGCAGTGGATTCTACGGCAACCTGGGGCGCGACACGCTGACCGGTCCGGGCCTCGCCACCTGGGATCTATCCTTTCTTAAGGACCTGCGCCTTTGGGAGCGCACGCAGCTCCAATTTCGCGCCGAGTTCTTCAACGTCCTGAACCGCGCGAATTTCAATACCCCCAACGCAATTGTGTTCACCCCCACCGGCGTTTCGCCCACGGCCGGCGTGATCACCAGCACGGCGACCTCCTCGCGGCAGGTGCAGTTCGGATTAAAGCTGCGCTGGTAACAGGCTCAGGTGAAGAGAATCCGAAACGCCACGGCGTGTTCGCTGGGCCATTGTTGCGGGGACTGGATGTGCAGCCCGTCGTCGGCAAGCTTCCAGGGCAGAGGGTCGCGCGAGCCGACGAGCTCGACGCGTGCGATCTTGCGTTGTTCCAGACGGCGCGACGGCCCGAGCGCGCCGATGCGGGTCTCGCGCGGATTCCAGCCCATCGCGAAAGCGTAGAGCGTGTCGCCCTTGGTGGTGAAACGAATGTCCTCGCCGGTGAGGTCGACGCGCTGGTTCTCGTTGAAGTGCTCGGCCGTGCCGGCGAAGCCGCCACCAGGCTTAGTTTTGCGGATGCCCGGACCTTCGCCGAAGATCTTCCATGGCCGCGTCGCATGGATCGCCTCCGAGTTCACCTTCATCCAACTCGTGATGGACGCCAGGATCTTCAGCTCGGCATCGTCCGGCATGCCGCTGGCCGGCAGCGGAATGTTGAGCAGCAGATTGCCGTTGCGGCTGACGATGTCCACCAGCAGATCGATCACCGTCTTGGGCCGCTTGTAGACCGCGTCGCGATTATAGTGCCAGTCGCCGATGCAGGTGTCGGTCTGGAAGGGTCGCGGTTCGATGTCGTCGACCACGCCGCGCTCCACGTCGAGCACGCAGGCGCCCGTTGCGCATTCGCTGCGGCGCTTCCCCGTGTAAACGGCGTCGACCTGTCCCGCATGCCAGCGCAGGCTCTGGTTGTAGTAGTGCGCCACCAGACTGCGGCCCCAGCGGCCGAAGGGGATGGCGCCATCTTCGTAATAGAGATCGGGCTGGTGCTGATCGATCAGGTCCCGCGCGCGCAGGAACCACTCGCGCTTCCACTCCTCCGGCTCGTTACCTTGCTCGGCCCAGGCTTCGCGCGCCGGCGCGTGCGGCGGGAAATAGAGATCGCGATTGGCGGGGTCGTTGCCGTCGTAGGGAACGCCCGCGTAGGGGCCCTGCTTGTCGGCGCCCTTGTTGGTCTGCCACCAGTTGTAGCTGCCCCAGACGTGCTCGCTGACGCCGAAGCGGAGACCCTCGGCGCGAGCGGCCTCGCGCCACTCGCCCACGATGTCGCGCTTCGGCCCCATGTTGACCGAGTTCCAGCGGCGGCCCGAATTCCAAAGATCGAAGTTGTCGCAGTGGACGCCCATGCTGACAAAGTACTTCGCGCCAGCCTGCCGGTACAGGCGCGCCAGGGACTTGGGCTCGAACCGCTCTGCCTTCCACAGCGGAACGGTGTCCTTGTATCCGAATCGCGAGGGATGGCCGTAGGTTTTCAGATGGTATTGGTACTGGCGGCTGCCTTCCATGTACATGTTGCGGGCGTACCAGTCGCCGGTGCCAATGGCCGATGTGGGTCCCCAATGCGCCCAGATGCCGAACTTCGCATCATGGAACCACGCTGGACTGGTGTACGCGTTGAGCGAATCGCCGGCGGCCTGAAAAGGGCCTTTGGCGATCTCGACGTCGATGGCCTGCTGCGCTTCGCTTTTGTGTAGCGCCTGAACGCCGGCGGCGCCCGCCAACCGCAGCGCGGCCCTTCTTGAGATTCTCATTTTAGATCCCTTTATATCATCGCGCGCCGCGCCGCAACATCGCCAAACGCCGCGGGTGCTTAACCCATCTGGGGATTTCGCGGTGTAGCCGCGGCAACCGCTCCCTCACGGTCGCGGCTCGGTTACGAGCGCCGCGTGTTTTCAGTCACTTACCGAGCCGCGACCGTGAGGGAGCGGTTGTCCGGAACGGATCTCCCTAGGTCGGCTAAGCCGCCAAACGCCGCTCGCGCCGCTCGGTGCTACCCTTGGGGCTATGCCTCGATACGCCATTGAAGGTAAGCACGGCAACGCTTTACGCGTCGCGCTGATCTCGGCGGCGGTAGCGCTGGGAGTGTTGGCGCTGGCCGCCCGGTCCCTGGCTTCCTTCGCCATCGAAATCGCCTGGTGGAAGGAACTGGGACAACTGGAAACCTGGTTCGCACTGCTCACCTACGGCGTGGCGCCGGTGGCGGCAGCCACGCTGGCGGGCTTCGCCATCCTCTGGGTGGCTCACGCCCGCGCCCTCAAGTTTGCCGGTACCGGCCTGAGCGAGCACAAGCTGTATGCCCGCATCTCCACCCTGCTGCTGTTGGGGCTATCCTATTTGATTGCCGCCGCGGCCATCGATAACTGGACCGTGATCCGCTACGCCGGCGGCCAGGGCCTGGTCTCCACCACTGCCTGGCACGACGCCATCTTTGCCAAGCCGCTCTCGTTTTACCTCTTCGATCTCCCCTTCTACGATATGCTGCGCGGCTACGTGCTCGCGCTCGCCATCTTCGCCATCCTGATTTATTGGCTGGGGGCGCGCGGCTGGCAGCTCCGCCGCAGTTTTCCGTTGAACCGCGAGAACCAGCAGATCGACCCCAACGTCTGGAAGCTGGAGGGCGGCCTGGAGTCCGGATTCCTGCGCGGCGCCGCCGTGGTGCTGCTGCTCTCGATGGCGGTCAAATTCTATCTCGGCCGCTACCAGATGGTCTACAACGAACACGGCAGCTTCCTGGTGGGGGTGGATTGGGTGGATCAGAATATCGGCTTGCCCCTGCAATGGCTGTTGATTGTCGCCAGCCTCGCCGCCGCCGTATTGATCTGGCTGCGCCGCTGGAAGCTGGCCGCGGCCATGGCGCTGGCGCTCGTCGTCGAATTCCTTGTCCCCCGCGCGGTCGCGGCGCTCTATGTCGCCCCCAACGAAATTTCGCTCGAACGCCCCTACATCGAAACCCACATCCACGCTACCCGCAGCGCCTACGGCCTCGACCGGCAACTCCACGAGATCGAATTCCACGCCCGCCCCGAAGCACCCATCGACATGGCGGGCAATAAATCTACCCTCGATAACGTCCGCCTCTGGGACTGGCGCGCCTTTCACGATACCATCGCCCAAATCCAGGCCCTCCGCCCCTATTACGCCTTCCACTCCCCTGACGTCGACCGCTACACCCTGGAAGGCCAGTACCGCCAGGTGCTGCTCACCGCCCGCGAGCTCGATATCAATCAGCTCCCCAGCGCGCGCTCCAGTTGGATCAATCCCGACCTGATTTACACCCACGGCTACGGCGTCGTGCTGGCCCTGGCCAGCCAGATCACCCCAGACGGATTGCCGGTTCTGCTCATCGAAGACGCTCCCCCGCGCGTCCACACCCCCAGCCTCAAGATCACCCGCCCGGAACTCTACTACGGCGAAATCACCCACGAACCCGTCTTCGTCGATACCGCCCAGGAGGAATTCAACTATCCCTCCGGCAACGACAACGTTCGCGCCCGCTACCAGGGCAAGGGCGGCTTTCCGGTTTCCTCGTTCCCGATGCGCGCCGCCGCCGCCATTCGCGAAGGCGAGCCCAATTTCCTGCTCACCGATTACTTCACCCCTTCCAGCCGCATGATGATCCGCCGCAAAGTGAGCGAACGCCTCCAGACCCTGGCCGGCTTTCTCGAATGGGACCCCGACCCCTACCTGGTGATTACCGAATCCGGCCGCCTGGTCTGGATGGCGGACGGGTATACCACCAGCGATGCGCACCCCAACTCGCGCGCCGTGGAAGTGCCCGATATCGGCCGCATCAATTACATCCGTAACGCGGTGAAGGCCACCGTGGATGCCTACGACGGCGAAACCCGCCTCTACATCTTCGACCCCAACGACCCCATCGTCGGCGCCTACCAGCACCTCTTCCCGGCCTTGTTCCACCCGGCTTCGGAAATGCCTCCCGATCTCCGCGCCCATGCCCGCTATCCGGAAACCCTGTTCCGCACCCAGGCCGAGATCTACCGGACGTATCACATGCTCGATCCCCAGTCCTTCTATAACAAGGAGGATCTCTGGGACCTCGCCCGCAAAGGCACCGGCCAGGCCGAAGGCGCCGAGACCGAGTCGCCCACCTACGTCGTGGCTACCCTCCCCGGCGAGACCAAGGCCGAGTTCCTGCTGCTCTACCCTTTCACCCCGCGCAACAAGGACAACCTGATCGGCCTGATGGCTGCCCGCTGCGATGGCCCGCACCTGGGTGAAGTGGTGGTGCTGCAACTTTCCAAACAGGAGCTGATCTTCGGCCCGATGCAGATCGCCGCCCGCATTAATCAGGACCAGACGATTTCGAAGGACCTGACCCTGTGGAACCAGCAGGGCTCGCAAGTGCTGCGCGGCCAGACCCTGGTGCTGCCCGTCGGCGATACCTTCCTCTACGTCGACCCGATCTATATCCAGGCCACCGAAGCCCGCATGCCGCAATTGAAGAAGGTAGTGCTGGCCGTGGGCAATCGCCTGATCTACGCCGATACGTACGATGAGGCGCTGGCCCAACTCGCCGCCGGCTCGCCGCAACCGGTCCAACAGACCGCCGCGCCCGGTACGCCCGCGGCCGCCTCCGCCGCTCCGCTCCCGCCCGCCGCCGATGCCAGGCTCGCCCGCGTCCGCGAACACCTCCGCCGCTACAACGAGCTCGCCGCCCAAGGCAAATGGTCCGAAGCCGGCAAGGAACTGGAAGCCGTCGAAGCGGAAGTCAAACAATAGGGCGGGGCGCGCGGCAGCCTAAGGCCACCGTGGCCGAAGCATTCCGGCCGCGGGCCGGAGGAACGTCTGCGGCCTTGTTCAACGATAAGCGTCGCGACGATTGCGGATGCGGGTGATTTCGATGGAATGGCCGAGATCGCGGAAAAAGACCCGGTGATCCTGGGTGCGGAGACGGTACAGCGGCGGGTGGGTGCCTTGGAGACGCTTGACGTTGCCTTCCTCGGACTGGGCGAAGCGGGCGACAGTCCTGAGAATCTGGAGGGCGGTCTGCTGGTCGACGGCGCGGAGGTCGGCCTTGGCCTGATCGGTGAAGGCTACGCCCCTAGCCATTGCCGTTCGGTTCGTCCGGCGCGGGCGGTTGCCCCATCTTTTCCCAATCGTCCATATTCAGGCCGAAGTCGGCGAGGACCGCTTCGAGCGGAATTGGATCGTTGTGCTTGCGCCATTCGTCGGCCACGGCCACGGCCAGGCGGTCTTCCTCGGTGAACGGCTCATCGTCGATGGGAGCCAGCGCCAGCTTACGGGAAAGCGGATCGAGCATCGCTTGCAAGAGCCCTTCCAACGCGGCCAGTTGCACGGGTGGCAACTGATCGACGAGGGCATGCACGTGGTGGCGGGCGTCAGTGTTCATCGGCGTCCTCTCTTATCTTCTCGGGCCGCTACTGGAACGGAAACGGGCGTCCGGGTGTCTCGGAATACCCACGCGCCGCCACGCTTGCCGGGGATGCTCCCCATGGCAGGGCATCGCGACCAATCGAGATTCGCCATGATCCGCGCTCCTTCTCTGAGCATACCTCCTGCCCCGTCCTTGCGGGGCGGGTTGTCAACCTAATGCCACGTAGTTTTCACTTTGGCGCGGTCCCGCACAAATCGTGGGGCAGCCAATTCTGGCTGCAGCCGGCTTTTAGCCGGCTTTCGCCGGGCTGGAAGACTCGCCGCGCCTCGAAAGAGCCGCCTAAAATGGCGGCTGCGGGCAGAATTGCCCGCCCCACAACCTATGCAGGTTCGTGCTGGCGGGGAAAACTATGTGGCGTTAGGTTGTCAACCTGCGGACCGGTTGTCAACCGGTCCAGCCGGGCGCCAGCCCGGCAGTGTGACGACGAGTTCCTACGCTCGATAACTAAATCCCCCAGCCCGAAGCACCTTTCCATCCGTCTCTACCCCGCGCCCTTGGCCCTACAGTCGAGTCACAAACCCAAAAAATATTTCTAAATCCATCCCCTCCAATGCCTTACCGCCAAATCCCCGGAATCCCACCCCCGGCTTTTCCCAGCTCGCCAGCTATCGTAAAGCCGCGAGCGATCCCTATGTTCATTCTCACTCCCCTAGAGCTCAAGGTCGTCGACGCCCTGTCTAACGGCGCGACCCTGACCGACGCCGCCGCCCAAGCCGGCATTCACCGCAACACCATCGCCAACTGGCGCCTCAACTCGCCCGAATTCCGCGAGGCTCTAGCCCTCGCCCGCTACGACCGCGCCGTCCTCTACAACGACCGCGCCGTCGACCTCGCCGACCTCGCCTTCGAAACCCTCCGCATCCTCCTCACCGACCCCAAATCCTCCCCCTCCGTCCGTCTCCGCGCTGCCATTTTCATCATCGATAAAGCCGTCGCCCTGCCCGAGCCCAATCAGGAGAACACCGCCCCCATGGTCGACCTCGACCGCTTCGCCCCACAACCGCCCCCCGATGCACAAAATTGCACAACCGTGCACAACGATCCACAATCCCAGCCCGAACCCGAGCCGGAACCTGCCTCCCCGATGCACAATTCTGCACAATCGCCGGAAACCTACCGCCGCTCCGAACCCAAAATCGGCCGCAACGACCCTTGCCGCTGCGGTAGCGGCAAGAAATACAAGCGCTGCTGCCTGGGCAATGCGTCAGCCGCAGCTGCCTGAAGCCGTCGAAGCCGACAAGCATGGACACCACGCTAGACTAGAGACTGCGCGCGACCCGGCAAAGCCTGGCACGGACCAGGGCGGGGACGTCTTGAGGGCGGGTGACCGGGAGCACCTCAAATCCCGCCGCGCGGCCGGCCGCCTGGCCGTTCACCGAATCCTCCACCACCAGCGCGCTGGTTGCGCCCAGGCGCCGGGCGGCTTCCAGATACGGCTCCGGGTCCGGCTTGTGACGGGTGACATCTTCCGCGGTTACCACGGTATCGAAGTGCTTCCGCAGGCCCCCGGCCACCAGCAGCGCCTCGATTTCCAGGCGCGAACTGGAGGTGACCACCGCCAGTTTGTAATCGCGATGCAGCTCGGCCAGAAAACCGTCCAGTCCGGCGTCAAAAGGCGGCGCGGCGAGGGTTCGCTCCCTGAACAAAAGCTTCTTGGCCGGGTATTGCGCGAAAAGAACCTGCCAGTCGAGTGGGGGGTGGGCATCGGCGGCCAGTTCGCGCATCACCTCGCGGTCGTCCACCCCAACGTAGTGGTCGCGGTAGCATTCCCAGGTCAGGGTAACCCCAAACGGCGCCAGCACTTCCGCCCAACAGGCGCAATGCACCGGCTCGGTATCGGTCAGTACACCGTCGAAATCGAAAAGAATAGCGTCCAGGGCGGGCATGATTTGTCAGAATTCGAGCGTAACACGCGCCGGTGTGGTATCACTGTTAAGCGGAACGCAAATTATGGCTACAGAAGAAGAACTACGAGCGGAACTGGAGCGCCTGCGCAAGGAGAACGAGGCGCTGAAACGCCCAACCCGCGGACAGATATCGATGCGGGTCAGCGAGAAGGGCGGCCTGTCCGTATACGGTTTGGGGAGGTTTCCGGTCACTCTCTACCGGGAGCAGTGGGAGAAGTTGATCGCGATGGCGGAGGAGATCAAACAATTCATCCAGGATAACGACAGCGCTCTCAAAAAGAAGGAGTAAGCATGGCGCAAGCGGCGGCCCTGATCACCGGGGCATCCGGCGGGATCGGGGCCGAGCTGGCCAAACTATGCGCGGCGGATGGCTACGCGCCCGTGCTGGTGGCGCGCGGCACCGAAGGACTGTATCGGCTCAGCGACGAACTGGCCGCGCGCTACGGCGTCAACCCGCGGGTGGTGGCGGCGGACCTGGCCGATCCGACCGCGCCGAATGCCATTCTTGACGCGCTCGAAGGTGAACCTCCCGCCATCCTCATCAATAACGCGGGCTTCGGCTGGCGCGGCGCTTTCGCCGAGGCCGATTTCGACGCCCAATTCGACATGATCGAGGTGAACGTCCGCGCCCTGGCGCATCTCACCCGGTTGGTTCTGCCCGGTATGCGCGCGCGCTCGAGCGGCCGCATTCTGAACGTGGCCTCCACCGCGGCTTTCGTCCCCGGCCCGTTCATGGCCGTATACTACGCCAGCAAGGCGTTTGTGTTCTCTTTTTCCCTGGCGGTGGCCGAAGAATTGAAGGGCTCGGGAGTGACGATGACCGTGCTTTGCCCCGGCCCCACCCGCACCAATTTCGGCGCCGTCGCCGGCATCGCAAATTCCAGGCTGTTTCAGGGACCCGCCATGGATGCCGCCGAAGTGGCGCGCATCGGCTACCAGGCCATGTTGGCCGGTAAGACCGAAGTCATCGCCGGTGCCCGCAATCGCTGGATGATATGGGGCACCCGTTTCACGCCGCGCGGCATTCTGACCCGGCTCGCACGCCGCCTGAATTCGCCGATGTAAGATCAAGGAGGGCTGACGTCTTGTTAATCAACCGCGTTGGCCTCCACTTTCATGTCGCACACTCCGGAGGGGGCGTATCCCCTTCTCCCCATTTCACGTAACTATTTGCGGTGACCGCTATGAAGAATATACTTTTCGTCCTGCTTGCCCTTCCCCTCGCTTCGCCGGGCGCGACCCACAGCTTCGATGTTGTCGTCTACGGTGGCACCGCCGGCGGCGTCATTGCCGCTGTCTCCGCCGCTCGTGAAGGACTGAGCGCCGCCCTGCTCGAACCCGGCCATCATGTGGGCGGCATGGTATCGGGCGGCCTTGGCTGGACGGACTACGGTAAGAAGGAAGTCATCGGTGGGTACGCGTTGGAGTTTTATCTGCGCGTCGGCCGGCATTATCGACTGTCGCGTTACGGACAGGAGATCGGCTGGATCCACGAGCCGCACGTGGCCGAGGACATTTTCCGCGAAATGCTGCAAGAGGCGGGTGTCCGGCTCTTTGAGCGAAGCCGCCTGAAGGAGAAGGGCGGCGTGCGCAAAACCGGCGCCGAGGTGGCCGAGATATTTGTGGAAAACGGCGACTCGTTCACCGCCAAAGTGTTCATCGATTCCAGTTATGAAGGCGACCTGATGGCGCAGGCCGGCGTCAGGTACACGTATGGCCGCGAAGGCAGTTCCCAGTACCAGGAGAGCCTCGCGGGCGTGCGCGACCGCACTCCGTTCCATCAGTTTCTGGTCGATATCTCGCCCTACGACGCGGAAGGCCGGCTTCTGCCCGAAATCTCCGCGCGGCGGACTCCCGCGCCGGGAAGCGCCGACAAGGCGGTACAGGCCTATAACTACCGCATGTGCCTATCCGAGGTCCCCGAGAATCGCGTTCCCTTCGCCGCTCCGGCGGGCTACGATCCCCGGCGCTACGCCCTGTTTGCCCTTTTGCTACAGGCGCGCCAGAAGGCCGAGGGACGGGCCGCCCCGCTCGATTCAGTGATCAAACTGGACCGCCTCCCCAACGGCAAGGCCGACGTCAACAACCAGGGGGCTTTTTCCACGGACTATGTTGGCGCCAGTTGGGACTATCCAGACGCGAGCTACGCCCGCCGCGCCAAGATGTGGCAGGAGCACAAGGACTACGTGCAGGGCTTTTTCGATTTCCTGGCTACCGATCCACAGGTGCCCGAAAGCCTCCGGGGGGAGATCAATCGCTGGGGTCTGTGCAAAGACGAGTTCACCGACAGCGGCAATTGGCCGAACCAGTTGTACATCCGCGAAGCACGCCGCATGGTGGGCGAATACGTTATGGTGCAGAAGGATCTCCAGACCGAGCTGACCAAGCCCGACCCGGTCGGCATGGGCTCCTATAACAGCGATTCGCACAACGTGGAGCGCATCGTGGGGCCGGATGGATTTGTCCGCAACGAAGGCGACATGCAAGTGGCGGTCAACCCCTATCAGATCCCTTATCGGATCATGCTGCCCCACCCGGCGGAGGCCACCAACCTCCTGGTGCCGGTAGCCTTCTCGGCCAGCCATGTGGCCTATTCGTCCGTGCGCATGGAGCCGCAGTACATGATACTGGGCCAGGCTGCCGGCGTGGCCGCCAGGCTGGCCATATCGGGCGGCACGCCGGTGCAGGGTATCCCCGTGGGGACGCTGGTCGACACGTTGAAAAAGCAGGGGGCGGTGCTGGAATATGTTCCCTCGGCCCAGACGCCGGCCATCCAGCTTTTCCAGCAGCGCACGAGCCGAAAGTGAGCAGCCGAATCCATGAAACCTCTTAGCGAAAAGCTGCTGGCGATGGTGAACCGAGCGGCGGCAGGCCTTGAGGCAATCGACGAGGAGTTTGCTTCCGCACCTGCGCTCCCCGGCGGATGGTCGCGCAAGCAGTTACTGGGGCACAGGGCCAGAAAACCAACTACACCTACGATTCCTACGGGCGCCTGACCCAGACGCAGCACATCATGGTCGCCGATCGCCGACCACCGACCGTTTCAATCACCTCAGCCGCCACGCCGCCAGCAGCCAGCCGGCGATGAACAGCACCCCGCCCAGCGGGGTAATGGCGCCCAGAATGCGCGTGCCGGTGATGGCCAACAAATACAGGCTTCCCGAAAACAGCACGATGCCGGCCAACAGGATGGCGCACACCTGTCCCATTCCGGACGCCGATACGGTACCGGTTCGCGGCAGCACGGAGAGGATCAGAATCCCCAGCGCGTGCAGGAAATGGTACATGACCGCCGTTTCGTAGACGCGCATCGAATCCGCATCGAGTCGCGGGCGCAAGCCGTGCGCGCCGAAAGCCCCCAGGATCACAGCCAGGGCTAGCAGAATGGCGGCGGTGGAAGTCCAGTTCATGGTTTCGGCCTCAGTGCGTCATGGAATAGAGAATGTAGTCGACCCCGATGCGAATGCCGAGGTCGGAATACCGGGAGGGGTATTCCGGGTCGTCGGCATGTTCCCAGGAATCGCCCAGGTCCATATTGTGGCACATGGCCACGATCACCCGGCCCTGGTCGTCGTAGATGGCGCGCCAGTGCGGGGTTTTGCCGCTTTCGCCTTTTTCGTAGGTGTTGTGTTTTTCGAGCGCGGGCATGCCGGGAACCTGGTAACGGCGGCTCAGGTCGTAGATGGTGTGGAAGATGGAATCGGAATCGGCGATCTCCACGATGGGGCGGTCGGGAAACACTTTCCGCATGCTGGCGGCGAAGGTTCGCCATTCGATATCGCCGTGGAAGTCGTCGCACATGAAAAAGCCCCCACGGAGCAGGAACTCGCGGAGGGTGGCGGCCTGCGAATCGGTCAGGTTCCAGTGGCCGACTTCGACGCCGTAGAGCCAGGGCCAGTCGTAAACGTCGCCGTCGTCCAGGTCGATGGGCTCTTCGGCGGAGCGGGTATGGAGACGGGTGAGGCGCCGCACAGCCTGCACCAGGTGACGGTCCGAGCGGGGATAATCCATCGTCCAGTTGGAGCCGCCCTCCTTCCAGCTCCCGTAGAATTGCACGCCGCCGTAATAGGTGCCGACGGGCGGATACATCAGGCGCGCGAACACCCACTCGGTTTTTTCCTGGTAGTCCGGAGGCAGCGGAAACTTTTCGTACTCCACGCCGGGATATTCGCGGAAGGGCTTTTGAAACGCATACAACGCGCTCAAGAACAGCAAGCCGGCGGCTGCCACGGCGCCCGCTCTCCGGAGATTGGTTGGCTGCAACACCGCTGCAACCAGAATAGCCGAAAGCCGATTCAACCGTGGAACGCCGCCAGGCCCAAAAACACCAGCGTACCCACCGCGATTACGGCGCCGTGCGGCAAGCCGATTGCCTTGGGGCTGCGCACATCCAACTCTTCTTTCTTCAGGTACGGCGCGCGCCCGCTCGTCATTTCAGTGAGGATGAATCCGACGTTCCAGAAGGTCGTCTTCAGACGCCCGCGGGACAGGGCGAAGACGACGGCCATTACGCCACCGATCACCGCCGTAACGATGAAGATACCGAACCAGTCCTGCCATCCCGCCAGCGCCCCCACCGCCGCCATCAGCTTGGCATCGCCGGCGCCCATGGCGCGAATGGCGTAGAGCACCAGGTAAACACCCAACCCCACGCCCAAGCCTTCCAAAGCCAACAGCAGGCCCGGCAGCACCGGGTACAGAAACGCGTTGAGGGCTATTCCGGCCACGACGCCGCTCGCGGTCAGCCAGTTTGGGATCCGCCGAAACCGTATGTCGAAAGCCGCCGCGGCCAGCACCAGGAGCACCAGCACGATTTCCACGCCGCGCGGGGGGACCGGAAACTGCATGGTTTCACAGTATAACGCCGCGCCTCGACCGGGGTAGATCACTTCGGGCGATAGCCGAATGCTGCCATTAGTTGGGATGAAGCGCACGCTTGCCGGAACCGGAGGTCTTCGCGTATCGTAAGAAACAATAGGATGCCGTTTTGTAATCAATGCGGAAACCAGGTGGGCACCCGCGATGCCTACTGCCAGCGTTGCGGCAGCCTTCAGCCGCGCGTGCCGCCGGTGCCCCCCGCCGGCCCGGATCCGCTCTCCGGCATGTCTCCACGCACGGCGTCGGTATTGTGCTACGTTCCCGGCATCGGCTGGATCGCGGCCATCGTCGTGCTGGCATCCACCCGCTTCCGTGCCTACCGGAGCGTGCGCTTCCACGCGTTCCAGGGCCTCTACCTGTTCGTGGCCTGGATGCTGAATAGCTGGGTGCTGCGGCCCCTGTCGCTGATGACGGATTTTGTCGTGCATACCCATCTGCACAGCCTGGTGGAACTGGTTCTGCTGGGCCTGGAGATTTTCATGATGGTGAAAGCCGCTCACGATCAGACGTATTCGCTGCCGCTGTTCGGTGAACTGGCGGAACGCTCCCTGACCGATTAAGCGGCGGCTTGGTGTCTACCGGCTGGCTTTCTTCACGATGCGCTCCCGCAGGTGTACCGCTACCGGCTTGCCCGCCGGAACGTCGTCCAACTCCACAATCCCGGCGCGGTCTGAATCGGCCTGGTACATCTGCTCGTCGTCTACCTCCACGTCGTAGGATCGACGCGGCTCCAGGCCCACCACGAATACCGTCTGCCGGTCCTCCAGCGTTAGCTCAAAATCACGCACCGCTCGCCCGAAGCACACCGTGGCGTCGTCGAGCGCCAGCGGCGGCGCTTCCACGCGCGGGTCCACCATGGTTACGTGACCGTCCGCGAACAACTGCGCGCCTCCGTCGAACAGCCCGAACCAGGCGGCGTCGTCGTCCCAACTCGAGCGGGCGAACAGGCGCCCGTAGTCTGGATTGTAGTAGACTGTCGGCACGTGATAGTAGCTCAGCCCGGGCTGATAAGGGTCGGCCCACAAGAACTCGTAAGGTACCCCGAAAGCTCCGCGCAGCAGAAACCGGTCGTGCATGAGCCATCCTTGCAGCACTTGCGTCTGGGGTGCGTTGGTATCGTAGGCCACCATGGCCAGATCCGCCGCGCGCGATAGTGCCGCGGCTTCCAGATCCGGGTCCTTTGACCTGGTGGTGGCCGCGCCGATGTAAAAGTCGTTTTCCGCGCCCCGATACGGCGCTGGATAGTAGCTCATCAGGTGCTCCACGGGGAAGTCTTTGAAGTAGTCCACGTTCGATTCCCGGAGGTCGAGATTGAGGTTATCCTGCACGGCGTGCAGCAATTCGAGTAGAGGATAGGCATCTTCGCGCTGGAAGGGAACCTTGCCGGCCGATAAGGGCTCGGCCACCTTGGTGCGCCACCAACCGCGGACGTCGCGCTCGAACTCCCGGCCCGGTAACTCCGGCACATCGTCGAACAGGGTGACGGCGCCCAGCAGGCGGGATCGCACCGCCGCCACGGACTGGTCGGCCGCCGTTTCCGCCATGCGGCGGGCGATTCGCGCCGCCAGGCGGGTTCGGTCGGCGCCGCTCATCGCCCCCTCGCACCAATCGTAGACCAGCGCCATCTGCCGCAGATCCGTCGAGGTCAAGGCAAAGGCGGTGGCTTTGCGCCCGGCTTCCTGGTCGCCCGCGATGGCGTAATCCAGCGCCAGGGCAAAGCCCGGCTCGGGAAACTGCGCTCCGCCGGCCACCAGGCGCGAAAACTGTTGCCAGCGCAAAGACTGCCGCTCGCGTTCCCGGCGCAACAGACGCAGCCGCGCGGGCCGCAGGAACAGGCGTGGGTGCTCGGTGCCCACCACCAACGGATCGGAGGATTCCGCCGGCGTTTGGCACCATCCCCAGGGGGCCGCGCAAACCAGCCAGGCCAGTGCGTAGGCGTGAGGCGCTCGCATTCTGTTCCGATTGTGTCATAGCGACACAGCACCTGCCCACCTGCGCCCCGGTTCTCTTCGCCCGACTCCACAAAAGAACTGAAATAAAAGGGGTAATGCCCATTGACAGGTGGGTGTACGGTTGCTATTGATAAGGGTGAATTGGTGAAGTAAACTTTCAAACCTGCCCTCTGCTGCAACAGGCAGGCGGATGAAGATTGAGCCGAAAGAGACAGCGCGCTTGCGGGAGCCGATGTTTGCAGTGGTTTTAGCTCATTCGTTTTCGCCTGGCGGTTGCTGCAGAGGGGATTTTTTTTGAACCGGATTATTTCGAGCTCTCCAGGGAATCACGGGTATCGGTCGTTGTCTGGCGTTTCTGGTGAGGAAAAATGGACGCGGACCTAACCAGGGATGGACCGAATTAAGTTTCTCGAGCCAGGCAGCCCGACGCCGGATTCCAGCCCTTCCCAGGGCGAGCCGCATCGGTAAGGGTCCCGTAGGTCTGGGGGCTCCGCCGATGCGGTTTTCCTTTTTGGGGCCTCCCACGCGCACCCGAAGGTTAATGCTGCCCTCCTATCCGAGGTAAGTGTGGCCTGACGGCGAGAATTACCCGATGCTGGCATCATGACGGACTTCGATCGCGGCAAGGCGTGCCGGGCAGCCTTTTTGATGCTGGCGTGCGTTGGCTTGGCTCCGGCCCAAACCCTGCCCGTACCGGCTATCCTCCCGGACGCCAAATTGGTGCTGGGTCTGCGGGTGAACCGCGCGCTGGACGGCATCTCGGACCTGCTGCCGCCGGATTGGCGCGCGCAGGCCGCTTTGGCATTGAGTTCCACGCCCCTGACCGGTTTCGATCCCTCCCGCGACTTGGACGAAGTGGTGATTTCCTCGACTGGCGAGGGGGCGACACCGCCGGCACTGCTATGGTTGCGAGGCCGTTTTCCGGTTTCGGAACTGGCCGAAATGGCCACCTTGACGGATCGCGGCGTGCCCTTGCTTCGGGCCGGTCCCGGCGGCGGAGCGATCGCCTTCCCGGACGTCAATACCGCCGTGGCTGGCGAGGAAGCGCTGGTCCGGGCGGCTTTGGAACGTTTCGCCAAGGCGGTTCCGGCCACTGGCGGCCTGGCCGAACGGGTGGCTGAATTGCGCGCCAAATACGACGTCTGGGGCTTTGGGACCCGGCCCGAGACGGCCGCCCTGCCGAAGTCCGCGGCCGAGGCCATCAAGTCCCTGGACAGTGGCCAGTTTGGCGCATCGTTTCGCGACGGGTTCGAAGCTTCCTTCCGCTTCGATGTCCGCTCGGCCCAGGACACCGCCAAGTTGACGATGGCGGCCGAGCTTTTGGAAACCATGCTCAGGTCGCAGCCTGTTACCAAGTCCTCTCAATTCCAGGTGAAATCCGAAGGGCAGTCGATCCGGATCGAGATCGCCATTCCACGCCAGGAATGGAAACAGGCTCTCGCCGGCCAGCGCGAGGCGGTAACCAAGGCGTTGTCGGAGCAACTTCACGGCCCAGGGCTTCCGCCTTCCACCCTGAATATGTTGGCCCCAAAGCGCGTGCCGGCTCATCTGCCGCCCGTTCCTCAGCCTGTGCTAAAGCCCGTGACCAGGATCCTGGACGCCGAAGATGGCGCCACCGTGATCGTCACTTTGCCCGGCCATAACTGAAGCGGCCCCTCCATCGGCGGCGCCACTGCGCCGGCCCAGCCGCTCTAAGAAAGTGCTAGAACCATTTTGTCCTAATTGGACAACAAAGGTGCTCTTACGTATAGACAGGCACACTGGCACATCATACAATTTCAGCCACGGCACATCTCAGAGGGTGCCTTGTAGTTGTCCAAGACAAGGAGGGTTATGAAGCTCAGTTTATTGGGTGGATTTTTCGCCTTGGCGGCCACGGCGTTCGCCGGCGTTTCGTTTCCAGAGTGCCCCCCGGTCGGCAACGACACGAGCGGGTGCGAACTCCTCATCACGGTTACCGCGGTAAATGGTTCCGGCGCCGCTACGGCTTTCTCCGTCGCCGCGAGTTCCCCGGACCTGGGTCCTTTCGATGCCTACGACGACACCTTGATCGGGATACTCAATAGTTCCTCCGGCGTCCTCGATTCCATCATCCTGACCAGCACGGTCGGTATTTTTGGTTTCGATGGCGATGGCGCCTGCTCCGCCGGTTTTGCACCCATCGCGGGCTGTGCCGGCTCCACCGATCCCAGCGGTTACGCACCCGTGGGCGTGACCTTCAGTGGAATCAACGGCCCGCAAACATCGGGTACCGTGAATTTTAGCCCCGGCATCGCCGTGGCCGGTTCGAACTGGTTCAGCCTGGAAGAACCGCTTACGGTTAATTCGTTCACGGGAGCTCCCGAACCGGGTTCGGTGACGTTGCTCGGCGGCGGCCTGGCGGCTGTCCTGGGCCTGTCCAGGCGACGTCGACGCGCTTAGGAAAAGTCGGCGATAGGCGGGGGGCTCGTGCCGCGGCCCCCGCGCCTATTTTGCCGGAACCTCGATCTGAATCTGCCCCTGCTCCCCGTAATAGGTGAGATGGAGCGGCGACAACTTCCCCTTGGCCGGCTTCGCAAAATAAAGGTAACCGGCCGTCGCCTGCGATATCTTGCCTTCCGGCAGCGACAGTTGATCCAGTTCCAGCCGGATGCCGGTCCGGTCCATGCCCGAGGGAGCCGGTGGAGGCGGGGGCGGAACTCCCGGATCGCCAATCCCCACCGCGGTGCTGGTTCCCGTGTATACCCCGCTGCGCCCGTAAGGCCCGTGTTCGTAGCCGACGGTCTCAGTGGTGTAAACGTGTACCTTGCCGCGAGCGTCCGGTGGAGGCGCGTCTTTCTTCCCCAGCCGCGCGGCGATAACCGGCGGGCCCAGCGGGCGCTGGATTTCGGGATCCGAACCGAAGCGCGCCATGAAATCCTGCACGGCCAGGTTGACCTCGCGGCCCGCTTCCGGATAGACCGCCACTTCTACCGCCACGTACCCGCGATTCAGATTCGTGTGGAAGCGCTTCTTCACCTGCTCCGGTGTCAACACCGCGGCGGCCAATGTCAATCCGCCCGCCGTCCGCCAGGCCGGATAATCGGTCGGCGCCGGCCGCGGCCCAATCCCCTGGTCCCCCGCCCGAACGACGGCGGCTACCGCCATGATCGCTGCGATCAAACCCCCGCGCAGAGACATCCTGGCCTCCCGTTACAATTCTACGGCTCCCGCGAGCCGGCAACCATGGACTGTCTGCTGTGACGCACTCCAGCACCGGCGGTTTCAGGTTTCGGGCCGAAATCATCCGCCGGCGGATTCGTTCAGAGCCCTGGCGGCAGAACCCTCTTTCTGGTCCCGGGGAGAATGAAATCGGATGCGGGGTGCCACTCCGGCGCGTCTCGCGGCCTCGTTGGTTCTTCCCTTTTCAGCCGCCCGGACGAGCCCTCCTCGATTCGAACCGCGTCAAGGGCATAACACACCAAGCCTCCCAGAACCCAATGCACTACACCGATCAGGAGGATAATTCTCTCCTGTGTTCGAGACAGATCCCGGCCGAGAATGTTGATGAGCGCGACCACGCCGCAGACTACGCCCACATAGAACCACCAGACCACCCAACGGTGGATCCGCACACGTACCTGCATAAGCCCCTCCTGATTGTGAAGACGCTCCGCCCGGGGTGGAAGGGTACCCGGCCCCGGCAAGATCGCGGCGGCGCTGTGCGTATCCACACGCCGCACCGCGCCGCGAGCAAGAGCCGCGACCGTAAAGGGCATTGGGCGGAACCGCCTGCCCCACCCAAAGACGGACAGCCGCCTAGGCTCTAAAGGGCCATACCCGTTCGATGGTCTTGCTCAGCATCCAACGCTTGTCTTCGGCGTTGAGAAACTTCATATCGTCGCGAACCACCGTCAGAGCTTTATCGTAGGTGGACTTGGCCTCGATAATGGGCCAGTCCGTGGCCCACATCAGACGCTCGGGGCCGAAAGCGGCGTGCAGGCGGCGCACGTGTTCCTGCGCGTCCAGCCATGGGTAGCTCTGGCGCGAGAGCGACCAGGTGTGGGAAATCTTGACGAACAGGCTGGGATAGCGCCGCAAGGCGATCAGCTTATCGAGCTCGCGCGGCTCGTCGACCGGGCAATCGGCCATGTGATCGATCACCACGGTCAGCTCCGGCATGCGCTCCAGCAGCAGCCCGACCTCGGGCATGCGGCCGATGGGCGCCAGCACCGTCATGGGAACCTTCAACTGCAGGCAGCGCTTCCACAGCGGCGGCATGAGCGGGCCGTGAAACCAATCCCCCGAGGCGTCGCCGGCAGGGCTCAAACGAACCCCTCGAAAACCCTCTTCGGTGAGGTGGGAAAGGTGGTCGGGAGCGGCCGGATCGAGCGGATCTACCCGCGCCACGCCTTGAAACATCGCCGGGTATCGTTTCAGCACGGACGCCAGGTAGGCGTTGTCATAACGGTAGTGAATCACCTGTATGATGACCGTGCGGGCGACGCCGTTGGCCTTCATCAACGCCAGCAGTTGCTCCGGCGTGGCGTCGCGGTCGGGCACTTTGGCCCCGGCAGCGAACGGATACTGGGGATCGTGCTTCCAGACATGTACATGGGGATCGAGGATCCGGTAATCGCCGCCGGACTCGGCGGCCAGGGCGCTCACGGCGGAAACTCCCAGAAATAAACGGCGCGACACGTTCCGCATAACCGATTATAGGCGCGCGGGAAGCGGAGCGGCGGCCGGTTTTCACCCCGCGCCGCGACGACGCTCGAAGTGCACGAAGTGCCTGGCTGGACCTTGGCCAGACGCACAAGACCTACACTCTCCGCTCCGCAGGCTTGACAGCCAACGCTAGGAAGCCTGTCCCACCTGGTGGCGGCGGAGCATGTCGGCGGCGCGCGGGTCGCCATGAGACTCGGCGGCACGGGCGTGACGCCAGGCGGCGGGGTAATCGCCGCGGACGGCGTAGATTTCGGCCAGGGCAGCGTGGGCAGGGGCGAATTGGGGGTCGAGACGCACGGCTTCAAGCAGGAGGCCGAGGCCGTCATCCTCGCGGCCTTCCATGCGGTAGAACTGGGCCAGGTGAAAATAGGGGCGCGGATTGGCGGGCTCTCGCTCGATCCAGGCGCGCTGTTCGGCCATCTGGCGGCGGGTTTCGGCGCCGAGGGCGACATCCACGACTTCTTTGCGCCAGAAACTCACGCCGGCGCACCGATTAGAAGAATATGCACGTCGGCCACGTTGGTGTTGGTGGGGCCGGTCATGACCAGGTCTCCGAGGGGCGCGAAATAATGGTAGGAATCGTTGCGCTCCAGGTATGCGGCGGCGGCGGGATTGCGCGCCAGGGTTTCGCCGTCCGCAACGGCACCGGCGGCGTCGGTGGGCCCGTCGGTTCCATCCGTGCCGGCGCTGAACACCACCACGTTGGGAAGGCCGGCGATATCGATGGCGGCGGCCAGAACGAACTCCTGGTTGCGCCCGCCCAGGCCGGCGCCGCGCAAGTTCACGGTGGTTTCTCCGCCGCTGACGATAGCGGCGGGCGGCGACGCGGGTCTGCCGGATTCGACCACTTCGCGGGCGATGGCGGCGTGCATGCGCGCCACATCGCGGGTTTCGCCCTGGATGGTCGAAGCCAGCACAAGGGTGTGGAAGCCTAAACCGGCGGCGCAGGCGGCGGCGCGATCGAGCGCCAGGCGATTGCCGCCCACGACGGTATTGCGCACGCGCTCGAACAGCGGGTCGCCGGGTTTGGGTGTCTCGGCGATTTCGCCGCGCGCGCCGCGCTCCAGGCGCAGGCGCACGGCATCGGGCAGGCGCGGCCCCAGCCCGTAGCGGTCGACAATGGCCGCGGCGTCGGCGAAGGTGGACGCGTCGGGAGCGGTTGGACCGGAGCCGATCACGCTCAGGTCGTCGCCGATTACGTCGCTCAGCAGCAGGGCTTCCACCGTGGCGGGCGCGGCCATGCGCGCCAGTTGACCGCCCTTGATGCGCGAAAGGTGCTTGCGCAGGGTATTGATTTCGTAGATGTCGGCGCCACAGGCGAGCAGCAGCTTGGTGACTTCCTGCTTTTCGGCGAGAGTAATGCCGTCGGCGGGAAGCGGCAGCAGGGCCGAACCGCCGCCGGAGATCAGGCAGAGTACCAGGTCGCCCGAGCCGGCGCCTTCCGCCAGGGCCGCGATGCGCTCGGAACCGGCCACGCCGCGTTCATCGGGCAACGGGTGCCTCGCTTGCTGGAGCTCGATGTGCGCGAGCTCGGCCAGGTGACCGTCCTTGACATTCAACAGCCCGGCGGTGATGCGCTTGCCGAGCACGCGTTCGGCGGCGTGCGCCATGGACGCGCCGGCTTTGCCCGCGCCCAGCACAAAGATCCGCTGGAAACGGTCGAAGTCGATGGTACGGAGGTGCCGCTCGACGGCCTCTTCGGGATCGGCCGCGCGTAGCGCTTCATCGAAGATCTGGCGGGCCTGGCGGCGAAGGAGATTGTTCATGGGGTGGGCTATTCCAACAGGTGCCGGTACTCTTCCGGATCGAGACCGAAGCTCTCCATCAGGCGTGGCAAATCGGGGCGGAGGGTTTCGGGGGTGACCTCGACCCAGGCGGCGATTACGGTTTCCACGCCGACGCGGTTCTTCCCGTCCTGCTCCGCCAGGGCCTCGGCCGCGCCCTGCAGTTGCGCTTCGGTTTGGCCGCGCACCGGACGGGGAGTCTGGGAGAGGATCTGGTTCAACAGGTCTTGAGCGGCATCGTTCCAATTCATGAGTTTGAAAGCGGGCTTCGGTTCTTACCGGACGATGAACTTAGCGATTTCATCGACGACTTCGGGAGCCACGTGACCGGGTTTCTTATAATCGGCCTCGGTGCTCTTGCCTTCGCCCGCCACCATCTGGTGATCGAGAGCCGGAAAGCTGTGGAGGGTGACGTTGCGATGTTCGCCCAGGCCCTCCTGCCAGAGCGTGAAATCCTGCGGGGGCACCTGAAAATCGCGCCCGCCGTGGATCACCAGGATCGGGATGTTGAGTTTGCCGGCGACCTCGACCGGGTTGTAGCCCTTCAGGTCAAGCCAGTATTCCGCCGGCAGGCCCATGATAGGGGGCGCATCGGCGTCGGCCGTTTCCAGCTTCTTGACGCGCGCGGCTTGCAGCTTGGCGGCATCGATATTCTTTTGCGACACCCCGACCGATGCCAGCTCGGAGATCATGATGTCCTCGAGCGGGCTCGCGTTGGCGCCGAGCATAATCAAGCCAGTCAGCTTGCCATCGTCGGTGGCGATGCGGGGAGCCAGGTACCCGCCCAGATCGTGGCCCAGCAGGAACACGCGATGAGCGTCGACACCGGGCTGCCGGCGGAGAAACTCGAGGGCGGCGACGGCGTCGTTCACGGTTTCGTCGTCGGCGGTATAGGGCTTGCCCTGCATTCTCTGAAAGTATTGCTTGGTCCGCTTCTCGTAACGCATGGTCAGGATGCCGCGGGTGGCCAGGCCTTCGGCCAGGTCGCGCGCCGGCTTCACGGCGAGGGAGGTGTCGTCCTTATCCTTGGGGCCGAACCCTTGCACCAGCAGAACGGCCGGAAACGGCCCTGGGCCGGAGGCGGGAACGGTCAGCAATCCGGGCAGCTTGTTTTCGCCTTCTCCGAAGGTGACTTCGCGTTCGCGGAAGGCTTTGGGATCGCTGTATTCCGGCCGCTGCCAACTGGTGGCGCCGGGCCGCATCAACATGGCGGAAACCAGCCCCGTTCCGCTGTTCACGCCGAACTGGAAATTGATGTTCTGGGTGGCGAAGCTCACCGGAATGGTGACAACGGCATTGACGCCCATATCCTGCACGGCCGGGTCTCCGATCTTACCGACCGCGCCCCAGCTCTTGACCTCGGCAACTAATCTGCCAAAACCGGCCTCGGTGGTGGCGGCCTTGAACGGGGGCGAGAGCATGGCCGAAAACTCGGCGTACTTGCCGCCCAGAAGCAGATCGAGCGCCTTGCGGGCGGTGTCGCCAGGAGCGGCCGCCGTCTGAGCCATCAGCGACAGGGCGGAGGCGAAACAAATCAAGCGCGACAACATCACGACTCCATGGTAGCGCGGACGTTGCGGCGCGGGCCGGTCACGGGGCCGTTTGACAATGGGACCGCTCCCGAGGAGCCGTGAGAGGATTGGCTGGCAGGCGGAACCGCCTGCCCCACCAGGAAACCGCTCCCTACTGGCGTGCCGGCGGCCTCGTCTTCAGGTACTCTTCGTAGGCGCCCGGACTGAGCTTCTGCTTCAGATAGTCCTCGTATTCCTTGAGCAATTCTGGATCGCGCGGCCGGCTGTAGATATCCGTCGACTTGTACTTACCCTGGGCGAACTTCATTTTCGTCCAATCGTCATGAAGGTGGGTGATCTGCGCCTCGTCGACAATCCCCTGCACCAGGTGCGGAGGGATGAAAGACACGCCCTCGCGGTCGCCGAAGACGACGTCGCCCGGCATCACCGTAGTGTCGCCGATGCGGACGGGGATATTGATCCCGGCCACCATCACATTATGAATGGCGGGCGGGGTGGCGCCCTTGAAGTATCCGGCCAGATCGAACGGCGAGATGCCGTCCAGGTCGCGGATGGCGCCGTCGATGACAAAGCCGGCCTTTGTGGTGGTCATAATGAAGAAGGCCAGGTTGTCGCCGATCACGCCGCCCGAGGCAACGCTTCCGAATACGTCGACCACGATGACGTCGCCGGGTTGAAGCAGGTCCAGGGCAGTCTGGTGATCGCGCGGCCGTTGATGCCCTTGGGCTTTCCACTCGGCGGCATCGACCTCCGCAATATCGGGCCGCAGAGGCATCAGTTGCAGGGTCACCGCCCGGCCAATCAGTTTTTTCTCCGGGTGCAGAACCTGCAGGCTGCCGACGAACTGGTTGGGGAACCCGCTCCGCGCCAGGCCGATTTCTTCCGACGACATATCCTTGAACTTCTCGAGAAGCGCGTCGGGAACTTTCGGTCTCCCGTCCGGAAAGCGGTCGTAAGGGCTCTTGGCGGTGTATTTGATCAACTGCTCGCGGGTCATGGTGAAAACTTGTCCCCAGGCCGGCGCCAGCAGAAACCACCCCGCCGCCATTACGGCGACCAGGGGCTGGAACAGTCCGGCGGAGAAACAGGATTTATTGCCAATGGATGTGTTCGCCATAGTCGTATTCTTCGATTCGAGACGGTCAACCTCGCGGTTCACTCCAACACCGACGCCAGGTGGCACGGGACGGTGAGGCATTGGATTCGCCGCAAGAGTCGTGGTCGGGACCCGCGGCGCGCCAACAGTATACACCCATCCGTACCGGGTGAAGTCGGATTGGCTATAGTGCCGCTCGGGGAGAGGTTGCCTTACGGTTCCGCCGGCAAAATCAGCACCGCGCCGCTGCCGCGAAAGACCAGGTTGGCGGGAGCGATTTTAGCGTCGTCGGCTTTGCGCGCTTCCACGCGGCCATAGACGATCGCCCAGCGGTCGTAATCCGGGGTGCCGAAGCGGAATTTGCCGAGCGACGTGCGCCGTTCCATTTCGATTCGCTTGCGCTTCAGCACCACCGCGTCGATTTCGTAATCGCGCGGCGGCATGGGGCCGTCCGCACTGCTTTCGAGCAGCCACAATTCCGGGGGCGCCGGCGCGGGCGTGTCGCACGCCTGCTCGCTCATCCAGCGGCCGTTCTCGCGGTAGGAATAGCGGCCCACCACCGGGATGGCCTTCCCTTCGAGCCTCGCGAGATCGCGCAGCACTTCGCACACGCCCAACGGCGCCAGCGGAGCGCCGGCCGGGCGCACCGCGGCACACGTCAAACCGGCGGCGCCCAATATCCGAAGAACCTTCCTCAGCCGGCTGGCGTTTCCCTGAAGCACTTGCTTTCCAGAATAGACCAGTCCGTGGCTGACCGTCTCCACCGCTTGAGTTCCGCCAGCGCTTCATGCTGTAGTTGGTTCAGACGAAAGCGCCGATGATGCCACGCCTTCGCGCACTCCTGGCCGCTCTGTTCCGCGTGCTGCGGCGTTCCATCCGCTATCGGACGACGCGCGGCGGTACCGTGTTTGTGCTGGCCACGGTTGCCCTCACCGCGTCGGCCATTCTCACGGCCAATAATCTCATTCTTCTGTTTGCCTGCGCGCTGATGTCGACGCTGCTGGTTTCCGGACTGATCAGCCGGTTGTGCCTGGCCGGGCTGGAAGTGGATTACGTGGTGCCGGAGCACGTTTCCGCCGGCCGGTTCGTTCCGGGCCGCATGAGCGTGAGCAATCGGAAATTGCTGATGCCGTCGTTCGCCATCCGCGTGGAGGGAATCCCGGCGGCCGATCGCCCCACTCTGCGCCATCCGGTGTTCTTCCCGCTGCTGCCGATCGGCGCGACCCTGGAGCAAACCGTGGACGCCAGTTTCCCGCGCCGCGGCCTCTACCGCACCAACGGGTTCGCCGTGTCGACTTCCTTCCCGTTCGGTTTCCTCGACCGCTCCGCCAGCGTCACCCTCCAGCGTGAAACTCTGGTTTATCCGCGGATCGATCCGCAGCCCGGCTTCGAAGACCTGCTTGCGGGCATTAACGGTGAAATCGAAAGCCACTACCGCGGGCTGGGCCGCGATTTCTACCGCATCCGCCCCTATGAGACTTTCGAGAGCGCGCGGCACGTGGATTGGAAGGCGTCCGCCCACGTGGGCAGTCTGCAAGTCCGCGAATTCGCGCGTGAACAGGAGCCGGTGGTGGAACTGTTCCTGGACCGCGAACTGCCCCACGATCTGGATGCCTGGTTCGAGCACGCCATCGCCTGTTGCGCATTTCTGGCGTGGCGGCTCTCCGGCCAGGGCACGGCGATCCATTTCCGTTCCAACGGCTACCGCCTGCGCCAGCCCGAAGACGCGGACATCTTCGGCATCCTCAAGTACCTCGCCCTGGTTTATCCGCGCGGCGAGCAGCCGCCCGAGCCCCCGTTCGAGCCCGCCAGCTACAAGCTGGTATTCACCGCGGCGCCCGGCAAATTTCGCGGCGCCGGTTGGGGCGGAGCACGGCTGTTGTGCCCCGAAGCGCTGCCGGCGCCTCGTGGCGCACGCTAGTGTGGAACAGACGCAACAGACGACAAAGAGTGATCGTCTGTCCCACCGGGTTTCCAACCACGGAACGGGTGCTTAACCGATCTGGGGATTTCACGGTTAGGCGCGGAAACCGCTCCCTCGCGGTCGCGGCTCGGTTACGAGTGCCGCGTGTTTTCAGTCGCCTACCGAGCCGCGACCGCGAGGGAGCGGGCAGATCGGTTAAGCACCCTCGCGGAACACCTAAGAGCGTTTGATACCATGAAATGAAACCCTTGACTGATACCGTTCCCGACATTCTGGCTCGCATTGTGGCCCAAAAACGCGCCGAGTTAGCCGCGGGCGTGTTCCCGTCCCCAGACTGGGAGCGTCGCGCCCAGGCACACGCCGCGGCGCGCCGGGATTTCCGTGCCGCGCTCATCGGGCGCGCGCCCGCCATCATCGCCGAAGTGAAAAAGGCCTCGCCCAGCAAGGGTTTGCTCGCGGCCGATTTCGCCCCGGCGCGGATCGCGGCGGCTTACGAATCGGGCGGTGCGGCGGCAATTTCCGTGCTCACCGACGAAGCCTTTTTCCAAGGCAGCCTGGCAGACCTGGAATCCGCCCGCGCGGCGGTGCGCGTGCCCGTGCTGCGCAAGGACTTTACCATTGCGCCGGAGCATGTTCTTCAGGCCGCGGCTCACGGCGCCGATGCCATCCTGCTGATCGCGGCCATCCTCACCGAGCGCGAGATCCGCGACTTTCGCGAGGCTGCCGCGCGCTACCAGATGGCCGCCCTCGTCGAGGTCCATAACCGCCGCGAGTTGGACATCGCCGTTGCCGCGGGCGCCGAGATCGTCGGCGTCAACAACCGCAACCTGTCGACTTTTGAAGTCACCCTGGAAACTTCCTTGCGCCTGGCTGAATTCATGCCGGCTGGCGCGGTGCTGGTGAGCGAGAGCGGGATTCACGATGCCAGCGACGTCGCTCGCCTGCGCGCCGCCGGCTATGACGCGTTTCTGGTGGGTGAGCACCTCATGAAGGCCGGCGACCCCGCTGCCGCGTTGGGTCGGTTGGTGGCGGCATGACAGGCGGCCCCATTCTCAAAATCTGCGGCATCACCAACCAGGAAGATGCCTCCGCCGCCATCGATGCCGGCGCCACCGCCATCGGCTTCAACTTTTACCCCGCCAGCCCGCGCTATCTCGCGCCGGAAAAAGCCGCCGGCATTGAATCCCCCCCCGGCGTGCGGCGCGTGGGCGTGTTTGTGAACGAGGCGCCGGCAACGGTCGAACGGATCGCGCGCATCGCCGGGCTGGATGTGGCGCAACTGCATGGCGAGGAACCGGCGGACCGCTATCCGCAAGCGATCGCCGTATGGAAAGCGGCGCGCGTGACGGCGGACTTCAGTTTCGCGCCGTACCGCGACGCTCCCGCCGAGGCCCTCCTGCTGGATGGCCCGGCCGGCGAACTTTACGGCGGCACTGGCAAGGCGTTCGATTGGCGCCGCGCGGCGGAGTCTCCCAAGGCGATTATCGTAGCCGGCGGCCTGGATGCGTCGAGCGTGGCGCGCGCCGTCGAACTGGCGCACCCCTGGGGTGTGGACGCCTGCTCGCGCATCGAAAGCGAGCCGGGCAAGAAGGATCGCAGAAAGATGAGAGAGTTTCTGCGGGCGGCCGAGGCGGCGCTCCGGTCGTGACCGCGCAGCCCGATGCCACCGGCCATTTCGGACCTTACGGCGGGCGGTTCGTGCCGGAAGTCCTGATGGCGCCCATCGAGGAACTGGAACAAGCCTACCTGGAAGCCCGCGACGACCCGGCATTTCAGGCCGAGCTCGCCCAGTTGCTCGCAGCCTTTGCGGGCCGGCCCACCCCGCTCTACTATGCGCGGCGCTTGAGCGAAGCGTTAGGCGGCGCCCGCATCTGGCTCAAGCGCGAAGACCTGCTCCACACCGGCGCGCACAAGATCAATAACGCCCTGGGACAGGCGCTCGTGGCCCGCCGCATGGGCAAGCGCCGCATCATTGCCGAAACCGGCGCCGGCCAGCACGGCGTAGCGACAGCTACGGTGTGCGCGCTGCTCGGTTTCGAATGCGTCGTCTACATGGGCGAGGAAGACATGCGCCGGCAGCGGTTGAACGTCTTCCGCATGCGCCTGCTGGGGGCCAAGGTGACCGGCGTTTCGAGCGGCAGCCGGACGCTCAAAGACGCCATCAGCGAGGCCATGCGCGACTGGGTGGCCAACGTTGGCGATACGTATTACCTGCTGGGCTCGGCCCTGGGCGCGCATCCCTATCCCATGATGGTGCGGGATTTTCAGAAGATCATCGGCGAAGAGGCCCGACGCCAGATCCTCCAAGCCGAAGGCCGCCTGCCCGATACGGTCTTCGCCTGCGTGGGCGGCGGCTCGAACGCCATCGGCATTTTCCACGCTTTCCTGCCGGACGATGGCGTGGCGCTGGTCGGCATCGAAGCCGGAGGCAGTGGCGAAGAGCTCGGCCTGCACGCCGCCCGTTTTCGCGGCGGATCGCCGGGCGTGCTGCAGGGCGCCTACAGCTACCTGCTGCAGGATGGCGACGGGCAGGTTTCGCTGACGCATTCGATTTCGGCCGGCCTGGACTACGCCATGATCGGTCCCGAGCACGCCCTGCTCCACGATCGACGCCGCGCCGAATATGTAGCCGCGTCCGATTCCGAAGCCCTGGAAGCCGCCTGTAAGCTCTCGCGCGTCGAAGGCATCATCCCCGCGCTGGAATCGGCGCACGCCCTGGCCGAAGCCTTCCGCCGCGCGCCCCAAGCCGTGGGCAAGATCTTCCTCGTCAACCTCTCCGGCCGCGGCGATAAAGACATCGACATCTACCGCGAAAACTTGAAAGAGCTGGATCAGGCATGAGGGAGTCGCATAGGCAGACTACCGTGGGGCAGACCATCGTTTTTTGTGGTCTGTCGTCTCCGGGCCTGCGGCCCGCGCAAGCGCATGAAAATTGTGGAGCGGACTCTCAGTCTGCCACGCCGGGACTCGTCCCGGCGCGTTTTCGACCCTGCCCCACACCGGACGCCGCTACCGGGAGCACGAGCGGCACGCAGGAGTGCGCGATGCCTCCTAGTTTTCGCAAATGTGGGATTCCGCTCGGGTGGTGGGGCGGACCCCCTGGTCCGCGCGGGTCCCCCTGGACCCGCTCTTCCTTCGAACCATCAACCGCTTATCACGGCCAGCAAGCCGGCCAGGGGGCCGGCTGCGGACCAGGGGGTCCGCCCCACCATCTGACTGGCATTGCGCAGCAGTGCGCGCGCCACGATGGCGTCGGACGCCGGAGCGTGCGAAGTGCCTACTAGAATCGGCAAGCTTTTTGACAACCTGGCCCGCGGCGGCGGCAAAGCCCTGATCGCGTATCTGACCGCCGGCGATCCGTCGCTCGATGCCACGCCCGCGCTGGTCGAAGCGCTGGTTCGCGGCGGCGCCGACCTGATCGAACTGGGCGTGCCTTTTTCGGATCCGGTCGCCGATGGCCCGGTCATTCAACGGGCCGGAGAACGCGCCTTGCGCGCCGGCGCCACCTTGGCCGGCGTGCTGGAAGCCGCGCGCCGCATCCGGGACCGTTCGGAAGTGCCGCTGCTGCTGTTTACCTATCTGAATCCGGTGATACGCTACGGCCTCGAACGCCTGGCCCGCGATGCCGCGGATGCCGGCATCGATGGCTGCCTGCTCACCGACGCCTCGGTGGAAGAGGCCCACGACTATGTCGCCGCCATGCATGGAGCCGGGCTCGACACCGTGTTTCTGGCGGCGCCCACTTCCACGCCGCGACGGCTGGAGTTGGTGGCGCGCTACTCCACCGGCTTCGTCTATCTGGTTTCGCGCACCGGCGTCACCGGCGAGCGCGATTCCATTTCCGCTTCGGTAGCGCCGCTGGTCCAAGCCATGCGCCGGTTTACCAAGCTGCCGCTGGCAGTTGGTTTCGGCGTCTCGAAGCCGGAACATGTGGCTGAATTGGGCCGGCAGGTGGAAGGCGTGGTGGTGGGCAGCGCTATCGTGCGCCTCATTGAACGCTATGGCGGAGACCCGAGCCTGGCGGCCCATTTGCAGGATTTCGCGCGCCAGCTCAAAGCCGGCTTCGAATCTCCCGCCGCGAAGGGGAAGGCATGACGGAAGAACAGGCGCGCCTCGAACTGGACGAGTTGCGCGAGCACATCGACGAAGTCGATCGCCAGATCGTCGCCCTGCTCAACCAGCGCACCCGCGTGGTGGAGGACATCGGCCGGGTGAAGCGCCAGGCCCAGTTGCCGATCTACGAGCCGAAACGCGAAGAGCTGGTCTTCGCCAACGTGAACTCGGCCAACCAGGGCCCGCTCACCAACGCCCAATTGCGCGGCATCTTCGAGCGCGTCATCGACGAGATGCGCCGCATCCAGCGCATCCGCATGGAATCGGACGGAGCCAAATAAATGGTCATCGTAATGCAAGCCGGCGCCACCGACGAACAGATCGAAGCCGTCATCGACCGCATGGTGGACATGGGTTTCGACGTGCACCGCTCCACCGGCGTGGTACACACCGTGCTTGGCGGCGTGGGAGGCAAGACCGAATCCGATCTTTCGGTCTTCGAAGTGATGGATGGCGTGAAGGAAGCGCATCGCATCGCATCGCCTTACAAGCTGGCCAGCCGTAGCTTTCGCCCGCAGGGGACGGTGGTCCGCGCCGGCCCTGTCGACCGGAGTGTCGAGATCGGCGGCAATCGGGTGGTGATGCTGGCCGGTCCGGCCAGAGTGGAAAGCCGCGAGCTGTTGGAGCGCTCGGCGGAAATGGCGGCCCAGGCTGGAGCATCGCTGCTCCGCGCCGGCGTCTTTCTGCGCAACGATTCGCCTTACGGCGCCGAAGGTCCCGGTGAACGGGGGCTCGTGCTGCTGCGGCAGGCGGCCGAGCGCCACGGCCTGCTGGTGGTGAGCGAAGTCATCGACCATACCGAGATCCCGCTGGTCGCGCGCTATGCCGACATTCTTGAAGTGGGCTCGCGCAACATGCAGAATTTCCGCCTGCTGGACGAACTGGGCAAGCAGTCCAGGCCGGTGCTGTTGAAGCGTGGCATTGCCGCCACCGTGGAGGATCTGCTGCTCTCGGCCGAACACATTCTGGCCGGCGGCAACTACGACGTCATCCTGAGCGAAGGCGGCATTCGTACTTTCGAAACCTACACCCGGTACACGCTCGACCTTTCCGCCATTCCGGTGGTGAAAAAGCTCTCGCACCTGCCGATCCTGGCCGATCCGTGTCAGGCCACCGGCCGCCGCGATAAGGTTCCGCCGATGGCCCGCGCCGCCGTGGCCGCCGGCGCCGACGGGGTAATCCTGGAAGTCCATCCCGATCCCGATCGCGCACTGAGCGAAGGCGCGCAAGCGCTGGGCCCGCGCCAGTTCGTAGAGCTCACCGCGCAGTTGCGCCAGATCGCGACCGCGGTCGGCCGGAGCGTATAGTGCGGGAGCCGGCAGAGCACCCCGTGGCGCGGGCAGGGTGGGACAGACCATCGTCTTTTGTGGTCTGTCAGGCGTCCTTAGGCCACGCCTGCCCGACAGACGACAGAAAACGATCGTCTGTCCCACCTGGGTCTTTGTCACTGCCTGTTAGGCTGGAACGTTGATGCGCCAGGTAACCATCGTCGGAACCGGATTGATCGGCGCGTCGTTCGGACTGGCCCTGCGCAAAGCCGGCTTCGACGGCGCCATCGTCGGCGTCAGTTCGCCGGCGGCTCTGGCCGATGCCATGGCACGCGGGGCCATCGACCGCGGCGCGCCGCTGGCCGAAGCCGTGGCCGCGGCCGATCTCGTCTTTCTGTCTCAGGCCATCGGCAGGATTCTCGATACCATCCGCCATCTCGACCCGCTGGTCAAGCCTGGTGCTTTGGTGACCGACGCCGGATCGACCAAGTGCGAAATCGTCGACCTGGCGCGGCAAGTCCTGACCCGCTGCCAGTTCCTCGGCGGCCATCCCATGGCCGGCAAGGAGAGCCGCGGTGCGGTCGCGGCGGACGCCGAGCTGTTTCGCGGCCATCCCTGGGCGCTTGCGCCCGACGAGCCGGGCGAGCTCGAAACTCCCGCCGCCCGCGACTTCCGCCGCTGGCTGGACCGGATCGGCGCGCGCATCGCCGTGCTCGATTGCGACGCCCACGACCGCCTGGTCGCCCGCACCTCGCACGTGCCGCAACTGGCCTCCACCGCGCTCGCCGCCGTGCTCGAAGCCCAATGGCAAGGCGCCGTTCCGCCGCTATACGGGCCGGGCTTGAAGGATATGACCCGCCTGGCGTTGAGCTCCTACGATTTGTGGCGCGACATCGTGGCCACCAATACCGATCACATCGCCCGCGCCCTCGGCGACTATATCCAGGAACTGGAGCACCTGCGCGAAAACCTTCGGACCCGCCAACTGCAGGAGGAGTTTACCAAGGGCGAAAAGTTCGCCAGGCGCCTGCGGGAACCCTCGTAGGACAGGCCTCCTGGCCTGTCGCCGCAGGCGGAAGCGCCTGCCCAGGACCGATTGTCAATCGGTCCCGATCTCCCTGCTCGGATCGCCGGGTTAGCCAGCGGCCCCTTAGGTAATGAAATAACCATGCCAAATCCCGGAGCCCGCCGTGGCGCACGCACTCGTGCATGCCGTGTCGAGACTCTCTCGACACCCGCTCGCGTATGGTGCGCCGAGCGTCGGCAAAAGTGCCGACGCGGCACGCACGAGTGCGTGCGCCACGTCGGGTTGGCATGGTTATTTCCTGACAGGCACTGAGTGTATGGCTTTCAGGATGTCCTCTACATCATGGAAGGCGATGAGCTTGTCGATCTGCGCTTCTTCCATTCCCGTGATGCGGCCCAGCAGGCGGGCGGAGGATTGCGCATGCCGCCAGTCCTTCCACTGCGCCATCTCCCGCAAAGGCTCCAGCGCTTCGGAATGCAAAGCGCCCAGCACCGCCCGCTCGCGCGATTCGGTTAGCGTCTCGAACAGTAGCGCGGTCTTGTTGCGATCGCTCCACTCCGGCGAATGCAGCAGCGGAATGAAGCGTTCGGCCGGAACCTCGGAGATCAGCTCCGGCCCGGCTTTCACCACGATGGCCAAGGCGCGGAGAGCGTTATTGCGCACGCCGCCATTGGCGTCGAACGAGGCCTGCACCAACGCGTATACCTGCCGCGGCGAACGCTTCAGGTAACCCAGGGCCTCGGCGGCGTAGGCGCGCTGTTCCTGGTACCGCGAACTGTCCAGTATCTTAAAGACTACTTGAAAATTGGCGCGAGCCCAATCCCGCAGTTTGATCTGTTCGAAGTGCGTGTCGGGATCGTCGAGTAGGGCGTACCCCTGGGAGTCGTCCTCGGTCGCGTGGCCGGCCTGAACCGCCGCCTGCCAGAATTGATCCATTTTCTTGAACACGTCCAGCACGCCGGCCGGAAATTTGTGGTCGCCCGCGGGGCGTTCGTTGAAATCGATGAAAGGCGCACTCGCCTCCGCCATGCCCACGAACACCGAGAAGCGCCCGTCCGCCTGGCAGCAGATGGAACTCACCGTCACCGAAGGGCGGTCCGCCACTCTCGAAATCGTCTGCTCGGCCTCATCCCGCAGTTCTGTCGTCGGCAGCGGGTCGCCCGGCTTGAACGGCAGCACCCGCTCCAGCCGCGCCGCGTCCAGCGCGCCGTAGCCGAAGAAATCGATGGTCCCAATCTGGCTGACAGGCTGCGGCACCGAGGCTGCTATGGCGGCCGCCGCCGCAATCGTCACCGCCGCCAACAAGAACTTCTCAAGCGTCATCCTGCTTTCCAGTTTGCCACGATTCGGCGCCCTCCTACTTGGGTAGTGCCTGAAAAGTGCCTGGAACCTTTCTTGATTTCACTCGAACCCGGCCGCTTTGGCACTTGCGTCCAGATCTGCGATCTGAGTGGTAAGGTCCGCGTATTCCTTCATCATTTGGACCAACTTCGACGGTGCGAGTAGTTCGGCATTCTCATCGATCAATTTCAATAGAACAGGTATGTTCACGACGGGTGATCCCAGCAAGGGAAGGGCCTCCGAGATTACATGCAAGGCTTTGCCTGCGGCTTGGAGTTCGCTCTCCAAGAGTGCGCGCCGCCGTTTCGCTTCGGCGCGGTCTTTTACAATTCGAAGGACTGCGGCATCCTGTTCGTCGGGGCTCATGGTGGACTGATTCTACCACCGTGGAAAGACGTTAGTTGACCCGAGCCGTTACGCATGGTTGCGACTTCCCGTCGCACCCGCCACTCTGATTCCATCACGCGAGAATTCTTTTAAGATCCCACGCGGGATCCTTAATACCCGCTTCCATGGCCGGCGTGACGCGGATCGTGCGGTGAATGCGGCAGGTGCCATCCTACTGCCGGGCGAAATCGATAAAGGCGCGCGCCGGGTCGGTCGCGAGCAGGCTTACACTCAATCGATCGCCAACTTTCACGCCGCCCTCTCCCCGCATCAGGCGCCCTTCGGCGGCCGGCTGCACAATACGCACGAATACCCCCTTGGGCGTGACTCCGGTCACCACCGCCGAGAAAATCTGCCCGATGCGCGACGCCAGCGCCACCGCGGCGATGCGCTTCTGCATGTCGCGGTTCACCTTGCGCGCCGCATTTTCCTTGAAGGTGCAGTCGCGCGCGATCGCGGCCAGTTCGTCGTCCGAATAAGGCGCCGGGCGTTGGGCGGCGAGCGCCTTCACCAGGCGCTGCGTAACCAGGTCGGCGAAACGCCGATTGGGCGCGGTCGAATGGGTGTAGTCGTGCGCGGCCAGGCCGAAATGCCCCAGCGCATCGTCCCCTTTCCGCATCAATACATATTCGCCCGATCCCATCAGCTTCAGCACCGTCAGCGAAAGGTCGGGATAGTGAACCGGATCCGCCTGCTTGCGGCTCACCAGAAAAGCGTTCAACGCGCCCGCATCGGGTTCGGCTGGCAATTTCGAATGGTACTGCGCGGCCAGCTCCACAATTCGCCCCCACAGCTTCGGCTCCCTCACCACCCGCCGGATGGAGGAGACCCCGGCCCCGCAAAGGTACCGCGCCATCGCCTCGTTGGCCGCAATCATGAAATCTTCGATCAGGTGCGACGCCCGGTTGGCGGCGCGCGCGGCGATGTCTTCCACCTTGCCGTTGCGAATGACGGGCTCCGGTTCCAGCCGGTCGAAGACCAGCGCCCCCAGGCGGTGGCGCGCGTCCCGCAACGCGCCGGCGGCTTCGTCCTGCAGCTTTAACTGCGCCGCCAGATCGGCCCGCGCCGCCAGCTTGGGCGGCATCGGCCCCGTGCCTTCCAGCCACGCGCCCACCGCGTTGTAAGTCAACTGGGCGCGGTTGGCTACCAGCGCGCGATAGATATTGCTGGCGCCCAGCGTGCCATCGGCGGCGATCTGCATGTCGATGACGACCGCCGCGCGGTTCTGGTTCTCGTTCAGCGAGGTCACATCGGTCGAGAGCCGTTCCGGCAGCATCGGGAAAATGCGAATGCCGGTGTAGACGCTGGTAGTGGCGGCGCGAGCATGTGCGTCGATGGGAGTGGCCCGCGCGACTTTCGAATCCACGTCCGCCACCCCCACCAGGACGCGGAATCCCTCCGCCGTCCGTTCCGCCCATTCGATCTGATCCAGATCTTTCGAATCGTCGTTATCGATCGACGACCAGTCGAGCGAAGTCAGATCGCGCAGCCCCGATTCGGGCACGTCCTCAATTTCTGCAAGCTGCTGTTGGACCTGCGGCGAGAAATCCGGTTCAAACCCGCGATCCAGCATTTCCTGCCGCGCCGCCGCCGCAAGGTCGAAATGGTTGTGAGACATGGCCGGGATGAATGGTAACACGCCTGAACCCGTGCCGCAGGCTGTCAAGCCTGCTGAGCCGAGAGTCATCTCGGCTTCTCTTGTTTCGCTGAACAGTCTGCCCTGCGCTCTTCCGTGGGGCAGACCATCGTTTTTCGTGGTCTGTCGTCTCGGGGCCTACGGCCCTCGCAAGCTCATGAGAATTGTGGAGCGGACTCCCAGTCTGCTACGCCGGGACTCGTCCCGGCGCGTTTTCAACCCTGCCCCGCAATTGGCCGCTTTCGTTAAGCCGGCGTCTTTCGCCTGCCGGCGCCCTTCGACGGTTTGGTTCCGTCGACCCTGTGGATGGATCTCGTTGCGGCTCGTTCCGGGATGGCGCCGAACCGAACTCGAAGGGAGCCGGGACACTGTTCGCCGTCTTGCCGTGTGAGCCGATCCGCACCGCCGCTGCCGATGCCGGTCCGGTCGCGCACCCTACTTCATGTCCGCGAGTTTGCTCCCAAGAGTGGCGTTCGGAGCCCGGAAGGGTATGTTCGCGCTGCACATGATGAGGGCGTACGCGGCCCGGCACGCGCGCTTGTTGCCGTCCGGAAATGCCTGCACCGTCATGGCCGCGCCGTACACGAACAGGGCCCAATTCTCCCAGGCCACGTCGCCCCGCGGCGGCAACACCTCGGTCCGCAACTCGGCCAGAATGCGTTTGAGCAAAGCCATCCCCCCGACGCTGGACGGATAGGGCGTGGCCGGGTCCGGGGCGCGATAGGGCGGCGCGTCGGTGACCAGCTTCTTCCAGATGGCGACCAGAATCTTCTCGTCATAACCGATCGGCAATGTGCCGTCGGTGCGGGTGTAGACATTGACCACCTCGTCATAGGCGGCCGTGCTCCCCCTGACACCTAGCCGCAGCCATGCCTGGGCCTTCCGCTTGTTGACGACCGCCGCCGGCAAAGGTGGAATTGGCGGCGCATTCCCCCGCGCCACCCGGACAGGCGGCGGCGTATAGTATTTATTCTCCGGCTCGACGTTGTTGTTCAGTATTTTAGGATAAAAGAGTCCGATTATAGTAATACGAGATTGCGGTCACAGCCTTAGCAAATAAATTCCACCCAATCCCTGCAACCACTTACAGCCCTCGCCTTGTCCTCCACCCCCCACCCGCGTCGTACAGTATAGTCGGGAAGTCCCGTGGAGCGGACTCTCAGTCTGCCACGCCGGGACTCCTTCCCGGCGCCCGTCTCGCATCGCTGTAATGCCACGCGGGAACGCCACGCGCCTCGCCGCTGCCGGACCTGTCTCGACATACCACCCCAGGAGTTATTACCATGGCCTACGAACCGTCATCTGCCTCTTCCAAACCGCGCGACCCGCGCGCCCTCAACGCCTACCGCCACGGCCTCACCGGCCA
>Ga0182016_10000401_pt1 | contig 54122 bp, 60 predicted proteins | sample 712S2MmetaG_FD_120491 | JGI IMG/M metagenome (GOLD analysis project Ga0182016, IMG submission 120491) | Permafrost microbial communities from Stordalen Mire, Sweden - 712S2M metaG | ecosystem: Environmental > Terrestrial > Soil > Wetlands > Permafrost | place: Sweden: Stordalen | collected...
CCGAGTAGTTACCAGACGATCCTACGGCTTTCGCACCTTCGACGCCATGGAAATTGCCCTGTATCACAACTTGGGACGACTCCCAGAACCAGAATCGCCCCACAAATTCTGCTGAGGAAGCTTAATAACGTTGCGGTTCCCTGGGAGACAGTCCAGGTTATTGGTATGCCACTCAGCGGACTTCCCTGCGAGTTATTGACTTGAGCAACCAAAGGCGCCGAGAAGGCCTGATTCACCGACGCTGTCTGCCCATTACCGGAGACGACGTAAATGCCTGCCGGCGATTCCGTGCTGGTGCCCGTGATCGCGAGGGTAGCGCCGGTCTGGCTTTGGGCGGTGCCGACGGTCAGCAGCACCGGCACGGCTGGACCGCTGACGGTTGCGGGAAGTTGTACATTGACTTGCATGACGCCGGCCACTTCGCCCGGCGCCCCTCCCGCGTAGGAAACATTAGCGGCAATGCCCCCGAATGCCACCAAAACGGGCAGCAGGGGTTTGGGCAGCGGCGCCACGGCCAGTTTTCCATCCACTCCCGCGGGCGAGGTCTGACCTTCCCCAGTCGCGAACAGCGTCACGATGCTGCCTGGCGCGGCGGGATTACTGGCGCTGTTTACGGAGCCATCCTGGTTTATGGCAGCGAGTTCTCCCGTACCAGACGAATCTGCGGTGAAAAGACCAGGGGCAGATTGGGCCACTTGAATCTGCAAAGCGACCGAGGTTTGGCCCTGGTAAGTGACGGTTACCTGGGTGCTTGTGCCGGTCACCTCATAAGGAACCACCGCGGCAACGGCGTGCGCCGATGTATAGATTATTGGCGCGGCAATTCCATTGAATTGAACGCTGGTGCCGTCGAGTTGGGTACTCACCAGCCCCGAGCCGTTCAGCGTCAGGGTGACGACCTGTTCAGGTCCCATGCCCGTGCCCGAAATGTAGACGATTTCTCCAGGCGCAACGGCTCCGGCCGCGTAACTCGTTGCATTGGAAACGGAGGTGACAACGGGGCCTGTCGAGGGATTCGCGTCAGAAGGTGAGCCTACTACTACCTCGCATCCCACTGTGCTCGAGTTGGTTCCAGTGCTATCAGTGATCCCAAAATAAAAAAACAGCGTGCCCGTTATTGTGGGCGTTCCACTTACCAGTCCACTACTACCATTCAGATTTAACCCAGATGCCGGCTGCGTTGACGGGCGCGTTACGCTCCAGGAATACGGCGGGATTCCTCCGCTCCCGACTAACTGTGAGGAATAGGGAACTCCTTCCGTTGCGGTAGGCGTCGGACAGGTGGTCTCTAAACCCGAGCTTATTGTAAACAAAACAGGAACCGATGTCTGTCCGCCGCTTGATACGCTAACCGACGCGGTTCCAACAGCGGTGATTAAGCTTGCGCTCACGGAGGCAGTCAATTGCGTCGCACTCACGAACGTCGTTGGAAGACTGGTTCCATTCCACTGGACGGTAGCCCCGGAAGTGAAATCGATTCCGACGACGCCAAGTGTGAATGCCGAACCTCCGGCGGCGACGGAAGTCGGCCACAAGCTGGTAATCGTCGCCTGCGTCGTTGGGAGCTGGAGGATCAGGTATCGGGCATCATAATTAAGGACGTTGAAGGCATCGCTGGTTAGGCCGGCCAACGAGCTGAGGGAGCTTATGAAATTGGTCAGGGCGGTAACCGCATTTGAGTTCTGTCCGGCTGAAACTGTCCCGCTGATCGTGTTGAGTTGCTGTGTGAGATTTGCTGCTAGGTTCGGATCGGTAATCCAGCCGAGGTTGACCATTACACTGATGTAACCCACCATGTCGTCGAGCATGGCACCTGGCGACGATGGGGCGCTTCCCATCGGAGCGACGGTATACCTCTCATCTGTCGTCGTGTTATCGGGAAGGTCATCGAACGCTGTCTCCAATTCCTCTTCCGAATCGAACCCGACGATGGGAGCGAACGTGCTCACCGAAACCTGAGTGGGAGCCGGCGGAACCCGACTTTGAAAGCCGAACCCTTGCGCGGATGCTCCAAGAGCCAATGCAGAAACCGGCAATATTGGCTCAACATCGTTAGCGGCAGATGAGTCATAACTGGCAGCCGCCCACATAAGGCCTTGATTCGCGCCTAGGGTCCCAGAGATCCACCCCGAAGGGTTTTGAACCGAGCTGACGTTGCCGCCGAACCAAAGCTTGAAGGTGTCTACGGAGTCCGTGGTTGGAAGCGTGTTGGTCAGCGAATACGAATAAGAAAAGAGATTGGTAGTAGGATCGAACTGCACCTGTTCGACCACAGGCGGAGGCGTTTGCGCGTCCTGCGGTCGCGTGGCCATCTTGATTCCAGGGCGAGCGCTGGTTCCAAGGGAACTCGTCTGGGAAAAACTGCCAGTAATATCGAGGCGCAAGTGCCAGTGACACCCCGTGGCCTCATTGGTCGGTCCGGCGCAGCTTGTAGGGTCGTTACTCGGCTCAACGTAAGAACTGGCCAAGTAAAGTTGGCCAGCTGCCATTGTTATCGCCCGTTGCAACGCACCTCTGCAGGTAGCCGGAATCGGACGAACACCGATATCAACATCGCCGCCCGCCTGGTGGGACCCGTGAGGCGGAAGGTAGTCCCATAGATAATTTCCAGGAGAGCCGTCAACGTCGAATACTCCTCCGCCCGGCAGAGCGATACCTGTGACAGTGATCGGCAGGAGATTGCCAGCACACGCCGCCATCGCGCCGCTCGCAGTGAGATCGCTCAGTTCAAGTTCGAGATTGGTTAAGAAGCCAGCCATTATGGGGTTCGCGTAGTTCCCGAGGTTTGGATGACTTGTTGTGATGACGTTCAGGTCCGGATCACCCATTGGCACGAGCGAAGGGTTCGCGTCTTGATCTGCTTGTGTAGCCAACCAAACCCCGAGGGAAACAGCATTGCTTGTTACGGTCGCGCCGTTCGGATTGGTCGCCGAGGCGGTCTTCGTATCGGTCGCCGTCGCGGTCACAGTGAGAGCTGCGGACACGTTTCCGGAATTCAGGGTTGCCATGCAATAGGTCGCAGCCGCGGTGGGTTGGACCGACGCGGGCCACTCGCAACCCATCACGGGATAATCCGCAGTGACATTCGCGAGATTCGCAGCAGGATGGTTTGGGTGCCAGCGAGACGGGTCCGCTGTAATGGTAATGGTGGTCTTAGGAGCCTCGCCGACGAGCGGCTGCCCTCCCCGCTCCTCGGTCACTGTAATGTACGCTACGCCTGTCGTGCCAGCATACATTGTCATCGTGCCACCCTTGGCGTACCTTTTCGCAAGGGTCGGGTCGATTCGTGATATCGGCTGCCCGGTAGCAGAAGTCATCGAGAGCGAGAGTGTCAAACCTGGGGCGGCATTGATATTGATATTGAAAGTACGACTGGCCGTGTCGCCGTTCGAATCCGTCGCCATAATTGTAAATCCGTAAGAACCGGCTTGCGTGGGCTTGCCGCCGATGATGCCTGCGGTAAGGGTCATGCCGGGAGGAAGCGTTGAATCCGGGGTCAACTGATATGAGACGCTCCCGACTGCGCCGCTTACTTGCAGCGCCAGACCGCTAGGCGCCTGATAGCTTTGCCCGACTTGGCTGGACGGCAGATTGCTCTGGGTCACGAATTGCAGGTTGCCATTGACCGCCAGCGTGAGATTGATCGTCTGGGTCAATCCGGTGGCATCTGTTACTGTGACGGTGAATGGAAAGCTTCCAGGCGCCGTTGGCGTACCCTCCAATAGTCCGCCGGAGCTGCCAGTAGTGAATTGCATGCCGGGCAAGCTGCCGGACTCGGACCACCTGTACGGCTGCGTGCCACCACTGGCCTGGAATTGAACTGGGGTGTATGCTTGGCCGACTGTGGCAGGAGCGAGCTGGATCGGAGTAATTGTGAGGGAAGAGCCACCACTTCCTGAAGCACTGCTCGTTATCGTGATGGAGCCTGGGAAGCCCGCCGGACCTACAAAGGTAGTTGATGATAGCGTTGATGAAGATGATAAAGAAACGTCGTAGTACTCAATCTGGTCATAGGTGGAACCGTTACCAAAGAGACTCGCGTTCGGATCCGGCCAACTAATATATACGCCGACCGAGCCGTCGTCGGTGAAAGTGGTAAAGGCAATTCCTGCAGTGTACGGACCTGAAGTAGTTACGCCGCAGTCACTGAAAGTTCCGCTAACCGTTCCAGTGCCGACAATTTGGAAGGTGGAATCATCGGGGGGAAGGGCGCTGGCCTGCTGAAAGAGGGCCGCCAAAGTGGTGAAACTTCCGACTATCGTAAAGTGGCCCGTGAACGTGTAGGAGAATGCTGTCGTCGAATTGTTAACGCAGAAGTCTTCATAACCTACAGGCGAAGTTCCGTTCCCCGTCACATTGAAAGTAACATCGGCGCGAACCAGTGTCGGGACCAGGGCGTAGCATCCCAAAACACTAACAATTGGGACAAGCAACCTATACACACCCATAACGTTGACTCCGATGAGCTTATTCTAACCAGCCAGGGCTTGGAGCCGGGATTTCGTTTGACCTTCCCGATTGAATCAGTATAGATCCAACGGTGCCTCCGGTGGCAGTTTTTATTGAACTCTTTTGGGTTCCTCTCCGAAAAGTGTAATTGGGCGTGACGCCCCTTTCGATGCAGCAGGTTTCAGGCTCGGTGATCCACGGCGTCCGCCGATTGTTGATTTCGGTATTCTGAACTGGCCCACTTCGGAAGTTTGTTTCGGCCACCCTCTGAACAAACGGGTACTCTTGATCGGGCGTAGACCCCGAGCGGAGGAACTCGTTGGATTGGAGAACAAAGGTGGAGCTGTTTGAAGAGATCCGAAGAGAGTACGAGTTCGGCATCGGCACGATCGCCGGTGTGGCAAAGAAGCTGAAGGTGCACCGCCGGATGGTGCGAGAAGCGATTGGCAGCGCACTCCCGACTCCGCGCAAGAAGACGGAACGGCCGCGCTGCAAGCTGGCGGGCGCTGCGGCGTTCGTGGACGGGATCAGTCCTCGACCTGTTTCCACCGTTCCGCGTTCACAGGTAGCAGTGTACTATCTTTTTGCCAGATCGAAGGACCGCCGGGCACTGTTTCGGCTCCAAATAGAGGTTCTGCACGATAGACGGGGTTTCCGGAAAGTGACTTTTGACAGAGCCTCTCCCGTTAGCGCTGCGAAATGGCAGCGCCTATCACTATCGGTAGCCAAGGGGCCGATTAAGCAGGGTTGGAGTGCCCCTTTTGTCAGGCGGATACGATAGCCCTGAAGTCTCCCTTATTCCGCTCACAGCGCGCGCATAGGGCCTACGGAAGCCGCGTGCCGCGCCGTTAGCGCCGAGGCCGGTCAGAGACAGCAGAAGCACGGCGACGGCCGCCAGGGTCAGCACTAAGGGACCGAAGCGCTCACACCGAATACAAACGAACTCATCAGATCGGAAGCCGTCCATGGGCGTCCGGGAAGTTGTCCGTTGGCCGCAGGCGCGGATCGGTACCGGCTTACGGCCGCTCATGTGGTTGGAACCGCTGGCCACCGGCGGTGCCTTTGCCGCTCAATCAGCGGTCAAGGGCAGCACCGGATTCCGGTCGATATGCCCCCCGTGTCGAATGATATTGCAGACGATTTTCCGGATCGGTAGCGCTACACGGCCCCTGAAGCGTTCACCCCGGGCGCCCTGGTTTCCTTCAAAGGGGACTGATTTAGGGCATCAGCAGCAGATCCTTTGAGATTCGGCGCATCAACTTCCGAAGAATGACCGACCTGCAGGAGGGACCCTCCGGAAGACCCCTGCTGGAAATTCCTCGTTGAGCACTGCTCAATCAAACCCTCCTGAGGACTCAGAGCTATCAATCGCGTGCTCCGCGCCTCTCTCCCGGCCAAGAGCTGGACTTCGATTAGCCCGTTTCGCAAACACGTTCGGCGCTCGGGTAAAACAGATGTTTCCGCCAGCCGACTAATAGATTAAAACGGGCCGTGATGGTCGACCTCCCATGCCTACCATGGGGCTTGTAATTCGTTCCGTACGGGAACTAGGCAAGAACTCCAGTTGGACGATCTGAGGGCGCTGAGCAGAAACCATGAAGCCTCCTACGGTTTGGGCCAACTGTATTGTTGTCAGTGCGCCACGCGGATGGGCACATTTTTCCGTCCGCGCGGTAGCCCATTTTACAGGATCACTATACTAACAAGGACTTGAAGGTAGGAAATTCGAAATATGCAGTGGGAAACAACGAGTGATGCAAATCTCAACACCCCTACTGCACGGGACAAGGACAGGTTTGGGACTGCCGTAGAGCACCAAGTTCATCTTAGCATGTCCGATCTGACCTTGGTTTGACTAGAGGCGATTGCCGGAAAGTGGGTCATAGAAATGAAGAGGAAAAAAGGTGGCAAGAGCAAGATCGTCAAAGACGTTATGGCAAAAGGGTTTACAGCCCGTAAGGCCGAGGAGGCCGTGAATGCGGTGTTTAGCCTCATGAAGTTGGATCTGCACTCAGGTGAGCCGGTCGAGGTCCCTGGCGGAACCCTCCAGGCCAAAGCTCGGAAAGGAAAGCCCCGAATGAAGAGTCAGCGGTTCCGCAGCGTGAATAACAAAAAGATTGCCTTCACGTTTGTCCGCTACCCCGGCGCCCATCGTGTGGTGAAGTTCACGCCGGATCCGAACTTGGACCTCGAGCCGCCGCCTCTGCCTGAACCGTCAGAGGAACTGGAAGCGCGCGCGATCGCTTCAGACCTTTTCGGCATGCCTGCAAGCCAAGCGATCATGGCGCGACTGCAACAGGCCGTCGAGGTTCATCCGTTCAAGGACGGAGCTCTGCTGCGCCGGCTGCGGGAATGCAAGAGCCGGGGACGGACTTTCGACAACGTCGAATGGTTGGCGAACCAAATATCCGCATTTTACTGGCTGTGACCCGATGCCGCCAAGAAACTGGGTTCCCAAGGAATTTTGAATGAGTGACAAGATAATTATCAACGAAAAGGCGCTGCTTCACCGCCTAGAATGTCCGTTGCGGTCAACGGCATCCACCGTTGTGCTGGAATCGCCTATCCTAGCGTGCTCCGAGAACACGGCTCGCTGGCTGATCGCAGAGCGGGTCAGCGGCCGAACGCCGAGCGCCGCTGTCACACGTGAAGTTTTTGACGCGGAATGGAGAGGGACGCAATATTTCCAATCCCGGGCCGAAATCCCAGCGAAAGAGTACGAAATTCGCGTGGGGGAAGGCGTACGGGCTTGCCGCCGGCTCCGCGACATTATCTTCCGCTGCGAAGTCCTTCAACCCATATCTCCGTACGAACTGCCAATAGGTGACGCTGTAATCACCGGCGAATACGCCGTGCTACGCTCCTCGCGTCGCCGGAATCATGCCTTCGCAGTGTATTTGCGGCACAAGGGACTCAGGATCAAACCTCTCGTGCCGGACATCGTCTCGTTCGCCCGGCGATTGGACCTCGGCAATCGCTGGACCGACCCGATGAATCACGATTGGAAGGTCAACACTATCGCCGTGATGCATTACTGGCTCACGAGCGATCTTTCTGCCGAGCACAAAGCGGATCGGGAGTTTGCTGTGGAGGTGTTGCGCGGGGCGGTGAACGTTTTCATCGGGCCGCCGTTCCCGGTTCCTGGTGATCATTGCATGTTGTGTCCCACTCGCGCCTGCCGCCCTGACGACCTGGTGCGGCCCGCCAATCCCGGATTCGCTGTGAAGCTGCTGCGCCACAAAGCGGCGGCAACGGTCCGGCTCGCTGCACCGAAGGCGGACGGCGATGCTTGAGAAACTGATCCGTCGTAGAGTCGAAGATACCGCGACAACGTGGTGGCGGGGCATATGACCAGCGTTGACCGAGGGTTGGAGGCACCGCCCGCAAACTGCCCCGACGCGGCGGCCGCTTCCAGCGGTACCATAAGCAGGATGTTTCTGACGGTGGCTGAAGCGGCGGCCCGCCTCGGCATGACTACCAGTTGGATTTACGAACGAACCCGGCGGAAGGCAATCCCGCACCGCAAACTCGGCAAGTTCGTGCGTTTCACGGAGGAAGACCTCCAGGCGATCGCCGACGCCGCAGCGACGGGGGCCCTTCAGTGAGTCAGGGCGGCCATATCGTCAAGCCCATCGGTGCCCGGAGAACGTGGTCCGTCATCTACCGAGACCCCTCTGGCGAGCAGCGCTGGGAAGGAAAATTCAAGACCCGAGGGGCTGCGCAACGCCGCTTGACCGAGGTGCTCGGCCAGATCGACAAGGGAGTATACGCGCAGCCATCGTCCGTGACATTCGAGAAATTTGCCGAGGACTGGCTCGCCGCCCGCCGGCAGATCCGCGGCAGCACGGAGTCTGGTTACGGCTCAATCATTGCTCGCCAGCTGGTGCCGCGCCTGGGGACTATCACCGTTTCGGCACTGCGCTTTGACCACATCGACGCGGCGGTCAGCGGCATGATTGAGGACGAACTTTCCCCGAAGACGATCCACAACGCAGTGACGCTGCTGCGGACGATTCTCGCCGGCCGGAAGGGCCCGAGCGCATTGCGCCGCGGCTTGGCGTTCCAAGACCCAACACTGGGCCTGGAACTCCCCCCACTCGAATCCCGGCAGATAACACCGCCGAACCCCGAGCAAGTCTGGACTCTCATCAATGCTGCGAAGGAACTTGGCGGTCTTGGATACCCGCTCACGTACCTGGGTGCATTCACTGGCCTCCGGCGAAACGAGGTGCTTGGCCTGCAATTCGACGATATCGAGTGGTTCGCCAATGAGGTCAACGTTCGGCACGCGATCTCAAAGCGGCGTGGGACAGACGGCGCCCACAAGTGGGAATGGCACGTCGGGCCGCCGAAGTCGCGGAAATCTCAACGGCGAATCGCAGCGACTGAAAGCGTCATGAAGATGCTCGCCGATCTAAAGGCCGGCAGGCCCAGTTCCGCGTTTCTGTTTCCGGGAGACTGCGCCGGCTTCATCGACCCCGACAAGTTCGACGCCGAGATCTGGAAGCCGATCGCGGAGAAGGCCAACATGGTCGCAACCCGCTTTCACGATTTGAGGCATTTCTTTGCCTCCCAGCTCATCGCGAACGGCGAAATTGCAGCGTTCGTCCGCGACCAGATGGGGCACTCCTCGATCAAGGTCACTTTCGACACCTACGGCCATCTTTTCCCAGGCCGAGGAAAGGAAGCCAGCGGCCGCTATGAGAAATCCATGCAGGAGGCTCGGACCAAATCCGAAGCGGATGTTAGCAATGTGTTAGCAATTGAGGGAAAGAGGCTCCCGAAGGGAACCGTAACTAATTGAAAGGATTGGTTGCGGGGGAAGGATTTGAACCTTCGACCTTTGGGTTATGAGCCCAACGAGCTACCAGACTGCTCCACCCCGCACCCACATCGTAGCGCATGGGCGTCTCAGGGTCAAACTTCCACCTCACAAAGAATCTAGCGCCGGTACACGCGAACGTAATCCACCGTCATCGTCTGCGGGAATTTCGACGTCGCATCGGGATAGCCCGGCCATTCTCCACCCACCGCCAGATTCAACAGAATATAGAAAGGATGGTCGTAAACCCACTTCGCGCCCGCCGGTAAACTCGCCGGAGTGACCGCATGGTACTGCTTCCCGTCGACGTACCACCGGATCGCCTTCGGCTCCCACTCCACCGCAAACACGTGAAAATCGTCGCAGAATCGCTGCCCGCCGGCCAACGAAAATGGCGCGCCGATTCCGTGCTCCCCGGAATATCCCGGGCCGTGGACGGTGCCGTGCACCATCGCAGGCTCGCGGCCGATATTCTCCATGATGTCGATCTCGCCGTTGGCGGGCCATTCCGCGGCAGCGTCGCCCATCATCCAGAACGCCGGCCAAATCCCTTGCCCGTATGGAATCTTGATACGTGCCTCGAATTTGCCATAAGCCTGCGCGAATTTGCCCTTCGTTTGGATCCGCGCCGACGTGAAGCTGCGCTTGACCCCATCGGCCCCGCTGTAGTCCTCTTTCAGCGCCTGGATCGTCAGCATGCCGTTCTCCAGGTAAAGATTCCGCGCCCGGCCGGTATAATACTCCAGTTCGCGATTGCCGAAGCCGTTGCCGCCGACTACGTACTCCCATTTCGATGGATCGAGCTTCGCGCCATCGAACTCATCGCGCCACGTCAACTTCCATTCGGACGTCTGCGCCAGTCCGCCCGCGGCGCAAGCCAGCAACATGAGCATGGACCTGGTCATTCCGGCTTCCTCCCGGCCGCCAGCGAGCGATAGTAATCGCGCAAAACGTAGAATGCCTCTTTGCGTTCTCCGCGATCGGAAAAAAGGCCCTTGCGATTGAAATAATCCTGGATGCCCGCCAGCGGCCGCCGCGGCGACCGGAAATCCACCAGCACCCACGCGATCGTCCCGCTCAGGAAAGGAATCCGCTGGAACATCGCCACCTGCCGCCGGTAAACGTCGGCCTGAAATTCTTCCGTCCAGCGCTCGCCCGCCGCGCCATGACGCCCGGCCTGCGCATCGGCGCCGAATTCGCTCAGCACGAACGGCTTATCGAAGGCCGTCTTCCATTGCGTGCGGTCGATCTTTTCCGGCCTGCCGTCGTACCACCCGATGTACTCGTTGCACGAAACCACGTCGAGATATTGCCCCAGCGAATCGTCCACCATCACGGTATTCTCGTCGATCCGGTGCGTCTCCAGCGCCGCCGTGATCAACCGCGTGGAGTCCAACTCGTGCGCCAGCCCCGCTAACGTCGAGAGGAACTTCAATCGCGCGTCGCCCAGCGGAGTCTCATTCGCCACCGACCACAAAATCACCGACCCGCGATTCTTATCGCGCGAAATCATTTCCGTCACTTGCTGCTCCGCATTGCGCAGCGTCTCGGCGTTCTCCCACGCGATGGTCCAATACACCGGCACCTCCGACCACACCAGCAGCCCCATCTCATCCGCCAGCCGCGTCATCGCCTCATCGTGTGGATAGTGCGGCAGGCGCACGAAATTGCAGCCCGTCTCCTTCGCCCACTCGAGCAGGGTGCGCGCATCCGCTTCCGCAAACAGCCGCCCCGTATGGATCGGCGATTCGGCATGCACCGAAACGCCGCGCAAATGCAGTGGCTGCCCGTTGAGCAGCAGCGTCTTGCCGGAAGCCTGAATCGAGCGGAACCCGATCCGGTCGGCCACGCGCTCGCCTCCCGTCTCAATCGCCACGTCGTACAGTTTGGGGCTCTCCGGCGACCATAGCGACAGCCGCGCGTCCATCGTGAATTCTGCGTAGCCGCTGCCATCGGGCGTAACCGTCTTCGCAATGCCCGCCTCCGGAATGCGGATCGTGACTGGCTGCAGCTTGCGCGCGCCGTTCAGCCGGACCCATCCGGCGATGCGGCTCTGCGATCCCTTCTCGAGTTGCACTAAATAATCCTCGACAAACGTATCGGCCACATCGATCACCTTCACGCTGCGCGTCAGCCCTCCGTAATTCCACCAGTCGGTCATGAGAGTAGGTACGCCCTCGGCGTGGCGTTCGTCGTCCACCATCACGATCAGAAAGTTTCCCTTCTCGCGCAGCATGCCCGTGATTTCGAATTGGAACGGCGTGAAGCCGCCCACGTGTTCGCCCAACTTCTTGCCGTTGAGGAACACGATGGCGTGGTAGTTGGCCGCTCCGAACCGGACGAACTGCCGGCGGCCGGGCTTGATCGCATAGTCGAAGTCCTTCTTGTACCAGACCGCTCCTTCATAGAACAGCAGCTCCGGGCGCTGCGTGTTCCAATCGCCCGGTACCGCTAACTGGCCGGCCGAATCGAAGTCGTACTCCACCAGATCGCCGGCGGCTGTCGGCTTCTTGTTGGCCCCCATTCCGCCATCGGCATACGGCCGGTAGCGATAGTCCAGATACCCGGACTGATAGGGGTCCACGATCGCCCGCCATTCGCCATCGAGCGAAACGGTCTGACGCCCGCTCACGTTTTGCACGAGGGGCGCCTGGTCCGCGGCAAACGAGACCGAGGCCAGGCATAGTAACGCTGCTAACACGGCAGTGGATTTCATACTTTCCAACCAATTTAAGTTTAGGACACGAAGCAATTCAGCCCGAAGAGAATTCACGCGAATTCTCGGTTAATCCTGCCCGATGCTATCATGGGGGCGTTCGATGTGAATCAATTTGCCGGCAGCACGACGACTCCGCCCACCGAATGGCGGGAATTGTTGCACAGGGTAGCGGCATCTCCACGTTTCCAGAAATCCAAACGCCTTCGCGAGCTGCTCCTGTATCTCGGCGAGCGCAGTCTGCACGATCCCGCTTACGTTCTTCGCGAACAGGAAATCGGCGTCGAAGTCTTTGGACGGGCCGCCGACTACGACACCAGCCACGACACGCTCGTCCGCGTGCAGATCTCGCAGCTCCGTAAGAAACTGCAGGAGCATTTCAGCGAGGAGGGCCGCGACGAACCGCTGATCATCGAGATTCCCAAGGGGAATTACGTGCCGGTCTTCCGGCCGCGAGCCGAATTGCTGGAGACGGCGCCCGCTCCCACGCCCTACATCGCGCCGTCGCCGCGCGCGCCCAGGCGAGGAACATTCGTCGCCGGCATCGCGGCTGGAATCTTAGCGATGGGGCTTGCCTGGCTGATCGTCGCATCGGTCCGCCAGCCGCCTGGCGGCAATCGCAGCGTCAACGATCTCTGGCGCCAGCTCTTCGCCAACGGGCAGACAACCTACGCCGTATTGGCCGACGTCAATCTCATGATCTTCGAGAATCTGATCGGCCGCACCATCCCGGTGTCCGAATATGAAACCCACGAGTTCGATCAATTGGGCGAGCAGTATATTCCCGATACCGCCCAGCGCGCCCTGGCTCGCGAAGTGGTGCACCGGGTATCGACCTCGGTCTCCGATGTGCTCGCCGCGCGCGAGTTCGGCCTGGTGGCCGCCGGACAGCACCTCACTCTCAATCTTCTGAGCGCGCGCGACTCTTCGTCGTCGCTGGTGTCTTCGCAGAACACCATCCTGCTCGGAAGTTTGCGCTCCAACCCCTGGATTAGCCTGTTCGAAGACCAGCTGAATTTCCGCACCGACTACCGCGAGAAGCCGGCGGCCGTGCGCTTCGTGAATCATGCCCCCATGCCAGGAGAAGCGGAAGAATATTGGGCCGAGTGGCGTCGCACCGGATTTTGCCGCGTCGCCTTCCTGCCCAATCCCAAGCGCACCGGAAATGTGCTGGTGGTTTCCGGAACGGACGTGATCTCCACCGAAGCCGGCGCCCGTTTCGTAACGTCGGAAGACTCCATTCGGCAGCTTCGCCAGAAACTCGGACTGCGCCAGGGCGAGCCCTTTCCCCATTTCGAAGTGCTGCTCAAGACGCAAGTGTTGAACGATAGCATTCCGCGCTTCGAGATGGTCGCCTACCGCCCCCACAAACGCCCCTGACGCACCGGCGTGGGGCATGCTTCAACTTGCCCAAAAGAGTCCCGTTCGCATGCCGGCGGGCATACGCAAGCAGGCTCTCGGCGTGCCTCATCTTTTGTCCAGCTCTTCGAATGCCTCTCCAAGAGCCAGCCCTATTACACCTGCCGAGATCGCGTTGCGCAAGGCCTGAAATCCCCAACTTTGGGAAGAATTTCCATAGGACCGGTCGAACCCTCCGTTCACTTCGTGCGTGGAATCCGCAGAATCGACAAAGTTAAGCATTTCGTCGACCGACTCGCCCTCTGGTCTATCCAGCCTAGGTCCTATGGACCACAAAAACCTCCTCCACCTACCAATATAGGTAGTAGCTTTGCAGTTCGACTGGGGCCATCATTTCTGTAGCAGTACCTTCCAAAGAAACGGGGAATTGGGTTCCAGGCAAAGCAAAAAGTATGGAAGTTAGAGACATCGTCGCTGCGCTTCACCGCGAACTCGAGTTTCTGGAGGGGTTGATCCTTTCACTGGAACGGCAGGGGCCTGAGTCTGTCTCGGGGCAGAACGACGGACCCTGCCGGCCACGAATCGCACGGCGGCGGACTAGGAACTCGCCTCGCAAGGCCGTGCACAGGCGCCGGCGCGCCGATTAGCCTCATTGGTAGGTCACCCGAGCCTGCATCGGCTCGCTCACAAACGCGTAAGCATAGTCGAGGCCCGTCGCCTGGAAATTCAGCCCAGTGCCAACGCCAGCGCGGCCAGGCCGAACCGTCCGGCCAACATGGCGATCGCAGTCGTAGCGTTGTAGAACACGTTGTTCGCGCTCAGGCCGGCCATGCTTTGCCAGTTGTTGGCCATTGACGAGGCGTAGGCGAACAGCACTTCCGTAAAGCCTCGCGCCCCACTGTTGGTCACCAACCCGGCCCGGCCGGCGCTCGTGGCGATCGCCACCGCGGTCAACAGCAGCACCACCATTGGTGTCAGGAGGGCATACAAAGCAGGAATGACGAAAGACAGTTCTCTTTCGCGCGTAATGGGTTCCGAAGTAATGGGATGTGGGCGCTCGGAACGCGCGTCCTATGGCGGGGCTGATCGAAAGGTACGAGCCGGGTCAACTTGTGGCCGGGCTTTCGTTCCGCAATCATGGCGGTAGCCAGCTTCACGTTACGTGCCGAGACGTGAAGAAGCCGTCGCGAAAGGATAAAGATTCCGTAACGGCAACCTGTCCCGTTTCATACCTTTATATGATCCCCGCAGCCTCAATTCTTTTTGTTTGCATAAGAACTCCTCTTATGAGAAAATCAGCAGCGGCAACCGGATCGTTCATTTGGTGGGGAAATGACAACTAGTGAATCGTTCGCCTGTGCGCGGCCGTCTCTACCGTACTTCGGCTCGCCTGTGGTGTCGTTCCGGCCTGTCCGGCCGGAGCAGGATGTCGAGCCGATGGCGCGTCTTTGGACTGTCACTCAACACGCAGTCTATAAGTATCCCGCCGACCTCTTTGACCTTGCGGCGACAAAACTCTATCTTGAGGCCGTACTGTTGCCTTTACATGTCGTCTGGGTCGCGGCCTTCCAAGACGAGGCGATAGGATTTATCGCCACCCGATCCGGTCATGTCGCACAGCTTCACGTGGCTTCGCCCTGGCAGGGCTGCGGAATCGGAACACGCCTTCTCGGCATCGCCAAGGAGGAGAGTTCCGGCCAACTTACACTTGCATGCTATCGGGAGAGAGCTGGCGCCTTCTACCGAAGACTGGGCTTCCGTGAGTCCCATATACTTGAGGAGAGTCAGGGAGGCATCTACGTCGAATATCGGTGGCAAGCGGAACCCGAGCTCACACCATAAGACATAAACATCCCATAAGGAGAATTCGTCATGGCAGACAAACGATCATGGTCAGATACTTACACGATGATTACCAAGGGCTACCCATGTATGAAAGGAGCGGCCAACTCTGCCGAATGGCAGAGGTGTGCTAACCTGCCGGACAACGCCACCGAGGCGGACCAGGCGAAATGTTTTCAGTTCTTTCAGAAGACATACAAGGACTGCTCGGCTGCCGGTAAAGCGTGGGCGGGGTCGGGGGGCAAGGATGTCCCACCTCCTCCTCCACCGCCGGCCAAATAGGAACAGGAGCACAAGAGCCATGCAGCCCAAGGAGATCCGCGAATACGCAAAGGCGCTCGACGCGTGGGCCACGCGTGCCAACCTCACCATGCAGAAGGCCGCCGAACAGGACGCCAAGGGGCAGGGTCAAGGCGCGAAGGTTTCGGCGAAAATCCGCGACTACGCCAAAGAGCTTAATGCCTGGACAATCAAAGCCAACGCAGCGATGAAAAAACAAGCGGCCAAGTGATCCTTCTTATCTACGGCTCGATACAGGTGGCGGTTCAGGTAACTGCTCTCCTTCCTCGGGCGCTTTAGCTCGCTGCGATAAAAGGCGCTAACGCCGTCGGAGGATGCTCCGTCCGCGATTCCCTGGAGACGGCCATACCGGGCGACCCTGATTGGACAGCAAAAACATCCCCAGCAGTATTCCTCCCGCGCCCGCAGGTCGTCCACTCGAAGGCCGGCAACCGGCGGCTGCCCCTAATAGCAAGATTCGAACCGGGATTTCATCGGCCCTGTCGTGGACTGGGTTCGAACTGCATGCCCGGTACAGCGATGGGCCGGTTTCCACTCACCGATGCTCGTTGTGATTCCCTGCGGTGTAGTGCTTGACATCGCCGCAGGTAAGACGGCATCTTACCTGCCTGAGGACCACCGTCTCCTCCAAGGGCCAAATCGTTCTACCGGCGGAGTTGCGCCACATGGACCGTGTCGAACCCGGGCAGGAGTTCGACATCGAGCGTATCGATCGTGGGGACTATCGTCTCGTCCGGCGCGCGGCTCCGCCGAACGAGGGCACCATTGAATGGCTACTCGCCTGTCCGCAGAAGGACTTCTTTGTGCCAATCGACTCTGAGTCGACCGATGCGCTGTGAAGTACTTAGTCGATGCCAACGTTCTGAGCGAGCCAACGAAGCCAACGCCCGATCCGCGGGTCGTGGCATGGCTTCGCGCAAATGAGCCGGAAATCGCCGTCGATCCCGTCATTCTCGGCGAACTCCGATTCGGCATTCCGCAGAAGGAGAGAAGCTCATGGGCGGCATTTCCATGCAATTGTGGCGAAAAACGCCCTCCGGCTGGAAGGCTGTCTTCGAGCACGCGAGTTGCCTTCGGCCGTCACGGCCTTAATTAGCAAGCTGGCGCTCACATCGGCACAGCTCAGCTTTTTCTCGGCAGATTGCGCAGCCTGCCCTGCCCCCCGTCCCCTAATTCCCCGAAGCCCTCGCCGCACGATCGATCACGATGAACTCGCCCGCGCCCTTCGTCGCTTCCAGCCGCAAACCCAGTTGCCCCTCCAGCGCCACAAACAGCGACGGCAATTCCGACTCCGCTCCCGGGTCGTTGACCCAGTCAAGCTTGAAGCAGTAGATCCTCTCCAGTCCCGTCTTATCGATCACCGGCCGGCCCGCCCCGTTGCCTGCCAGCCGCGTCGCCAATTGCGCCATCGTCCCCTTGCAAACTTCCATATGCATGCCCGACCGGTCGGCGGAAATCTGACCCTTGGGCTCCTCCCCCGCGGACCACTCCCTCAGCTTCGGCCCGCCCTTCGCCACCACCAGTGCATACATCGGGACTTCTCTCGCCTCCCGATGCACGCGCAGCTGAAATCGCTCCGCCAGCAGCGTCTGCAGCATCGCCCTCATCTGTTCCCGCGTGATGGCGGCCGGCCCGGCGCTTGCTTCTAAATCGTAGTGTTCCGATTTGGCCCAGCCCGGCGCTCCCGAGATCTGGTCGTACCGCACATGATACGCAACCGTCATCAGATCGACCAACGTCGATGCCGTACCTGTCACCCGGTTCCCTTCCACCGCGGGGTCCGCCGAGAAGGTAATCTCCCCCAAGTGGGGCTTGATCGACGCCACTTCGAACGCTTCCTGACTGTATGCGATTGCCGCCACGCACAGACACACTACCGCCGTCAGACTCCCTCTCATGTTGCCTCCCGCTATTACTTGCCGACTATGTACTCGGGCCTGTCGGCTGAGCCCATCGTGGTGAGCGCGGCGTCGCTCGACTGCCACCCGGGTTCATGAAGAACGTACAGGTTGTAAGCACCCGATCCCGGCGCTATCTGTCCGCTGCACTCCACGCGAATCTCCGCCGCACCGTTGCGAAACAACAAGATGTTGCCCGATACCACCCCGTTTTTCCGGAACCCCAGCTTCTCATCGGGGACCAGCGACAGGACGAACCTGCCGCGCCCCTTGAGGTACAACCAGACCACCGCCCCCGAGAAGCCGCCCGCACTCGCCGGCGGTTCCGCTTTCCCGCCCACCGAGATCTGGGGATCCATCACCGTCAACTCCACGTCGGCCAATTGAAAATCGCGCGGCGCGCGCCGCAGATCCATGTCACCTCGCCGCCGCAAAGTGAGGTAATCGACAACCTTCTGCCCCGTACCTGCATTCACCAAGAGATCCAGCGCCACCGTGTCTCCGATCTTGACTCCTGCAATCACGGGGTAATTCGGAAGACGCAGAAATGTCCATCCCGGATCGAACGTGATCTTCGACTCCGCCGGATTCCACGGCTCAATTCGAATGCGCGCCGACTTGCCGTCTTCGCTGGGATCCAGGACAACATCGTAGCCGAATGCCCGTTTGTGCTCGCGATCGTTAATCACATGGTGCGCCCGCCCCGCTTCCACGATGACGCCTCCGGAAAGCTGCGTGCCAGGCGGTTCGATCTTCGTTGCGAACCAGATCTCCAGGCCTTTCCATTGACCGGAGCTCGCCGAAAGATCGCCATCCTGGCCAAATGCCACCGCGGCCATAAGCGCCGCCACGCAGGCCGTTCTAATTCGAGGCATGCTTGCGAATCACCCTCACGTGCAAGTCGCTCACCGGCCGGAAGTCTATGAGACTTACCGAACCTAGCACCGGCTCAGCCGTACGCTGCTTGAAAAGAGCGCCCACCATTGCCAGCAAAATCCCGGCCACCGCAACCCCCACGGGAACCGGAATGCGAATCGAGCCCGTCAGCAGAAAAGTCCACCATGGCCGGCGCAGCCCCAGCACTCGCTCGTCGAGCGACTTGGGCACGCCCGGCACTCGCCACTCCTGCAGCAGTTCCCGGAATTTCCGGCCGTCATCGTTTTCCATAAGCCGTTCCTCTCGGCGGCATCAGCGGCGCCAGCATTCGCCTCAAATTCTCGCGCGCACGATGCAACCGCGATTTCACCGCGGCCAGATCCGCGCCCGTCAACTGCACCATCTGCTCCAGCGACATCTCTTCGTACTCCGCCAGAATCAGCGCTTCCCGTTGTAATGGGGGAAGCGCCGCCACCGCCTGCGCCACCATATCCGCGCGCTCGCGATTACCTGGGTCCGCCGGCTCTCCAACCGCTACGTCCTCTGCCAATTCGTCGAAGCTGCCATCCTGGCCCATGCGCTTCAACGCCAGATTCCTTGTCACTCCGAAGAGAAAGCTCCGCAACGGCCCGCGCTTGCGGTCGAAAACCAACTTCTTACGCCACAAAAGCAGGAAGCAGTCATGCACCACATCTTCAGCGGCCTCCGCGGATCCCGTCATCCGGCACGCAAAGCGAAAGAGCAGATCTCGATGGCTCTCGTACGCCTCGCGGAATTCCGCATCGGTCATGTCTAATCTTAGTTCCCGAAAACCCGCCAAAAGGATTCGCTCGAATTCGCGATTTCGATCGCCCCGCGGTTGACGCGCCCGCCCGCGTGCTGACAAGCTGTTCCATATGCCGACGCGAAGAGCATTTCTCGCCGCTACCGGCCTGGCGGTCGCCTCGCTCGACGCCCAGTCGTCCGCCACACCGGGCGCCGTCCGCGCCGTAGTCTCGCTCGATGGCAGCGGCGATTTTCCAACCATTCAACGTGCCGTCGATCGCATTCTCGACCATCCCGCCTCGCGATGTATCCCGCGTGATCTCGACTATGCTGTTCCGTGCGGAGTGGTCATTGCCGAATAAGGATAAGAGGTTAAGGAGAAATAAGACTCATCAGAAGAACTCGTGGGTTGACTCCGGCTCGGGCAGCTTGCCAAGTGAGTGATACAGGACGAGTTCCAGGACGCGGTAGGTCCGAAGCCCATACGATCTTCTCATGGTGACTTTGACCTTGTTGTTCAGACCCTCCACGACGCCGCTGGAGAACAGCTTCTGTGCGCGGAAATAGTTCAAGATGAGATCGCGATGCTGGCGGAGGGAACGTGCAATCTTCTTCATAGGTTCGATCCGCGACCGCATGGTGTGGCGGCACCACTCGTCGAGGAACTTGCCGGCAAGTGGGCGAGTTGTACTCCCATAGCTGCTGAAAAGCTTCCTTGAGAAGGTAAGCGCGCACGGTTTTGAGATTGCAGCGGAGCAGGTCGCGCAGCCGGAAGTGGTGGTCGGCGCCGAGGTTGTCGCCGCGCCGGAGCAGCAACCAGCGGGACTTCTTGAGAACCGGGTCGCGGCCCTCGCGTTTCAGGCGGCCGGTTTCCTCGGCGCGGACCTGGTCGAGGGCTTTGTTCATATTGGCGACGATGTGGAAACGGTCGAGGATATGCAGGGCGTCCGAGCATCGCTCGCGAATGAGCTTGAGGTAGGGTTCCCGCATGTCCGAGCAGACGAAGCAGATATGGTCAATGACCTGTTTGTCTAACGCCGGCCACTATTGCATATGGCCTGGGAAGTGAGTGGGACTACGTTGGCAATTTGCGGCGCGCTGGCGCCCTTGGCCAACTGCAACAGAGCCAAAGCACGTAGGAAACCCGGACCTGCTGGACGCCGCCGCTCAAAAGCCTGGCAAGCTTTTTTTGATCCTTCGCCGTGATGTCTATGCTCAGAGGAGGACGACCCATACCTCGAGTATGGGCCAAAACAATTCTACATAAAAATGGTTTTTGCGAATTTTTCACGCGGTCAGAGAACTAGTATTACTGTGTTATAAATGATTGAGTCCATTGAAGATGATTGCAGGAGTCGGATATCGTATAGGAGATGGGTGTTGTCCAGGCGAAGATCCAAACGGTCGAGGACATCTACCAACTGGTTCGGACGGCCGTGGTGAGCAGACGTCCCATTCGAGCCAGCTATCACGGCCGGGATCGGTGGTTCTGCCCTCACCGGCTGGGCCGGAATCACGAAGACCAGAGCCGTGTGCTGTGTTATCAGTATGGCGGGGAGAGTGGCAGTGGACTGCAAGCAATTGGCTCGCCGGCCAACTGGCGTTGTATTGCGCTGGAGAAACTCAGCAGAGTGCAGTTGCTCGAAGGTGCCTGGCACACAGCGCCCAACCATTCCCGCCCGCAGACCTGCGTCGCGGAAGTAGACGTGGATACGGAAGATTAGCTGCTCCCACTGGCTCCGCAGTAGGGACAGTGAGGCAACTGCCCGAGCAATTGGCGGGCGATGCCAATCCGCAACGTAGCGATCGAGCAGGGATTATGGCGTTCGGGTCGGACGCGGCGAACCTCGCGGGCGGAAGTCCGACTGCGGCTCCGGGGCTGATAATCCAAGATTTCCGATACGTGCTGAGGGGGAAAAACGGTTCCGCTCGCTGATCAGGAACCCATAAGCGGCAATGCACAATGTGGCGTGATGATGAAATCCGCGCCAACCCCGTCCTTCGTAGTGGCCCAAACCCAACTCCTGTTTGAGTTCCTCATAATCGCGTTCGATGATCCAGCGGTGTTTGGTGATCTTCACCAGAGACTTCAGCGAGGTTTTCTCCGGCAAGGTGGATAGCCAGTATTTCGTGGGCTCTGATTCTTTCTTCGGCCATTCGATCAAGAGCCATTCCTCCGGATATGGTTCGGTGCGCTTGTAATCGCGATGTGCAGGACGCACGCGGACTGCGGCGAAGCGGGAGCGCAAAGTTCCTTCACTCCCCTGGCGCCAACCGATCTCCTTCCAGGCCGAAGGTGGCAAGACGAGGGCCAACTGCTTTACCGAGATAGGCCGATGGTCCGGGTCGCGCTGCAGGCGCGTTGGGGGCGCACCCCGCCCTGGTTTTCGTGCTGGTGCCGGCAAAGGTTGCTGTCCCGGTTCCCAGACGGTGGCGTTAGACTCAATGCCCACTGCATATTGCAGTCCTAGTTCGGTGAGGTCAGTGCGGAATTGCGTGCCCCTCCCATAACCCGCATCCGCCAGTACCACTCCCAGGGGGACCAGTTGCTCCATCGCCTGCCGAATCTGCTCCAGAGCAATCTCTGGCTTGGTTTGAAACACAACTTCTTCTGGAACGCCCGCTCGTCGGCAGCGTTTGGCATCCTGGCACCATACCTCCGGCAGGTATAACCGCCACGCGATTGGCAAACTCGAATTCCATGTGCTCACCGACAAACTCACCGCTGCCTGGGAGTTGTCCGATTTGCCCAACTCACCGCAGTACTGCCGGGCAACACCGACCGAATGCTTCCCCTGCTCTGGAAAACCCGTGTCGTCTACGATCCACGCCACCACAGGATCGTGTTTCTGCATGGTCGGCAAGACTTCGCGTCGCACTTGCGCCAGCATCTCTTCGTCGTCCCAGGGGGCGTCGGCCACCAAGTGATGGAGCGACTGATGCATGCGACAAACCGGGAGCCAGGCGCGCCGCCATGGATTCGACACTCTTGCGTTCCCTGGGCAACAACAACCCAGTACAGTAGTTCTTCAACGGCTTGTGCCGATCGGCATGCCCCGCGGCGTTAGCCAGGCCCTCGATATATGCCGCGAAGCGCCTCTGCTGTGGGCCTGGCGAAGAGAAGCGTGATCCCACGAAAACAATTCTACAACAAAATGTTCTTTTTTAACACAGTAATACTAGTATCGCGACTGGAACCGATTCGGGGAGGGGAGCGCCAAGCTGGGAGGCGGTGTACGTCACGCGTCGAGGTCGAGTTCAACCCCTTCCTTCGCGCCGTGCCCACTGCTTGTGTCGTAAGCGTCCTGCTTTTTTTGGCAGGCCTTCTGCTGGTCGCTGATCATCTTGTTGAGGGCTTTCGCATCCAGCGTTTTGGCATTCTTGATTTGCTTCTCCAAATCGTCCGCGCAATCGACCTGGATGTCATGATGCTTGCGCTCATGGGCTTCGAGCGCCTTGACCATCTTGTCCCACGAGGCCTTCTGCTCTTTCGTGGCCGAGCTGTAGCCACTCCATTGCGGCAACTCGATGACCGGGTTGAGCACCATCGTCACCGAAGCCACGTTACCGTCTTTGTCTACCTTCGCGCTCTGCTTAGGGTTCCGGGTCGCATCGTAGAGACCCCACTCGTCGCGCGAGTCGAGGTTTTTCTGGGCTTCTTTCAGGGTCTTGCCGGAGACCGTGAACTTCGTGACTTTTGGAGAGTTGACCTTGATGTCGACTTTGACGTCTGCCATGACCAAACCCGCTAAGCTTCCAAAATAGCATGAAATTGGGCAAGGGAGGCTTACAAGTTCTGAGCGCCGCAAACAGCGTCGGCTTCCTCGCTACTCGCCCGTTTGCCTGGCGTGGAACTCAGCCCACCGCTTCTTCTGAGCCGCGCGGCAATGCGCTTATAGCCCCGCCGCTTGAAGTGATGAACCCGCTTCCTTGAACGAGGCCGGAATCCGAGTTCCCCTGAATCAGGACGACCGGGGGAGAAACCTTCTTTGCGCCCGGGAGTCAATCCGTTTCGCGATCAAGAGGGCTGAGAATCAGGATTCTCGGGCTTTCGATGTATCGGGTCCGCCTTGGCTCAAGCCGGATGGTGGGGGCAACGCCAACCAAAATGCAGGTCATCCGTGAAGCCCTCGCAGCTTGCTATGATGAGGTTCCTCCTCGCCACAGCAAGGAGTTGGTATTCGTCAAAGACCCGGCGATTCGGGACAGCCTGTTGATCGACCTGGAGGCCGTCCGATATGACCTCCGCCATACTGGCTGCACTCGCATGCTGGAAGCCGGAGTAGCATTCCCGGTGCTTGCGATGACTATGGGCCGAAGTCTGGCCACCACCGTCCGCATGGCGAACCGGTACGGCCATATTGGACAGAAGGCCCTTATAACCGCAGTTGAAACGATTTCTCCAACAGCAAAACCAGTTCCGCCTACACCCGCGCCCTCTGTAGAAAACCCCGCAGGGTCCTTTGACCTAAATGTGGAAGTTGGAACGAATGTCCCTAAGATAGAGAAAAATTGGCTCCCCGAGAGGTACACAGATCCGAACACGCGGCTAGAGAAGTTCGGTGGAGTGACTTTCTCCCTGATGTTAACCAGCGTGGATCGAATGGAATCGCGGTAGGGATGGCTCCCCGAGAGCGACATTGCAAGAAATGGGTGAAAAGGGGAGACACCAGCGCCGCCGCAAGTTGCTGACACAGCATATACTTCGGTAAACCATCGCTGCAGTCAAACCCGACAGACCGTGCGGCTCCCCGCAACGGCATCCGGTTTCGATCACCATTCTCCGATCATAGCGTCCAGATCTTCGCTCGACCGCCGGTCAAAACCCCAACGAGGCAACAAGGGCCGATCTGCAATATAATCAGGCTGCTAGAGGAGATTTGGTTTTTGAGGATCGGCATGTGGTGGTTTCTGCGCCTATGCGCCGGTGCCGCGGTGTGATTTCCGACTTCCGGCTTGGTCGAGAACGAGGCTGCCGTGGATTTCGACTACGACATATTTCATCAGCTATGCTCGCGAAGACGAACGCTTCGCTCGGAAGCTCTACGACCGCTTGGTCGCGGACGGCCACCGCGTCTGGTGGGACTCGAATAAAATCTCACTGCCGGGCGCGGACATCGCTGGATCGATCGAACTCGGCCTCGCAAGGAGTCGAGCCTTCGGGCTAATCGTTTCTAAGGCTGCCCTCAACTCGTCGTGGCTCAAGACCGAGTACGCAGCTGCGGTGACCCTCAATATCCGCGACGAGACGAATAGAACAATCATACCCATTGTCATCGAGAACGTCGATCTGCCCATCTTCCTGCTCAATCGGCGTTGGCCTGACTTTCGCGATGACGCAAGCTTTGACCCGAGTGTGAGGTCTCTCGGTGAATCTCTTCGAACGGGACTTCCACCGCCCCTGGCGCCTTTGCCGGAGGGAAGCAGAACTCAATTGCACGAACTCATGCTCTCGGCCAAGCGTGAACTTGTTATCTCTGGCCACACCCTGGACAAATTCACTAATCCGAAAGTACTGCAGGCCCTCTATTCACTGTTCGACCGCAATCTCTCAGTAGTCATAGTACTGCTCAATCCACACTCTCCGTGCGCCCTGGCGCACGATCAATTCCACACCAAAGAGAGCCGAACCTCCGCTCAGAATCAGATCCGGACAACTATTCAGCAACTCAGCAATATTCTTGAGGTAGCAGATCGTACACCCTGCCTCTCTGTCTACCTGACGCGCTACATGCCCCGATTCAGGATAGTGCTCATAGACAATTCTGTGTGCCACGTGAATCTGTATATGTATGGAACGGATGTGCTGCACACACCGGAGCTCGTCTTTTGGAGCAACCCTGACGGAACCAAATATCATGAGTTCGTCGCTTTACAGCAGTCACTCCAAAGCCTGCTGCGCTCGCAAGACGTTATCCCACTAATAAAAGAAGGATGGTACGACCGCTACTGGACGAGTTCTCGTATAGAAAGTCTTCTCGGCAACTGTATTCAGGGGCTGTGCTCACAAGCCGGTTGCTCCGCTGTGCGCGACGTTCTCTTTGGCAGTCACGTTGACGACGCACCACCCGCCTTGTCCGAGCAGCTGTGTCCGCCAGATCATAGGCCGGGCACAGTCTACGTAGCGCGGATTCCGCACCTTCTCGCCTCACGAACCCACGATCGCGTGCCCGACCGCATCGTCGACAAACTCGTCGAGGATCGACTTGTGTGGCTTTCACGAGAGTATCCAGACTGCTTTTCCCAAGATGGAAGAAGCGACTTGGTGCGGAAGGTCGCTGCCGCCTTAAATCGAAGTCATTTTGATCACTCCGTCCTCTGGCACGCACTCTACCTCGAACAGTGGGAAGACATCGTCGACCGAATTGTCTGCTCGGTCCGGTTCGGACACCCAGAACCAATGCTTCCGGCAGCGTCCAGGACTCGTAGGGTCAAAGAACAGATGCTGACCCTCATCACCTGGTTGACTGAACATAAATCTCCATCGCTCTCGGACTGGCTGACGTTATCGATAGCGGCTGAAGCCCTGCCGTACACCACTTCCCTGTCAGATGTGGCGGCTATTGGAGAACAATTATGGGAACTCGGGCGCTCAGCTCCCCGAATTGATGCGTTCACGTTCTTCTTCCATCTGATCCAGACAAACTATCAGCTGCCGATGTACGTCGTCTCGTTTCCATCTACCCTTCTGGCTGCCTTGATTGCGATGAAGTTCTATGACGAACTTCTTCACAACCATGAAACGCTTCACTTGGACTTCGTTCCCCGATCGGTCAACGTTGGGACCTATGCGTCGTACCGAGACGTCCTGGAGGTTCTCCCTCCGTAGACCTCGGGGGCCGCGAGCGACTGGCCTCCGGCCCTCACCCTTTGGACAAATGAACAAACCGCAATACAAACACCCCGTCAATAAGTACACCACGGATCGCTCCCGTGCCTAGTCTACCGATATGTTGAGTTAACGCTTGGGGACGCCTGGCGTCCACGGTGAGAATTTCGGGCATGGAGGTCACCTGGGGCGCCGGTTCGCAGTGCATGGGGGGCCAGAATGTGACGGTCGCGGGAATGGGAACAGATGGACCGGGCTCTCCAGGTGGAGGCTACCGCCTGCGCCAACGCTCGACCTGGAGGCCGTCGCCGTAACTGTTGATCCGGGTTTCGTCCGCGCCCTATGAAGGAACGCAGCCTCGTCCGCACACGGTCGGGCACGGCGCCGCGAAGCAAGTTATTCAAGAAATGACCCCAGTTGTCTGGAGGACTCAACCCGTTCGGGATCCGCTACGGAATCAAAGTTCCAACGGTGGGGCATGCAAACGCTGCCGTAGCCGTGGTTAGTGGCATAGTTCCGGTTGTCAAAGAATCCCGCACTTACGTCAAAAAACAACGCTGCCGTCAAATGGTCCTGGAGAAGGTCCCCTTGGTACAACGCCGCCGATATGAAGTACCGCCCCGGCATCAAAGGAAGAGACTCAACCTTGCACCCAGCCTCACCGCGTGCGTGGTCTTGTACGAGCCACTCGTCCTGCGGGGCTTGAACTGCGTTGCTGAAATTAACAACGGCGGCGCCGAGATTGTCGTAAATAGTAAATGTGAGCGAACAGCCATAGAGATCGCCCTCGATACCGAACCGGAATTCGGCGGACTGACCCACATACAAGGTCGGACCCTCCGCTTCGTTCAGCGTCGCCATGGAAATGAACCGGACGTTGCCCTCGCCCCGGCGGTCAGTGCGGTTGCGGAGATCAGACGCTGCCTTGCTCTCGAGCGACCGCAAGTAAACTGCGATCGCTTCATCCGCCGTCGAATCGACCGCAACCGTGCCGCCATCGAGGAGAATACCTCTCGTGCACAAGGACTTTACAGCGGAGTGATTGTGACTGACAAATAGGATGGTCCGATGCTGCCTGGCAACTTCGCTCATCTTCCCCAAACATTTCCTTTGGAAAGATGCATCTCCCACGGCCAGAACTTCATCGATAACCAGTATCTCTGGCTCGAGGTGGGCTGCCACCGAGAATCCCAAGCGCAATTGCATACCGCTGGAGTAGCGCTTGACGGGCGTGTCGAGGAATTTTTCGACTTCCGCGAAGGCCACAATCTCGTCAAACCTGCGCTCGATGTCCGACTTGGCCATGCCGAGGATCGAACCGTTCAAGTATATATTCTCTCTGCCGGTCAATTCGGGATGGAAGCCGGTTCCAACCTCCAGCAAGGACCCCACGCGGCCCCGGCACCGAACTAAGCCTTCTGTAGGCTTAGTGATTCTGGAAAGAATCTTCAATAGTGTGCTCTTTCCCGCTCCATTGCGGCCGATGATGCCGAGCACGTCACCACGCTTAACTTCAAATGAGACGTTGCGTAACGCCCAGAAAGTACTGTCATCTTTCCGGGGAGGCGGTCCACCCCGGCTCAAAAATCCCCGAACGGCCCGAATCGAAGCGGCGCCAGCGGAGTTTAGGCTCTCGCGAAAGGTGCTGTAGCGGGCCTGCCGTTCGCCGATCCGATAACGCTTCCCTAATTGTTCGACGCACAGTATTGGTTTAGCCATGAACATCCTTGTCCGGCGAAACTTCAAGACGTCATACTATATCTGCAAAAGTGTCTTCCTGACGTCTGAAGAACACTGCGCCCCCAGCAAGGATTAACAGGGCTGCCACGGAGGAGGCCAGAATCATTGGCCCCGGAGCGGTTTTGGTCCCGAGCAGCGCCCATCGAAAACCCTCTATCACCCCGACCATCGGGTTGAGGCCGTAGACAGTGCGCCACGGCTCACTGAGTAAGCTGCTGGGATAGACGATTGGAGTAGCGAACATCCAGAATTGCGTCAGGAAAGGAATCGTATACCGCACATCGCGGTATTTGACATTGAGAGCCGACAGCCAAAGGCCGGTGCCTAAAGCCGTTACCAACCCGAGAAGTGCGAAAACTGGCAGCCACAAGGCATTCCAAGTGGGCCAAACCCCTCGGTAGATCATAAATCCTAGCAAAACGAGGAATCCCAGACAAAGGTCTACGATCCCGGACAGCACCGCGGCGACTGGAAGAATCAAGCGGGGAAAGTAGACCTTCGTGACCAAGCTGGCGCTTACAACAAGACTGTTTGAAGCTTGGCTCAATCCATTAGCAAAGAACATCCAAGGGACCAGGCCGGTCAACGCGAATACCGAGTAAGGCACGCCATCGGACGGCATCTTTGCCAAGCGTCCGAAGAAGAGACTAAAAATCAGCATTGTAAGTACGGGCTGCAGAACTGCCCATGCAACTCCAAGCCCCGTCTGCTTATAGCGTACTTTGACTTCCCGCCATGTTAGATAATATGCCAGTTCCCAATGAGCCGCTAATTCCTGGAGCCCGATGTCCGTCCATCCTCTGGAAGGGCGGATGACAAAATCAATGGGATCGGATCTAGCCGCCATTCTCGGTCCTCCGCGTTCGCGCGCGTTCGGCCATATAAAACTTCACCATTCCCACCCTCCGAAACATCCCGCCGCCCTTCACAAATGCGAGGCCCACCTGCCCCAGTGCGCCGTCCAGTGGTCTTCAGCTGATGGTATCATCTCGCATACTTGCGCAGGAAGGACAGCGAGGTCGCTTCCTTCACGCGCTGCGGACGAAACAGGCCGCAGAACGAACTACGACGCTTTGGCGTTAGCTTGGGTGAGTTGGTTGTTGGAGACCGACCAGATGCCTTTAATGCTGCCGCCGGCACCCAGGAACAGCGCGGCACTGGCGAGCGCAACGAACGCCATAAGGAGCGTGTATTCAATCAGGTCTTGCCCCTGCTCGTCATTCAAAAAGCTCAAGATGCAGTTCATTTCTTCAGCCGGTCCTCAGCCATTCTAAATCGTCACACCAATCGCATCACGATTCAAGATCACCAAAGTGATATCGGAAATGCTAAGCTCGGTATCTTTTCAGGCGTTGGCACCTTTATGCCGGCGAGGCGACATCGCATCGCCGGTCGATCCCCGGCCAATGAATGTGCATCCTCCGCAGGAAGCTACCGATATTGAATAATACCGCAGCACGGGCACCAGTGACAGCGCCACCCCCGGGTACGGCTTTTGCAGCAAATTAGCGTGTTATAAATCTTGTTGCAACGATCCTCTTTTCGGTTGTTGACCCTTGAAGAGGTTCTACTGGATCGTGATATTCACGGGATTCGCTGCAATCCCGTTGGCCGTGAGTTGCACGGCGACATTGCCTTTTCCGGCCATCGACGGCGGCAGCAGCACATTGGCCTGGTCGAGGCCGGTAAACGTCCCCTGCGGACCGGCATACGCGACGCTGGCAGCGACGCCGCCCACCGTCACCGTGACACCGGCCGTTCCGGCGGCTTCGAAGCCTGTCCCGTAGAGAACTAGATAGGCCTGGCTCGTCCCGGAGCCAAGGCTGATGGGGTTCGCCACCAACGCTCCGGCGCTGTTCACGCTGTAGACATTCTCCAATGTCACGGCCCTGCCCGAATAAAGATACACATCGGCCGCCGCCAGGCCCGCGCTATTGAGTTCGAACACACCGGGAGCCACCGGCGCAATTTGCACCGTGGCGGCGGACGGCGTTCCGTCGCCACTGGTGATGGCTACAGTGGCCGAGCCATCGGCGACGCTCGGAGGCACATAAAAGTTGACCTGTCCCGGCGACACATACACCAGCGGCGCCGCGCTCGTCTTTCCCCCGGCGTCCAGAATGGATACCGAAGTTCCTGCATCGGTCACCGGTAGAGGTAAGGAAGTAGAGCCCGGCGTACTGGTAGCGAGGTCGGCGCCGAACGCGCCGGCAAGCGAGTCCGGCGCAATTCCCACCGCGGCGGGATTAGCCGCGGAAACGACCGCTACCGTCTCCGTCGTGCTGAATCCGTTGAAAAGCACCGCGAGTGTTCCACGCGCTGGCGGCCCCACAATGGAGCCCGCGATCGCCAGATCGGGCTTTCCAGTGCCGGTAAAATCGGCCGCCGCGATCGGGTATGGCGAGGGTCCGGACGGGAACTGCACTTCCGCCTGGAACGTGCCGTCACCGTTGCCGATCAGGTAGCTCGCTTCCGCCAATTGGCAGCAGTCTCCCAGCACTAGGTCCGGCTTGCCGTCCCCGTTGAGATCGACGATGACGATGGATTGCGCGGAGGTGAGCGTGTTTGCCGGTGTTGCCATCTGGAACGTGCCATCGCCTTTGCCTAGCAGCGTCACCACCTGGTTGCCGTTCGCTCCTTGGAATGCCACCACCAGATCGAGCTTTCCATCTCCATTCATATCGCCTATGCCGAGTGCCCCTGACGTAATTCCTGGAATTGCCCCGGGCAGCACAATATTGGTGGGCGTCGAAAAAGTGCCGTTGCCGTGTCCGAGCAGAATGTAGATCCCGCCGGGCGGTGACGTGGTGCTCACGCCGAGCGGCAGCGGCTGATTCTAGGCAGCCGCCAGATCGGGCTTTCCATCGCCATTGAAATCCCCACTAACGACGGTGAGCGGAATCATGCCGCTGGGCAGAGAAATATTGCTTGCGGGCTGAAATGTCCCATTGCCATTTCCGGCAAACAACGCGACTCCTCCGATGTTGGGAATGGCGGAAGCAACGTCCCGGTTGCCATCGGAGTTGAAATCCGCCAGCGTGAGCGAGCTGAGCGGGCCGGTAGCCGCGTAGGTTTGGGACGCGCCGAACGTGCCATCGCCGTTTCCCAATAGGATGTCGATTCCACCCGAGTCAGCCGCTACCACGTCGAGTTTGCCGTCGTTCCTCAGGCTGGCGACCGCTACCGCGCCAGGCGACGGGCCCACTGAGTAGGTGGTTGGATTGTCGAACTGGCCCTGACCCATATTGAGTAGGACGTAGACACTGCCAGTTCGGGAATCGGTGACTACCAGATCCGCCTGCTTGTCGCCGTTGAGGTCCGCGGCTGCGATTCCGCCCGGCTGCTTCCCGAGATTCTGGAGGGGAGGCATTTCGACGGTCCCGCCCCTGTTGGCGAACATAAGGATGAGGTTGCCGGTGATATTATCCGGCACCATAATCGCCGCATTGTCATCCTCAAGCGGCATCAGGGCAATCGAGCCCGCTCCACCCGCGGCAAGGTAAGCCTGCGGGATCTGAAACGTTCCATCGCCGTTGCCGAACAGCACGTAAAAGGCGCTGGAGGCGGGATCCACGATAACCAGGTCCATCTTGCCATCGTGATTCAGATCGGTGTATGCCAGATAACCAAAGCCCGTCCCCGTGGCAACTGCCGCGAGGGGATTGAAGGTTCCATTTCCGTTGCCCAGGAGAACTTGCAACTGATCCGAACTTGCCCCATTCGAGTCAACCATGGCCAAGTCGATTTTGCCATCGCCAGTGAGATCCACGGCGACGATAGATTGGGGGTTCTGCGACACGTTATATGTCGTTGGAGCGGCAAACGTGCCGTCTCCCTTACCCAGCAGGATAGCGACGACGCCAGGCGAGTGGCTGACAAATCATTCCCTATCCGAACAACACATTTCTAATGACTTACTTTACGCGCGAGTTGCGCCCTCTCATGGTAAGGAATTTATCACGAGATCCCGCGTCACGGGCTGAAGCGATTACGGCTCAAGTTGACGGTTTGACGCCAAACCTTAGGCTAGACTGGTGCGCGGCGCCGAGAACCGAGGTAATGGTGTGGCAGCGCGTCTATACCCGGGACGGTCCAGTCGAGGATTCGGTCGAAAACGCCAATGCGGACGACCGCGCGGCATCTTCCGCTTCGCTGATCTGGTCCCCGGACCTATTACCTCGGCGCGCAACCCGATTCCGAACGCCGTCGATCGGTTCTGATCAGTTGGCATGAAATGGGCCTTGGATAGCCGCAATCAGGTCGTGCTCGTCTTGGTTTTCCAATACGAAGACGCGATAGGTTTCGCCGCCGGGGTTCACTCGGACCACAATATGTCCCGGAGGCCCAGCCAGTTGCGTCGCACGCTGGCCGATCACAATTTTCGCTGCCTCCCTTAGGTCAGTCGCAAACACCAGCCGCTTCGACGGCGCGAAACGGCTGTTCATGATGCGCTTCAAGACGTCCGGCGCCGGGTGGCTCGGCGCCCAACTAGGCACGATCAGCACCGTCGATCCAAGTGAACGAAGAAACTCGTCGCTTTCCTCACCCATTGAGCCATGCTGGTTCACAACATGTACGTCGACTCGCCCAATAACCAGACCAATAGCGGATTCAATTCCGTGCCAAGCCGGGAAACCCGGATCCGGCGTGCCTGGAAGGTCGCCTCCTGTGAAGTATCGGAACGGGCCGTAGCGTAACCGGAATCCAAGGCTGCACATGTTTTCATTTGGCCGGTCGGCAGGCGCAAGCGTATCGAGCGCCGGAAACAACTGCCGCGTTGCTTCTCCCGATCCGGTCCACATTTCACCATTGCCAATGATGTTCCGGATCTCAAATTCCGGAAACTTCGACGCATCGTGGCGAAGCACTATCTGCGTCTTCGACCCGGGTTTAAATCGTTCTACCGCCATGCCGTTCTTCTGTTGCGCTTCGAGAAACCGGCGATAGTTTGCGAAGGTTTCATCGGTTGGCGCTAAGTACGAATAATCCGGCCACGCCCGGTCGAGCATTCTGTGGATCGGAATTGCATCGCCGACCTCGGTGATGCCGGTCAGCTTGTATGTGCCGACGCCGGCAAGAGGCGATGAGGCTCGCAGTTGACCCATGTGATCGACATGAAAATGAGTGATCAGCGCATAATCGAGACTCGCCGCGCCTTTTGGCAAGTGCCGCTGAAGATAACGTACAATCCACTGACCCGGCGGCCGCGACGCGTCCGGATGTGGGTCCGTTTCCGGAATGCCATCGCCCGCCGCGCCAGCGTCCACCAGCAGTGTAGTCCCGTCCGGCATGATGATCAGGGCTGAATTGCCACGCCCTGTAGCAATCTGGTGGATGTCCAGCGTCCCGGGAGTCCACGCCGGAAGCGGTGCGCCGATCTCGCCATTGCTATCAGAGCCGCTTTGCCCCAAACCCAAACCGATTGATATGACCCCGCAGAGTCCAATGGCGTATAAACTTTTCATAATTCAAGATTCTTGCTTCCGGGCCGCCTAAAGAAGTATACATTCCATTACCCAAGGGCCACACAGCCCATGCCGCCGGCGCCGAGGGGCGCCACGATCTCATAAGGGCCGAGTTTGTCGTCTGGGGAAAGTGGCATTTGCCTGATTCAGCCTAGTTTACTCGAATCGGAAAGCACGTTAGGCCCTGGATGACGGCGCATCCGGAAGTTATCCTCCGGGTTCCGGGCAAGAAGTCGCGTTCCGAGAAGCTTCACGTCGTCGCCGGCAAACGCGTTGGATGAGCCGCGCTGGCGACACATGACCGTGGGCCAGTTGCGCGAAGCCTTTCGCGTCCGGCCCACGCTCGATGATCGACGCACCGCCGAGCGAAGGTTCAAAAGTGCCTGCGTCAGCGCGCAAACTGGGAGGGGAAGCCCCCTCTCGCCGGAGAAAAACAGGGACACGGGGGCAAAAACGGTGCGGACCATGGTTCTTCCCATGTAATTCTCTTTGAATACCCAATCCCCCCCAACTTCGGGTCTGATCGTGTACTCCTCAAGGTCTTGCATGTGATAGTGTCCTAAGGACACGGCCCGCATGGGCGCGTTGTTGTTTTCGCGGCGCTGGCTGCGGACGAAGGAGGCCATTAGCGTGACACGGTATCTCTTGTTTGCGCTGTCCTTCGCGTTCCTTCTGCCCGCCTGGGCGCAAGATCGCTCCACCCGAATTTTCGAGCCATTCACCGGGCGGTATCACTGCGGAGGACGCTGGACGGAGTTCCAGTTTAAAATCATCGCCGTCACCGGACCGCTGGGAATGGAAGAGCCCGGCGGAGCCGTCACCGGCGCCATGACTTTCTCGTTCCATCGCTCCATTACGGGTATCGACGGCGCCGGCTACAACCTGAGCGGATCCTACGACCCCAAGACCGGCCGCTTCCACCTCGATCCGAAGCCATGGACCGGTCCCCACCCCACCGCCCTCGAACCTATTGGGATCGAAGGCACGTTCGATCCGGAAACCCGAAAAATGACCGCTAAGATGCTCAGCAATAAATGCGACGCGCTGGAGTTGGTTCCGCGCGGTGCCGCGCTGCCGGCTCTGCCCGCTGGTGCATTGCCCCCGGTGCTAACTCCTGACCCCAAGCGCGTTGAGATGCGGCTCGGTCTGACCAACATCACCAATGGCTTGGATGTCTCCGCCAACAGTGCGGGCTTCGAGTATTTGGTCACGGCTTGGTATGATCCGCCCGATACCCTCCACGACGACGCACCGATCGACGAATCGGTTGCCCGCATGAAGAAAGAGAAATTCGCTTGCATCGGGTCCCAACGCGTGACATGGGATGCCGCCGGATTGAAGGGAACCGCACCCGATCGGGTGACCATTACCGAGCGCTACGTCGTCGAGTGTGTGGGCGATTGCAAGGGCGTCTTCTACCGGCCCGAGGCCGGAGCCCAGGTCATCCACTTTGGGCTCACCCAGCCGCTTCCCACCATGCAGATCAAGAGCGTCTGGCTCGGAGGGAATCCGATGCGCTGGAACTTCTCACGCACCAACAAGAGCCAGCCGCCACCGGAGATTTATATTCACCGGTGGAAGCCCCTGGCCGGCTTCGGACCCTTCGACGCTAACCCCACCGAGGTGGCCCGGCAGCAAGCCGAGGCTCCGCCGTGCAAGGCGCCGGCGGCCGGTAAGAGATGATTGGGAATTCCCGAGGTCAAGGAAATGGCTAAACTCCGATTGCTTTCTGTAATGTTCCTGTTCGCCGCGGCTGCCGGCTTCGCGGCGGACCCCAAATGCAGTTCAAACCCGTTGGTTCCCTCGATTTGGGCGGCCTGCTCGTTCGGTCCAGGCCCTGCTAAACCCCCTGATGGCACACAGCCGCAGCCTTCGGAAGCTGCGACCGGCGACGCGCGGAGCCGCTTCTGGAAAATTTTCCCCAACGGTTCCAGCGACCCGGGATTTCAGAATGCCCAGGCGGCTTTCCTCAATGTGCTGGAGGTAAAGGACCGTTTGTACCTGATTTTCGCCTTGCAGCACGAGGTGTTCGGCGATGCGACTAAAGTAGTGAATGCCATTCAAATGGGCCTAGATCCCTTCGGCCTGGACCCGGCTACTCCCCGGACCTTCGGTGAATTTCCGAAGTTTCTGGATCGCGGCATCCGGCCGTTCGCCTTTCCGCTGTTTGTGCAATGGGCGAATGCCATGCGAAGGGCCGAGGGTAGGGACAAGGCTGGACAATGGGCGCAGCCGCAAATACTCCTGGAAGCCTGGCAGGACAAATCGAATTGGCGCAGAGCGTACGAAGATGCGCGGAATTGGGCGGAGTTCATGAGCAGCCCCCTGGACATTTCGAATTACGTGACCCCCCAGGTCTACCTGGTCAACCAGATGGAATCGGATGTGGCAATGTCGCTGGCGCGCGCCAAGCCGGCTGTTCTGCCCGAACCCAAGGGTGCCAGCCGGGCCCTCTACGATTCCCTCGTCGCGGCCTTCCACGAAACCGATGTTCTGGACGCCGCGAGCGCCGTCCTGCACACCCCCAAGAATTCCATGGGAGGACTCGCCACACGCGCCGAGGTGGCCATCGGCACCTATATGCCGGCGCCCTCGCCCAATCCCTATCTGCTGTTCCTCACGCATTTGACCAAGCACTCAGCGCGCAACTATGCCATCGCCCTTTGCCTCGATCAAACCGCTCTGCTGGTGAGCGGCGAATCCACCGAGGCCTTGAATACCACGACGCAGTGGGACAAGGCGCGCACGGTGTATGGGCAACTGGTGGCCAGATTCGGAGAACCCGCGGTCATCGCCGCCGCGGCCCGTCTGAAGGACGTGCCCAAAGACGATCGCGGTGGACCGCGCGGCGATCCGGAGTCGAAGGGCGCCATCGCCTGGTTCACCGCGATCCTGAGGGATCCGAAGACGCCGGTTCCCGACGTGTCACAGTTTCTGGCGAGCTCTTACGACCCCCGCTGGATGGGAAAAATCGTGCATGTGCGGGGCACCGTCGCGCGCGTGGAACTGGATACCAGTGGCTCACCGCGCTACGCCACCATCCATTTCAAGGAAGCTAAGAACGATCGTTTTACGGCCTACACCCCGAACTCGGACATCCTGGACAGCTACGGACAGAATTCCTCGGGCCTGGTCGGTAAGCCGATTGAGATTTGGGGTCAAGTCCAAGATTGGCGCGAAGGTTCGGGCGTTCGCTTCCTGCTCGCCAGGCAGTTGAAAGTGCTGGATGCGGGCGGGCTCGCAGGTTTCCGGGAATCGTCGCCGGAGTGGATGAAGACGCCATCGGGCGGCGCCACGAGCGTCACGGATTCTCCGAAGTACCTCGCCTGGAAGAAATTCCCGGTGGGCGCGAAAGCCAGCTATGAGAGCGTCTTGCTGCACGAGTACAAACCCGGCACCAATCAATACACGAAGACCAAGATTTCCAACTTTACCTTTACGCTGGAATCGATTGACGACGAGCGGGCTGTAGTCAGATCGGAATCTGCGATTTCGGGGAAGACCGCAGGCAGGAACGGGCCCGACAACAACTCCAGCGATCAACTGATCTTCAAGAGGAAACAACTGATGGCGCCGAGCGCGCCCATGGACGACCCGACGCAGATCGTTACCAGGGGCGAAGAGACGCTGACGATCAACGGGAAGCAAATCTCCACCCGATGGGAGTGTGTGACCCGAGCCAACGATCCGTTGACCTTTACTAAGACATGGACCAGCGCCGAGGTCCCGGGAGGCCTGGTGCGCACACAAGAACAGAGTCACACGCAGATTACCGGCGAAACCTACCGGAATATCAGCCAGACCCTTTATGCTCCGATCGACGGGGTCGATCCCCAACTAGGCGACGGCGCGGCTCCCACGCCGCCGCCGGCGGCAGCGGCAAACCCCGCGCGTCCAGCGGCGCCGCCCGCTCCGGCGCAACCGGCCCCACCTCCCGCGCGTCCAGCCCCGTCCGCGGCGTCACCTACCCTGCAACAAGACCTCATGACACGCTACCGCGCCTTAACGGTGCGCGCCTCCCAAGACCGGTTGGGCTTGGGTCAGGCGGAAAGAAAGCTGACCCTTGCGGGCGCCGCCCTTCCCGGCGAAATCCGCGCCGCGAGAGACCGCATGGTCACCCAGCAACAGGCCGTCGCAATGGCGCTACGTACGCGCGACAACGCAGCCGCCGAGCAGAGAATGCGCGACCTGGAAGACACCCTCGCCGTCATCGAAAAGTTCATCGCGAAATAGACGGATAGGACGTATTCTCAGATAGCCTCTCGCGGGCTTACCAGCGGTGGATCGAGGCCCTGATCCATGCGGCGGTAGGCTAGTTCGACCGCCACGAGGTTCACAATTTCCCCCATGTTGGTGTGGCTGGATGCGGAAAGTGCGGATGCGGCCTCCAGAACTTCCTTCATCGCCGTTGAAAGATCGCTGGCATCTGTATCGGACGACTCGAACGATGTCTTGAGACTGTCGATGCGGCGGAGCATGGGCAAATTTTGGTTGAGCCGCGTTGTAAAGAGGAGATGGACCGCAGGATCGTGCATGACATCCAAAGAATAATTGTGGATCAGGCTTTGAAAAGGCGCTGATTGCCGCGAGGCTTCCCGAAGCAGGGACAGCAAGACTTCCCGGTCTCCGGTTTGGACTTCCAAATCTCATTCAGTATAAGCCAAAGCGTCACCCTTGGCCCTCTGGCCGGCGCTAATTTTCATTGAGAGATAATAGATAATTGAAGTTGGAGGCCGGAAACATGCCGTGGCCCGAAAAGCTGGTAACACCCGTTCTTGCTTGTTTGGCGGCGCTCTCCTTTCCTGTTGCGCAGGGCGCTGATCATCCGCCGGCGCAGAAACCCGCCGTGACTGACGCCGCGCCGGCGAATTCCGCCATTCATGCGCCAATGGTTACCCCAAACCCTGACGGAACATTTACAGTTCGAAAGGAGCCCGCCAACGGCGTCCCGCGCGTTTCAGTAGGTGGTCCCGAACCGTCGCACCGGGGAAGCCCTCGACAACAACGGTTGGCTTCCTGAGCGCCATCCATCCCCACGGCAAGATGCATGATCCTTCCAGGTAAAGCGGGAGAAGCACTTCCCGAGCGCCGTAAATAGTTTGCCGGTAGAGTTGCTCGAACAGGGGGAACCAGGAGGTATGGTTGCACTCATCCACCTTGGCGGCGCTGCCCCCACGCCACCCCTGCTCGATTTGTCAACTCTCTTGCCTCGTCACGAAGCGCCGTTGCGCTGCCTTCGCCATCACACCACCGAAGCCATTCCGGCCAGCTATTCGCTCCTAGCGCCTTCGCAGTTTCCTTGGCGATGCCGAACGGGAAGTCGAGCGACCACCAACCCGGCTCCCGCCTAATCAATTCCACAAGATCGCGGCGACATATCTTGTCTGCCGGCGTGTCGGGCCAGCCGCAGCGAAGGGCGACGTCCTTGCCTGGCGACCATGTCGCGACCCAGATCTTCCTGTTGCCATAGTGCGGATCCTCCTCGCCGCCGCTGAAATCCACACCGTGGACTGGAAACTCCGGTCGGGACCACCGTTCAAAGTTGGAATCCGTGGCCAACGATGTCTCGTCGGATACAGTCTCATCAACCGGTATCGCGACGCGAGGTACCTTCTGGTTAGCCACAACAGCGCCGCTGGCGAGGTCCTCAAAGGACGCACCGCCGAAGTCCCAGTATGTGAACGACACCTGTGAGCGGAAAACGTTGGCCGCTCCCAGTCCGCTGCGCCAGTTGTGCCCAGGAATGTCGTGAAGCGACTCGAATTTAACGCGAACGGGATTGCGGATACGCCACCATGCGACGAATGCCCCACGATCTCGGTAGAGTTCATTGGTGGCGGGGTCGTCGGGCGCCTTGCTGGTTCGACCAATCACCTCGGCGATAATAGCATCCAGTGTTGGTGCCGCGAGCAGGATGCAGATCCCGAGGCCGTTCCAGTCCGTGCCAGGTTTGTGCGTGCCGAACCAAGCTTCGCGGGTGGGCGAGCTGTCGGCAAGATCTGAAATCCTCTCCAACTCCCCGAGCGGTGATGGCCCACCGCCCACAGTGAACTTTGCGATGAAGTGCTTGGGCATCTGTTCAGCCGGGAATATTCTACCAGCCTGATTAGATCAGTGGGCCGCGCCGAGGCGCGGGCAGCACGAGCCCGCGACCGGAAGCGGAACGATATGCGGCAATATCGTTAGCTGCTCGGACAACGTGTCGGCGGCCAAGCCAAGGCTAAAGAAGACGAGCACTCAATCTCTGGCCACTCGCTGCATCCCGTTCACGGAGCAAGGGTTAAAGGCTTGATCAACTGCTTCGGGCCGTGGAGGTCGCTGCAACGGCCACCTGCGCGGGAATAGGATCAGCAAAGAGACGGGTCCTGATTTGTTGAAAAATGCTCTGAAGCATCAGACACGATGGGCACTGTTCCAAGTCACATCGGTCTTTATGCTCAAGAAGAAACCGAAGATATTTTGCAATCTCAGCGTCATCGCGGTTCATAGTGCAACCTCGGGTAGCGAGTCTGTTAGAATTCTCCTGTCGTACCGAGCCTTTAACAAGGCTGTACGAGGACAACTGAACTCGTGTAGCAGACGATAACGGAAAACCATCGCCTCCGGTTGATGATATGCTATTCACCAACGTGGACATCGCGTTGTCCAGCACGCGATGGCCGCTTCAAGGAGCATATGCCGTGTGGTGCCAGCTTCTTTTCGGGCGATCACTCCTGCGCCGCCTTCGGGTTGCCGCCGCGGCACGCCCGGGCAACACTTCTGGCAGTGTAGCCCACTTGCAAAGCAAACGCCTCACATGTGTCCGGCCGTTACCGGGGTGCCTGTCTCACCCTCCAAGTGCCCGCCCTGCCGAAGATCGCCCAGCCGTTCGTCCTCTGCGCGTTCCGCAAGGAGAACGTGCGCATACTGGCCGAGTTGAAGCGCTACGTCGAAGCACAGCCGTAAAATCCTCGTCCCAACGTGAGCGTACTGTCTAGTACCGATTCGCCACGAATGGGAGCGATTATCCTCAAGCTATAGCAAACCTCGGATATAATCCCACTGGGTCTCTGCGCGGAGCCGCCTATGTTGGCCGAGCCCGCGCATTTCTCCACGAAAGAGGATATTGCGATGAACCAAAACGATGCTGCTGAACACCACCGAAAAGCGGCTGAACATCACGAGCATGCTGCGGCTCACCACCGCGAAGCTGCCGAACACCACGCCAACGGAAACCACGAAAAGGCCGCCCATCACGCGCACGTCGCGCACGGCCACGGGCTCCACGCGGCACACCACGCCGAGGAAGCGACCAAACACCACGCCAACACCCATGGCGGCACGATCAAAAAGGCTCCGGTAACTAAAGGCTAATCTCGCACCTTTGGCGCGGCCCGATCCGGCATTCAGGTCGATGCCGCGCCTCTTCCCCTCGAAGCCAGCGTACAACGGCCGGGTCCCCAGCCGCCGTGATTTCCTCTTGCCGACATATGGCTGGTTCTCGGGCTGCTTTAGCGTGGTGATGAGAATTCCTTCGGGGCCGGTGAGCTGCCCTCATACGAAGCATGGATTACTGCCGACCCGTTCAAGGGCGGATTCCGGTTGCTGATTATTGGACCCCACGGCTTCGAGCGCACCGTCGCGCTTGCCTGATCACAGATCGTGTTCGCGAAACGCTGGAAGAGTAGCGCGACCTGGAAAACGGTGACCTCTCCAGAGCCGATATCAATTGGCTGGGCGGTGAGGCATCCTGCAACGCTTCGTCCGCGCGCTCACGGGTTTGCGCTCTGCCGCATCCATCGGTTTAGGCGGCGCGCTTGCGCCAATCTGCTGAAGGGCCTGCAATCTGGTGATGATACGTTCCAGCCGCCGCCTCTCCGCGTACAGATTCTGTAGCGCCTTCCCCAGATCCAAGTGCGAACTCCATTCCTTGATAGACCGTAACATAATCGGTCCGGAGCCGCACTGTACGCCGGTCGGCGCCTCGATATCCCACAATATCGGAATCCCTGGCTCGGGCGGCTGGTTGGCATGAGTGCCCGTCCCCGCAAACATGAGGCTCGTCGTGCCGCGCCACTTACTTATCTTTGCGTTGGAGTTCCGCGGGTGCGCGCTCGCGATCGTGTCCTTCCACCTGCAAAGTCCAGCGCACCGGCACGGTCTCCGGCGGATAGCAGATCTTGTCATCGCAGGCCTGGTACTTCAGCGCGCCTTCGATGGGGAGTTTCCCCTCGGCATCGAGCAGGGGCCTGACCGCCGCGTCGCGGGCGACCGTCACTTCACGCACCAGGCGGAATGCGCCTTCGTACACCGGCGCTGTCTCCCCGATCGCCTCCAGGCGCAGCATCTTCGCAGTCGGGTACACTGCCGTCCGCACCAGTATCGCGGGCGAATCCTTCATGCTCCACTCAATCGCAATGTAGTCGCTGTTCACCCCCGGCGCGTAGACGTGCAGCCGAGGCCCGAGTTGCACGTCCAACGTCAGCGAGATTCGCTGTCCCGACCGTACACGCTCATTGCTCGCCGACGCAGATATCCGCAAGTGCTTACCCTCCGCTATGGTCTGCACCGTTCCCGCGCTCTCGCCAAAGTGGCTGACCAGGATGTCGCCCGACGTGTAGCGTTGGGTGTAATCCTCCTCGAAGTACTTCGCTGTCACGCGGCCGGCGCGGTCCACCAAGTACGTTCCCGGGTAAGGAATGCCGTACTGCATCGTGCCTTTCTGCGATTGCTCGTTGAAGATGCCGAAGTCGCGGATGATCTTCGACTCAGGATCCGACAACAGGGGAAACGTGATGCCTCGGCGTTCGGCGAAGCTTTTCAGCACCGCCACCGAGTCGTAGCTGATGGCCGCGACCCCCAACCCCTCCGCTCGAATCTTCTCCAGATTGCTTTGCAGCTCCACGAGCTGGCCTTTGCAATACGGTCACCAGTCGGCCGAACGGAAGAACACCAACATGGCACCCTTGGCGCCCATTACCGATGACAGGCTCTGAGTGCGCCCGTTCTGATCGGTGGCGGAGAACGCGGGCACCGTCTCTCCTACTGCAGGCCCGGTCTTCGCGGGCCGCGGAACCTGAGCCAGCGCCGCCAGCCCGATCGCAAGTCCCATGCTCAGTATTTTTCGCATCAATCCACCGTAGTCCCAATTATAGGCGGAGTGGCTTTTGAAAATGCATTCCCAAAGTCGTCGGCTAGTCTAATCTCGCCCAGCCGCTAGCCTGCGCAGTGACATCGCGAACACCGCTCCGCACTCAAGGAGCGTTATTATTCATTATCGCTAGCCACGGCTGGCCGCTGTTCCGGCTGGCCAACGCCCCGACTAGATCGCCGTCTGTGGACCCCCTTGTCCGACAAGGGCGACCACCCCGGGTGTCAGAGCCCCACGGCCAACAGGTCCGATTGCGACCCTCCTATGCTGGCGCCCAATCGGCTGGGCTGGATCGGACGCACCCGGTGCCCTTGATTTTACCCTTTGCGAACCGCCAGAGGTTATGACAGAATCACTGCACTCACAGGAGATGACCATGTCCACGTTCGCCATTCGTCTGCGATTTCTGTCTTTCGCTGGGGGGCCGCTACGCTTGCGACAGCGATCTCCCTCCCGGCTGTTGCTTCCACTCATTGCGTCAACCCCGCCGGCTCCGGCGGGTGTTATGCCAGTATCCAATCCGCAGTCAATCACGCCGCCGCTAACGATGTGATCAAAGTCGGTCCCGGCACCTACAAGGAGGGCGTCGTCATCGGCATCCCGCTCTCCCTGCTCGGCGCTGGCGCGGACCAGTCCACCATTGATGCGACCAACCAGCCCAACGGCGTCCTCATAGATGGCTTCGACCACCCCGGTCTCCTTAACGTCGTCGTCACCGGATTCACCGTCGAGAACGCTCAATTCGTAGGCATCTTAGCTGTCAGCGCGACGAAGATCACGATTAGCAACAACCACGTTATCAACAACGATAAGAGCCCAGGGCTGTTCTTCACCGGCGCCGCTACCGGCTGTCCCGGCCAGCCCGCTTACGAGATGGACGAAACCGGCGATTGCGGCGGTGCCGTTCACCTCATTGGCGTTTCCAACAGCACTGTTTCGGGCAATTACATGACCGGCAACGCCGATGGCCTCCTGATCAGCGACGAAACCGCCATCAGCGAGGGGAATCTGCTGACCCAAAACACCTTCATTAACAACCCGCTCGAGTGCGGCATCGTACTTGCCTCTCATCCTCCCGTCGGCTCCTCTGGTCCCTATTTCGCGCCCCACCATGGCGTGGTCCACAACACCGTAACCTTGAATCTCTCCGAGGGCAACGGCGTTCAAGTGGGTGGCTCCGGCGTAGGGCTCTTCTCCGACGGCAACGGCCCGGGGCGTGTCTCTGAGAACGTCATCAGCTTCAACAGCCTAGTCCACAATGGCATCGGCGGTGTTAACCTCCACACTCATGTCGGTCCCGCCTTCGGGGCGCCGGCCGACAACATGGACAACAACACCATCACTGGAAATTACATCGCAAGCAACCTCGCGGATACCTTTGACACTGCCACTCCCGGCCGCGTCGGCATCAACATCAACAGCGGCGACGGCGGCTCTCCCGTTACGGGCACCGTCATCTCTTTCAACGCTGTCAGCGATGAAGACGTCGACATCGCCATCAACACTCCTACCACAGTGGAGATTCACGACAACGCCCTGCTTGGCGGCAAAATCGGCGTCGCCAACGTCTGTGCCTATGACTTGGCCACCATTTGCGGAGGAGTCATCGACGCCACCCGAAACTACTGGGGCTGCCCGGGTGGCCCTGGCGCCGGCGGGGCGTGTAGTTCTATTAGTGGTACGAACATTCTCTTCACGCCCTGGATTCCGTAATCCGTCGCGAACGGTCACAATTTATCGGCATTAGCAGCAGGGCCGTGTTTCCCTTTTCCAACCGCCCTGGAACTTGGGGGTCTTTAAGGCAAGCCATGGGCCCCGACGCGGCCCATATCCGTGTTGCGGGAGTGTCCCCATCAAAGCGCTCCTCATCGAGCGCGCAGCAGATCTCGCCCAATGTGCGCCAACCTCTCGTAGGGTTCGCAGCGGGTTCGGGTGCGGCAGCGCCATCCGCAAACCTGTGCACTAGTGTCATCTGGCCGTTAACGGCGAATATCGGTAGCTTGCGCAGACCGCTCACGGACGACCCCGCGCCACGCGAGCCTTTTTCCGAGTTGGCCACGATCCTCCCCAATTCCGCTGGTAAACATGCCGCGGCAGGGGAGATCTATCGTTTGGCTTGCGATATCGGTAATCGGCAATTCCGGCTAAAATAAAGTTTCGAAGGGTTCCTATAGAACTCAGTACCTCCAATGTGGGCCGGGGTGTCAGCCGCGGACTGCTTAACGATCAGTCCCTGCCCGGTTGCGGGTTAACAACCAGGACTTCAATCCGGCGGGCTGTCTGAGTCTTGTGGGGGCCTCTCGAATCAGGAGGAAACGACCATGAAGAGCGCGACCGTGACGCTGTTGCAGTTTTTGGTTATCGGGGTTGCCGCTGGACAGCCGCCGCAGAACGCATCCGTAGCCGACCGATCCAATAAACCGGCCCAGGCCATTAGTTACCGGATTGGTGGAGGCATGACCAAAGTCACCCTGATCGGTACCGGCGCGGTCCCCGAAGCCTACGGCGAAGCAAGAGTCGAGGCCAAGAAAGGGGCGACGTATGTCGAAGCGGAGGTCAAGAGTCTGGCCCAACCGACAAAGTTCGGCGCGACGTTTCTTACGTATGTGCTGTGGGCCGTCTCCCCGGAGGGAAGTACCTATAACCTCGGCGAAGTCCGCATCAACAACGCCGGGGAAGGCAGGCTCAAGACGAGCACCCAGTTGCAGGCCTTCTCATTGTTCATCACCGCGGAACCGTACTTCGCGGTTCACCAGCCCAGCGAGATTCTGGTGCTGGAGAATGAGATCCGGGAGGATACGAAAGGGGAGGTACTGCCGGTCCACGAATACAAATTGATGGCGCGCGCGCAGTATCAGCAACTGGGAAATCCGCTCGCGCTGTCAGTTGACCTCAAGCACGTACCCTTGGAAATGTATGAAGCGCGCAACGCAGCCGAAATTGCCAGGTCGCATGGCGCGGAGCGATACGCGCCGGACATTTTCGCCTCTCTGAATACGAGCCTGAAGAACGCCGAAGATGCTCTGGCACGCAAGGCCGGTAGTGCGGAGATCATCTCGGCTGCGAGACAGGCCGTGCAGTTCGCGGAAGATGCTCGGGTGCTCGCTGTTCGACACCAGCAGGAGGAACAGATCGCGCAGGAGCGGCAGGCGGCTGCCGCCAGCGCCAAGGCCGAGGCCGAGGCCAAAGCGGCCGCCGAGGCAGCGGAAGCCAAACGGAGGGCCGATGCGGATGCACAGCGCCAGTCTGAACTGGCTACCGCCCGGGAGGCGAGGATGAAAGCGGAGGCGGAACTCGCCGCCGCGAAAGCCAAGATGGACGCGGATGCTCAGGCGGCAAAGGCCAAGGCCGATGCGGATGCTCAGGCGGCGAAGGCCAAGGCCGAGGCCGATGTGCTGACCAAGGCCAAGGCTGACGCGGAGGCATTGGCCGCACGAACCAAGGCCGAGGCCGACGCGAGGGAGGCCCAAGCGAATGCAGAGGCCGAGACGCTAAAGGCCAAGGAACAGGCAGCTCAGGAAGAAGCCGAACGGGCCCGCCAAGCCGCCGAGGCTCTCCGCGCGCAGCTGCTGGAACAGTTCAACCGTATCCTCGATACCCGGGACACGCCGCGTGGACTGGTGGTCAACATGGCCGATGTCCTGTTCGATACCGCCAGATTCGATCTACGACCGATCGCTCGGGAGAAGCTGGCCAGGTTCTCCGGCATTGTGCTGGCTCATCCGGGATTGAATCTCGCCATCGAGGGACACACCGATAGCACCGGGAGCGATGAGCTCAACCAGAAACTCTCAGAGCAGCGGGCTGAGTCGGTTCGAAAGTACCTGATTGTACAGGGATTGCCGGATTCCAGTTTGACCGCCACGGGATTTGGGAAGACGATGCCGATAGCCGACAACAGCACAACGGCGGGCCGCCAGCAGAACCGGCGGGTGGAAATCATCATCTCAGGAGAAGTCATCGGCAGAAAGATCGGTAAGTAGTGATTGTCTGTGGCGCGCTACCCGCTTGGTGGCCCATGTGAATTCGCATGGCGCAACGAATGTGGAACAAAGGCCGGGAGGATCGCGCTCTTCGTCCCCAGCGTCCTAATGCAGGGCGCCCGGTCTCCAGGCCTTTGCATCCGCCTCTGCGCGGCCCCCGCGAATCTGATTGTCTTCTCGAACCTCAGTTGTTTGCGATAGGGCCGCTTTTCATCTCTTGGAGGACGCAGGTTCTCACCCAAATGGTGAATTGCGCAGCAGTTGGAAACCCGCGCGGAAGTGCCTTGCGGCCGCCGCTTGGCCTATGATCATCCACGGGTAGTCGCACAACATTACCGAATTCTTCTCCGTCGCACCATTGGGTCCTCCAGCCGGATGACGCGCTGGTCGGAAAGAACGTTAAGAGTGAATATCGCTAGCTATTCTCTCGGGGCGGGCATCTGGGCGCGGAGGCGTTCACCTCAAAACGGAGGTGGCTTTGCCGGTCGGGCCGCCATCGCAGTGTGGTTATTTGAATCCTGTGTGGTTATTTGAATTTGGCAGTCACGCTGACGCCGATTTCGCCCTGTACGATGCCGATATCCAGACCGGTCGCTGGCAACGCCTCATAGATGTCGTTCTGGATTTCGACACCGCCGCTGCCGGCCGGCAGAGCCGACAGGATATAGGCGGGCACGGTAAGCTGCCCATCACCGGCATTCGCCAGGCAGGTGAAGCCGCCGGCGACGGAGGGCGTATTGGCTGTGGCGGCCGAGGTGGACGTGCCGGTGACGAAGACGTAAGAGCCGGGATTGCCGCCTGTCCACGTCGCCGTGAATCCCCCGCTGCGGTCGATTGTCGCAGCGACGTTCTGGTTGGTCCAGCTCAGAAGAGGATTTGAGAAATTCAGCGTCGAGGTGAACGAGCCCACATCGGCGCCTCCCGTTCCTTGAAAAGTGTAGGAGCCTCCGGATTGCGGAATCGCGCCGGCCGTCAGGGTTGCGATAAACGCCCCCTTGATGCCCAACTGGTTTGCCAGATTGACCGAAAGCCCGCTGGGGCCGGTAAGCCCGATTTGCCCCGGATCGAGGCCGGTGAAGGTTCCCACGCCGACGGGTGTGAGGTTGCTTACCAGGCATCCCCCGGGTGACACGGGGTTGGTGGGCGAGTAAATACCCTGGTATTTCTCGAACGCACCCGTGGCGCTGGTGCTATACGTGAGGGTCCCGTTCGCTCCCGTCCTCACGGTCTGAATGAGTCCGACAAATCCGGTACGTATGGTTTGCGAACCCGGCACCACCTGGCTGCCGCTAAGACCATTAACGGGGTCGACGCAAGCTCCGCCTCCGGCATTGACGGGAATGGTTGCGATATTGCTTGGCACGCCATTCGACACAGCCACGATCGCGATCCAACAGCCGTTTGGCGTGGACGCGGGTATGGTGAGATTGATCTGATTGACGCCCGGGTAGCCGGCCGACCCCTGATAGAGAATGGTGGCGGGCGTGCCGTCGATATAGATTTGCAGCGGAGTTGCCACGGAGTGAGGGGTGGTCGTATAGGTGGTGTCGCTGTCGGCCGGGTCAGCCCCCAGGCCAGTGGTCCAGAGAACGATCGTCTCGCCGGGGGTTCCGGAAGCAGTGTAGGTGAGGAGCCCGCCGGTGATGGCGTCGGTGGCGACGGCGGAGTTGGTGTAGAAAGTGTTGATGCCGAGCGCGGCGGGTACCACCACGAGCGGCTCGGCGTTGCTCGCCATCCCTTTATAGGTGACGGTCAGCGTGCCGGTTCCAACCGGTGTAGATGCCGGGAGCACGGCGGCAATCTGGGTGGGGCTGGTGTAATAAATCGCCGGCTGAACAGTCACCCCCGCCACCGTAGCGGAGATGCTGGCCCCGTTTAGCGTCAGCTGAAGACCCGGCGCGGCGCTAGATTGCAATACCGGAGTGCCGGGGTCGGCGAGGCCCGTTCCGATGATCACGAAGATGCTGCTGGGGGCGATCCCGTAGTTCGGGAAGCCGGCGAAGATGTTGCTGGAGTTATTGCGAATCGCGGTGATGGTGGGCGGGCCGGTAGTTCCGCTGCCCGTCACGCCGAACGTGGTGAACATGAGGGTAATGGTCGAGCTTGTCGACCCGGTCACCAGTACCTTGGCCCAATGGCCGCCATTGGTGTGCACGAAAAAGCAATCGGTCAACGAAGCTTCGACGGCAGTCAGCGTGGCGATGGAAATGGTCGAGGTAGAGTAGCCGGGATATAGTTCGACGATGAGCTGGGAAATGTCGGCAAAGTCAGCGCTGCTCTTGTAGCCGACGTTGTTGACGGTAGCGGAACCCAGCGGTGCGATTCCGTTCGCACTGAACTGGATGTCGCCGCCGGAATTGGAGGCCGCTCCCGTGTCGAGGCCCAGGTTAGTTGGATTGGAACTGGAAAGGGTTACCGTCTGGGTGAGGTCGGCTAGCGCGGTCGCTGGGAGAATGAATGCCAGAGCGGGTACCACGGACCACAGAGCAGCTTGAAGTGACTTCATACAGTTCCAATGGGGATGGAATGCGGATTCTTTCAAGAAAATCGCGCCCAGGAAAGAACGGCCTCTCCGTTTGACGCTGCGAGCGGCGGCGACCTCGCCAAGAACGTTAACCGTGAATATCGCTAGCTATTCTGCTGGCAGCCCGGGCCGCCCGCCGCTCCAATCGCGCGCGAAGTGCGATGCACGAGATTCCCATTGCCCGCGCCCAAACCTCAGCCATGCTTTCCACCGGGCCGGCGACGAAGCCTGCGCGCGCCAGCGTTTTGCGAGCCAATCGGTCGCTGCCGGATCATTCCGGGTTATCGCGCAAATAGCCGGGCGCAACGGCTTCTCAAGCCCTTGCAGGCGCCTGGCAATCGTCTTCATCGGTCTTGCAGCTCGGCGGCATGCGGACGTACTGCACGGTCGCATAGTACCCAGCGCTATCGAGGTCTATTTCGCAGGTCTCCCGATTCGGTTAGGATTTGTGTCATCGAGTTCGACGCAGGTCTCGCCCGGGAGCCCCGCGCGGAGCCCGAAAGGAGTTTGTATGGCATCGGACCAGGATTCGTGGATTCAGAGCGCACTCGGTGTGGATGTCGGCAGCATCGTCTCCAAAGTGAAGTCGGTCGCCTCTTCGGCGGTCGATACCGCGTCGAACATGGCGACGGCCGCGGTGGACGACGTGAAATCGGCCGGGAGCGCCGTTGCCGATACGGCCGCGACGGTGACCTCGGCTGCCGCCGCCGAAGTGAAGTCCACGGTGAACGAGGTGACCAGCGAAGCGAAGGCGGCGGTGGCCACCGCCACGAAGGTCGCCTCGGCGGCGAAATCGACCGTCACGAAAGCAGCCACAACTGCGGCGAAGGCAGTTTCGACCGCAGCGTCGGCAACCGAAGATGCGGCGGGCAAGGCTTGGAAGGATGCCAAAGCCGGCGGCGGCGCCGTTGTGGACGAAGCCAAGGACATCTACAAAGGCATGCAGGGGAACGCCAAGCTCGTCAAGGAGGGCGAAGGCTACGTCAACAAGGGCATCGACTGGCTGGAAAACGAAGCCAAAAGCGGAACCAAGTGGGCCGCCGATCAAGCCAAAGGGATTCCGGTAGTCGAGCAGGTTGCGAAGGGAGTGGAGGAAACCGTCGACCAGGATGTCGACTTCGCGGGCGGCGTCTTGAAGGGCGCGACCGGTCTCGTCGGAGGGGTGGTGGGAGTCGTTGCCGACCCGGTGGATACGGCCAAAGGGCTGTACACCATGAGCGAGCACCTTCCGGGAATCGGGTTACCGGCAAAGGCGCTGGCCGAAGCCTACGACGTGGCCACGACCGACAAGACGATCGCGCAGGCGGGCCAGGAGATGGCCGATCCGACCGCCGACGATAAGTATTGGACGACCGTGGGGAAGGCGCTGGTGGATCCGATCGTAAAGTCGGTGAAAGACGGCAAGCCGATGGAGGGAGTGGGGCAGGCGGCGACGCAGATCGGGTCGTTGCTCATCGGGGCGGGAGAAGTGGGTGCGGCGGCGGAGGTTGCCGAGGCAGCCGGGACGGCGGGCAAGGTCGCGGAAGTGGCTGATGTGGCGGCGACGGCGGGGAAGGTGGCCGACGTAGCCGATGTGGCCGGAACGGCTGGAAAAGTCGCGGACATCGCCGACACGGCGGGGAAGGCTGCCGACGTCGCCGACACTGCGGGATCGGCGAGCAAGGCGGCCGACGCAGCCGCGGGTGCGAAGCAGGTTCACGCACCTCCCGAACCGCCCGTCGACCCGGGAGCACTCACCGAGCGCCCAACGGACCCCCACGCGCCCGAAATAGATCCCGAGTCGCCCACCGAGCACGATCCGGAGAAACCGCAAGAAGAGGAATCCGGCGAACCCGAGAGCGAGGGAGTTGGCGACAAACCGCCGGAGGATCCCTACGATGTTGAGGGCTGGGAGAAATACTACGCCAAGCATCCCGAGGTGAAGCGATCGGTGGGAGCGGCGGGTGCGAACGATCCCAAGATGGCGGGCGAAGGCGAGGAGGCAGAAGAAGCCGAGGAGGCAGAGGAAGCGGAAGACGCAGCGAAAGGTGAAGATCCCGACGCCACTCCGCCTTACGGAATCACCACCGACGGCAAGCGCGTAATCCGCATGGACAAACCCCAGGTCACGTCCGGCGCCGAAGAAACGCGCGTCACCTGGAGCGGCGACCCCAAAGCCGTCGTGCAGTTCAAGCCGCTGCCGGGCGGCGGCGTCAAGATCGGCTACATCAACGTCGGATCGCAGGCCGGAGATGGCGCCAAAATGTTGGCGACCGCTCTGCGTAAGGAAGCGGAGAGACTGGGGAATCCGGCGATCGCCAAACCCGCGTTCCTCGAGTCCCACAACGTGGTCAATCAAACCATCGAAAAAATGGTCGCGGAAGGCGAGACCGAAGCGGCCGAAAACATCGTGCGGCGCTTGTCCCAGGCTTACGGCAAAGAGCTTGGAGGCAAGGTTGGGAAAGTGGTGTTTGACACGCAAGGCGAGAAGATAGTCGTCAAAATCAAGATCGATTACTGAAAGGTGTATCCGCGGGGGTTTTGCTGGCGGCACTGACGCTGACGCGCACACCCTCCTCGCGCGGAGACGCTGAATGGCATTAATCCGCCGCGCGTTAAGGACGAATATCGGTAGCTTCGGCACGCCCGCGAAGGCCTGCGCATCCGCACGAAAGATTGCGCCCCTTACCGAGCTGCTTCCGTCTCACACGCCGGACCGGCTTCCCCGATGGGAGCCGACTGGACAAAGTACGATAAGCCCACAATAACCGGCCAATGTTGTGAGTGGGGGCTCGCGTCCGCCAACGAAAAGCAGTATTCTTTTTTCGTTCGAAACTGACTTTACCGGAGGGTGAAGGCCCGGCCAGCTGATCGAAACTTAGCAGGGACGGTCGCGGCGGGCCTTCACGCCAGCCGTGATTCTCTTTATCGCACTGCCAGAAGCGAAAGACAACATCGACCCGGGGTGATCCCGTTGGAACTTTCTGCCGCGGCGATGCCCGCTTTGCGGCGAGCACACGATTACCGGCCACGGACGGCGGCTCCGACTGGCCCACGATGACGGCCATGAACGCATCTGGGTGCGGCGCGGAATCTGTCATCCCTGCAAGCAGACCTTTACAATCTTGCCTGACTGGCTCGTTCCACGGGCGCCTTTCAGTTTGCCTTGCCGACAGCAGGCCTGTGAGAGCATCGCCGCCGGTATCTCCGTCGAGCAAGCCGCGCCACACTGCAAAGATGCGTCGCGATCGCCGGATTCATCTACTGTGCGCCGCTGGGCATGGCGTCGAGTGCTCAGCCTATGGTGCTGGCTGACAACCGGGACTCATGGAGGGTACTTTTTGCGGGCACCCACCATCGTCGCCTGGGATCTCGGCGCGCTCTGCCGTATTCTGCCAATCGAGGCAAGCAGTCCGTGAATCGCATGGCACTCGATGAACTGAAACAGCAGATACCGTTGCTGGAGTATCTGCAAGCACATGGTTGGCAGCAGGCTCGGCCCATCGGCTTCGGCCGCCTCCTGGGGCTGTGCCCGCTGCACGCCGACCACCAGCCCAGCTTTCTCGTCGACCCCCACAAAAATCTGTTCCACTGTTACGGCTGCCGTCGCGGCGGTGACGTAATTCGTTTCGCCGAACTCTATCATCAGGTGGAGTTTCCCCAGGCCGTGGCGCTGTTGCGGGAATGGTGCGGCGTGGCGCCGTTACTGCACCAAGCCGTGGATTACTATCACATGCAGTTACACCGGCATGGCGAGGCGGCTGCCTATCTCGATCAACGCGGACTCCGCTCCTCGGAGCTGATCGAGCACATGCGGATTGGCTACGCGCCCGGCGGTTGCTTGCGCGGTTGGCTGACGCAGTTGGGTTACGCACTGCCAGCTCTGCGTCAAGCCGGCTTGGTTAGCACCGCCGGCTACGACACATACACGCATCGTATCGTGTTCCCTCTGGAAGGCAATCTCTATGGCCGCAGCATCTCCCCTTCTGCTCCGCCTCACCGCTTCTTGCCTGGTTCCAAGGGTGGGTTGTACTCGTGGGAACAAGCCCGGACCTATCCGGAAGTGATTCTCGTGGAGGGCCTGTTCGATTATGCCGTTTTGTGGCAAGCCGGTTTTCAAAACGTCACCTGCTCGCTGGGAACCCATCTTAATGCGCGTCAGCTTCGGCAGCTGTGCGACGGTCCCCGAACCGTCTATCTGGCTTTCGATGCCGACAGCAACGGCAGCGGACCACAAACCGCCGAACGCCTGGCCGACCAGCTCCGCGGCGAAGGCTTGAAAGCTCTCATCCTCGCTTTGCCCGAAGGCCACGATCCCAATAGCTTCTTTACCGCTGGCGGCGAAGCCGGCCAGTTCCGGGCTTTGTTGGAGGCCGCCCAGTGAGAACGTTCCGCATCCTCCATCAGCCCACTTCGGCAGCGCGCAGTCCCTTCCGCGTCGTCGAGGAGCCCTCCCGCCGCGATGTGGAATGGGTCAATCGCTTCCTCGATCGCGAGTGCCTGCGGCGCGTCGCCGAACTTACCCTGCGCACCTATGCCAACGGGTTGCTCCACTTTCTGCGCTGGTGGGAGAGCGTCTATCATACGCCCGAGATCACCGAAGACGCACTCTCCGAGGCCACGCTTCTGGAGTATGTCCGGTTTCAATCCAGCCAACAACCCCCACTTTCCGGATCGACCATCAACGAGCGCGTGGCGATTGCCGATCGCGCGGTGCGGGCCCTATTTCCGGCTGCTCCTGGACAGATCGCCTCCGGTTTTCAAGTCACTTACTGGCGCCGCGCCCCTATGGGGCTCGGACGCCCCCGGCCCACCCTCAGCCGCGTGCGCGTGAAAACACCGAAACGAACCATCGTTCCCTTGTCGGTGGATGAGGTGGCGCGCTTCTGGTCCAGTTTCCGCTCCTCGCGCGATCTGGCCATCGTCGGCCTGATGCTGTTGCAAGGACTCCGCTCGCGCGAGGTGCTGCATCTCAATCGTGACGACGTGCTGTTGCCCGAAGCCCAAATTCGCGTCCACGGCAAAGGCAATAAGGGACGAATCCTTCCCCTCGCACCGGAAGCAGTGCAACTCCTCGATCATTATTTGCGGGCCGAGCGGCCCAACCCCGCCAGCGCCGCTTTGTTCGTCTCTTTGAAGGGACCCGCCCGCGGTACCCGCATGACGCCCGCTGGGCTGCGGTCCCTATTCCGCTATCATCGCCAGACCACTGCGGTCAAAATAGCCAACCCTCACCGCTTCCGGCACACCTTCGCCTCCGACATGTTGCACGGCGGCGTCAGCCTGCCCGCGCTCATGCATTTGATGGGGCATGCCTTTATTCGCTTCCTCAGCAGAATTTGTGGGGCGATTCTGGTTCTGGGAGTCGTCCCAAGTTGTGATACAGGGCAATTTCCATGGCGTCGAAGGTGCGAAAGCCGTAGGATCGTCTGGTAACTACTCGGA
>Ga0182016_10000402_pt1 | contig 54089 bp, 46 predicted proteins | sample 712S2MmetaG_FD_120491 | JGI IMG/M metagenome (GOLD analysis project Ga0182016, IMG submission 120491) | Permafrost microbial communities from Stordalen Mire, Sweden - 712S2M metaG | ecosystem: Environmental > Terrestrial > Soil > Wetlands > Permafrost | place: Sweden: Stordalen | collected...
CGCTGCTCCTTGTAGCTCGGTACGCGCTCTAGCCAGCTCAGCGGCGTGATCATGCTGAACAGCAGATGCAGCTCGGCATGTTGCGGCACGTGTGACTGGATGAACAGCGTGCTGCGCTCAGGATCGAGGCCCGCTGCCAGGTAGTCGAGCATGACTTCCAGCGAGTTCTGCTTGACGCTGCGCGTGTCGGCATAGTCGGTGGTCAGTGCGTGCCAGTCGGCAATGAAGAAAAAACATTCGTAGTTGTCCTGCAGGCCCACCCAATTGCGCAGCGCGCCCATATAGTTGCCCAGGTGCAGCTTGCCGGTCGGCCTCATGCCGCTCAGGATACGGCCCTTGGTTATTCGATTCGTCTCAGGCATCAGAATCTCAAGAACAGGTTCAGCAGCGCTTCAAAGAAAGCCATGAAGGGTGCAATCAGGATACCGACAATCGGGAGACCGAGCATCGGGAGAATAAACATGACCACGATAAGTCCGGCGTAGCCGATGCGGTCATATACGCGCAGTGCGTTGTAGGAAAGAAAATGGCGGATGACGTGGCTGCCATCCAGCGGCGGCAACGGAATCAGGTTGAAGACTGCCAGTACGACATTGATCCACATCGCCAGATAAAACAGGTTCGCCAGCGGGCTGGCTATGTCAGCGTGATGAAAGTTTGCTCCAATGCCGGCATTAGAACCGTGCCAGATGATGGCGAGCGCGATGATGGAGAGAAACGCGGTCAGGAAATTGCTGGCCGGCCCGGCCACGGCGGTCAGAATGTCGTCGCGAACTAGATTCTTAAAGTTGCGCGTGTCCACTGGCGTGGGCTTGGCCCAACCGAAAGGCGGATAGCCCAGGACAATCAAGATCAGCGGCATAATGATGGTGCCGAAGGGGTCGATGTGCACCAGCGGGTTAAGCGAAACCCGGCCCAGCATCTTGGCCGTAGGATCGCCCAGCCGGGCGGCCATCCAGGCGTGCGCCGACTCGTGCACGCAGATAGCAAACAGCAGCACGATAATCTGAAAAAAAATGTCGAGAGGGTTGGCGTGAGCGAACATTGCGTTTTGCTCTCGATACTAACATGAGGAAAGCAGAGAACCATGCGGCGCGACCTGGCGAACAAATCGAATGTTCGCCACCGGGATACAAAAGAGGTTTCACCACAGAGACACCGAGGCACAGAGGTTCGAAATACTCTTTTTTCTCGGAATTCCCTGGGTCTCTGTGGTTCAAAGAAAACTCCGTGCCTCCGTGGTGAACTCGTCTTCTTACTTCTGCACCAAACGCACGCGTTCGGTGTCGATGACCGCGCTATCGATGCGCAGCGGCAGCTTAAAAGTGCTGGTGATGCCAACGTTGGGATACTTGGGCGTGATGTAGTGCTGGACGAAGAGCTGCAAGAGAAACTGCGGCACCTGCACGCCATCGAGCTCGACTGTCTGCACACGGATGCTGGCGGTGCCGTTGGCTCCGCTGGCTTGCGCCACGGCGTGAATGTCGTGGGTCCCGCTGAACAGGCTGTACAGCGGATTGTTCGAGCCGTGCCCGTTGGTGATGGCTTCGAAATCGATCTGGGCGTGCGCGTCGATCATGCCGGGCTGCGAGGTAAGCCGCACGTGGCTTACTCCCTTGGGCAGTTTGACGCCGCCTTCGTTGAAGTAGGCGTTGACCTCGGCTTCGGTCAGCTCAACCGGTTTGGGATCGGGATGGGCCTTTGCCGCATTCTGTTTCAAGTAAGCAAGCTTGGCCTGAATGGAGTGAAATTCGTGGCTGTGATTGTCGGGTGGCGATTGCGGATGCTGATCGCCGACAGCAACCCCCAGCATCAGCAGCCACAAGAAGAGAAGCAGAGGAGCGCGCAGCTTCATCGCAGCGCCGCCTCCGCTGCGGGATTGGTCACCGTCTGCACGTGCGGCTGGTCGAGCGTGCCGGAGATCACATACGACCGCCCGCCGGAGTGCTGCATCCGCAGATCGAGGTTGCGGTCGTAGGATGCGGTACCCCTGACCGCGTACAAAATCCCGCTCGACTGTAGCTTGCAGTCCGTCAAGCTGAAGCTCCCGCTCTGCAGCGCCACCTTTCCCACGAAAGTCGCGAACGTCATGGGAGCGCCTCGTCCTTCAAGAGTAACGTGGCGCAGGGAGCCGCCGCTCCAGGTGAAGTCGGCGGAGCCGGATGCTGAGTCACGCAAACCCGCGGCACTCAGGCCGGCCAAAGTCAAGCTGTACTCGCCGTCGACGGTCCCGGTGGCCCAGTTGTCATGCATCAGCCCGGCAAGCTGGGCCATAGATAGTTTACTGACGGTCCCGTTACCCATGAAGCGGGGCGGGGAAAGCGTAAAATCAGCGATCCAGGAACCGTTTTGATGTCCGCCAAGAATGTCAGCTTTTAGCTCATTCACGCGTAATTTGCCGCCACTTAGTTCAAGTGTTCCATTAATGTTGGTGGCGGTTACGCTTCCGAGCTGCAGATGCGGCGTGGAAATGCGGCCACTAGCGCGCAACTTCATCAAAGCGTCTTCGTGCTGCCTACCGATTGCCAGCAGGTGGTACCAAGGCTGACTTCTCAAACTGGGGTTGAGCAACTGATTGAGGCGGGTGAGCGACACGTCGTCGGCGCGCACGTCAAAACGAAGCACGCAGTTTTCCGGACCGGTACAGTGAACCGGAAAGTTTGCCGATCCGCCGATCGCCGTCCCTTTGGCGAAGGCGGCGGCGAACGAAGTCACGTTTACCAGGCGATTCTGCAGGTTCACTGACGCGGTATCGATCAAGAGAGGTTCGGCTACTCCCTGCAACTCCGCCGTGACCGCGTGCAGTTGTACCGTACCGGACGGCGCTGGCGGTGCGAATCCCGTCCAGGAGCCGGCCAGGTCGACGTCTAGTTGGGCGGAGCCGGCCAGCCCGACGCCGGGCGTCCCGATGCCGAGAGCCTGCGCGATGTTCAACAACCGCGCCAGCTCCGCGTCGCCACTCACGTGCAGACTGTAGTGTTCTGTGTCAAAGCCTCCGCTTGCGGTGGCGGGCGAAACCGCGCCCAAGGGCATGGCGAAAGGCTTGACCACCAGATGCAAACCTGCATCCGCAACGGCCGGCCCAGTCTTGCGGGCCGAGCGTTTGTGCTTTGGACTAGCGGGCGTGTCATTAGTAGGTACCAGGAACTGCACTTCTCCGAGCTGCAGATCTTCCTTGAGCCCACCGGAGTGGAAGGCGAACAAGCTGGTGCTGCCGCCGCCTGCCCAAGCCGCCGCGCCGCCGGGAGGCTTGCGGACGGTGAACACCGCTTCCACTTCGCCAGTCGCGGTCAGATCGGGGGGAAGATCTTTCTTGGCATGCCGGGCAAAAGCGACGACGCGTTCGGCGGGAATGTTTTCGCCAGCAATACTCAGTTCATAGCCGCCGCCCCAGCCCTGTGCATCGCCGCGAAGCTTGACGACGCCCTGTCCCACTGGCGACTCACAACGCACGTCATACAGCGAGTCACCATTAGAGGAGTAAGTTCCGGTGCAATGCACCCGCAACCGCAGGGCCTCTCCCAGGGCAATATCGTAGCGACGAAAGTCATCCACCTGCGCATCTAGAGTAACGCCCAGAGCGGCGGGAGTGCCCGTCAAAATCGCGTTGGAACGTAAGGTGCCGCGCCAGCCACGGTCGCGCGCATAAAGCAGTTTGGTGATCTGGCCAAGGGGGCCATCGCTAAACCCGAGTTTGAGGTACAGCGGCGTGTCCCGCAAGTTGGAGGCCCGCTGGAAACGGCCGTCCAGCTGGAGCACACCGGTGTCGGCGATGTTGACGTCGGTGCGGACCGGGCGCGCTTCTACGCGGATGCCCCACTGACTTTCCGATTCCATCCATAACGCAAAGTCGGCATCGGTGAAGGCGAACGCCTTCTTCACCTGGCCCAGTTTGAAGTTGATGCGACCGCTAGAGGCTTCAACATAAGGGAAACGGGGACGCATCTCCGGTCGAAGCTTGGAGGTCGGAGCCGATGTGGCTTGCGCGGTCCGCTCCACTAGTTCCTCGACATTCCAGTGGCCATCGGCGCGGCGCACCAGATTGAGGCTGGGATTGTCGAGATCGAGCGTGCCGATCTCCAAACGTCCCCGCCACAGCGACGTCAGACGGAGGTAGGCGGTGACCGTATCGGCGCGCAGCATGGGCTCCGCGCCATAGCTGGGGTTGTCGGCCACTACGAAGTTGGAGAGCGCCAGCCCCGGGCGGGGGAGCAATTTGAGTTCGATATTCGAAACCGTGACGTCCCGCCCCAGCGCGCGGCTGATGGATCCGGCCACGCGGCTGCGGTAGCGGTTGACGTTGACAAACGGCGGCACCAGCAAGGCCAGCACCAGGACCAGCGGGAGCATCCACATCATCCGCCGTGACCTACGGCTTAGCATCAATGCACCACGTGGAACATCCGGGACCAACGCGTCTGATCGAAGAAGTGGACCACGATGTTGAACAGCCAGGCAATGCGGTCGCCGATGCCTTGCCGCTCGTACTCGTCGCGCGGCGTGATGAATGACCAGTAGATGAACATCGGCCGGCCGATCACGTTTTCGCGCGGCACGAAGCCCCAGTAGCGGCTGTCCAGGCTGACGTCGCGGTTATCGCCCATGGCGAAGATGCTGTTGGGCGGCACCACGATGTCGCCATTCTTAATATAGGAGGGCAGCGCGGCGTGCCATTCCTCGCACCCCTCGCAGCTGCTCTCATTGGGCGGACCATTGGGGAAGTTGTCGCGATAGGCATCGCTGGCGAGGCACATGGAAGCGTTGCTCGCCTTATCGTCGCAGCGAATTACGTAAGGCTCATTCAGCCTTTCGCCATTGCGGTACACTACCCCGTCCTGCAGGTGAATGCGATCGCCGGGAAGACCCATAACCCGTTTCACGACATACAGTCCGGGTTGCGCGGGCGAGATGAAGACAAAGACATCGCCGTGCCGAGGTTCACGGTAGGGAATCAGTTTGCCAATCCACTTGGTTACCGGCGCCAGCAGAATGCGGTCGACGAAAACATGGTCGCCGATGAGCAGGGTATTCTCCATCGAGCTGGACGGAATGGTGAAAGCCTGTAGCGTAAACGTGATGATGAACAGGCCGGTCACCAGGATGATGGCGATGGACGCGAAGAACTCCGGCATGGTTTCCCTGGGTTTTTCCAGGGCCGCCGGCTGCGCTTTTTCCGCCGCAGTCTTTAGAAGTTTCTTGGTAGCAGCCAAATTCGTTTTTCCTCGAGATGTCGCTTTGCCGCCTGCGGCCCAGACTAATGCGGGACCTGCATCATACGGCGCCAGCGCAGGCTGTTGAACAAGCGAGTGACATTTAGCGTCAGCCCCGAAAGTTTATCAGACCGTGGCGGCCCACCTATAGTTTCAGGAGCGCTCTGGTCCATCGACCAGTAGATCACCAACGGCCGGCCGACGACATTCTCCTGGGGAACAAAACCCCAGTAGCGGGAGTCGTAGCTATCATCGCGATTGTCGCCCAGCACGAAATACGATCCGTCAGGGACGACCAGCTCGCCGTCGTCCAGCAACTCCTGCGCCTGCAGAAACCATCGGGCCGAGATCTTGTCGCCATAGAAGCCGCCGTCGGGAAAGTTGTCCCGGAACTTGTCATGCCAGGCCCAGGTGAAGGTCGCGTAGCTGTCGTCCTGGCGAACTCCATTCACGTACACGTGCTTGTCGATGAGCCGCACGTGGTCTCCGGGAACGGCAACGACGCGCTTGACGAAGTGCTGCCGGGGATTCATGGGATAGCGAAAGACGATGATGTCCTGCCGCTGGATATGGCGGTAAGGCATTAGCCAATCCCAGACCCTTGCATGTCCGTAGTGGGCCTTGTCTACCAATAGGTAATCGCCGACCAGCAGGGTCTTCTCCATCGACTCCGAGGGTATCTGGAAGGCCTGCACAATAAAGGTGATGACAAAGATCGCGATCACAATGGTGCTGGCCAGCGACTGCAGCGAATGCAGGCTGCCGGAGCGACCCCGGGTGCGCGCCTCTGGAACGGCCGGCTGCGGTTGTTGGAGGGGTAGGTTGACTTCGGTCTGGGCGCCGGCTTCGCTCATGAAGGACCGTCAGCGCGGGGATTCGGAGCAGGCCCTTCAATCCCCGAATTGTTCTTGCATGATTGTAGATATTCCCACGCCTGGCGTGCAGCCGCTTGTTCAGCCGCTTTCTTGGTGCTGCCTTCGCTGCTGCGAACGAAGCCATCATCGCCGCCCGGAGAAGGCGGCACGTGCGCTTCCATGGTGAACGTCTTGCGGTGATCGGGGCCCTCGGCCTTTACCAGCACGTAGCGAGGTTGAGGACGGCCGCCGGCGTGCACCGCTTCCTGCAACGCCGACTTGTAGTCCATGACCGGAAGCCTCTCTCCACCCTGCTGGCGCACCTCGGCCAGCTCCGGTTCCAGAATGTGCCGCAGAATGAAACGGTGAGCCGCTTCCAGGCCGGCATCCAGATATAGCGCGGCGATGATGGCTTCCAGGGCATTGACCAGCAGAGCACTCTTGCCGCGGCCACCACTTCGATCTTCGCCCCTGCCCAGGCGCAGGTAGTCACCAATCTTCAGTTCGCGCGCCGGGCGAAGCAGGCGGCGAGCGCTCACAATATGCGCCCGCAACTTCGACAACTCACCCTCGTGATATTCCGGAAAGCGGCGAAAAAGTTCCTGGCTTACCGCACATGAAAGCACGGCATCTCCCAGGAACTCCATCTGCTCGTTGTCGCCCTCCACCGTCGGTGCACCGTCCGCCGCATTCTGCGACTCGGCCTCGCGGGCATAGGAGGCGTGAGTAAGTGCCTGCTCCAGCAACTCGTGGCGCTGGAACACGTGTCCCAGAGCTTCTTCCAAGGCGAGGATGTCGGTGGCAGCGGAGTTCATTGGGTTCTTTGCGATCTCGACCAGGCGGCCAGCGGCCCGATCAAATTTTCATCCACCAGTGTCGAGCCTCAGTGCGGCGTAGTGGGGACCGGAGACGGGCTAGGCGTTGTCGCAGGGGACCCTGGCGCAGCCCCGGGAGTGGCCGCCCCCGGCGCAGGCGCCTCGCCGGCCACGGCTGCGGCGGCCATCAGCTTCTGCACCCGGGATTGTTGCTGCTTTCCCAGATTCTGCGCGGCGCTGCCGTCCTTGGCGTACCGCACTGCTTTGTTGGCCGAGTCGAGCGCTTGCGGATACTGCTGCAGGTGGTCCTGGGCGACCGACAGCCGCAGATAAAGTACGGCCTCCGGATTGTCTTTGCTCAGCTCGATTGCCTTCTGCAGGTGCTGCTCCGCCGCGGGGTAGTCCTTCTTGTTCATATCGATCATGCCGAGCGTGTCGTAGGCCATGGTCTGAATGTTTCGCTTGGCAGCGGCAACTTTTTGGGGATCGGCATTAGCGGGCAGGATGAGACCGGTATCGATGTTGTCGATGGCGGCATGGGCGTCTTTGGCCGCCAGGGCCAGCTGCTGTTCGCGATCAAGATCGGTTTCGCGAGTGGTTTCAGCTATGGCGGAAGCGACCTGCACCAGAGGAATGGGATTTATGGGATCGTCGGCAATGGCCTTCTCGCCGGTCACAATCACCTTCTCCGTGTCGTTGGACTGGCTGTAAAGATTCATCGCGCGAATGTAAAGCGATGCCCGTAACTCGCTGTTGGGGTATTTCGCCGCAAAGTCATCAGCCGCGGCTTCCACCAAGGCGGGTTCGGTCTTGGCGAAGGCATCCTGATAGGTCTTCAACTCCTCCTGCGATTTCGCCTGCAAAACGCGAGGAGCACCGGACGCAGGCGTTTTCCCCGCCGCTGTCCCGGCGGATGGGCCCGGGTTCGGAGTCGTGTTGGTCTGGCCCACGGCTAGGTTTGCGGCCAAAATAGTTGCTGCCATAATTGCTGCGGATCGCATGGATTGTCCTTTCTGATGGGGAAGCGCCGGTCTTCCCGGTAATGCCGAAGTTAATGATCGTGCTACTTGGCCGTCGGAGGCTGGTAGGGCTCCTTCAACCCGCGCTCGGCCGCGGTCTTTGTCTCAGCCGGGGCGTCGCTCATATCCAGTGCCGCCTGGTATTGCGCGACGGCGCTCTCCCGCTCACCTTGCAAATCGAGAATACGCCCCAGATAAATATGGCACCACGCCGCCACTCGCGGAGCTTGGGCGGCGGCATCAAGCGCTTTCTGAAAGTCGGTTTGCGCTCCTTGCATGTTGCCGTTGAAGGTGGCAACTTTGGCCAATACGAAGTAAGCGCGCGCCAGGTCCTGGTTGGCCTGCACCGCCTCTTGCGCCAACTTTCCAGCCTCTGCCGGGTTGCCGCTGGCCAAAGCCCGTTCTGCCAAATCGACCTTCTGCTGCGGCGCACGTTTGCTGGCCTGCATCACTTCGGGCGTGGCCTGGGTGGCGAAAGCAATTTCGCTGGCCCGCTTCTTTTCGTGCAGAACATCTATGCCGTGCAGCCAATTGGGGAATGCGTCCTGCAGTCCGGTGTTTCCTCTTCCGAAGTCCCGCAGCTGCTCAAAGAAGTATCCCGTAAGCACGAAACCTTCCGCTTCGTCCCGCTGTACCAGCGCCCAGCGATCTTTTTCCGGCAACTTGGGATCGCTGGGCGTTTGGGCCTCAATGGCGCGAATCAGGCACTCGGTCACCAGCAAACCGGTGTCGAGCTTGTACTCTTGCGCCATAGGAGCGCGCTGCACGGCAATCAAGATCGGCTTCAGACGGTCCAGTGCGGTGGCTCGTTTGGCAATCAGGGGATCGAGCACGAAGTGCCGATAGGTGTGCCGCAGCGCTTCCATATGGATGTTATTACCGGCAGGTGAAACCACCACGTAATAGTAATCCTGCATATAGTTGCGCGAGTTCACTTGGCCCGGCGCGGCCATAGGCTCCAGGTACACGATAAAGCTGCGGCCCGCATAGCCGGACATCGGCATTCGCAGGTAGTTGTCCGTCGCAGTAATCATACTGGCGACAGGGGCGTGATATTGGTCGATGAGCGCCAGGTATTCCGGCTGATGCTTTTGCCAGATGGCGTGCAGGTTCGCCGCTGCGTAGTACTCCTTCAGTGGAGAAACGAATCCCAGGATGTAGGCCGCGTCCGGCGGCATGTCGGCTTCTTTGAGCTTGGGAGCGAAATCCGGAGGCGCGCCGAGATTGAGCGCCAGCGATACGTACTGCGCCAGGTCATGTGCCGCATCGCCCTGCTGATGATCGCGATAAAAACCGCACATCTCCTTGGCCGCCGTGGCGGCCGCGGGAGACTTGCTGGCTTCGACCAGGTCGGCGCGCACCTCCGAGCGGATGGGAGACGAGGACGACAGCTCCTGATCGTAGCCACAGACATTGATGGCGGCGATCACGCTAAACAGGGTCTCGCTGACGTCGAGTGTGGCCTTGGACTGCGCCGCAGCGGAGCAACTCAAGACTGCCAGCAACGCCGATGCAATCAGGATTCGGGAAAAGCTCAGAAGAGTCTCCTGTTTTCGTTCTTGGACATGCGCTCTTAGCAATAAGCTCTTACGCCCTTAGCAATCGGCCTCCAGACGACCGTCGCCTGCTAAGCGTAAAAGCTGAGAGCTAACAGCAACTGCGGCAGGGATGCGATCGCTCCAGTTTACGAGGTTGATAATTGGCGCGCAAATGTTGAACCCGCGCAAGTGGACCCTGGAAACCGCCGAGAATCAGCAACGCTCCAACAGTGCCAAGAATGCTTTCCGAGTGATCCCCGATGTCCGAATCAAGTTCGTAATAATGTCTAATCCGACCTCGTCGTATTTCGGCACAATGAGTGGCCGCGCTACCCCCGTTTTTTCCAGCTTAATATGGCTTCCTTTTTGACCGGCTTGCTTGTAACCAATCTGCTCGAATACGCAGACCAGCTTATGCCAGGCGAGCGGCGTTAGACGCGGCATTCGACGGTCTTTTCAAACCCAAACGGAATCGGTATGGGAAAGTGAAAAGCGCCTTCGGGTAGCTTCGCGGACTTGGCATGTTCGGCAGACCCATTGCCTTTGGCGATGAACCAGCCGAGTTCCCGCACTGCCTGCTCGAAAGTTCCCCGTTCAAAGCAACTCACCATGAAGAGATAGGATGCCTCCTTGAGGTTCTCTTTGGCTTCCGCCTGGGTCCTGCCTTGGGTTGTAATGTCCAAGGGCGGGCAATACGCCACATACCAGCCACCCTGCCGCTTGATGACACCGAAGAGCTTGAATTCCGCTTGAAAAGCTACACTCATAAACGCACCAGAGGAAGGGGCCATCTTACTAGGGGCCGTCGCTGTAATTATGACATGCCGACGGCGCGCCAACTCGATCAAGGGGTTTTCGCCCTACCCCTTCACCAGCACCTTGGAGAACGTCAGCACCACGCGGCTGGCGGTGGGCTGTCCGAAGGCGGTTGCAGGCTGGAAGGTGGCGAAGATTAGCATGTTCTTCAATTGCGGCAGAACAGCTGCGGCGTCCTCGGGAGCGGAGAGAATGCGATAGTCCTGCACCCGGCCATCGGGACCGACATAGGCTTCCACCACCAGCGAGTCCTCGTTCGCCGCACCCATCGACAGTTCGAAGGGAGCCGACTGCAGCTGCGCCGGAGTGTAAAGCATGGTCGGCACATCGTTGGCGGCACGCACTTGCGCCGGATAAAGGAAGCTGATCAACAGTCCAAAGATGATGAGCGTCGTCACCACGCCGGCCGTTGCCGGAACCATGGTCGCGTTGAAGGCGTTTTCCCAATGAACCCGCAGCCTGTCCCAGCGCGAGCGACGGGAATTGGCGATTTCCTGCGAGATGGCCACGCGCAGCTTCAGATTCAGGTCCGGTGGCGCGACTTTCCTGCCCAACGAACCCACCACCGACTGCATCCGCTGCACCGACGCAAAGCGGGCAGCACATTCCACACAGTCGCGCAGGTGTTCATTCATGTGCGTCAACTGCCCGCGCGTCACGGCGCCATCCAAGTAGGACGACATGAGCCCCTTCGCAACTGAGCACGTCATGGGGTTACCTCAACCTTGTGACCACCAATGTTTCCGTCTTTGCGGCGCTTGGTTTCGCGCGACTCATAATGGGTCATTCCGAACGCCGGCAAGTGCCGCTCCAGACGCTTTCGCAGTGCCTCGCGTCCTCTCACAAGTCGCGACTTCACCGTTCCCAGCGAAGTTTGCATCACCTCGGCGATCTGCTGGTAAGACAGGTCTTCGATGTCGCGCAGGATCACCGTGGTGCGATACGGTTCGACCAGGGCCTTGAGTTCCGCTTCCACCCGCGCGCGCAACTCCTCGTCGTACACGTTTTGCAGAGGAGACTTACCGTCATCCACCAGCGTGTCCTTCATACCGAGAGCGGCATGTTCGGCGTCGTTGTCCGCAGCGGGCTCGATGGACGTTTCGCGAAACTTGTGCCGGAACCACCAGCGCCGGCGGTTCGACGCCTCATGCACCGCGATGCGGTAAATCCAGGTTTTCAGGCTGGACTCGGAGTTGAAGTTCTTGATGCCGCGAAAAACTTTGATGAATACTTCCTGGGTGGTATCGGCGGCGTCGGAGGGGTCGTCGAGAATCCGGTAAACCAGGCTATAGACGGGCTGATTGTAATGCGCGATGAGCCAGTAAAAAGCTTCCTCCGATCGCGCCTTTAGTTCGGCCACGATGGCAGCTTCTTCGGTGCGGACTCCTATCGCACTTGCCAGGTCACTCAATGTTGTTGCTCCCGCCACGGGCGGCACCTCAATGATAAATAAGTTCGGGACCCGCAACAACCGCTTGCAATAACCGTTGGCTCGAATATCCGCCATTTCATCCCGCGCCCGGAGCAGCAGCGCCGCAACCGACAGAACCGCGTCGGACCCACGGCAGGACTACTGCAATAGACTCCGCAAGCCGGAAAAATGTTCCCGAGAAGTTGCAGAGATCGACCCACGCAGGTGCCGGAGGGGGCACTACTGCGACTTGGCCGCGGGCGCAGCAGTCCCATTGCCACTTGCAGAATTCGGTCCCGATAAGCTTGAGTTCGAGCCGTTGCTGCCGGGCGTCACTGGTTTAGCTGTCTTCTTCTTGTGAGTCGTTTTCTTAGGCGGCCCGTTGTCGTCGACAATGACCTTCTTGGGAGGAGGCGGCGCGGCTGCGGTCTGTTGCAGAGTGCGAACCTTGGTTCGCAACTGGGCCAGCTCCGACTGCGTCGAGGCAGTGAGATTCTCCAGCGCGTTGCCCAGATCGCGGCGCACCGAATCGATCACATCGAGTTGCTGGGCCAGGGCGTCGTAATCACTTTTCGCACCGAAGGCTCCGGTCGACTCGGTGAGCGAAGCCAAGACGTCATACAAGGCATTCAGATTGCGATACAGCTTGAACTCCGCGGCTACGTCCTGCGGGGCAGACCGAACCTTGTCGATCAGGCCGGGCAACGCGCTGGTCAGATTGCGCTGGATAGAGTCAGCGTTCGATTGTGCCTGACGCTTGGAGTCGGTGTCGGCCTTCCACTTTTCGATACGCATGTAAGTCAGGTCATGGTTGGCCTGCGATGACGCCGCCTGCAGCCGGTCCAGGTCGGGCAAAATCGAAGTCATGGAAGCACTGCCGGTGGGAGACGTGTTCGCTGGCGATGCGGATGTTTCCGCAGGAACGGTCTGGCTCTGCGCTACGAACCATGGGAAAAGGAAAACAATGCTCAGTAGATTTACAGCAATTGTCATAGTTGACCTACCGAAGAAATTTTGACGAGGGAGCGGCTGACGAAGTGGACTTACAGTGTAACAAGTTTTCCCTTCTGTAATTGGATGCTTTGACGGGGATCGGCAATCGTGGGCTTAACCACCTGCTGAAAAAGTCGGATTCACAAGCATTTTGAAGAGGCGTACTTTAGGGCCTGCCCTGAGCTTGTCGAAGGGTGCGCGGTATATGTTGTTCTTGTCATTTCCGAGTGGGCTTCGGCCGCTCCGAAATCCGCACTGAGGACTCTTTCAGCGCCCTGTCAGGCCCTGCTTAATCACCCAACGGCGGCGGCCTGCAGGATGATACGCAACGCTGGCGTCATGGCCGGCGCGCTGAGACCTTTTGCCGGACGTTTGACTAAGCTATTCTGCTGCGAGAGAATGATTGAGGCGCGCGCGTTTGCGGAGCGCCATTCCTTCCGCACAGTGGGCCTGTGGCGCAGCTGGGAGCGCGCTTCCATGGCATGGAAGAGGTCGCCGGTTCGATCCCGGCCAGGTCCACCAATCATCTCAGCAAGTTAGACAGGGCGAACGTTCAAAGGCCGGGCGTTTGTGTCACGGTTTGTGTCATAACCCGCCATTTTGCTGCTATTGGCAAGCGTTTCCATTGCTGTGCGCTTGGCTTCCATACGGACGTGGCTGTACCGTTCCAGCATCTTGCGGCTGACGTGTCCGGCTATCGCCATGATGGTTGAGTCTGCCGCCCCGCTCTCTGCAAGCGACGTGATAGCGCAGTGCCGTAGATCGTGGAACCGAAAGCCGGGCAACCCTGCTTTCTTCGTTAGTGTCCGCCAAGCTGACCGCCAGCTATTGACGTGCTTTGTGGGGTCAAAGCCCGTGACGTTGTAATCCACCACTTTTTTCCCGCTGAAAGTGAACTTTGGAACGAACGCGGCAAAGACGTAATGCGCCGGGTCCACGGGGCCGAAGGATTCAGACCGCGCCCGCAACCGTGCCAGGGCGGAACAAGCAACGTCCGTGAGAGGAATTGTCCGCTCCCCAGCAGCCGTCTTGCTCTTGCGAATGGTCAGCGTTCGGGAGAACAGGTCAACGTCCGCCCATTGAAGCCCCTTCAACTCACAGCCCCGCGCGGTCGTATTCAAACAGAGGATGGCCGCAAGATAGGCCGTCTCCCATTCTGGCCGCATCACGGCCGTTTTGAGCAGCCGTTGCTTGTCATCCTCAGTCAATGCCCGCCCGATGGTAGACGGCTCTTTCAGAGGCCGTATATCATCGGCAACCCGCGCCCAGAGTCTCGCCCGCTTCAGGATGCGGCGCAAGATGCCTAGTTCTGCGTTTAGGGTTGCGGGTCCGGCGCACAGCACATGTTGGACAGTCTCGCCGGATCTCACTTCTTTGGTTTGGCTGGCCCGCGATGCCCGGTACTCTGTGATCCGCTTGGCCGTGATCGCTTTCAGTGGTTCCTGTTTGAAGTAGGCCCGCAACTGTACCAGCAATTGCTTTTCCTTGGCTTGGCTGGCCGGGGCCAGTTCCAACTTCCGGGCGGCCACGTAATCGTCTGCCGCCAATCCGAACGGCTGACGGGCCAAGGTAGTCGAGGTCTGGTGCAACTTCCCCTCTGAGGCAGCTGCTATCAGTTCCTTCTCTTTGGCTTGTGCCTCTCTCCAGTCGGTTGTTTGAAGGCTCTGTCGGAATCGTTGCCCGTTTACGACGAAATGACAGTGCCACGTCTTACCGCGTTTTGTGAGTGCCATTAGTTCTCCTCTCTTTGTTGCGTTTGCGTTGTTGCCACTCTCTAGCCGTCTTCCGGTGAGCACACTGCTGAGAGCAGAATTTCTTTTCGTGGCGAGTGTCCGGCTGAAACAACTGCCGACACTCTGCGCAGAATTGGAAAGGATGGCTTTGGAACACGTCTTGCCACACCATCCAACTCAGGGCATCCGCGAGTGAATCAATACCGAGCGAAGCTTTCAGAATATTGCCGCGCCTCTGTCGTTCCACTGAGAACCTAGGGACCGGTAGTGATAGCGGAACAGCCGAAACCAGAAATACCGTGGCTGCCTCGATCTGCTCCTGCTGTGCCGTCTCCAGCCATTGCCGAATGTTTGGATCGAACCCGGGTGACGCGCTCCCCGGAATGGGAAATTCTGTCCGTAAGAATGCGAGAGGGATGTCTAAGCTGGTCTCAAAGTTGGAATCCAATCGGCTGATCTCCGACAGTCCCACAAGTGCGGAACGTTGCATCTGCGGTTCTTCAACCGATGCTAGAAGGCGGACGTTGGCCGTTAAGCTGTCCCGTTTTCTCCTATACATCTCAATCGGATCGTTTCCGCTCCACACATCCAATTTTGGCCGGAGTGGTCCCCACGACTTCACGAAGGCCCGCAAAGCCGGATCGTTGTCTGCCTGAATGAGCTGACGGTGGGGAGTCATTTGGTAAGCCTCAAGAAAGCTGTAGCGGCTTGTCTGGCTCAACTCCCAAGTCGCCGTCTCTCCGGCGAACTCCACACGTTTGCAGCGATACCAACCTGCGCTTTCGCTCGTGTTGATATAATGTTGCACTTTCATATCAACGCAAGTCTGTGCCACTCTGTGCAAGAAGTCAAGAGGAGACTTGCAAATGGCTATCAGCTTTTCTGTAAAGGTGGCGGCAGAACAGTGCGGCTTGTCCGAGCGCACCATCCACGCGGCAATCAAAAAAGAAGCCTTGAAGGTGATGCGCGTCGGGCGGCGCGTGCTCATCACGCCAACGGCTCTGAACGATTACCTCAACGGCAAGCAAGACAAGGGCAAGGCGGGTGCTAAGTGACCACCGAGCGGCTCTTGACCTTGTTGGAAGTGGCCGACCTGCTCCGGCTCAGTCCGCACACGATCCGCGCGTGGGTTCGCAAGCAGAAACTTCGCCCGGTGCGAATCTGCCGCAGGCTGCTTTTTCACCCGGACGAGCTAGCCCGATTTCTGGCGGAGGCGAAGTGAGCGCGACTGCTGCAACTTCCCCTAAGAGCGTGCAAGCCGAGGCAACGGCGATATTGCGGTGCCTGCACGAAGCGCTACAACACCCAGGATTCGCAACGGCCTTAGTTTTACTTCTGTCCGGCAAGAGGCCCGGCGAAGACGACGGTTCTCCAAACCAACACTTCTCCATCGCGCCGACGGAAAACCTGCGATGACGGACGGCTTATATTCGCCAGAGGCTGAACGCGCCTGCCTGGGCGCGGCACTGCTGGACAACAGCTTCGTGCGCAGTGCCTTGGACTGCCTTTCGGTCACCGATTTCGGACTATCGGCGCATCGGGAGCTGTTTGCCCTAATGCTCCAATCCGAACACGAGGGACAACCGTTCGACATCCTCACTCTGGTGGAGTCTTTGCAACAACAGAAAAAGCTGGAGTCTATAGGCGACGTTGCGTACCTCAGCACTTTAATTGATGGCGTTGTGCCACACCCCGGCCTAATCAAGCGTCATGCCGAAACGGTCATCCGTCTTTCGCGACTGCGCCAGATACAGAAGCTTACTGACTGCATTGGACGCTATGCTGAGGAACCTAGGGCGGACCCCGAGCAGTTGTTGGAACAGCTCGCGGGGAAGGTTGACGCTTTGCAGGCAGGATGCGACTTAGACGGTAATCTCTTGCCTTACGAGCCACCCCTGTTGTCGCGACGCGCTGAGATTCTCACGCTTTCTCAAGTAGAAGCGAAGGAAGTCGATTGGCTCTGGAAGCCCTACTTGGCTAACGGCATGTTGGCTATGCTTTCGGGTGATCCGGGGGCAGGTAAGACGTACATCACTCTCGCGATTTCTGCGGCGATAACGACGGGACGAGTGCCGTACACAGGCGAACGGTGCGATCCGGCGGATGTGCTCTATCTCAGTGTTGAAAACAGTCCAGAGCACGTGGTGCGACCGAGATTCGATTCCCTTGGAGGTGATGCGAGCCGATTTCATATTCTTCGGGGTTCGGTCGTCGGCAATGGTGAGAAAGCCGAAAGGGGCAGCGTTCGGCTCTCCGATATCCGGCTCCTGCGGGACGCGTTGCAACAGAGCAAGGCGCGACTCGTGATCGTCGATCCGATACAGTCCTACCTGGGCGCCGAGGTGGATGCGCACCGCTCCAATGAAACGCGCCCCGTCATGGATGGATTGTCTCGCCTTGCCGAAGAGTTCGGTTGCTGCATCCTGCTCGTCCGGCACTTGAGCAAAGCACCAACCGGAAAGGCAATTCACCGCGGGCTCGGGAGCATTGACCTTACCGGGGCCGTGAGAACCGAATTGCTCGCAGGCTGCTCGCCGGATGACGCAGCGCAACGTGCGCTAGTGCAGGTGAAATCGAATCTCGGCCAGTTCGGTCCGTCACTGGGGTACACCATCGAAGCCGATGGCACGTTTAGATGGACGGGCGAATCAGAACTCACGTCGGCTGCACTTCTTGCGCCAGAATCGAACGACGGCGGAGCCGGAGCAATGGCAGAGGCCAAGAACTTCCTTTCGAGTGCGCTCGCCCAGGGCGCACGGCTGGCAAAGGATGTTGAGGCCGAAGCTCGGCAGGAAGATATCAGCGAACGGACTCTGAAGCGGGCCAAGAAAGAGCTAAGAGTGCAGTCTCGCAAATGCGGCATGACCGGCGCATGGGAGTGGGCGCTTCCCGAAGGTTGCCAAACATGACCGAAGAGTGCCAACAAATAGTCTTGGCATTCTTCGCGGAACTTGGCCCTCTTCCCGCGTGAGAATCCTAGTCAGACAAGGCGGAGCACTTCGGGCAGGGGATGCCGATTCGGTTCGGCGAGAGGCTCACGGCATCTGGTTTTAGGCGGATGATTCGATGCGGGGAAAGAAGTATGCACACTGTTCTCCTGTGCGATAATTCGCGCAGGAGTGCGCGCCCCGAAGAGCGCCGGTGCTGTCTAATCCATCTTTCGCCTATTTGGTCCCGCTGATCTCTTGGCGGGGATTCGGGACACACAACGCATCGTTCCAGATCGGAGCGTATGCCGATGTGTGTCCGAAGTCAAGAAGCACGTTCTGCGATTCGTTCGTTGCTGGCGGGAGTCCCATCTCGTGTCAGGTCTCGGAGGTTGATTGCAGTGCTCCAGTGTTTTGTTGATGACAGTGGGAGCGACCCGCAACCCGACAGCGTCTTCGTCCTCGCCGGATATGTGATGGAAGAGGCGAGCTGGGAAGACTTTGCGGACAAGTGGGATGCAGAGCTAGACAGGCGACCAGCGATTCCTTATTGCCGCATGTCGGCTGCAGAGGAGGGATCCGGCCCGTTTCTGGGAATTGATGAGCCCTTCCGGAAGATGAAGGTAAGAGATTTAGCGAACGTCGTGCGGCAGAGTTGCCCAACTCCACTTGCTATTCGCATGATGTGGAGAGACTATGCGGAGGTAGTAAAAGGCAATGTTGACCCTCGTCTCGACAATCCCTATGCATTTCTCTTTTTCAAAATCCTCGCCATGAACCTACACCTACAAAAGCTAGGTAATCAAGTGACTGATTTTGGTTTTAAGCCCGTCAACTTCGTTTTTGATGATCAGGGGCCCGCCGGACTCAAATGTCTAGACTGGTACGGTGCGCTCAAAGAGCGTGTGGCCGAACCAGAGCGCACTGTTATCGCTAACACTCCAGACTTCCGAGATGATCGGGACGTGACTCCGCTTCAGGCGGCGGACATGCTTGCTTGGCACATCCGACGTGGGCACTCGTTTCCGAATGAAGACCGGGCCGAGGTGTTCGGGTTACTGAATCCCCTTGGAATATTGGTGTATACCTACGAGCCAGAAGAACTCCACCGAGTCGTTGAAGCTTGGAATACGCGCTTAGACCCAAATACCATCTGAGGCGTGTTTACTGTTCGTCTTTTGAGGCTTGATTTCTCTTTTCGAACTAGTAGTCCAGCCAAGAAAAATCCGCGCCGCCAGAAGGCGGCTTGGGTCCGGGGGACGCGCAGGGCCCAAAACTATTCCCATGGGTCGTCTGACGATTTGAAGTCTTTGAGCAAGCCCGCCTTCAATACCATTGCCGCGCCGACTTGAATACTTCTGTCCTTTTCATCCTCATCAAACTTTGATGCGAAGTCGCTATTGATTTCACTGAGCAACTGCGCACGTTGTGCCCTTGTGATGATTAGGTGACTAGCGTGATTCTGTGAGTCCGCCTTGCTGTCTACAAGAATCCCGAAAATCAATGGAGTAGCCTCAAGCAGAGCATTATCAATATGATCGAGTTGGGCGGACAATTGAGGTACCTCGGCGGCTAGTTTGCCGTAGTCAACACCCCGCTTTGGATCACCAATAAAGGCATCGCTGATGTCGATTAGTCTCTGATATATCTCGATCTTTCGCTTGTAGAGTCCAACTATTGATGGAACGAGTTTCTCGAACGGAGGGTATAGGCGCATTCCTTTCAGAATGTTGACATCTAGTCTTAGTTCCAGTTGCATTCGCGTACTGCCATAGATCATGTTCCAGAATTTATCAGAGGGCGAACCTTGCATTAGGCTTTGCTCTGAGGAATCACGGATAGTCTCGATTGCAGATAGTTCACGAACGTATTCGGTTACAAAGGCAACGCTGGCTTGGGCCTTCGCCTCCTGGCTCTCCACTTGTTTCTTGGGTGTGGCGATGCTCCGGGAAGACTTGCTATCGGTTGACTGTGCCGGTGCTCCCACCGCCCCCGCCAGCAGCGCCAAGGCCACGCATAGGCCAAGGAATCGTGCTCTCATGCTCTTTCCCTTTCCACACAAGTTTCAGCAGGATCACTTCGGCTTTTCGATGAACTCTTTAAGGTGCTTGGCACACGCCTCAGCCGCGCTCTGACTCTGGTGAGTAGTTCCATGCTTATCAACAGAGTAGGCAAACACGACTTGGGAAATTTTGGCATCTATCACGGAAATGCTCGCATTGGTTGATCCGAGAGCAGCACGAGCGGCCTTACGCGCCTCAGCCCGCTCTTTCGATTGTTCCCAGGTATCATTGCCGCCATTATTGACGTTGGAGTTATTGACGACTACTGCTGGTTGGCTCGGCGTCTGATGGCTTACGGTGCTTGTGATGATGTATTCCGCCTTGCTCTTGTCGGCGACCACAATCAAAGCGACTTTCTTTTTTGCGATGGCTGCGGCGAGATACGTCTCATATCCCCCCATCGGCTCAATGTAGACGGTAGCTCCGCTTTTGATTTGCTGCGCCTGAGCAAAGCCGATAGCACAGCACGCGAACAGCAGAAACGCCGAAATGCGGTTCATAGGGTTCCCTTTCGCGTCAGAGAGTGTATGCGCTTTCATCGGCAGACCGATTTCCATTCGTACTTCTTCGTGTTTTCGTTGTAAACCTGCTTCATTACGCAATTAGAAGTTCCTACTGGCGGAACTCGTGGGGGTGCAATAGGTTTGATCGAGGGCGGCACGATTGGACAGATCCTCGGAGCACAAATGGGAGGAAGGTCTATCGACGATGAACAAAGGGCTTTTACTTGTCCGTTCACGCAAGCGCAGTGGCAGGAACTTGTGTTTTGCGCCCCGGCGAAACCTGCTGTGAAAACAAGTAAGAAGAACACAAAGCGTCTCATATTCGTCTTGGTCCCCCTTCACTGCTCCAGTTCGGCGGCTACCGTGACCTTTCCAGTGGAAACCGTGAGCTTCCGTTCCCAGGGCTTGTAGCCACGCTTCGAAATCGTGACCGTGTGCACTCCGGCGGCAACCGCGAGTTCTGAGGGAGTGTCTCCGACGAAATTACCATCAACGGAAATCTCGGCTCCCGCTGGGTTTGAGGTGATCTCAAGTTGCGCGCCAGTCGGATTGCTCTGCGAGGATACTGCGGAGACCCCGGCAACGTTGGGGGCTGGGGGTGGTATAGGTGCAAACCTGGCGGCATCAAGTGGCATCACGCCGTTCACATACGCGGTAATTTCAGTGCCTTTCGGAATTGTGATGTCTTTGCCGTGCATGAAGAGAAAGAATGGAGCGGCAGGCCAGACTATTAAGCTCGTCGCTACGATTCCAGCCGTCATCGCCCCGGTATGCTCACCGCCCTTCGTTTCCTTCACTCCCCTGAGTGTCGCTTTTTCGCTATCGGCGAGCTTGACGTAATCAATTTCTATATCGAGCTTCCCACCCCGCGCCATGCGCTTTTTGTGCTCGGCATCAGTGATCGTGCCGATAGCAGTGCTGCCCTTCGGTATGACAACAACGTCGCCGACCTTCACTTCTTCCAATACCTCGAAGTCGATGTTGTCTCCCGTCTTCGCATCGGCTGAGCTGAGATTCCGGTTCAATCGAAGCTTTACGGGAGTGCCATCATCGAGGACAAGCTTATTGGAGCCCGAAGAGGTCGCGGGCGGTTGAGGAGTAAGTTGTTGGGCTCCTGAAAGAGAGGTATGCGCGAGAAGCGCAGAGAGCAGAACAGCACAGATCGGCCGGCCAGTGGAATGCACGATCCCTCCGATAGGGCGGCAGGCACGGAGACCCGCGGCACCCACCAGAATTACACTCCTGCGGGCTGCGGTTTGTCAGTGACCGCTGACGCCGGGGCGACTGATGAAGGCAAGACCAGAAAAGACCGACACCGCGCATGATACCCGTCGCCTGTCGTTACGACAATCCATGACGAACGCAAGGCAAGGATTACCGAGGCTGTCACGGAGTAAACTCCCGCGATGGAAGCTAGTGTGTCAGATCATGTTCTGATTCCACCACCATGACAAGGAAATCTGCCCAGCCCGGCGAGAGCGGGCAAAGTACGTCACAGCCTCCGCGCCGGACAAGCTAGCGACAACTAATGGCGGTCGGGGCCAGCGGGAGGGGGAGCGGGCGCGCCAGGGAGCCAGCCACTAGGCAGCGAAGCCTCATCATCGGCACCTCCAAGATGCGCCTCAACCAAGCGCAGACCATAGAGCACGGTCGCGACATAACTTGCACGGCCCACTTGGGCAGCCAGGCGCGCCTGGGCTCGACGCAACAGCTCCACGTCGGCAGCGTTTAGCGCCAGACCAAGACGAGTGATCTTCTGTGTAGCCATAGCCCCACCAGTGCAGCATAACCGCTATGTCGGATTTTCGCACGGGTGAGCACGGGGATTTTGTGTCACGGTTTGTGTCGTAACCCTTCCATCCCTGCTCGTGTCGGAGTGTCTCTCGTGCTATCGCTCAGGGATATAAGAAAGGCAGCGAACATGCCTGAAACCCGCATGAACACTGCCTGTCTGTGTCGTTCTGTTTCGCTCTATGTCTGGCCGTCTCAATTCGCCCTTGGAAATGGCATGGAAGAGGTCGCCGGTTCGATCCCGGCCAGGTCCACCAAATCTAACCGATTATTTAGTGACCGTTTTGAACTCCCTTTCAAGACTACCTCACGCAAGATTCACCCTCAACGATGGGTGGTGTGACTTTTGTCGCCTCGGGGAACGTCGACCTACCCATTTTGCCAGGCTTGCTCACCGCTTCCGGAAGCTTACCGCGAAAGACCAGGACGTGAGCGGAGGCGGGTAGGAAGAATCGATGCTGGGGATGCACTCAGTGCTGTCCGGCGCAAACGCATTGCCGCCCTGAGTAGAATTGACCTGCCACCATGCTCGAAAACATCAACTTGAAGAAGAGGCTGTCCCGGGAAGAATACAAACGCATCGTCCCCGGCTTGCAGTTGCGTCTGTACGACCTGGAGAAGGCGTGCTGGGACAATGCCGTACCTACGCTCATTATTTTCGAGGGCTGGGACGCGTCGGGCAAGGGAACCACGATAGCGGCGTTGACCCAGCGCCTGGATCCGCGCGGCTTCAAACTGTACCCGATCACCGCTCCTCGGACCTACGAGCAGCAGCGTCCGTGGCTGTGGAGGTTTTGGTTGAAGGTGCCGAACCGCGGCGAGATGGTCATCTTCGACCACAGCTGGTACGGTCGCGTACTCGAGGAGCGGGTGGAAGGAACGATTCCGGAGAAGTCGTGGCGGCAGGCGTTCCGCGACATCGTGGAGTTTGAACGCATGCTGGCCGATGACGGTACGGTGATCCTGAAGTTCTTTCTGCACATCAGCAAAAAGGAGCAGAGCCGACGCTTCGAGATGATCGAAGCAGACCCGCTGGAAGCATGGCGGGTGACTAAGGCCGACTGGGCCCGTCATAAGAAATACGGCGAGTATCTAGCGGCAACCGAGGAAATGCTGGAGCTGACCGAGTCAGAATATGCGCCCTGGACCATCGTCGAAGCCACCTCCAAGTCGCATACCCGGAGGAAGGTGTTTGAGGCCCTCATCAGCGCCGTCGAAAAGAACCTGGGCCCCAAAGCGCCGCCGCGTATCGAGGTTTCCGCCGAAGCCTCCAAAGACGCCGAATTACGTGCCGCCATGGAATCCTTGGCCGGAGGCGGGCGCTGATGCTGGAGACGGTGGACCTTAGCCACACTCTGGACCGTCAGTCGTATGTGCGCGAAGTGACGCGCCGCCAGATTCAACTGCGGCAGCTGGGATACCAGGTTTACTTGCAGAAGCGCCCGGTCATTATCGTGTTCGAAGGTTGGGATGCGGCGGGCAAGGGCGGTGCGATTAAGCGCATCACCGAAAAGCTCGATCCGCGCGGTTACGTGGTTTATCCCATCAGCTCACCGCACGGCGAAGATCGGAGCCGGCATTATCTGTACCGTTTCTGGAGACGGCTGCCGGAACGCGGACAGATCGCCATCTTTGATCGCTCCTGGTACGGCCGCGTGCTGGTGGAGCGAGTGGAAGGGTTCGCCGGCGAGGCGGAATGGAAGCGCGCCTACAAGGAGATCAACTCCTTCGAACGGCAACTGCGCGACTTTGGAGTGGTCCTGGTGAAGTTCTGGATCCACATCTCGCGCGAGGAACAGCTGCACCGCTTCGAGGAGCGCAAAGCTATCGGGTACAAGGCGTGGAAGCTGACCGAGGAAGACTGGCGCAATCGCGAGAAATGGGCCGCCTACGAAGAAGCAGTGGAGCAGATGTTGATCAAGACCAGCACCGGCACCGCCCCCTGGACGCTCATCGAAGGCAACGACAAGTATTGGGCGCGGACCAAGGTACTGGCCAAGCTGGTGAAAATTCTGTCAGCCCAAATGGGGTACGAGCCGACTGATCCGCTGCGCCGGGCGGAAGCAGAGAAGAGCCGTCGGAAGGGTAAACGCACCAGCTGAGGGGGGAGCCCACCGCTTCCGCTGCGATTCCCCTTTAAGAATGCGGCCTGGAAGGCGGTCAGCTCGATGTGATGTCTGCTCGGGTCGAGTTCGGGTAACTTAGCCCCAATGGTCCTACGCGTAACACGAATCCACGCTCGGCAACGGAGCTGCGCGTCAACCACGAAAAGAGGCCTCCTGATGAGCTCGCCATTTCCCCAGCTGACGCCGGAAGAGGCTGCCGCGCACATCGAACACGGACAAGCCGTTGGGTTCAGCGGCTTCACGCCGGCGGGAGCGCCGAAAGCAATTCCTTCCGCTATTGCAGCGCGTGCCGAGGCGGCCCATCAGCGCGGCGAGCCGTTCAAGATTGGGGTGCTTACGGGTGCGTCCACCGGCCCCTCGCTTGACGGCGCATTGGCGAAAGCCAACGCCATCAGTTTTCGCACCCCTTATCAGTCTGACGCGAACCTGCGCGCCCGCATCAACGCCGGCGACACGCGCTTCTTCGATATGCACTTGTCGATGCTGCCGCAGGCGGTGCGGTATGGATTTCTCGGGCCCATCGACTGGGCAATTCTCGAGGCCTGCGACATCACGGCAGGCGGAGGCATCGTTCTGACCTCGTCCGTCGGTGCGGCGCCAACCTTCGGCAGGCAGGCCCGCCGCGTGCTCATCGAGCTGAACCGCAAACATCCGCCGGCGTTGCTGGGTATGCATGACATCTACGAGCCCGCCGACCCTCCGCATCGCGGCGAGATCCCCATTTTTCACGTCTCCGACCGCATCGGCTCGGCCATTATGCAGGTCGATCCGTCACGCATCGTGGGCATAGTCGAAACCGACCGCGCCGATGAAACCGCGGGCTACGATGCGCCCACCCAGGAGACGGAAGCCATCGGAAACCATGTCGCCGAATTTCTCGCCACGGAAATCGCCGCCCACCGTCTGCCCTCGTTCGTGCCTATCCAGTCCGGCGTGGGAAATCTCGGCAACTCTGTCTTGAGCGCCCTGGGATGCCACCCGCGAATCCCACGGTTCGAAATGTATACCGAGGTCCTGCAGGACTCGGTTGTCGAACTCATCTGTTCCGATCGCGTCAAGTTCGCCAGTACCTGCGCTCTCACTCTTAGCCCACCGGCACTGGAGCGGATCTACAGCGATCTGAAGTTCTTCCGGCAGCGCATTCTGATGCGCCCGCAGGAGATCAGCAACCATCCGGAAGTCATCCGCCGCCTCGGCCTCATCTCCATCAACACTGCCATCGAAGTCGACCTCTTTGGCAACGTGAATAGCACGCACATCATGGGCCGTCAGATGATGAATGGCATAGGGGGCTCAGGTGACTTCACTCGGAATGCCTACCTCTCCATCTTCACCTGTCCGTCAACCGCTAAGGGCGGCAAGATCAGCACGGTGGTTCCGCTGGTCAGCCATGCCGACCACAGCGAGCACTCTGTTCAAGTGGTCGTCACCGAGCATGGCATCGCCGATCTTCGCGGACGATCACCCCATGAGCGCGCCGAGTTGATCATCGAAAACTGTGCCCATCCCGAATTCCGCCATGAACTGCACGCCTATCTTCACATGGTCAAGAGTGGTCATACGCCGCATACCTTGCGCGCCGCCTTTGCATTCCATTGCCGCTTTCTTGACACCGGAGACATGCACGGCGTCGATTGGGAGTCGCTGATCCCCGTGGCCGCAAGGCGGTAAAGACAGCGGTCACGGTCCACCCATCCTACAAGAAGTTCAAAATCAATATTCAAGACCAGCTTGGAAAGTTCGTTCCGGAGCCGGTATCGGGTTCCTCGGAATAATCTTTCAGGATGTCGTGTCGTCCTGGCGAGCGCGGGGCAAGGTGAAGAGAATGATGAAGCTAACGAGGGCCAGGATAGCGACGATGAAGATGCTGCCTTCGGGGCCGGTAGTTCCACCGCTCAGGATCGGTTTGCCTACGGGGTGGGTGGCGAGCAGACGGTGCTGCACCATGATTCCGCTGTCGGCGACGCCATAGAGAAAGGACTGGGCCCAGTCCCATGAGGCGTGGAAGCCGATGGCCCACCAGAGCGAGCCGGTGCGCCAGAGGCTGAAGCAGAAGACCATAGCGGCCAGGCCGGCGGAAAGCAGTCCGATCGGTGACTCGCCTGGGTTGCCGCTGTGACCGAGGCCGAAGAGGATAGAGAAGATAACGGCTGCGGTCCAGAAGCCTAAGGCTTTGCTGCGGCGGGTTTTGAAGGCCCACTGATAAACGCCGGCAAGACCGCGGGCCAGAGTGTACTGAAGGTAGCCGCGGGTGAGGTACTCTTCGAGCAGGCCGACCAGGAGGAAGCCGAGCAGCCAGATGGCTCCGTAACGCAGAATGGCGCTGCCAAAAATGAGGCGGCTGTCGAAAACCAGAAGTCCGGCCTTCCAGAGCGTCAGGACGAGCAGAGAGAGACAGGTAACTCCCCACCCCAATCCGGCGAAGAAGTGCAGGAGCTTGCGGCTACCGCCGAGGCCGTAGACGGAGTTGGGACGTCTCTCGATCTTCGACATGATCCAGGTGGCTAGAACGGTCAATAGGAAGGATATGGCTTCCCCGATCAACGCGGACGTGGCAGTCATCTCCGAAGTGGTCTTCGCAGTCTTTGGCGCAGGCGGGTGGATCTTGTGGCCGATGACGGTGGCACAGAAGAGCATCGTAGCCAAGAGGGCGATGAAGATGAGCAGGCTCCAGCCGGCGCGAAGGCCGTCTTTGCCAACAAAAATTCTACGGAGAGCCGACGGCTGCTTGGGTGGCATTGGTTCGGCGGGCGTCAGCGTTGCGTCGCGATAAGGGGACAGACCGTCGGTCTCACTGTTCAAGGGGTTTCCTCGCAAGAGTTTATACGCAGGGAAGGGTTCGCGGGTTCCGACGTGTATTTAGAAAGTGGTAACCGTTGGTTTGGTGGCGATCATTGCGGAACAAGTCAAGGCCGTCCGCGTGCGTGAAGTGTTGAAATGCAGGGCCAGACATTGCGCCACCATGCGCCAGGGCCCAAAAAAGGGAGCGCCGTGGCGCCCCCTTTCTCTGCAAAGAACCGTCTACTTTCCGCCGTGATGACCTGGCGGCGGCCAGTTCGTCACCAGGTTGTAGGCGTTCACGGTACCGATTCCCGTGGCGAAGTCCCAACCGGTGGTGGTCCCATATGCCGGCTGATACGAGTCGTTGGAAGTGGACAGCACACCAAGCAAGCCGTCCGACATATAGCAATTGTAGGGCGTTCCGTTAAGCGGCAGACAGTCCACGTCCATGTCACCCAGCGTCACATCGTAGAAGGTGCAGGAGCTGGAAGTGCCGTTCCCCAGAGTGGAATTACAGGCGGCGTTGCCAGATCCTCCGTATTCACCGTTAGCAAGCTGGTAGTACACGGTGTTGGGATTGCCCCAGGTGCTGTCTGTCGCCTGGTTTACCAGCAACTGTATGCCGGCCATGATTGGCGAAGAGAACGAGGTCCCACCTGCTCCAGGCCAATTCGCGGGTGAGCCGGTGCACGGAACACCTCCGCCTGCAGGATCGGAGTAGCAGAAAACATAGTAGTGGCCCCAGATGCCATTGGCTGCAAATAGCGAGACGTCTGGAATATCGCGCACTCCGTCGGACGGATTGCCCAGCACGCTCTGCCACGAGGGTTTTGGATAACCCGCACAGGTGCCGCTAGCTACACCTTGGACGGACGGCGTACCCGTGGCACAGTTGCTCGGCCCACCGCTGCCGCCGGCGTCATCCACGAAATAGACAAAGCCCAGGGCATTCGAGAAAGATGCCGTGCAAAATCCCGAGATACCGTAGGTAATACTCGATCCCGAGTAGTATTGCGCAAGCAAAGCACTGGCGCAGGAATCGTTCCAGGGGATCTCTGGGATGTAGGATTTTGCCGACCCATAATACTGGTTGTTGTTGGCATTCCAGTAGGTGCCATTTTCGTTCAAGTAGGTATCACCATAATCGGTCCCACCCACCGCCACATTGTAGGGAGTGGATGCAAACCCGCTGACGGTGATGCCATGGAAGGCGACCGCCTGGTCCGCATCGGAGCTGGCCGCGCCCTCGTCACCCGAGGAGACGAAGACGGAAACACCTTCCGCGACCGACTGCTGATAAAGTCCCTCAACGTACTGGTTGAACGCTTGCCCAAGATAGGACTCGGACTCGCCGTAGCTGATGCTCACCAGGTCGGGAGGAGTGGATTCCTCCAGCAAACCCTCCAATGCGATGAAGCCGCCAAAATTCAACGCCGTGTCGACGCAGGAGGCCAGTTGGATAGCTGCGTTAGGCGCGGCCGCGCTGGACCATTCCACATCAAGTGCGGCTTCCACGTCGTCCCCATTAATGCCGGGATCGGCGCAGCTGCTGCCCGGATGCACTTGCACAAAAGTTGCGGACGGGAACTGCTCCGAAAGACCAAAAGTGCTGCGGAACGAATTCCAATCACCCGGGTAGTTGTACACATCGGTGTCTTCAATCAAGGCGATAGTCCGGCCCAAACCGGTGTAGCCGGCCGTGAACGCCGAGCTTAAATTGTAGATGGTGGCAAGATCGGAGGGCACCACCGCATAGTAACCATCGCCAAGGGTGTAATCGGACGAGGGCCTCCGTCCAACACCCGAGCGCAAGGGTGGTTTCATGTTGGCCAGCATCGGATGGGGCATGAAGTTATTCAGTGAAACGATGCCGATGACCGCCGGAGCGAGAGCAGCCGGAATTTTCGGATCGCTCATGTTGGCGATGTGGTGTGTTCCGTTTACATTCAGCTCATGAATTTCGGTGTGGAAAGCGGCTTCCACTTGGGCTGCATTGCCGGAGAAATCAATCACGGTTCCGGTGGAATAAATGCTGTTGACCACAAAACCGTACGACACCAACCAGCTTTTCAAAGTGTCAATGTCCGGTTGCGCCAGTCCGTAAGAAGCTCCCAGTTGCTTGGCGGAAAGCCATTGGTGGAAATTCGGCGAGGTGGGATTGTGCAACTCTGCAATATACTGCGCCAGCGAGCTTTCCAATTCCGACGGCCGTCGCAGTTGCAGTAACATGTGGTCTAGCGCGAGGCCACCCGATACCGTCCCCCGGTCATTATTCTTGTTGGCTTCGGGGCGGGTGTTGCCGGTTAAAGTTACCAGCTTGGACTCGTCAATCTTTTGCGTGATAAGCGGACGCTTGGCCTCTGCACTGGAAGCAAGATTGAAGGTGAAGACAAATGCGACGACGGCAAGGAGAAATGGGGTACCCCTAGCCCGGTGAATCATGAAGCCTCCTTCGAATGAGCTCTTAAAGTTATACCCAGTTTGGTCTTGAAACCAGCAAGGAAATAGAGCATACATCTTGGCGTTAGCCGGTCTCGATTGGCACCCGGAGATCCAGCCAACCCCGGCAACCCATCGCCTACAAGGGGCGCAAACAATCTCCTGGCTGCGGTTTGCCGGAAAATCCTGCTTATTTCCGATGGCACACACTATATCCCCGTCGAAGGATTCCCGCACATCACTTTTTGGCGAAGCTCGCGGATCGGTATGCCGTTCGGCCCGTGTAGCACGGTGGCCCAGCTGTTACCATCCTCGGTATCCCGTATCCTAAGAAACCGGGACACAGGAGTTTGCCGGGATGCAGGATGTCCCAGACAAAGAACTCACATCATGAACGTACTGATACTCAACTCGGGAAGTTCCAGCCTGAAGTTTCAGGTGATTGCCACCGACCTTGATCGCATCAAGCAACATAAAGATGACCGCTTGTGCAAGGGTGAAGTGGAACGCATCGGCGGGGAAGCGATTGTGACCTTGCAGGTGGGCAAGCAACCCAGGCAGAAGTTCACGGCCCCGCTGCGCGACATTTCTGCGGCGCTGGATTTTATAGTGCGACACATCGTCTCCGATCAGTCGGGGATTGCGGAGATCCAGGGTGCGGCAGATATTCACGCCGTCGGTCATCGGGTGGTGCATGGCGGCGAACGGTTTACCGAATCGGCCATCATCACCGATGACGTGCTGCAGGGAATTGAGGATTGCATCGATCTGGCGCCGCTGCACAATCCCAATAACATCAAAGGCATTCAAGCGGCGCGTGAGCTGTTCGGCAAGGCGCTCCCCCAGGTGGCGGTGTTCGATACCGCCTTTCATCATTCGCTGTCCGAGATGGCTTACCTTTATGCGGTACCGTATCACCTCTACCGGCGGCATCGCATCCGGCGCTATGGTTTTCACGGAACCTCGCACCGCTATGTCGCTTATCGCTATCGCGCCCTGCGCCGGCTGAGCCGGGAGCAGACCCACGTCATCACCTTGCATCTGGGTAACGGCTGCTCGGCGGCTGCCATCCGCGGAGGCGCCTCGGTGGACACGTCGATGGGCATGACGCCGCTGGAAGGGCTGGTGATGGGAACCCGCTCCGGTGACGTCGATCCCGCAATCGTGAATCTGATTGCGATCAAGGAAGGCCTGTCCGCGCAGGAGGTCGAAACGCTTCTGAACACGCAATCCGGTCTACTCGGCATTTCCGGACTCAGCAACGACATGCGCATCCTGCAATCGGAGCTGAAAGAGCACGACGACCGGCGGGTGCGGCTGGCCATTGATGTCTTCTGCTATCGCGCGCGCAAATACATTGGCGCGTTTCTGGCGTGTATGGGAGGAGCGGACGCGGTGGTCTTCACCGGCGGCATCGGCGAGAACTCACCCGCGATCCGGGCCGGCATCTGTGAGGGTCTGCAGTGGGCCGGTCTGCAACTGGACGACAAACATAACCAGGAGACCAATGCCCGCGAAGGCAAGATCAGCACCGACGACTCGCGCCTGCAGGCGTATGTGATCCCCACCGATGAAGAGCTGCTGATCGCGCGCGACACCGTGCGCTGCATTTTGGGCGAGCCGCATCCGTCGTAAGGATGGCTTCTTGCGCTTTATTACTGGTGCTCAGCCGGTGGCCTTTCTTAGAGTATCTTCGGATGGCGGACATTAGGATCGCGGACATATTAACCCAACTTTCTCGTTGCCAAGAAGGCGCCCCGCTGAGGATGACAGAATGAGGTTGGCTTTTTCGGCGTGGCTGAAGCTGCGCCCCTTCAACGCAGCCCACTACTTGCATTTCGCGTTGGATACGAGGTGGCGATGATCGGACAAATTCACCCCTGGTTGGCTGTCGGAGTAGCGGCGTCAACGGCGGCGACGGACGCCGTCTATGTCATGTTTAGTGCGGCTGTGTCATCCCGCCGGCGCGTGCCGGCTGCGACCTGGAGCAGTGCGTGGTATCTGCTGTCTGCGTTTGCGGTGATCAGCTACACCCGCAACTGGGTTTACGTTTGCTTTGCTGCGTTGGGCTCGTGGGTTGGGGCCTATGTCTCGATGACCGTGCTCCCCCGACCAGACAGTCACGCCGGAGGTCTCGACCACGGCGAGCCCAAGCCATCGGCCTAGCAGGCTGCTGGAAAAGTGGGGTTCGGGTAAGCAGCCGCGGGCTAATGGGTGAGGAAGCCGTCTGAGATTCGCTCCGCCTCCGGCAGATTTTTTGATAGCCGGCTGGCCTGCTGCCTTGCTGCCCGGGCTTCTTCTGTGCGACCAGATTTGTCCAGGGCCTGCGCTAGCAGCAGATATCCGACATCTGACGGCTGTAGCCCGATGCCCTGGGAGTAGTTTCTGATTGCCGTGCTGAGGTCTCCCGATCTTTGCGCCACGATTCCCAAGCCGATCCATGCCCGGGCGCTCTCTGAATCCAGACTCACTGCCTGGCGCCAACTTGCCGCCGCGCGTTCCAGGTCGCCCAGGCTGCGATAGACATATCCCATGTTAGTCAGGACGGTCGCCTGCATAGCCGAGTTCTGGGTCACTCGCAGGAGTGTGTTATAGCGATCAAGGGCTTGGGGAAAATTCTTCCTCTGTTGCTCGTACATCGCGATCTTGAATAAGCTGGTCGGATCGGACGGCGCAATCGCTGCCGCAGCCTGGAAATGCTCAGTGGCGGCGTCCACCTCGCCCCGCTCCAGCAACGCCTCGCCCAGATTGTCTTGTGCGATGTAGTTGTCGCTGGTAACTGCGATGGCCTGCGACCATAACGTCACATTGTCGCTCCAGTAGTTGAGCTGATGTCGAGCCGCGACCCCCAACATCAATAGCACCAACGCGCTGAGCGTGGGTAGCAGAGCGCGCGGCAGTCGCTGTTGCTTTGCCCAGTCAGCAATTCCCCAACAGATCATGAGGAAGAGTCCCAAGCACGGCAGGTATGCGTATCGATCTGCCATCGCCTGGTTGCCTACCTGCACCAGCCCGATCATGGGAACCATTGTGCCCAGGAACCATAACCATCCCACGGCGAGATAACGACGTTGCCGGTAGCGAAGAACAAAGAGAGTGATAACCAGCAGTATGAGCGCTGAGCCGAGAACTTCCAACGCAGCGAAAGACTTAATGGGATAGGGATACAAGGGCGCAAGCCGCGATGGCCAGAGCACCTTGCCGATGTAGCGGGCATAGGAAACGAGGGCGTTTCCCAGCCGAATGGGAAGCGGATGTTGCAGCAGGGACGCCACCGAGCCGCCGGCTTGCTGGGCGCGCAGCGTGATCACGGCGCTCGCGGCCGCCAGCACCAGCAGCGGAAACTTTTCGCGCACCAGCCGCCAGAAACTTCTCTGCGGCAAACCGGCCGTTCCGGAAGCGTCGTTGCCCGGGGCAATCATGCGGCAGAGCGGCCAGTAATCCCAAAGCAGCAGCACAAACGGGAAGGTGACGACCTGCGGCTTCGCCATCAGGCCCAGCGCAAACAGAACTGTGACCACGGCATAGCGTCCCACCTGAGGCTTGAGCGCATACCAGCGATAGGCTCCCAACCCGAGCAGGAAGAACAACATGCTCAGCAAGTTCTTGCGCTCGGCAATCCAGGCCACGGACTCGACGTTGAGCGGATGCAGTGCAAACAGGGCCGCCACCATGAAGCTCGGCCCCACGGAGCCGGTTGCCCGCTGCAACACCAGAAACAGCAGCAGCACATTCACCACGTGGAGCAGCAGATTAATGTCGTGATGCCCCGCGGGATCTAATCCGAAAAGCTGATAGTCCAGCGCATGAGAGAGCCACGTCAGTGGATGCCAGTTCGATTCATGGTGAGTGGTGAACGCCCAGGAAATTGTTTTCCAATCCAGCCCCAGCTGGATGTGAGCGTTCTTGGTGACGTATCCCTGATCATCAAAGTTGACGAAGGGATGACTGTGCACCGGGTAGTAGACAGCAATGGTCGCGACTGCCAGCACGATTCCCAGGATGAGCGTCCGCTTCTCTGTCGAGCGGAATTTCATTGCCTCGGGTTGAGACTGAATTCTTCTGCTGGTCTTTGATTTCGGCATCGGGTTTTGGGCGACACTGCCGGTCTCGTTGCCGAAAAGTATATCCGCTGCAGCTTCCAGTTGAGATCGAACAGTTCCCAAGCTTGTGAAACGGGAAACGAATAGCTTTCCAGCATGGAGTTTCCCGTCGATCACATGTTGGTGTGATGTGGTAGAATCCTCGCACTCATGCGGCGGTGTCTATCCGGTTTATTGCTGGTGCTGATCTGTGTTGGGGTGTTGCTGCCATTCCTCCAGGCGTCCCAATCAGATGTTCCCGCATGTTGCAAGCGTGACGGCAAGCATCATTGCGCACGTCCCACGGGCGGCGACGGATTTAAATCGGCCGCCATGCTTTGTCCGTACCGTTACCTTCGTGGCCTGACGACGAGAGTAACGGCACTCGTAACCATCCGCACGGTTGCACCTCGGTCAGTGCCGCAAGACATGGTGCAGCCATCACAGCTTTCTCGACGTGAATTTCCCGTCTCAGAAGGTTGCCGACCCCGCCCGCCACCCCTTGCCTCGACCTAACTCAAGACCGCAAACGCTTTAGCCGACGGGCTCCGTGTGCTCGCACCCTTCGGGGTGAAGACTGAGCATGAAACCCTACGTACGTTCATTTCAGAGCATTAGGATCTAAGGAACTGTGGGCGCGGCTATGCGCAGATTGTGTCTTGTGGCGTGTTGGTCATTGTTGGTGGCGTCGAATGCAAGTGCGACGGTTTTTGCAACGGTGCGGGGCGTTGTTCACGATCCGCAGCACCGTCCCATTCAAGGGGCACACGTTACGCTGAAGGCTCAAACCTCGGACTGGACACAGTCCCAAGAGTCCAGCGACAGCGGAGAATTTCAGTTCCGGTCGGTCCCCATCGGCACCTATACCGTCACAGTCTCGTCGCAGGGTTTCCTGCAAATGCAACAAGACGTCATCGTTCAGTCCGACACGAGCCCGGTCGTGCATTTCAAATTGGCAGTTGCGGGCACGAAGGAAAACGTCGTCGTATCGGGAACTCCGGTGGCGGCGACCATGGACAGTGTCACGCCGACGACGATGCTTAACCGCCAAGACATCCAGCAAACTCCTGGAGCGGACCGCACCAACGGCTTGGAGATGATCACCGATTACGTGCCGGCTACCTATGTGACCCACGACATGCTGCATATGAATGGAGGTCATCAGGTCGAGTGGCTGATTGACGGCGTCTCTATTCCCAACACCAACATCGCGACCAATTTGGGGCCGCAGATTGACCCGAAGGACATCGATTATCTCGAAGTTCTGCAGGGCAGCTACGACGCCACCTATGGAGACCGTACGTACGGAATGTTCAACATCGCGCCGCGAACTGGTTTTGAACGCGATAGGGAATGCGATCTGGTTCTCAGCGTGGGGAGCTTCGATCAAACGGACGACCAAATCAGCTGCGGAGGGCACACGCAGCGATTTGCTTACTACGTCAGCTTGAATGGGAATCGAAGCAATTACGGACTTCAGACCCCGATCCCACAAGTGGTTCACGGCGCGGAGAACGGCTACGGAGGATTCGCTTCGTTCATCTTCAATCACGACTCCAAGAACCAGTTTCGGGTGGTCACTTCCTTGCGGCAGGATTACTACCAGGTTCCCATCGACCCTGACCCCAACTCAACTGGAAATCAGATATTGGAATCGTCGGGGGAGATCCCCAGTTACGGCTTGCATGATGCCGAGCGTGAGCCCGATGGCTACGTCATCTTTTCGTGGGTCCACACCTTCAATCCCAATACGCTGCTTACAGTTTCTCCCTTTTATCACTACAACGCCGCTGACTACCAAGGTGGCGCGAACGACTATCCTGTCATTTCGACTGTAAATCAGATTGCCAATTACGGAGGGCTGCAGGCGATCATTAATAAAAGCTTCTGGAGAAACGACCTGGAAGCCGGGGTGTACGGATTTTTTCAGCACCAACATAACTATTTCGATAACCAATACACCGATGGCACCCCAAATTTCCCTGCTTCTTCCATCAGCGTAAATGGAGGGGTTGCCGAGGAGTTCATCAGCGACCGGTTCAATGCGACAAAGTGGTTGACCATAATTGCCGGACTTCGCCAAACGGAATTCAGATCGTCCATCGCGGAGAACGCGACCGACCCTCGCATTGGCATTGCTGTGAGGATTCCGCGCCTGAATTGGGTCTTGCGCGCCTTCTATGGTCACTACTATCAACCCCCACCACTGGTTACAGCCACCGGCGCGCTCTTTGGTTTGGCCAATAGCCAGAATTTTACGTTCTCTCCTCTGCAAGGTGAGCGGGATAAACAGTGGGAAGCCAGCCTTATCATTCCCTATCGCGGCTGGAATCTTCAGGTCGATAATTATCAAACCAACGCGAGGAATTGGCTGGACCACAACAATATCGGAGAATCGAATCTCTTCTGGCCGATTACGTGGTACGCGGCCCTGATTCAGGGTTGGGACCTCACATTACGTTCTCCCATGCTCTGGCACCGCGCCCAGTTCCACCTTGTCTATGCCAATCAAATCGCGCAGGCAACCTCGCCGATCACTGGAGGCTTGATCTGCCCTAGCCCCGTGACGCCAGCATGCCCACTCGATATCCCACCGGGGTATGCGCCGGTGGACCATGATCAGAGAAATACATTGAACTGGGGCGTCAATACAAGTCTTCCCTGGCACAGCTACACTTCGGGCAATGTGTACTATGGCTCGGGGTTCGTGAATGGATTGTATGGGACGCCGCAAGCGCAATATCCCGGGTCCTATCTGCCTGGCCACACCACGGTTGATCTTGCTTTGGGAAAAAGCTTCTCCGAGGGGAAATACGCTGTTTCCGTGACCGCCCTGAACGTGGCCAACCTTCGCGTGCAGCTGGATAACAGTCTGACGTTTGGCGGATTTCACTGGAACGAGCCCCGGCAAATTTATGGGGAATTTCGTTGGCGCTTCCACTACTGATCAGCCGTTGCCGCACAGTACAATTGGGAAGTTGCGTCCTACTCCGCACCGCTGGCAGTGCGAATGGGAATCCCGGGTCGGAGGAACTGTGTGCGCTATCTGATCGTGCTGTTTGCCATCCTCGGCGTCATCGCCTCATCGCTTGCCCTCAAGGTCCATTATGACGACCCCGGCAAGGAGCCGTGCAGCATCAACGACAAGTGGGATTGCGGCGTGGTGAATCACAGCCCTTACGCGATGATCCACGGCGTGCCGGTGGCGGCCATCGGAATTGCCGGTTATGTCCTCATCGCCGTGGTGGCGTTCATGCGGCGTCGCGGTTTGCTACTGCTATTGGTTCTGATCGGACTCGGGTTCGCGTTGCACCTTAGCAATATTGAAGCCCAGGTACTGGAAGTCTGGTGCCTGTACTGCGTAATCTCGCAAGCGATCATCGCCGTGCTTACGGTGTTGTCCTTGATTTGGCTGGCGTGGCCGAAGCTTCGTTCCCGCGCCGCGTAGCGGTTAGGAGACGGCCTCGATCTCCAGATCGGGCGCCGCGGCTTCGACACGGTTGCGTCCGTTGCGCTTGGCGACATAAAGCGCCTCGTCTGCGCTCTTGATTAATCGCTCGACGGAATAATCGGAATGCAGCTGGGTAGACACCACTCCCACACAGACCGTGACGTTGACTGCGCTTCCCGAGGTAAGGATGGGGGTAGAAGAGACCGCGGTTCGCAGCCGCTCGGCAAATTGATAGGCGCGCTCCGAGGTAAGCTCGGCGGCTACCACCACAAACTCTTCGCCGCCGTAGCGTCCCAGAACATCGTAGGGCCGGACCGAGAGGCTGAGCCGTTGAGCGATCTCGTGCAGAACAATGTCCCCAGCAGGATGTCCGAACTCATCATTAATTCGCTTGAAGTGGTCCAGGTCGATCATGAACAAAGAAACGAAACTTGATTTGCGCTGCGCCCGTTCCACCTCGGCTCGCACCAGCTCCAAGAGTGCCCCGTGGTTCCAGATACCGGTCAGCGGATCGTGGGTGGCCTGAAAGCGTAGGGCCTCCTGCGCCGCCAGCAAACTGTCCTGTAGCCTGATCATGCGAGCGCCCACGCGCACTCGTGCCAGTAGTTCGGGAGCGTCGAATGGCTTGGTCAGATAGTCATCCGCGCCCGCCTCCAGTCCGGCGACAATGTCGGCGGTGGTGTCCTTCGCGGTCAACAGCAGCACATACTGATAGCGCTCGGCGGGAAATTCGCGGAGCTGGCGGCACACTTCGGGGCCCTGCAGTCCCGGCATCATCCAGTCCAGCAGGAGCAGCCGTGGCGCTTGCGGCGAGCGGGCTTCCTGCAATGCCTGGAGGCCATCGCTCACCAGCTGCACTTGGTATCCGTTGCCCCGTAAGAAATGTTGCAGAGCCACCCGATACACCGGGTCGTCCTCGGCTACCAGTACTCGATCGCCGGCGGTGGCCACGTCGCCCGCATCGTCCGGAGCCGGCAGAACAGGTTTCTTACCGGGCAACAGGCCCATGATTCCGCCCTCCCGTCGCGACCATGGTTTTCTGGGCAGCTTCGATCTCCGTCATCAGCGCAGCGGCCAATCCCGCAGCTCCGGCAGCATCTTCCGCCCGGCTGGCCTTTTCGACTTCCAATGCCAAGTCCGCCGCATCGATGAATCCGATGTATCCCAGGCTTCCCTTCAACGAGTGCGCGGTCTGGCGCACCGCAGCGAGATCGCTCTGCGCCAGCGCGTGCCGGAGCCGGTCGGAAAGTTGGGGGTATTCCTCAAAGAAAATCGCGATGAGTTCCTGCAGCAGGGACTCGTCACCCTCTAAGCGGTCCAATGCGGTGGCGTGGTCCCAGTGGGCGGACATGGCGAGTTGGGTCTGCCTCCATCGGGCGATCGTTCGCTATTCGGGCGCAAGATCGGTAACTTGCGGCACGCCATGTTCATCGGCAAAATGGCAGCGCGCCTTTATTGCGCCAATCGGATGGGGGTCGCGTTCTGCGAGGTGCGGGATCGGGTTCTGCGCTCGCTCCCTGGAAGACTATCGAGATTTGAGCCCATCCGTATATGATGTCTGCTTCCACCAACTCTGGTTGACTGGCACTCGGCCGGCGAAATCCAAGCAGCACGTTCTGTCATGCAAATGGCGCACATTTTCGGTTTGCCGGCGGCTCTGCTGATACTGGCCTTCGTCGCCAATCGGCTGTCCAAGCTGACCCGTATTCCCGACATCATTGTGCTGCTGCTGATCGGAATTACACTGGGACCGATCCTCCATTGGGTTGACCCCCAGAATTTTCAAGGCGCTATCAGTATCCTTGGCACTCTGGCTCTCCTGCTCATTCTTTTCGAGGGTGGACTCGAACTCAGGCTTCGCCAGGCGTTGCGATATTTCCCCGCCGGCCTGGTCCTGGTGCTACTGAGTTTTGGATTGAGCTTTGGGTTGATTGCGCTCATGAGCAGAGCTCTTTTGCATTTGCAATGGAGCGATTGTTTTCTGCTGGGAGCGGCCCTGGGCTGCACCAGTGGGACGATTGTTATTCCCGTTCTGCAGCAAATCGCCACCCCCGATCCGATCAAGGTGACGCTCACGGTCGAGGCCTCGCTGGGAGAGGTCATCGCCGTCCTGGTGGTGGGCAGCCTGCTGAACCTGCGGGGAGACCAGTCGGTCATCGCGGGAGTGACAACTGACTTTTCCCATCACATTCTGATCTCGTTGGCCATAGGAGTGGCGGCTGGCGCCGTGTGGTCGCGCTTATGGCCGCTGCTCGCGGGCCAGCCCTATGTGCCCATCCTGAACCTCGGAGTCGTCCTGGGTGTGTACTCTCTCGGTGACTACGCCGGAGGCAGCGGATTGCTGACCGTCTTGATTTTCGGGGTTACATTGGCCAACCTGCCGCGCACCCCCCACATGACGCGACAGGGCGCACGCCTGCTCGCCTTTCACGCCGAACTCAGCTTCCTGGTGCGTTCTTTCTTCTTTGTTCTGCTGGGAATCGTGGCCGAATTTGTCAGCCGGCATTACATTATTCCAATCCTCGGAATCCTGGCAGCTTTGGTGCTGGCGCGATTCGTGGCCGTGCAGGGCAGTCGTTGGGTGGTCCGCGACGTAGAGCGCAAAGACACGGAGCTGCTCTTCTGGATGCTGCCGCGCGGGTTGGTCACCGCCGTGCTTGCCTTGGAAATTGTCAACGTGCGTGGCGCCATCTTTGGTTTCCTGCCGGCCATGGCTTTCACCGTGGTGATGGTGACGAACCTGTTCATCGTCTGGGGTTCTTTGCGAGCTGGGCGCGGGGCGGTCGCCGTTCCCGACAAGCCAATGGCTTACGTGCTGGAAGAGCTGAAAGCGCCCGTTGCCGCTCCCGCTCCCAGCTCGAAAGCGCCTGCGAAGGTTTCCGATGCTGGTCCAGGTGACGAATGACAAGACACCTGGCTTCCGATCTGGCAGATCTGGAAGCAGCCAAAAGTCAGTATGGACCGGGTTGCGCCGCGCCCGTCGAAAAGCTGCTGGCCGCGATGCGGAAGGGCGCATTCGCCGACGCCGAATCGCTCATTCGCTTTCACGATGCCCTCCTGTTTCTGCGCGCGTTTCCCCAGAGCCGGAACGTTGTTGCGCTGACGGAAGAATTGCTCGGTGGCATCGAGCAACAGGTGATGCGGTTGCGCGACTCCGGCGCCGACATGGACCTCTTCGACTCGGAAGAATTTTCTGGTATCGCCGGTACGGCGATCGAGGATACGTTGACCTACGAGGTCGCGCGCTGGCTGGCATTGAGACATCGGCGCGAGATCGGCGTCGCGTGGGAGCTGGATGAACAAAGCCGTCAAATGTCCAGCAGCCTACCGCAGTTGCTTCCGCTGCTCGGCGACGATTGTTTTGTCGAGGCGGACACGCCGTATCTCGAATGGCTGAGCCAAGCCGCCGGTGGCGAATCGCGAATCCTGCCCTGGCTGTTGCAGCGTCTCGAAAATGCTCCGCTTACGATTCTGCAGAAGGCCGCCTGGTACGATGCGTTACAGATCGACATCTCCTGGGAGCTGGGCAATTCGTCGACAGCCAGCCGAACCCATGCTCGCCGCAATCCGTCCAAGCTCTACTACCACAAAGCGCCGCTCCTTCGCCGCCAGCAGGTTTCGTTGCCGCAGGAACTCAACTCGCCGCCGTTGCCGCTTCGGAAGCTCTCGCCAAAACAAGGCGAGGACATTCTCGATTTTGTGCGTGAGGCTCTCACAGTTCGCTATCGTGAACTTTATGGCACAACTCGCGGCGACCCCACCCAGGTGATTGAGGCTGATGCCGGCCGAGGTGTGCACCTCTTCCTTTGGGGGCTGCCGCCGGGTCGTCGTCTCCCGCTGCGTGCCTATCATGCCGGCCTTACGGTCAAGAACGGCGTGCCCATCAACTACATCGAGGGCATCTCGCTGTGCGAATGGATGGAAGTCGGATTTAACACCTTCTACGCTTTTCGCGATGGCGAAACCGCGTGGATCTACTCCAGGGTGCTCCACCTGCTTCATCAGCTCACCCACGTTACCTGCTTTTCCGTTTACCCCTACCAGCTTGGAGAAGGGAACGAAGAGGCCATCAAGTCCGGCGCCTTCTGGTTTTACCGCAAGCTGGGTTTCCGGCCGGGCAAGCCTGAGTTGCTGGCGATGACGGAAAAAGAAGAGGCAAGAATCGCAGCCAGGCCCGGCTACCGAACATCGGCGCGCGTCCTGCGCAAGCTGGCAGCGGAACATGTGTTTTACGAATTTGGCGATGAGACCCAGGGCCTCTGGGACTCCTTCGCCACGCGAAATATTGGCTTCGCCGTGCAGCGACTCATGGCGAAGAAATTTAAGGGCAATCCGGAGAAGATGCGCCGAGACACGACCGCATCCCTGGCCCGGATTCTGCGAGTTGATCCAGACAATTGGAGCCCGCTGGAGCAGTCGTCGTTCGCTAATTTTGCTCCGGTCCTATCGTTGGTTCCCGATCTTCCACGCTGGACCAAGATTGAGCAGCAGGCCGTCGTGCAAATTGTCCGCGCGAAGGTCTCTCCGATCGAAGCAGATTACCTGCGACTGCTGCAACGGCATCCCAAGTTGAAGGAGGCCCTGCTGCGGCTGGGTTGGCAAGCGTAGGCGCGGCTCGCAGATGGCTGATGCGGGCGGTCGGATAGAGCCGCCCTTCAGGCCAGCGCAGGTTTTATTGAGGTGCGAAATTTTCTTGTATGCGAACGCGGCGCTGAAAAGCCGCTCTACCCGTTCTTCCGGCACACATGAACTCCTGAAACACTCTACCCGAAATCACTGGTCATAATGAACAGCGGCTTCATCTCGAAGCTTTTGTAGCGAGGCCGGAGCCGTTCGGTATTGTACTGTTCCTTCACGTTTACCAGCTTCTTTGTGGAAACAACTACGTCGATCGGTACGTTGTCGTAGCGCCCGTTCCGCAAGACCACCAGCCGCCCGTGCACGTTGGTCAGCAACAGGTCCAGGGCAAGATTCCCATACGCCATGGGCACAATCGAATCGATGGCATCGGGATCGCCGCAGCGAACCAGGTAGCCCAGGCTCTGGTTCATGACGTCGATCCCTTTGCCGGAGTTGTATTTGGCTGAAAGCTCCTTCACCTTCTCTGACACGAAATAGCCAATCCCTCCCAGTTTCTTGTGGCCAAAAGCGTCGGCGGTGTCGTGCTCGAAGACCATGTCATCGCCTTCAAACATCGCTCCCTCCGACACCAGAACGACCGAATATTTGCTGGGATTCTTGCGCCGATCTTTGATGAGCAGCTCGGTCAGCCGATCGATATTGAACTTGGCCTCAGGAATCACGCAGCGGTTGGCCGCGCCCACCATGGTGGGAAGCATGGCGGTGAAGCCCGCATACCGGCCAAACACTTCCAGCACCAGGATCCGTTCGTGCGAGCCGGCCGAGGTCCGCAGCCGGTTTGCCATTTCGATGATGCGGGTCACACAGGTGCTGAAGCCGATGCAGTAGTCGGTTCCCGGAACGTCGTTGTCCATGGTCTTAGGAATGGCGACCACTTTCACCCCTTCCTGAAACAAGCGCACGCCGTAGCTAAGCGTGTCGTCGCCGCCAATCGGAATTAGGCAATTGATCTTCAGCCAGTCGAGGTTCTTCAGCACCTCGGCCGTCAGATCGTTTCTGTCGTCCCGGTAGGTCTCCTGCAGGTGGAGAGGAATGTGGCGTTTGCTGACCCGGCCAGGATTGGTCCGCGAAGTGTGCAGAAACGTGCCTCCGGTGCGGCCGGCGCGATTGACCAACTCCTCCGTAAGGTGCTGGTAGTTGTCACTGTTGTCGTAGTCCTTGTCGCGGACCATGTCGACCAGGCTGGCCCAGCCGCGGCGAAGCCCGATGACCTCATAGCCCTCGCGCAATGCCCTGATGGTCACCGCGCGAATGGCCGGGTTCAAGCCCGGCACATCGCCGCCTCCCGTCAAAATTCCGATGACACCCTTCTTGCCGTTGCTACTCGCCATAATGAAGTCCTCTTTGATGTGTCGGTCGAGCGAATGGTCCGTAAAGTAATAGTGTAGCCGGAGGGCGCTGCTCGCGTCTTACCTGCCGCGGCCGACCAGCCAGTTAGCCGATCAGGTTGCGACGGCTCGGCACCGGCGCTGAGAAAATTCCGGTGGCGATTAGACTGCGGGATTTACTCGCCCGACCTAGGAGTTTTCCTAGTAGCCAATCAGTGCCCGTTGGGGTTACAAAAAGGTGACGGGCTGTCGATGACAGACGGACGGGGCAGAGTTTGCTTGGGCCGACGCCGTTCGACATCGCGCCAGCCGCAGCCAAACCTCTTAGGAGGAGAAACAATGGTCAGGTCGGGTCACCAACAGGCTTTGTCGTTGGTCTTGTGTTTTCTTCTGGTGCTGGTTACCATGCCGCTCGATTCAGGCGCTATGACGCTCTATCAGGACCAGACCGCGTCCCCAGCGTCGCCCTCCGCGCCCAGTTATTCGGGGCAGGGCGCGCCGATGACTACGGAGGAGATTCAATCTCTGGTCGCTCCCATCGCACTCTACCCTGACTCCCTGGTAGCGCAGGTTCTTAATGCCGCGACCTTCCCGGACCAGATCGCCGTGGCCAACTATTTCCTTCAGCAGAACAAGAGCCTCACCGGCAGCGCTCTGATGACGGCGGTGAATGGCCAGTCGTGGGATCCCAGCGTCAAAGCGCTCACCCAGTTTCCCAGCGTGCTGAACAACATGTCGCAGAATCTCACCTGGACGTCGCAGCTGGGCGAGGCTTATCACAATCAGCAGGCCGACGTCATGGCCGCGATCCAGACCTTGCGCTCCCAAGCCAAGGCAGCCGGCAATCTGAAATCCACGCAACAGATGACCGTGGTGCAGCAGAGCCCGCAAGTCATCGTGATTCAGCCCGCGAATCCGCAGGTGGTCTACGTTCCGCAGTACAACCCGACCATCGTTTATGGCACGCCTTATGTCGTTCCTGGATACAGTACAGGCGACCTGGTCGCGACCGGGCTGCTCTCGTTTGGTGCGGGCATCGCCGTGGGTGCGATGATGAGCGGCGGCTGCTGCGGTTGGGGTTGGAGCAGCTGGAACTGCAACTGGTATCACGGCGGCGCGTACTATCACGGCTATCCGTACTACGGGAACAATGCGTGGCACGGCGGCTACTATGGCGGATACAACAACTACGGCAACCATCCCTACAACGGCTACAACAATTACAACCACTCCTACAATGGCGGATATAACAGCAACGGCTATCATGCCAACAATAACAACAGCGGTTATAACCACACCGGCAACACCAGCTACAACCACAACACCAATGTGAGCGGCAATACGGTCAATGTGAACCACGATGCTAGCGGTTCCAATACCTGGGACAAGTCAGGCGGGTGGGGAAGCTCCGACGCTGCCCGCGGTTGGGGACAGGGTGACAGTCACAGCGGAAGCTCCACGGCGTTTAGCAGTTGGGGCAATCATTCCGGCTCGTCCAGCTTCAGCGGCGGCGGCTGGGGTGACAAGTCGGCAAGTTCGCGCGGATGGGGCAGTCGTGGCGGCGGCGGTGGCTGGAGTGGTGGCGGCGGCCATTTCGGTGGCGGCGGCCGGAGATGACTCCGGGATACGGCAGGAAAAATCACCTCGCGACTGACTGGAGGCTTGGGATGACGAAGATATTGGGTGTAGGCCCTGACTGCAGTTTTGTTGTTTGCCGCTGCTTGATAGTTTCGACGATCATGGCGCTGACGATCTCGCTTGGCTCATGCAAAAAGCAGGAAACGCCGGCCGCGACCGAGGCCGCGCAAAAGACATTTGCCTCGCCTGACGACGCGGGCAAAGCGCTAGCCGAGGCCGCCAAGGAGGACAATCGGGATGCCTTGCTGGCAATTTTTGGTCCAGGCTCGAAAGACATTATCTATTCCGGCGACGCCACCGAAGACAAGGCCTCGATTGAGGGATTTGCTACCGCCTACGCGCGGATGAATCGATGGCGCAAGCTGAACGACGGTGGCGCAATTTTGCTGGTCGGCGAAACCAATACCGCCTTTCCCATTCCCTTGAAGAAAAACAGTTCCAGTCAGTGGTACTTCGACACGCCGGCAGGCAAGGACGAGCTCCTGGCGCAGCGCATTGGCCGCAATGAACTCGCTGCCATCGATGTTTGCGCTGCCTTGGCCGACGCTCAGGCCGAATACTTTGCGCAAAAACACGACGGTGTCAAGCAATACGCCCAGAAGTTCATTAGCGACGAAGGCAAGCAGAACGGTTTGTACTGGCAGTCGCCCGAAGGCATGCCCAAGAGTCCGCTGGGCCCGTTGGTGGCCTTCGCGACTAGTGAGGGCTACAAGGTGCAGCCCAAGACGCAAGCGCCATTCCACGGATATTTCTTCCGGATGCTGGACAAGCAAGGGCCTGACGCGAAAGATGGCGCGAAAGACTATCTCATCAACGGGAAGATGGTTGGGGGCTTTGCTTTCGTCGCCTACCCGGCGGAATACGGCAACTCGGGCGTAATGACGTTCATGGTTGGCAAGGACCGCGTGATCTACCAACAAAACTTGGGCAAGACGACCTCCGAGACTGCCCCCGCCATGACCGATTTCAATCCCGACACAGGCTGGACCAAAGTCGGCCAATAACATCACTTGCGCAACGCGGCAAAAGCCGGAACTATAAAGCGTCTGTGTCAGACCTAAGTTTTGTTTTTGCGACGGAGATATACCAGACGTAAATCGAGCCCGCAAGGGCGGGTCAGTTTAGCCCAGGACGCAGCCGTAGGCGGAGTCCTGGGTATGGCGGGAAGCGAATTTGAGTCCCGTAGGGACGGCAGAAGTTCGAACCCAGCCTTTAGAGGCTTGACAACCTATCGCTATCCGGCCCCGATTCGCGTTCCCGGACGTCCATTTGCTTGCGGGCTTCGTCGATGGCTTCGTAAGGATCACGCCCCGTGACTTCCTGAGACCACGCGGGATGGTGCGTCCACGCCCACGCCTCGCTCACTGTGCCGCGCGTCATGGCCTGAATTGTTCCCGGTTCGCCGAACGTGCTGAGGTAGATGTGAAAGAAGATGCCGAACAGCATAATCAGCGCGGAGATGTCGTGCACGACATACGAAATCGCCACCAGGATACGCCCGAAGATCTCCGGAAACCACATGATCACGCCGGTAATGACGAAAGCGATGCTGCCGCAGACAATCTCCCAGAATTGCATTTTCTGTCCGGCATTGAAGAAACCGACGTCCTTCGGCTCGACCGCCTCTTCGTTGGCTACGTAGCTCTTGATGCGCTTCATCCAGCGTGAGTCGGCCGCGGTCCAGCGCATCACTCCCAGCCAATTGATGGTCTGCAGCGCAAAGAAGAAGACAAAGGCCAGTCCGAACCAGGGGTGCAGGAAGCGCGTCATTGCTCCTCCGCCGAACAGCGGCGTAAAGAAGCGGAAGATCCACGGCAGGTAGATCCCGAATCCCGACAGCAATGCTAGAAAGAAGAAGATCCCAACCATCCAATGGAGAAAGCGCGTGTAGACAGGGTGGCGCAAGAGTTCGCCCGCGTAAACCACGGTCCGTCCCAGACGGTCGATGGCGTTGGGACGATGCACAAACCGATTGGCTGAGGTCGCCATCTAGTTCTCCTTTCCCGACGCCGGCGGCGGCTCAATTTGCTTGATCGGCGGAGCTGGCTGCGCGAGCCGCGGACCTTCGAAGACATAGTGCATCACCACGCCGACAAAGCCCAGCATCGCGCCGAACAGCCCGATCGGTTTGAAGATGTCTTTCCACACGGTGAAGCTGAGCGGGATTCTCGGCTTGGCCGGCAGGTTGCCGTAGTGCTCGGGCTTGGTGATGTCGTGCAGTACGTAGATCACATGCGTGCCGCCGATGGTGTCCGGATCGTACACGCCTGCATCTTTGAAGCCCGACACGTCGCGCAACTGCGTGGCTCGCTTTTCAGCCAGGAACTTCATGTCGTCTTTGGTGCCGAAATGCAGGCAGCCGGTCGGACAAGCTTTGATGCAGGCTGGTTCCAAGCCAGCTCCCACTCTGTCAGAGCACAGTGTGCACTTGTAAACTTTCTTGGTGTTGGGATTGAACTTCGGAATATTGAACGGACAGCCGGAAACACAAAACTGGCAGCCGATACAGTTTTCCTGCTGAAAGTCGACAATGCCGTTCTCATATTGCACGATGGCACCGTCAGCCGGACAGGCCCGCAGACATCCGGGATCGGCGCAGTGCATGCACTGGTGCTTACGCATCAGCCAGGCAAAGCTGCCGTCGGCGTGCTCGTCTTCATTGAACTTGATGAGGTTCCAGAAGTTCCAGTCGGTGTCCGGCATCGTCTGGTAGGTGTTGTCGAAGTAGGTGGTCTGGAACGGCATGTCGTTCCACTCGACGCACGCCACCTCGCACGCCTTGCAACCGATGCAGGTGGTGGTGTCGATCAGCTTGCACACCTTGTCTTGCCGCTGCGTTCCCGCACCCGCCACCGGTCCGGGATGGGCCGAGATTTGCTGGATGCGTAATGTGCTGCGATCACTCATCTCGTCTCTCCGTTAATGCAATCCCACAATCGGTGGTCCGACTTGAAGGGGCGCACCTTCAGGTGCGCCGACAAGACCACTCGAAAACCCGGCTCTTAGCCGCTGAGGGAATAAGCCCTCTGGGCCTAAAGGCCAATCCCTTGGTGCCTTCTGACGGCACGGCTGAAGCCGTGCCCCTTCAACGCCGGATACAGCGCCACTCTACCTCTCCTAGACCTTCTCCAGCTTCACCAGGAACCCTTTGAACTCCGGGGTGTAAGCATTCGGATCGATCACTGTAGGCGTCAGCCGATTGGCGGGCATCTTCGAAGTTCTGCCTTCGTCTTCGGAGATCCCGCGATATCCCCAGTGGATCGGAATTCCGATTTGATAGAGCTTCTTGCCGTCGACGTTCATCGGTTTGATGCGCTTGGTCACCATCGCCTTGGCGATGTAGTCGCTGCGAATACTGCTGACTTTCACTTTTTCGCCACCACGAATTCCCATTTGGTCGGCGAGTTCGGCCGGAATCTCGACGAAGGGCTCCGGTACCAACTGCACGTTCATGGGATTGTTCTTCGTCCAGTAGTGATAGTGCTCGGTCAGACGGTAGGTGGTGCAGATGATGTTGTACCCGTCATTCGGCTTGGCATACTTGTCCATCGCCGTCTTGAACTTCTTCACCACCGGATTGTTCGACTGCTTGGGGTGTAGCGGGTTCTCGATAGGACTTTCGATGGGCTCGTAGTGCTCGGGGAACGGACCGTCGGCCAGAGCCCCGAGCGGCACGAAGATACGGCCGACGCCTTCCGGATTCATGATGAACGGTCCCATGTGTTCTTCCGGCTTGGAGTCGGGTTTGAAGTCGGGAACGTCATTCCCTACCCACTTCTGCGCCGTTTCGTTCCACCACACCTGTTTACGCGTAGGATCATACGGCTTTCCGGTGAGATCGCAGGACGCTCGGTTGTACAGCACGCGCCGGTTCATCGGCCATGACCATCCCCAGTTCGCATAGACACCCATGTTCGAGGGATCGTCGGTACCTCGCCGCTGCATTAACGGGCCAGCCTCGGTCCAGGAGCCGCAGTACAGCCAATTGCCTGAAGTGGTGGTCCCGTCGTCACGCAGCGCGGCGAAGCCTGGAAGCTGCTGCCCGGCTTTCAGCGACAAGTTTGTCTTCTCGTCGCTGACGTCCGTCACCGCCTTGCCGTTGATTTCCTTGGCTATCTCCGACAGCGATGGACTGGTGGGAATCGTGTAGCTCCACGTCGCATTCAGAATGGGATCGGGGAACTTGCCGCCCTCTTTCTTGTAAAGCTCGCGGATCTTTAGATAGATCTGCGCCAGGATGTCCTGGTCCAAACGGCAGTCGCCCGGCGGCGGCAGCGCCGCATTTTTCCATTGCAGCCAGCGCGCCGAGTTGACCATCGTCCCGTCTTTCTCGGCGAAGCCGGCGCCCGGCAGCCGATAGACTGTCGTGTTGATCTGTTTCATCTCGTCGGGCGTGGTGCCCGGCGCTTCCCAGAAAGCGCTGGTCTCGTCGGGATAGATTTCGCAAACCACCAGGAAGTCGGCTTTCTTCAAAGCGTCGATGTTCTTCTGCGAGTCGGGCCCAATCATCACGCCGTTCATGCCGAAGGCAAAAAATCCCTTTACCTTGCCTTCGTACATGTCATTCCAGTTTTCCACCCAGGAGTACTTGCGGTCGATCTTGGGCAGATAGTTGAACGCGAAATCGTTGTCCTTGGTGGCCGCGTTACCGTACAACGCTTTCAGGAATGACACCGTGAACTTGGGCGTGTTCGACCAGTAATTGAACGACTCCCATTCGCCGGGCTTCGACGGCCTAGGCGTAACTCGGTCGAGATATGTCTTCAAGTCTTTGTCGGCCGGCGCCGGCATCTTGAGATAGCCCGGCAGAATATCGAAGATACCGGCCATGTCAGTCGCGCCTTGAATGTTGGAGTGTCCACGCAAAGCGTTCACGCCGCCGCCGGCGCGTCCCACATTGCCCATCAGCAACTGCAACATCGCCGCGGTGCGGATGATCTGCGTCCCAAAACTGTGCTGCGTCCAGCCGACCGCGTAGATGACGGTGCTGACCTTCTTCATGTCGCCGTCTTTGCGGACGGAGGTGTACATGTCGGCGGCTTTCAAGAACTGATCTTTCGGAATGCCGGTGATGCGCTCCACCATTTCCGGCGTGTAACGCGAGTACTGCTGCTTCAAGAGCTGATAGACGCAGCGCGGGTTCTGCAGCGAAAGATCGTAGGAAACGTTCGGTGGCAGCGACGGAGGCGGAATGGGGCCGCCGCCCATGGCCTTCGCGCCGGCCGGCCCTGCCGCTTGATAGCCCTGTCCCTCGGAACCGTGGCCGGATACGCTGCCGTGTTCAGCGGCGGGAGCGGTACCCTGAGTTTCGTGACCCTTGGGCGCATTCTGCGTTGCAGGGGCAGCGCCCGCCGCTACCTTTCCTGTCTCGTTCCCACCCTCTTCGTAGTTCCAGGTACTCTTGTCGTAGGTCTTGGTGGTTTCGTCGAAGCCGGAAAATAGGCCGTCTTCCGGCAGCTTGAATCCGTCCTTAATAATGAACGCCGCGTTGGTGTAGTTGACCAGGTATTCGTGCGCGATGCGATTGTTCTGCAGAGCGTAATTGATGACGCCGCCCAGAAAGGCGATGTCGCTGCCGGCACGAATCTGGCAGAAGAGGTCGGCCTGCGAGGCGGTGCGCGTGAAGCGCGGATCGATCACGATGATCTTGGCGTCGCGGTTACGTTTGGCCTCGACCGCCCATTTGAAGCCGCAAGGATGGTTCTCGGCCGGATTGCCGCCCATGATCAACATCATGTCGGTGTTCTTGATGTCGATCCAGCCGTTGGTCATCGCCCCGCGCCCGAAAGTTGGTCCCAAACTTGAGACCGTAGGGCCGTGTCAAACCCTCGCCTGGTTTTCCAGGCGCACAATCCCCATCGAGCGCATGGTCTTGACGACCAGATAATTGAACTCGTTCGTATCGGTGCAGCCGCCGGTGAACGCGATGGTTTCGCAGCGGTTCACTGTTTGCCCCTTCGCGTCAGTCTCGACAAAGCTCGCGTCGCGCTCCTTTTTCGTCCAGCGCGCAATCTCGTCGATCGCCTGGTTCCAGGAGATGTCGTCCCAGTGGTCCGAGCCCGGACGGCGCACTTGCGGCTTCAAGATCCGGCGATCGTTCTGAATGTCCTGCTGCAGCGACGAGCCCTTCGGACAAAGCGTGCCGCGATTGATGGGATGATCAGGGTCGCCTTCCACGTGGACCACTTGCGGTGTGACGTTCTTGGCTTTGTCGCCGATGGTGTGGATGATGACGCCGCAGCTCACAGCGCAGTAGGGACAGGTGCTGCGAGTCTCTGTAGTGCGCGAGATTTTCAACGACTGCGCTTGCGCGTGCAGCGGCGTGAGGTCAAACCCGAGAAGCGAAAATCCGACAGCGCCGGCTAGGCCCGTCTTGACGAAGGTACGTCTGGAAACATCCATTACGCAGTCCTCCATGACCGAAGAACAACGGTTGAGTGCGAACAGAGATATGACGACGCAGATAGTTGGGAACGCCGAGTTGCGACGGCGAAGGTTTGCATTGGTTCGGTTCCTGCTCTGGAACCCCACAACGTGTTCGGAAGGCCATAAGCTATCCGATTGTTAGGCAGCCTACACCTCGCCAGCCAAGGCGGTCAATCTTGTAATGTTAGTAACCTGGGACGGCAAGTTCTGGACAGCTTAGGACCTCGTTTTGACTGACAAGGCACCTCGCTTTCGTTCCACACCTCGCCGCCATACAATGACGACATCCCCGGAACCCCATCCATGACCTTATCGGGAGTAATAGTTGTTGCCGCAGTCGCCTGTTTCCTCGGCGCTGCCTTCGCGTGGCTGGTGGCCAAATCGAAGTCTGCCACGCTTGCGGAACGTACCGCCGCCCTGCAGCGCGATCTCGCCGGTGCGCAAGCTACGGTCCAACGCCAGGCGGCGGATATCCAATCGCTGGCGGCTGCAAAGTCGGCTCTGGACGCCACTCTGGCCAGCGAGCGCCGCAATGCCGCTGAGAAACTCCGCCTGCTTTCTGAAGCCAGCGAGGAACTGAAGTCGCAGTTCAAAGCCCTGGCCGCTTCCGCCCTGGAGAACAACAATACGAACTTCCTGCAACTCGCCAACAGCGTTCTGCGGAACTACCAGACGCAAGCCGAGGGAGACCTCGCTCAGAAAGAACAAGCGGTCAAGAACCTGGTTGATCCCATCACGCAATCGCTGGCCGGCATGAATCAGCAGATCCAATCGCTGGAGCAAGCGCGCAGCCAGGCGTACGGGACGCTCACCTCTCAGGTGGCATCGCTACTTGTTACCCAGAAAGCTCTGCAGACCGAGACCGGCAATCTGGTGAAGGCCCTGCGCGAGCCGCAGGCGCGCGGCCGTTGGGGAGAGTTGCAGCTGCATCGCGTGCTGGAACTGGCCGGCATGTTGGAGTACTGCGATTTCAAAGAGCAGCTCTCGTTCAATGACGACGAGCGCCGCTTCCGTCCCGACGTCATCGTCGATCTGCCCGGCGGCAAGCAGATTGTGGTGGACGCGAAAGTTCCGCTCGCCGCCTATTTATCGGCCTTGGAAGCGCCAGACGACGTCACCCGCAACGCCCGCTTGAGCGACCATGCTCGCCAGGTGCGGCAGCACATCGACTCGCTGGCCAGCAGAACCTATTGGGCGCGCCTGCCTTGCACGCCGGAGTTCGTCGTCCTGTTTCTGCCCGGAGAAGTCTTTTTCCGTGCCGCCATGGACAGCGACTTTGAGCTGATCGAATACGGGGTGAGTCAGAAAGTCATCATCACCTCGCCGACTACGCTGATCGCATTGTTGAAGGCGGTGGCTTATGGCTGGAACCAGAAGAACCTTGCCGAGAGCGCGCGCAAGATTAGCGAGGCAGGGAAGCTGCTCTATGAGCGGCTTTGCACCATGACTGGCTATCTGGAAGATCTCGGCAAGAAGCTTGGAGGCGCGGTGAAGTCTTACAACGAAATGCTGGCTTCGCTGGAGAAACGCGTGCTGCCGGAGGCGCGCAAGTTCCCCGAACTCGACCGCTCACTGGCCGCCGAGTCATTGCCCAAGCCGGAACAACTGGAAAAAACGCCGCGCGAGCTGGAAGCCCAGGACTGGCAGGAAGCCGTCGAAGAGCCGGAGTTGCCATTCGCGAACGAGCAGGCTGACAGCGCCAAGATCTGAGTGGAACAAGAATCTCCACGCAAGTAAATCCGGCTTGAGTAGGGCAGCTGGCCAAAACACTCTTCGGTTGGCATCCTGCGAGCGGCGGCTTTCGCGGCGAGGCGAAGGACCTCTATCTCCCCGGCCACTTGTGGAGGCGCGGCAGCGCTCCCCGATTGAGTGGCTGAAGCGAACGCGGCGCTCTGAAATCTCTCCTGCGGAGTTGCTACTTCTGAACACTCATAGCAAACTTGCCGCTCATTTCGTTTCCCCGCAGTTCATCGTGTAATTCCACCACCCTCGCGTGCAAAATCTTGCCGAGCTCTTTGCGATCGCCACTGGCCGCTAGCGGCTCGCCAAACACGATGCAGGCCCGGACCGATTTCTTGCCCAGCAGATTCAGCACGTGCGGCAGCAGCGTCATGTCGCCCCACCAGCAGACCTCGCGGTCAACGTTGCCGTCTTCCAGTTCATAGCCGATGGCGCACGGCGTGATGACCGCGCCCGCGTCAATCGCGGGCTGCAGCATCGTCGAGTGAAAGCGTAGGACGCGCTCTCCATCCGTTGTCGTGCCTTCGGGGAAGAGAACGACGGGCACGCCACTTTTGAGAGCATTCCCAACATTGACGTTCGCCCGCGCCGCGTCCGTTCTGTCGTGCCGCCGCACAAACACGCTGCCTGACCAGCGCGTGTAGCGGCCGAAAATCGGCCAGTCCGCTACCTCCGCCTTGGAGACGAAGACACAGGGCAGGGCGGCGCTGTACGCCAGGATATCGAGATAACTTAGATGATTGCTGACGATGAGTCCGGATGCAGGAAGCTGCCCTTGGACGGATACCGCAACGTCGATGGCCCGCAGTCCCCGCGCACAGGATTCGTGCAGCCACTGGGCACTCTCCGCGCGCGCCGGGTCAGGCGGCAGATTGCGATGGCGCCAGAGCCCATAGAAGGCCGCCGCTAGGAACGGGGTCAGGCGCCGTACTTTTCGCAGTTGTTTTGCCAGGGATTCCTTCATTCCACGACTTACAGCGCCTGGGCGCGCGGCGGCAGGTCGCTTCCTACATCCCGCAGCCACTCTTCAAGCATCCTACATGTATTGCAACGGAAGGGTGCGAGCTAGAGGGAAATGTCCAAGACCAGCAAGCTCAAATCGCCAGACCAAATCGATCCATTCAGCACCGGACATAAGAGTCTGCGGGTGGTGATCGAAACCCCGAAGGGCAGCCCCAACAAATTCAAGTTCGATGCGGAGATTGCCGGACCCACTATCACGCTTGCAGCAGGCGTGTAGATGCAAGCCGGGTGTCGCCTGCGATTCAGTCGGACCTTCGCACCGTGCTCACGAGAACGGAGGTGCTCGCTAATCGTGCGTAGTTCACGGCACCAAGGTTTCCGAGGGTCATGAACCGGGGTTTACGTTGAGTTGAAAAGGGCTGCAGATCGCGCCGAGCAATCAGGTTAGACACTCGGATTGACTGGGTAGGAAAAATGTCGGTGCAGCGTGAAGTCACACGGCGGGGGACGAAGTTTAAAGGGGGCTGTTGGAGAGGCAGCGATGACAGCGAATGCATGCAACATCAGCCGGTTCAAGCCACCTTGGATTGCTGCCGTGCCAAGTGGCGCGTTACGATGAAGTTAGGGCAGCCGAAGCGTACTGCCGTGCTTGCCAGCTTTTTGACACCCATTCCAAGCGGCTGCTAGTATCAATTGCTGGCCCGAATTCCTCCCACGTAAGCGTCCCCGTCGTCTAGCCCGGCCTAGGACATCGCCCTTTCACGGCGGTAACACGGGTTCAAATCCCGTCGGGGACGCCAA
>Ga0182016_10000404_pt1 | contig 53954 bp, 56 predicted proteins | sample 712S2MmetaG_FD_120491 | JGI IMG/M metagenome (GOLD analysis project Ga0182016, IMG submission 120491) | Permafrost microbial communities from Stordalen Mire, Sweden - 712S2M metaG | ecosystem: Environmental > Terrestrial > Soil > Wetlands > Permafrost | place: Sweden: Stordalen | collected...
ATCGTCACTCTCGGCACGCTGTCGATCATCGGCGCTCTCAACACCTTCTATTCGCAGAGCGAAACGATCGGCATGCAGGACATCGAGAACAACGCCTATTTCCTGCAAATCATGGGCAATCAACTGCAGATCGGCGACGCTCGCATCATGTGGGGCACCTTCCTCATGCTGCTGATCGCGGCGGTCTTCTGGTACGTGCTCAATCGCACCGCCTATGGCCGCCACGTCTACGCGACCGGCGACGATCCGGAATCGGCGCGGCTCGCCGGCATCGATACCGACCGCATCCTGTTCAGCGTCTACGTGCTCGCCGGAATCATCGCCGCGATCGCCGGCTGGGCGCTGATCGGCCGCGTCGGCGCCATCAGCCCGACGGCGGGCGAGAACGCCAACCTCGACAGCATCACCGCGGTGGTGATCGGCGGCACCAGCCTTTTCGGCGGCCGCGGCTCGATCGTCGGCACCTTGGTCGGGGCGCTGATCGTCGGCGTGTTCCGCTCGGCCGTGTCGCTCGCCGGCCTCGACGTGTTGTGGCAGGAATTCGCCATCGGCGTGCTGATCATCGTCGCGGTCGCGCTCGACCAGTGGATCCGGAGGGTTTCGAAATGACCGCCGAACCGATTATGCAGGCGCGCGGTCTGGTGAAGCGGTTCGGGCGCGTCGTTGCGCTCGACCACACTGACTTCGACCTCTATCCCGGCGAGATTCTCGCCGTGATCGGCGACAACGGCGCCGGCAAGTCGACGTTGATCAAGGCGCTGTGCGGCGCGGTCACGCCCGACGCCGGCGAAATCCTGCTCGCCGGCGAGGTCGTGCATTTCAAGTCGCCGATCGAAGCGCGCGAGGCGGGGATCGAGACCGTCTACCAGAACCTTGCGCTGTCGCCGGCGCTGTCGATCGCCGACAACATGTTCCTTGGCCGCGAGATTCGGGCGAAGGGCGGGGTCGGCGGCCTGTTCCGCCTGCTCAATCGCACCGCGATGCAGAAGTTCGCGCGCGAGAAGCTCAACGAGCTCGGGCTGATGACGATCCAGAACATCAATCAGCCGATCGAAACCCTGTCGGGCGGTCAGCGGCAGGGCGTCGCGGTGGCGCGCGCCGCCGCGTTCGCCCGCCGCGTCGTCATCATGGACGAGCCGACCGCGGCGCTCGGCGTCAAGGAGTCGCGCCGCGTGCTCGAACTCATCCTCGACGTCAAGAAGCGCGGCCTGCCGATCATCCTCATTTCCCACAACATGCCGCACGTGTTCGAGGTCGCCGATCGCATCCATATCCATCGTCTCGGGCGGCGGCTGACGGTCGTCGACCCCAAGAAAGTGACGATGTCGGACGCCGTCGCGATGATGACCGGCGCCTTGTCGCCGCCGGCCGACGCGCTCGCCGCCTAGCGCGGGCGACGCGCGCTCGCAAACGTTCCCGCCGTCGTCGCCCCCCACCTCGCGACGACGGCGGGTGGGCGACGACGCGCCGCCGTCTGCGGCAAGAGACGTCAGCGCGGAGACGGCAGGGGCGCGCCGCGGACCTTCTCCGGCGCCGCGGTCGGCTCGTCCTGCAGGGGCTGCGCCGACTTGAGGCTCGATCAGCACTGGGGCGGGACGTTCGACGTCAAGAAGCTGTTCGCCGATTCGACCTCGCAGGGGACCGGCATCGACCTCGGCGTTCTCGACGCTCCGTCCCCCAACCAACTGCCGCTCGTGAGCACCCAGAAGACGACCTTCGAGCCATGGATTCTCTCGACCGGCGTCACCTATCGCTGGTGATCGGATCGGCGCTATGCCGCGTGCGGCGGCTTGCGCATGACGCGAACCGCCACATATGTATCTTCGCCGCGCGCGATCGAAACGCGCGCTGAGCGGGGAGACTTGCCTTCATGCGCTATCGTCCGCTGGGCCGCACCGGCCAGTTCGTCTCGGAAATCTGCCTTGGAACGATGACCTTCGCCGGCGGCGCGGGGATGTGGCGCGCCATCGGCACGGTCGAGCAGAAGGGCGCGACGGCGCTGGTCGAGCGCGCGCTCGAAGCCGGCGTCAATTTCATCGACACCGCCGACGTCTATTCCGAAGGCCTGTCGGAAGTCATGCTTGGCCAGGCGCTGCGCGATCTGAAGGTCGCTCGCGAAGACGTGATCGTCGCCACCAAGGTGCGCGGTCGCACCGGGCAGGGGGCGAATTCGGTCGGCCTGTCGCGCGGACACATCATGGATCAGATCGCCGGCAGCCTGAAGCGGCTCGGGCTCGACCATGTCGACCTCTACCAGATCCACGGCTTCGACCCCGTCACGCCGATCGAAGAGACGCTGCGCGCGCTCGACGATTGCGTGTCGCGCGGGCTGGTGCGAACAATCGGCTGCTCCAACCTCGCCGCCTGGCAGATCATGAAGGCGCTGGGAATTTCGGAGCGGCGCGGCTTCGCCCGCTTCGAGACGGTGCAGGCCTATTACACCATCGCCGGCCGCGACCTCGAGCGCGAGATCGCGCCGCTGGTCGAAGATCAGGGGCTCGGCGTGATGGTGTGGAGTCCGCTTGCCGGCGGCTTGCTCAGCGGCAAGTTCTCGCGCGACGGCAAAGGACCGGAGGGGACGCGCCGCGCCGTGTTCGATTTTCCGCCGGTAGACAGGGAGCGCGCCTTTTCCGTCGTCGACGCGATGCGGCCGATCGCAGAGGCGCATGGCGCTTCGGTCGCCCGCGTCGCGCTCGCCTGGCTGCTGCAGCGCAAGGCCGTGATGAGCGTCATCGTCGGCGCCAAGACGATCGAGCAGCTCGACGACAATCTCGCCGCCGCCAAGCTGACGCTCGGCGCCGACGAGATCGCGACGCTCGACAAGCTTAGCGCGCTGCCGCCCGAATATCCGGGATGGATGATCGCGCGCCAGAGCGACGGGCGGGTCCCGGCGGAGAAATAGGCTAGCCTTCGGAGCGCGCCGAGCGCGGCAGCGGCGCCTCGTTGAACAGACCCGGCACGACGTAGGCGACCGCGACGGCGACGAACAGGGCGAGCGCGCTCACCGGGCTGACGGCGGCGACGAGGATCGAGATCCCGTAGACGGCGATGGCGGCGCGGTTCTGCATCCGGCGCGCCCGCGCCGCCGCCATGAATTCCGCGTCGTCGCGCCGCTGAGCGACGATGGTCGAATAGGTCAGCGTGAAGGCGACCCCGCAGGCGAATTGCAGCGCGGCGTAGACCATCGTCGCCAACGGCGAAATATGGGTCGCGCCGACATAGGCGGTGGCGAAGGGAATCAGCGACAGGCACAACAGCAGCGCGTTGTTCGCCCAGATCAGGCTCGCCGTCGCCTGCCGCGCCGCCATCATGATCGCATGATGGTTGATCCAATAGATCGCGACGAAGGCGAAGCTGACGAGATAGATGGCGAAGGACGGCCACAGCCGGACGAGCGCGGCGAAGTCGTCGCTCTCCGGCGCCTTCAGGTCGAGAACCATGATCGTGATGATGACGGCGAGCACGCCGTCGGAGAAAGCCTCGACCCGCGCCTTGGAAAATGCGCTCTCCGCTTGAGCCATGATCGCGCCCCGTCAGGCGGCTGAAAGGCAAGCCGTCCCGGCGACGATAGGGCGCCGGCGCGCGCGGCGGCAAGCGCGGCGGTTCCGTCGCCGCGGAAAGTCGCTATGGTGCGGCGCTAGTCGCGAAGGGGAGGATGAGATGGCGCGTAAAGTCTCGTGGGGCGTGCTCGGCGCCGCGGATATCGGTCTCAAGCGGGTCATCCCCGGCATGCAGAAGGGCGAGGTTTCGCGCATCGACGCGATCGCCTCGCGCGACCTCGCCAAGGCCAAGGCGGCGGCGGCGGCGCACGGGATCGCCAAGGCCTACGGCTCCTACGACGAACTGCTCGCCGATCCGGCGATCGAGGCGATCTACAATCCGCTGCCCAACCAGCTGCACGTCCCGTGGACGATCCGCGCGCTGGAGGCGGGCAAGCACGTGTTGTGCGAGAAGCCGATCGCGCTCGACGCGAAGGAAGCCGAGGCGCTGGTCGCCGCGCGCGACCGGACCGGCAAGCTGGTCGCCGAGGCGTTCATGGTGCGCTTCCATCCGCAGTGGCGGCGCGCGCGTGAGCTCGCCAACTCCGGCGCAATCGGTCCGGCGCGGGCGATCCAGACCTTCTTCGCCTATCGCCTGCTCGACGCCGACAACATCCGCAACAAGCCGCCGGGCGGCGGCGCGCTCTACGACATCGGCTGCTACGCGATCCTGACCGCGCGCTTCGTCTTCGGCGCCGAACCGACCCGGGTCGTGGCGAGCCTCGACATCGATCCGAAGTTCGGCACCGACCGGCTGGCGAGCGCGCTGATCGAGTTCCCCGGCGGCCGGCATCTGACCTTCACCTGCGCCACCCAGGTCCAGGACTATCAACGGGTGACGATCGTCGGCGAGGCCGGCCGCGTCGAGGTTCCGGTGCCGTTCAACGCGCTGACCGACCGGCCGATGCGCATCGTCGTCGACAGCGGCGCCGATCTCTCCGGCGGCGGCGCGAAAGTCGAGGAATTTCCGGTCTGCGATCAGTACACGCTGCAGGGCGACGCCTTCTCGCGCGCCGTGCTCGGCCAGGCGCCGCTGGAGTTCCCGATCGAGGACGCGATCGCCAACATGCGCGTCATCGACGCGCTGTTCCGGTCGGCGAAGAGCGGCGGCTGGGAGAAGCCGTAAGCGGCCCCGACAGCAGTACGGCGGCGAGGATGATCGCGCCGCCGGCGATCTGCAGCGGCGTCATCACCTCGCCGAGCACGAGCCAGGCGAACAGCGCCGAAAACGGCGGCTGAGCGAGGATCACCAACGCGACCAGCCCGACCGGCGCGCGGCCCATCGCCACCGCGGTCAGCCCCTGTCCCATCGCGTGGATGACGAGGGCGAGCAGCACGACGATCATCCAACCGAAGGCGCTCGTCGGGATCATCTTCTCGCCGTGCAGCCAGGCGGCGGCCGCGAGAACGACGGCGGCGACCGCCGCCGACCACAACGTCGCCGTCACGCCGTCGAGCCGGTCGCGCAGTCGCTTGATCACCAGGAGATAACTGCCGTAGGCGATCGCCGCCGAAAGCGCGAAAGCGTCGCCGTAGCCGACGTGCGAGGGCGCGAGCATTCCCGCCATCACCCAGGCGCCGCAAAGGGCCAAGCCTAGCGCGACCCACACGCGCGAGCGCGCGCGTTCGCGAAAGAACAGCGCGCCGCCGACGACGGTGACGATCGGCCCGACCGCGCCGATGAAGCCGGCGTTGGCGACGGTCGTGCCGGTGAGCGAGATGTGGAACGAGCCGATGTTCAGCGCGAAAGCGAGGCCGGCGAGGATCAGCAGGCCGGCGGAAGGCCTGAGTTTGGCGCCGCCGCGCTGTCCACGTCGCGCCAGCTTCGCCCACGCGGCCAGCGCCGGCACGGCGAGCGCCATGCGCCAGGCGCCGCCGGCGAGCGGCCCGATGTCGAGAAAGCGAGCCAGCACGCCTGACCAGGCGGTGATCGCCGTGCCGAGGATCAGCGCGGCGACGCCGGCGCGGTCGACATTCGAACGGGAGAGGGGGAGTGCGCCCTCGAGGCGCGAACTGACGGACATATCGAGGCGTTCGATAGCTGATTTGCCGGGACGATGATCGGCGCTGGGTCAAACTCGCGCGTTTGTGAAGGAAGAGCGTCGGGAGCCACGGCGCTCGCGCCCGGCGCGGCGGACCGCGGAGACAGCTGACCACGCCAGCGCAGTCGAGGCGACGCGCCTGCTCGTCCGTCAGCCAGCGACGCGAGGCCGGCGCACGGAGGTCGTTTTGTTGCAAGACGGCGGTTGACCTCGGCGCGCAGCGCGGTTTAGCGTCTATGTTACCGGAAACATCGGCTGATTCACGGCGCAAAGGGGTGTGACGGATGTCCGACGCCGGCCTCGCATCAGGCGCCGACAGCCAGCGCGCCGGCGGCCTCAGGTCGCTCGGGTATGAAGGCCGCGTGCGTTTGCACGGTCGTTTTGGCGAGCGGCTTGCACGCGCGCAGTCCCTCTACACGGAGCTCTCCATCGACGACGTCCTGCACGGGTTTCGGGTTCGCGCCGGCATGCCGTCGACGTCCGCGGGGCTCAGCGGCTGGGCCTCCGAGACGAGCGAGATGACGTTTGGTCAGTGGGTGAGCGGGCTCTGCCGCATGTCGGCCGTCACCGGCAATCGCGAGCCGGCGCAGCGCGCGCTCGACCTGCTCTCCGGCTATTTCGCGACGCTGCCCCGATCGCTGGCGACTGACATGTCCCTCTACGCGTGGGAGAAGCTTCTCTGCGGAGTCGTCGACGCGACCGTGTTGGCGGGCTTCGACGGCGCGACGGCGCTGCCCCGGCTGGTCGAGGCGATGCCGGCCGTGCGCGGCAAGCAGGACGCGACGCCCACCCGCTTCATGGGGAGTTCGGACCTGCGCTCGACGGAGTGGTACACGCTCGGAGAGAACCTGTTGCGCGCCGCCGCTGCGGCCGGCGATTCGGCGATCGCCGATCGCGCCAGGCAGTTCACCTACCCAGGCTTCTGGCGCCGCCTGCTCGACGGGCCGGACGACCGCGGCCACTGGCGCGTGCCGGCGTTCCTCCACGCCTACAGCCATGTGAACAGCCTGTCCTCCGCAGCGGCGTTCGGCGCGATCGACGGGGATCCCGACGGCGTCGCGATCGCGCGGGCTGGCTACGATTGGGCGTGCTCGACCCAGTGCTTTGCGACGGGCGGGTTCGGACCGCGGGAGTTCACGACCGCCCAGGACGGGTCGCTCGGCGCGAGCCTGGAGTGGACGCCGGACTCGGCTGAAATCGTGTGCGGCGCGTGGGCGGCCTTCAAGCTGGCCAGCGCGCTCATCGAGTCGACGGGATCTGCGCGCTTCCTCGATTGGGCTGAGCGACTGCTCTACAACGGCATTGGATCGTGCATCGAGCCCCGGCCCGACGGCCGGAGCCCCTATTACGACGACTACCGACTCGGCAGCGCGGCAAAGCTGCCCTATCCGGCGGCGTGGCCGTGCTGTTCGGGCAGCTACGCCCAGGCCGTTCCGCACGTCGCCAACCTCGTCTACTTCTCCGCCGGCGCGGACGTGCACGTCGGGCTCTACCTGGACTCCGAGGTGCGGCTGGACCTGCCGGGCTCGCCGCGCCTGGTGCAGCGCGCCGACCTTCTCACCGGCGACACGAGCACGATCAGGGTTTACGCCCCCGACGCGCCAGTTCGTTTTCGCCTTCGGTTACGGGCGCCGCCGTGGGCCGACTCGATCGATATTCGGGTGAACGGCGAGCGCCAATTCGGTCCTGCCGACGACGGATGGCTCTCCGTCGACCGCGTTTGGGCCGATTCCGACGAGGTCGCGATTGCGTTCGGCTGCACGGTCCGCGCTGTCGCCGTCGACCCGCAGCACCCATCGCGCATCGCCGTCGTCGACGGACCGATCGTGCTGGCGCAGGAGGTCATGGACGCCTGGCCGTTCACCCTGCCCGGTCCGGCGAACCTGCTCGACCTCCCGGACCACCTTCGGTCAGACGGCGAGGGCGCGCGCAGCTACCGGCCGGTCGCGCCGGGATCGCGCCGCATGCCCGCCGGACGACTGCACCCGTTCGCCGATTACCCAGAGAGGAGACCCTACTGCATCTACCACGACGTCAACCACTCCCGTCTCATCTGAAGCACCGCAAGCCGGCAGAGCACAAAACAAAAGGAGGAAACTTCTATGAATCTAAGACGTAGAACCATCTTCTCCGCCCTCGCGGCGGCTGGCGCCCTCACCCTCGGACTGTCGCCGCCGACCGCATACGCGAGCGAGCCGATCGCCCTATGGGCCCGAGCCGAGACCGGCTCGTTCCTCACGCCCCTCGTGGAGGCTTACAACAAGAGCCATGAGCGGCAGATCAGTCTTACGCTCGTCCCGGACGCACAGGTCACGCAGAAGTACAGCGCGGCGGCGGCCACGGGCTCGGGGCCGGATATCGCTATCATCGAGATCGGTCGCCTTCCGCAGTTTCTCGCCAGCGGCTGGCTGCAGGACATCACCAGCGATTTGGCGGGATTGCCTTACAAAGACGCGCTCAGCCCAGCGCACGTGTCACAGGGCGAACTCGACGGCAAGCACTACGCTCTGCCTCTGTCGGCAGACGTGTCGGTCCTCTACTGGAACAAGGCGCTGTTCAAGGCCGCCGGGCTGGCCCCGGACACGGGACCGAAGACCTGGGACGAGATCCGCTCGACCGCGGCCGCCATCACCAAGACGGGCAACGGCAATTTCGGTTACTTCTTCTCCGGCGGCTGTGGCGGCTGCATGGCCTTCACTATGCTGCCGTACCCGTGGGCCCAGGGCGCGGAAGTCATGGTCGGCGAGAAGGCCAACTTTGCCGGCAACAAGGCGCTCGGGGACTCGCTGCAACTCTACCGCGACATCGTGAAGGACGGCAGCACGCCGAACACCGCGCAGACCGAAAACGGCGCCAATCAGTTCGGACCGTTCTTCAGCGGCAAGATCGGCATGTTCGTTAACGGCACCTATCCGTATGTCGAGCTCAAGAAGTCGCACCCCGACATCGACTTCGGCATCGAGTTGGTTCCCAGCAAGGACGGTTCGGGCGCCGCGTCGTTCGCCGGCGGCGACGACATCGCGATCACAAAACGCATCGACAAGGCCACAGGCATGGAGGTGCTCAAATGGTTCACGTCGGAAGGCCAGCAGCTACTGGCGCAGTCTGGCGTTCTACCGATCCGCTCGGACATCGCGCAGGCCGATTATGTGTCGCTGGACCCGCGAAACCAGGTGTTCGTCGATGCGCTGAAGTACGGGCACATTCCGAAGTCGCCTGAGGTCAACGCGATCTTCTTCGACAACAGCTCGCCGTTCGCCGGTCTCGTGCAGGCGGGAATCTTCGGAACCGGCCCCATCGACGCCGCTCTGAACGCCGCGCAATCGGCAGCCGACAAGATCACCGGCAAGTGAGCCTCGCGCCGCGAAGCCGGGGGCGAACGTGACGCTCGTCTCCAAAGGAATTGCCTCCCGGCCGACGACGGAACGTCGGCCGGGAGGGACTTACGGTCGGGTCGCCCGGCGTAAAGCCGTGCTGGGCGCCGCGCTGATGGCGCCAGCGGTTCTGCTGGTCGGCGGCATCTTCATCGTCCCGATCGTCATGTCGATCTGGATGTCGGTGTCCAAGTGGCCGCTGCTCGGGCCGCACCACCTGATCGGTCTCGACAACTACTTGCGGTTGTTTAATGACGCCAGCGTCTGGCGGAGCTTCGCTTTCACGGCGATCTTCGCCCTGATTGTCACGCCATTGGTGCTCGTTCTCGGGCTGGTTCTCGCCTTGATCGTCCAGAAGGGACGGCCGGGCATCGGCGTCATCCGAACGGCGATCTTTGCACCCGTCGTGGTCGGCAATGCCGCTGCGAGCTACATCTGGCTCGCCCTGACCGACCCCGGCGCCGGCTTGGTTGGTCGACTGCTCACCGATCTGCACCTGACGGGCGCACCGCCGAACTGGCTGCTCAGCATGGCGTCGGCGACGACGCTCGTCGTGCTCGCCGTCCTCTGGAAGACCATCGGCTTCTCGATGATCGTGCTGATGAACGGGCTCAATGGTATCCCGAACGATATCGTTGAAGCCGCGATGATGGACGGCGCGTCCCGAGCTAGGACGCTTTGGAGCGTGAAGCTGCCGCTCATGATGGACAGCATCGCCTTCGTCGCGACGTTTACGTTCATCGGGGCGCTGCTGACGTTCGATCAGTTCTACATCATCACGGGAGGCGGGCCCGACAGCACGACCGTCTCCGCCGTCTACGCGATCTACAACACCGCGTTCACGCAGCTCAACCTGGGTTACGCATCGGCAATTTCGATCGTCTTCATGATCCTGATCCTCGTCCTCACCGTCTTCCAGCTCAGGCTGTTTCAATCCAGGAGTTCCTGATGCCTGCTCTCAGCTTTCCGGCCAGAAGCTGGCGCCAAAGACCGGCCCGGACGCTCGATGCGACCGTCGTCTATGTGATGGGCGCGATCGCGGCTACGCTGTTTGCCGCGCCGCTTGCGACCGTGCTTATGAACAGCTTCAAGACCCCGGCCGAAGCATCCGTCACGCCTCCGACGTATTTCCCCCACTCATGGTCCGTCGCGAACTACTCGGCGCTCACGACGAGCTCCGCCAACGTAGCTCACTCGGTCGGGAACAGCGCCATCATCGCCTTCGGCGCCGTCGTGCTGACGGTCGTTGTTTCGCTGCTCGCCGGCTACGGTCTCAGCAGGCTGCGCTTTCGCGGTTCAGCCGTCTTGTTCACCATCATCCTCGCCGCAGCGATGGTGCCGTTCCAGGTGATCGTGACGCCGGTATTCATTGTCCTCCAATCCGTCGGGCTTGCGAGCAGCCGGCTTGGCCTCATCCTCGTCATCACGACCTTCCAGCTGCCATTCTCCATCTTTGTCATGCGCAACGCGTTCGAGGCGATTCCGAATGAAATCTGGGAGGCGGCCGAAATGGATGGCGCCGGGCCGGCGAGGAGCTTGTTGGCGATGTTGCCGCTGCTCGCGCCGGGACTCCTCACCGCCGGGCTGTTTGCCTTCTTCTCGGCCTGGAACGATTTTTTCGGAGCTCTCATCCTGCTGAACGACCAAGCGCAGTTCACCCTTCCGGTTGTCCTCACGAGCCTCATCAATGGCGCCCGCGGCAGCGTCAATTGGGGGCTGCTGCAGTCCGGCGTGGTCGTGTCGATTGCGCCTTGCATCGTCATCTTCCTTGTGCTGCAGCGGCAGTACGTATCCGGCCTCATGTCGGGAGCGGTCAAATGAGCGAGACCGGCCTGTTCTCGCGCGTCCATTTCGGCGGGGACTATAATCCCGAGCAATGGGACTCGTCCGTCTGGCGCGAGGATGCGCGGGTCATGCGCGACGCGAGCGTCGACATGGCCACGGTCGGCGTGTTCTCTTGGGCCGCCGTCGAGCGCGTGGAGGGCGTGTTCGACTTCGCCTGGCTGGACGAGGCGCTCGCCTTGCTGCACGAGGCGAGCGTCCGGGTCGACCTGGCGACCGGGACCGCATCGCCGCCGAACTGGGCGTGCGCTGCATACCCGGACATTCTGCCGGTCGACGCCAGCGGCGTCCCGTATCGCCCCGGGAGCCGGCAGCATTTCAGCCCGAGTTCCGAGTCCTACCGCAGGCTGGCCGCGGCGTTCGTCCGCAAGCTCGTCGAACGGTATCGGGACCATCCGGCCGTCGCGCTCTGGCACGTCAACAACGAGTACGCCTGCCACGTGCCGTATGACTACTCGGACGCAGCCGCGCGGCGATTCCGACAGTGGCTTCGCGCCCGCTACGGCGATCTCGACGTCGTCAACGCGCTGTGGAACACCGCCTTCTGGTCGCAGCGCTACGCGTCCTTCGACGAGATCATCCCGCCGCGGCGCACGCCCTACAGCCACAACCCCGGACTGCTGCTCGATTTCCGTCGATTCACCTCCGACGTCACGCTCGAACTGTTCATCATGGAGCGGGACATCATCCGCGGCGCCGGCGCGACGCAGCCCGTCACGACGAACTTCATGGACGCCTACCCCGCGCTCGACTACTGGCGCTGGGCGCGCGAGGTCGACATCGTGTCGAACGACAACTATTCGGACCCGCGCGACCCGGACGCGGCCCGACACGCGGCCTTCGGTCGGGACCTCATGCGTTCGCTGAAGCCAGCGCGGCCGTGGATCCTGATGGAGCAGGCCGCCAACACGGTCAGCTGGCGGCCGAACAACGCGCGCAAGTCGCCCGGCGAGATGAGCGCCTGGAGCGAGCAGGCCGTCGCGCGCGGCGCAGGGGCGATCCTGTTCTTCCAGTGGCGCCAGTCGGTCGCCGGATCGGAGAAATTCCATTCGGCGATGCTCCCCCACGCCGGACCGGACACCGCGACGTTTCGAGAGATCAGCGCGTACGGAGCGCGCTGCGCGGCGCGGACGCCCGTCGCCACTGGGCCCGCCGAGGTGGCGCTCCTCATCGATTGGGAGAACTGGTGGGCGCTCAATCAGCCAGACCACCCGGCGGCGCTCGACTACGAGCGGATTTTGCGCGACTGGTACGAAGCGACCCATCGCGCGCACGTCCAGCTCGATTTCGCGCATCCGTCGCACGACCTTTCCGCGTATCAGCTGGTGATCGCGCCCGCGCTCTACCTGCTCGACGAGCGCGCCAGCGCCAATATTGCGCGCTTTGTCGCGAACGGCGGGGTCCTGGCGACGACGTCGTTCACCGACGTCGTCGATCAGCACGACCGTTTCCGCCCCGGGGGCTTCGCCCGGGGGCTCGGCGTCGTGTTCGGCGCGGCGCCGATCGACTTCTGGGGCGTCGCCGATGCGGACGCCGCGCCAATCCTGCAGCAGGGCGAGTGCATCGGCCGGGCGCGGGGCCTGCGCGAGGAGCTCCGCCTCGATGGCGCGGTCGTGACGGCCGCATTCGACGACGGGGCGCCGGCCATCGTCGAACACGGCTTCGGCGACGGGTCGTCGATCCATGTCGCCGCGCAGCTCGATCGGTCCGCGATCGCCGTGGTGCTTGATCGCGCGCTGGCGCTCGCCGGTGTGCGCCCCGTTCTGCCCGCGCTGCCGGAGCAGGTCGAGGCGATCCGCACCGCCTCCGGAGTCACCCTGATCAACCAGTCGGCGGCCGCCGTTGAGGTCGCCGTGGCGGACGAGCGCATCACCATCGAGCCGTACCGGTGGCGCGAGTTCGTCGAGCGCTTCCCGTCCGCCGACGATCAGCCCCGCGCAGCCCCGCTGGACGCCCGTACGACGAGGTGAGGGCGCGGCAATACGGTTGGCGCGTCCGCCTCCACGCCGATCAAGGCGAAGAGTTCGCCGACCGCGATGGCGCCCTGCGCCACCAGGTCGAGCCGGACGGTGGTGAGCGGCGGGTAGAAGTACGCCGACTCGGGGATGTCGTCGATGCCGGTGACCGAGACGTCTGCCGGCACCGCCACGCCGGCTTTCTGCAGCGCGAGTAGCGCCCCGAGCGCCATCTGGTCGTTGGCGACGATGACGGCGGTTGCGTCCCCGGGCAAATCGGAGGCTGCGCGATAGCCCGCCTCGGAGGACCAGTCGCCTCGAACCGCGCCGAGCGATCGGACGCCGCGACGGGCCAGCGCCTGTTCGTAGGCGAACTCGCGGTTGCGCGCCGCGGGCGAGTTCGCCGGTCCGGCGATGTGCGCAAACCGGCGGTGACCGTCCCGCCACAGCAGGTCGACGAGCATTTCGAGTTCCGCAAGCTCGAGCGGTTGCGCCGAAGTCTCTTCACGCCCCTCACCGTCGATCGACAGATGGACCGGCACGCGGAATCGGCTTTTGCGGAAGGCGTCGATCATCTCGTCCGTCGAAGCGAACACCAGCACGCCCGCCAGATCCTGCTGCCGGATGAGGTCGAGGCTTTCGGCGATCGCGGCCTCGTCAGCCATGTCGAGCGTGACGATGTCGAGAACGTAACCCGCCCGGCGCGCCGCCGCCGCGGCGCCCTGAATGATCCGGCTCGGGCCGATCTTGTCGATCTCGTGCGTCAGCGCGCCAATCCGGCAGGATCGGCCCATCGTCAGCGAGCGCGCGGCGACGTTCGGCCGGTAGTCGAGTTCGCGGAGCGCCTTTTCGACCTTCGCGCGGGTTTCGGGGCGGATTCCCTCGAAGCCGCCGATCAGTCGGCTGACCGTTTGATGCGAGACGCCGGCCCGTCGGGCGACGTCGTAGATCGTCGCGGCGCGTGAGCGCCGCAGTTTGAACGCGCCGTTCGCAAATTCCGTCATCGAACGACCTCGCGCTGATTCGGCCGCCGCGCGCGCCTGGGCGTCCGCGCCCTCCGGGGATTACAGCCGTCCCCATGCCCCGCGCCACCGCGGTCGCCCGGCGGCGACAGACCGAGTCCGTCTCGGATGGGCCTTCTTTCAAGTGACCCATGCGAAACAGGCCCGGCGCAGTCCTTGTCAAAACGCGGCGAACCGGTCAAGCGCAGCGGTCGCCGTTTGCGCCGGCCGGACAGGCGGACAGGCCCGGCGCCCCCGCGCCGCTCTTCCCCTCCCGCCCCGGCCGTGGCAATACCCTCGCCCCGACCGGGAGCCCCGCCGCCATGACCGACACAGCGCAGCGCGGCGCGCCGACGCCGCCGATCGCCGCCACACGCCCCGAGCAGCGCCACGCCCATGGCGTCGCCTGGGTCGACGACTACGCCTGGATCCGCGCCGGCAATTGGCGCGAGGTGCTGCGCGACCCGGCGGCGCTGCCGGCGGACATTCGCGCGCTGCTTGAAGCGGAGAACGCCTACGCCGACGCCGCGCTGGCGCCGACCCGCGCGCTGCAGCGCGAGCTCGCGCGGGAGATGCGCGCCCGGCTGAAGGAGGACGACAGCGACGTCCCGCAGTCCGACGGGCCTTACGCCTATTATTCGCGCTTCCGCAACGGCGGCCAGCACCGCATCGTCTGCCGCAAGCCGCGCGACGGCGGCCGGGAGACCGTGCTGGTCGACGGCGACGCCCGCGCCGACGACAAGGCGTTCTTCCACCTTGCGGCCGCTCGCCATTCGCCCGACCACCGCAAGCTCGCCTGGGCCGCGGACGACAAGGGCTCGGAGATGTACGCGATCCGCGTCCGCGACGTCGCCGGCGAGGCCGATCTCGCCGACTGCGTCGAGAACGCCACCGGCGAGGCGGTGTGGACCGCCGATTCGCGCGGCTTCCTCTACGTCGAGCAGGACGAGAACCATCGCCCCTGGCGGGTGATGCTGCATCGGCTGGGGACGGCGCAGAGCGACGACGTCGAGGTGTTCGAGGAGGCCGATCCCGCCTGGTTCATCGCCATCCGGCCGACGCGGCTCGGCCGCGCGGCGATGATCTCGGTCCATGGCCACGATTCGTCGGAGACCCATGTCGTCGATCTCGACGACCCCGCCGGGCGGCCGCGGCTGATCGCTCCGCGCCGGCCGGGCTTCCGCTACGAGGCGATGGACCACGGCGACGTCTTCTACATCCGCACGAACGGCGGCGGCGCGTCCGACTTCCAGATCGTCGTCGCGCCGCGCGAGGCGCCGGAGGAGGCGAACTGGCGCCCATTCGTGCCGCACAAGCCGGGGCGGCTGATCGAGCATGCGACGCTGTTCGAGCATTTTCTCGTCCTGCTGGCGCGCGAGGACAACGTGCCGCGGCTCGTCGTCCACGCGCTCGCCGACGCGAGCGCTCACGAGATCGCCTTCGAGGCGCAGACCTATACGCTCGCGCTCGAGACGGTCTACGAGTTCGATTCGCCGACCTTCCGCTTCAGCTTCGCCTCGATGGCCTGCAGCCAGGAAGTCTACGATTACGACGTCGGCGAGCGTCAGCGCATCCTGCGCAAGAAGCAGGCGACGCCGAAGGACTTCGACGCCTCCGCCTATGTCACGCGGCTCGTCTTCGCGCGCGCGGCCGACGGCGAAAGCGTGCCGATCTCGCTGCTCTATCGCCGCGGCCTTCGGCTCGAGGGTACGGCGCCGCTGCTGATCTACGGCTACGGCGCCTACGGCCACGCGATGGAGGCGGGCTTCTCGACCAACCGCCTGTCGCTGGTCGACCGCGGCTTCGTCTACGCGATCGCCCATGTCCGAGGCGGCGCCGACAAGGGTTGGGCTTGGTACGAGGCGGGCAAGCTCGCGCACAAGCCTAACACCTTCGGCGATTTCATCGCCTCCGTCCGCCATCTCGTCGCCCAGGGATATGGCGCGCCGAACCGTGTCGTCGCGCACGGCGGCAGCGCCGGCGGCATGCTGATGGGCGCCGTCGCCAATCTGGCGCCCGAGTTGTTCGCCGGCATCGTCGCCGACGTGCCGTTCGTCGACGTGCTCAACACCATGCTCGACGCCAGCCTGCCGCTGACGCCGCCGGAATGGCGCGAATGGGGCGATCCGATCCGTTCGGCCGAAGCCTTCGCGACCATCCGCGGCTATAGCCCCTACGACAACGTCAAGCCGCAAGCCTATCCGGCGATTCTCGTCCTCGCCGGCCTCACCGACCCGCGCGTCACCTATTGGGAGCCGGCGAAATGGGTCGCCAGGCTGAGGGCAACGATGACCGGCGGCGGCCCGGTGTTGCTGCGCACGGCGATGGAGGCGGGTCACGGCGGCGCGTCCGGCCGGCTCGAACGGCTCGACGACGTCGCTCGCATCTACGCCTTCGCCATCGCCTGCGCGGAAGGAAAGATCGGCGTGCGGGGACTCCAAGCGGGGGCGGCGGCCCCGCCCGGTGGCTGAGACAGTTTGTCGCAGTTGACGGATTGACCTGCGTCAATGACATCGGGGGAGCCCGCTTCTGGGCGGCTCCCGTCAAAGGCGTCGAAATGGCAACGGCTGGTCAGGTCGCTCTTCGTGTTCCCGTCGTCGGCTGGTTGGTGCGCGACGCGATCTACGGCGGCCCCGACGCGAAATATTATTTCCTCGCCAATTGCATTCTCGCCGGGGTCCTCGGCGCCGTCGTCTTCGGCTACGCCTTCGTCATTTCGCTGGCGCTGGTCGCCGCCTGGGCTTCGTTGGCGTTGCTGGTGTACATGACCGCCGCCGACAGCTTCTCCAAGGCCAACCGCCGCCAGCTGGCCGCCGACAAGAAGCGCCGCCCGGCGCTGTGACGGCGCTTCAGTCCTCTTCGCCTTCCGGCGCGTCGGTCGCGGTCGCGGCGCCCGGCACGACATAGGCGCCGCTCAGCCAGTGGTGCAGGTCGACGTCGGCGCAGCGCTTGGAGCAGAACGGGTCGTAGCGCGGGTCGCGCGGCTTGCCGCAGATCGCGCAGCCCTTGCGCTGGCTGACCTTGGCCTGCGGCGCGCGCGGGGTGGCGAGCGGCGCGGTCATGCGCCTGGCGTCCAGTGGCGATGGACCGGATAGCCCTCGCCGGCCAGCAGGTTCGCCGCCTCGGCGATTGGCAGGCCGACCACGCTCGAGTAGGAGCCGATGATGCGCAGCACGAACGCGCCCGCCAAGCCCTGAATCGCGTAGCCGCCCGCCTTGCCGCGCCATTCGCCGCTGGCGAGATAAGCGTTCATCTCGGCGCGCGAGAGCCGCTTGAAGCGGACGCGAGTCTCGACCAGCCGATTGCGCTGGCCGCCGCTCGCCGTGACCAGCGTCACGCCGGTGTAGACCCGGTGGGCGCGGCCCGACAGCAGGCTGAGGCAGTCCACCGCTTCGTCATAGATTTCGCACTTCGGCAGGATGCGCCGTCCGACGCAGACGACGGTGTCGGCCGCCAGCGTGATCGCGTCCTCGAGCTCCGGCCGCTTGCGCGCCGCCGCCGCGGCGATCGTCGCCTTCTCGGCCGCCAGCCTCTGCGCGAGCCCGCGCGGCGACTCGTTGCGGCGCGGTGTCTCCTCGATGTCGGCGGGGATCACCATATCGGGCTCGACGCCGATCTGCGCCAGCAGCGCTAGACGGCGCGGCGAGCCGGAAGCGAGGACGAAGGGAGGACGGTCGGTCACGCAGCGCTCCTGGCGCGCGGGGCGGCCATGACTGGCGCCTTACTTGAAGCGGTAGGTGATGCGGCCCTTGGTCAGGTCATAGGGCGTCATCTCGACCAGCACTTTGTCGCCCGCAAGCACGCGGATGCGGTTCTTGCGCATCTTGCCGGCGGTGTGGGCGATGATCTCGTGATCGTTTTCGAGTTTGACGCGGAACGTCGCATTGGGCAGCAATTCGACGACGAAACCGGGAAATTCGAGCAGTTCTTCCTTCGACATTTGGACCTTTCTTACGGGCGCCGAGCCGACGTGGGCAACGGTCAATGACCCGTCGACCGACGAGACAGCCCGGCGAAAAACACGCGAACCCTATATGAAATCGGGCCGCTGGGAAACGGCAAAGCGGTCTGTGGGGTCTGGCTTCAACTGTTCTGCCGCCGCATCGCCAGGTACCGCCGCACGCTGAGCGGAATCGTGGCGAGGTAGGCGAGCGACAGCGCGACCAGCGACTGCAGCGGGAAGTTGACGATCAGCAACAGCGCCGCCGCCAGCGCGATCAGCACCGGCGCGACATAGGCCTGCGGCACGCGGCCCAGCGATTTGCCGGAGAAATGCGGCACGCGGCTCGCCATCAGCAGCGCGACGCCGAGGACGTAGGCGATCTCCACCCCGACGAAGCGCGGCGGGCTCGCGGGGTCGGTCAGCAGCAGGCGCAGATAAATCGGCAGCATGCCGACGATCGCGCCCGCCGGCGCCGGCATGCCGACGAAGAAGTTCTTGCGCCAGGGCGGCATGTTCGGGTCGTCGAGCGTGACGTTGAACCGCGCCAGCCTCAGCGCGCAGGCGATGGCGAAGACGAGCGCCGCCAGCCAGCCGAGGCTCTTGGTCGCGTCGAGGCCGCTGACATAGAGCACGACCCCTGGCGCGACGCCGAAATCGACGAAATCCGCCAGCGAATCGAGCTCGGCGCCGAAGCGCGAGGTGCCCTTGAGAGCGCGGGCGATACGGCCGTCGAGCCCGTCGAGCACCGCCGCGGCGGCGATGGCGCTGACCGCCCATTCGATCGCCCCCTCGAAGGCGAAGCGGATCGCGGTCAGGCCGAGGCACAGCGCCAGCAGCGTCACCAGATTGGGCACCAACAGCCTCAGCGGCACCGCGCGGAAAGGCGGGCGGGTCCGCAGCGGTTGCGACGGGGGCAGGTCGCTCATCGGCCGGCGCCCGTCAGCTTTGGCGAAATTGGCGCGGCGGGCCGCCGCGGCCGAATTCGGCGATCACCGTCTCGCCCGCCACCGCCCGGGCGTTGAGGCCGATCACGACACGCGCATCGTCGGGCAGATAGACGTCGACGCGAGAGCCGAAGCGGATCAGGCCGAATCGGTCGCCGGCAGAGAGATGCGCGCCCTCTTGGGTGAAGCAGACGATGCGGCGCGCCACCAGGCCGGCGATCTGGACGACGCCGAACGGGCCGGCGGCGTTCTCGATCACCACGCCGTTGCGCTCGTTGGCCTGGCTCGCCTTGTCGAGATCGGCGCTGAGGAACAGTCCGGGATGATAGACGACGCGCCTGACCCGCCCCTCGACCGGCGCGCGGTTCACGTGGCAATCGAACACCGACATGAAGATCGATACGCGCTGCAACGGCTGGGCGCCGAGGCCGAGTTCCGGCGGCGGCGTCGCCGGGCCGGCGAACGAAACGACCCCGTCGGCCGGCGCGACGACCAGCTCTGGCCCGAGTGGCGTCACCCGCGCAGGATCGCGGAAGAAATAGACGCACCACAGCGTCGCGATCAGGCCGATCCAGAACAGCGGCGTCCAGATCCAGCCGCAGATCAGCGTCGCCGCGGCGAACGCAGCGATGAAGAGGTAGCCCTGCGGGTGGACGGGCGTCAGCTGGCGGCGGATGGAGTCGACGACCGACATGGAAAATCTCGCGGCGAGGCCGGTGTTCTGGCGCCAATCGCTGTAAATGTCACGAGCGACTAGGCCTTGCCGTCCGCTTTGCCCTCGAGCGACGTTTCTCCAGCGAGCGCCCCGTCCGCGCTGAGCGCCGCGTCCTCTTCGATGGTCTCGTCCTTTTCAGCAGCCCCGGCGCGCCGCAACGCTTCCTCGGCGGCGTCGACCTCGCGCTGGCGGCTCCACAGGCCGGCGTAGATGCCGCCCAACGCCAGCAACTCGTCGTGCGCGCCTCGCTCGGCGATGACGCCCTTGTCGAGCACCAGGATCTCGTCGGCGTGGACGACGGTCGACAGCCGATGGGCGATGATGATGGTGGTGCGGCCCTTCGACACCCGCTCCAGCGCCGCCTGGATCTCGCGCTCTGTGAAGCTGTCGAGCGCGGAGGTCGCCTCGTCGAGCAGCAGGATCGGCGGCCCTTTCAGCATGGTGCGTGCGATGGCGACGCGCTGCTTCTCGCCGCCCGACAGCTTGAGGCCGCGCTCGCCGACCATCGATCCATAACCCAGCGGCAGCGAACGGATGAAGGCGTCGATCTGCGCATCTTCGGCGATCGCGTTCACTTCCGCCTCGCTCGCGTCGTCGCGGCCGTAGCGGATATTGTAGAGGATCGTGTCGTTGAACAGCACCGTGTCCTGCGGCACCATGCCGATCGCGGCGCGCAGGCTCGATTGCGTCACCTCGGCGATGTCCTGGCCGTCGATGGTGATGCGGCCCGACGAGGGCTCGTAGAAGCGGAATAGCAGGCGCGAAATCGTCGATTTGCCTGCGCCCGAAGGGCCGACGATCGCCACCGTCCGTCCCGCCGGCGCCTCGAAGGAAACGCCGCGCAAGATGCGGCGTTCGCGGTCATAGGCGAAATCGACGTTCTCGAACCGCACCGCGCCGTGGGAGACGACGAGCGGCTTGGCGCCCGGCCGGTCGGCGACGTCGGGGCGCTCGGAGAGAATGACGAACATCATCTCGATGTCGACGATCGCCTGCTTGATGTCGCGGTAGACCATGCCCATGAAATTCAGCGGCTGGTAGAGTTGCAGCATCATCGCGTTGAGCAGCACGAAATCGCCGACGCTGTTGTGATGGTTGCGGACGCCGTGGACGCACATCGCCAGCACGGCCACCATGCCGATGGTGAAGATGACCGCCTGGCCGGCGTTGAGCACCGCCAGCGAGACATAGGTCTTGACGCTGAGGCGCTCGTAGCGCGCCATTGCGCGGTCGTAACGCGCCGCCTCGCGCTTCTCGGCGCCGAAATACTTGACCGTCTCGAAGTTGAGCAGACTATCGATCGCCTTGGTGTTGGCGTCGGTGTCGCTCTCGTTCATCGAACGGCGAATGCCGATGCGCCAGTTGGTGGCGATCGTCGTGTAGACCAAATAGACGATGACGGTGGCGGTGATCGCCGCCACGTAGCGCCAGTCGAACGAATAGAGGAACGCTGCGGAGATCAGCGCGAATTCGACCACCGTCGGCGCCGCGATCAGCATCGAGGTGCGCACGATGGTCTCGATCGCGTTGCGGCCGCGCTCGAGAACGCGCGTCAGTCCACCGGTCTTGCGCTCGAGATGGAAGCGCAGCGACAGCTGATGGAGGTGGACGAAGACCTCGTTGGCGAGGCGGCGCACCGCGTTCATCGACACGGCGGCGAACAGGGCGTCGCGGCCCTGCTGGGTGAGCGCCATCAGGATGCGCATGACGCCGTAGAGCGTCGTCAACGCCAGCGCGCCGGCGAGCGCGCCTGTGGCGGGCGCGCCGCCGCTCGGCAGCGGGGCGAGCGCGTCGGTCGCCCATTTCAGCGCGTAGGGCGTGGCGACCGTCACCAGCTTGGAGAGGATCATCAGCACCACGGCCAGCGCAACGCGCGCCTTCAGATCGCCGCGGTCGGCCGGCCACAGGTAAGGCCACAGTCGTCGCGCCGTGCCGGTGAGGGTGCCCTGTCCGTCCCCGCGCCGGCGCGCGGCGAAGAAACTGGAGATATTCGGCTGTTGCATGGGATCCTGCGGGAAATTCGCCCAGATATAGGGGCGAACGGTCGGGAAAGCATCCCCTCGACCGACGCCGCGGGAGGGCGGCGCACTGCGGACCGTCCGGCCGCGCCCTTATTGGCTGACGAAACTCTTGCGCCGCCGCCGCCGGGTCGACAATAATCGCGACTTCAACTTGACGAAAACCTGAGCAACGGGCGCCGAATCAGTCTTGAATTGGTCATTGTTTGCCGATAAAAGAACGGCGTTCTGTAAGCGGACGATTCGAGTGTCGGCGTTTTCTGAACATCTTGAGTCGCGGCATGGTCTCCGACGAAGAGGTCGTCGAATCTGTTGCGGCGCATCGGGAGCTTCTTTCGGTATGAGCGAATCGAATAATCACGTTGAACTCGCGGCCGAGATCGTTTCGGCCTATGTCGCCAACAACTCGGTGCCCGCCAGCGAACTTCCGGCGCTTCTGAACGAAGTGCATGCGGCGATCGTGCGCGTCGCCAGCGGCGTGGCGGCTCCGGCCCCGGAGGCGGCCAAGCCGGCGGTGTCGCCGAAGAAGTCGATCACCAACGACTACATCATCTGTCTGGAAGACGGACGGAAGTTCAAGTCGTTGAAGCGCCATCTGCGGACGCAATACAATCTTTCGCCTGAGCAATACCGCGAGAAGTGGAGCCTGCCGCCCGATTATCCGATGGTCGCGCCGGCTTACGCTAAGGCGCGTTCGGCGCTCGCCAAGCAGATGGGACTCGGACAGCAACGTCGTCGTCGCTCCAAGTAAGGCGCGACCGCTTCGTCCGCCGCGCGGCGGCTTGACTCGCGCGGCGGCCTCGGCGGCGGATCGCCTCATGAACTCCATTCGTAGCGTCTGCGTCTATTGCGGCTCGAGCGCCGGAGCGAATCCGCGTTTCGCGGACGCCGCGGATGCGCTCGGCCGCGCGCTCGCCGAAGCCGACGTCGGGCTCGTGTTCGGCGGCGGCGGCGACGGGCTGATGGGACGCGTCGCGCGCAGCACGCTCGCGGCGGGTGGACGCGTGACAGGGATTATCCCCAAGTTTCTGCTGGAGCGCGAACACGCGCTGGTCGGCGCGCAGGAACGCGTCGTCGTCGATTCGATGCATCAACGAAAGCAGGCGATGTTCGATCGCGCCGACGCTTTCATCGCCTTGCCCGGCGGCGTCGGCACGCTCGAAGAACTGGTCGAGCAGCTCACCTGGGCGCAGTTGCAGCGCCATCGCAAGCCCGTGCTTCTCGCTGATATCGACGGTTTCTGGCGGCCGCTGCTGGCGCTGTTCGCCCACATGCGAAGCCTCGGCTTTATCCGCGAGGAATTCGAAGTCCGTTATCTCGTCGCCGAGAAGATCGAGGACGCGCTGCCGATGCTCAACGCCGCGGCGCGCCGTTTCGCCGCGCCCGCTGCGTGACGGAGCGCGTCGCCGCCCTTTTCCTCGGGGCGCGATAGTGCCATTGTTCCGGGCGCTTGCGGGGCGCAACGGATTCGCGCCACGAGCGGAGGATGCGGCATGAACGTGAAACGGAAGTTGACCTTGGCGGTCTGCGCGCTGTGCGGCGGCGCGCTGCTGGCGGCAGGCGCCGGGTTCGCCCAGACCAGCCCGCTGCCGGCGGCCGATTCGGCTGGCGCCGCGCCGGCGGCGGATTCCACGGCGGCCAAACCGAAGCCCAAGCCCAAGCCGAAGAAGCCTGCCGAAGCGACGATCGCCGTCGAGGTGATCAACAGCCGCGAGGTCGGCCTCACTTCGCTGGTCGCCGCGATTTCAGGAACGCCCGACAGCAAGAAAATCGCCGGTCCGCTCGCCGCGGGCAAGAAGACGGTCGCGCATCTCGCGCACGACAAGGCGTGCCTGTTCGATCTGCACGCGGTGTTCGAGGACGGCGCGGTGACCGACGCGCAGGGCGTCGAACTGTGCAAGGACAAGAAGATCAATCTCACCGAATGATCTTCCCGAGACGCCGGCGGAGCGGGCGGGCTCGAGGATCGACGAGCCCGCTGCGCGTCCGGCGCGGTCAGCCAGCCGCGGCGTGATAGAGTTCGGCGACGTATTCCCAGTTCACCAGGTGGTCGACGAACGCCTTGAGGTAGTCGGGCCGCCGGTTGCGATAGTCGATGTAATAGGAGTGCTCCCAGACATCGACGCCGAGGATCGGCTTGCCGTTATGGACGAGCGGGCTCTCGCCGTTGGGGGCCTTGTTTGCGACGATTTTGCCGTCGACGACCGCAAGCCAACCCCAGCCCGAGCCGAACTGGGTGGCGCCGGCCTGGATGAAGTCTTCCTTGGCCTTGTCGACCGAGCCGAACGAATCGATCAGCGCCTTCTCGAGCGCGCCGGGGATCTTGCCGCCGCCGTTCGGCTTCATCCACTTCCAAAACTGGGAGTGGTTGTAATGTTGACCAGCGTTGTTGAACAGAGCGGCGTTCTTGCCGTATGAGCCGCGAACGATCTCCTCGAGCGACTTGCCTTCCCACTCGGAGCCCTTGAGAAGGTTGTTGCCGTTGTTGACATAGGCGAGGTGGTGCTTGTCGTGATGGAATTCGAGCGTTTCCTTCGACATGTACGGTGCGAGCGCGTCGTGGGCGTAGGGTAGGTTGGGAAGCGAAAAGGTCATCGACGTTGCTCCTTGAACAAATTGCGCGGAAAATGGCGCGCCGACCGAGCGCCGTCGTCCGCACGCAAGATCATAGTTAGTGCGCCGCCCCGTCCCCCGCAACTCGGCCGATCTGGCGCTCGGCCCCAGGTTTGATAGATTGGACGAATCGGGAAGCAGATGACGATCGTCACATTCATCTTAGGAATCATCCTCGTCGCAGCGGGAGCCGCCGGCCTGGCGGCCAGCATCAACCTGCTGCCGACCGAGCTTGGCCTGCTCTACGCCGCCTGCGGCGTGGTCCTCGTCAGCGGCGGCGTCATCACGTGGGCCGTCGGCGTCGCGATCCTCAGGCTCGAGGCGCTGACCCATGTCGTGCGCTACGCCGCGGCGCTCGACGGACTGCCGGACGAAGCCGGACTGGCCGCCGCGTTGCCGCATCCCGACGAGATGTCGGCGCACGAAGCGGAGGAAGACTCCGAAGCGCTGGCGCAAGAGGACGAGGCGCTGGACGGCGAAGAGCCGCCGCTCGCCGAGCACGCGCCCCTTGACGAACCGGTCGAAGAGCCGTCGGCGGAGGCGCAGGCCGAAACCAGCGCCGTCGCGGCCGCACCGCCGACCGTCGCCGAACTCGAGCAGGCGATCGCCGCGTCGCGGGCGCCGCCGACTCTGGTCGGCCACTACAGCGCGGGCGGCGCCAACTACAAGATCTTCTCTGACGGCTCGATCGAGGCCGAGACGGCGGGCGGCGCTTTCCGCTTCGCCTCGATGGAAGATTTCAAGTCCTATCTCGCCAGCGAGCGCGCCTGAGCGCGCTCGCTCGGCTTACGTCGCGAGGCCGCTGTCGCGCGCGAGCGCGGACAGCGCGACCTCGGGCCGCGCGCCGAGATGCTGGATGATCTCGGAGGCGGCGAGCGCGCCGAGCCGCGCGCAGGCTTCTAAATCCGCGCCGCGGGCGAGCCCGGCAAGGAAGCCGGCGGCGTAGAGGTCGCCGGCGCCGGTGGTGTCGACTAGCTGCGCAATCGGATACGCCGGGACTTCGTGCGTGTTGCGGCCGTCGATGACGATCGAGCCCTTCTCCGAACGCGTCACCGCGGCGACCACCCCGTCGCGCCGCGCCGCGTCGAGCGCCTCATCGAGACTCGGCGTCTGATAGAGCGACAGGATTTCGTCGGTGTTGGCGAACAAAGTATCGACGACGCCGCGCCGCACGAGGTCGATGAACTCGCCGCGAAAACGGTCGACGCAGAACGAATCCGACAGCGTCAGCGCGACGCGACGATGGGCCGCGCGCGCGATCTCGCCGGCTTTCAGGAACGCCGCCTTCGCTGCTGGCCGGTCCCACATGTATCCTTCGAGATAGACGATGCGCGCCGCCTTCACCAGCGCCTCGTCGACGTCGGAGGGCGCGAGATGCGAGCTCGCGCCAAGGAACGTGTTCATCGTGCGCTCGCCGTCCGGCGTGACATAGACGAAGCATCGTCCGGTCGCGGGGCCGCCGGCGGCGGGAGCGGTGTCGAAGGCGACGCCGGTCGCGCGCAAGTCGGCGATGAAGGCGCGGCCGAGATCGTCGGCCTTGACCTTGCCAATATAGGCGCCGACGACGCCGAACGAGGCGACGCCGACGATTGTGTTGGCGGCCGAACCGCCGGAGACGACGCGTGGGGCGACGCGCGCGGCGTAGAGCGCCTCTGCGCGCTCCTCGTCGATCAGCGTCATCGCGCCTTTGACCATGTCCTGCGCCTGCAGATAGGCGTCGTCGGTCTCGGCGATGATGTCGACCAGCGAATTGCCCAGACCGAGAACGTCGACGCTTTCAACCATGATGCGCAGGCTCCCCTTGCCGCTGCGCGCCTTCTGGCGCCTCGCCGTGGCGAGGTCAAACCTCGGTCCGGCGAGATGCGCGCGGGTCGACAGGCTGGAAGCCTGGTTCCAGGGGATTTCTTCGGCTGGATCATACGGGAAGGGCGCGGGCGTTCGCGGGTCGGGCCGGCTTGCCGCGCCGCCGTTATCGCCTGTCGCGCCGTCTCAGCCGTACGTAGAGCGCGCCGGCGCCGCCGTGGCCTGGGCCGGCCTCCTCGAAGCCGAGCACGACCGGGCGCAGGTCGGGCTCGCGCAGCCAATGCGGGACGAGACGGCGTAGCACGCCGGGCTCGTGGAGCCAGTCGGCGTCGTCGACGCGCCCGCGGCCGCCCTTGCCCGTCACGACGATCACCAGACGGAAGCCCTGCAACTGCGCCTGGATGAGAAACCCGCCCAGCGCGTGATGCGCTTCGGCCTGATTGAGGCCGTGCAGGTCGAGAACGCCGTCGACGACCGCGCGGCCGCGCGCGAGGTCGCGCCTCAGCCGTCGCTCGATCGGCGCGAGCGGCGGCGGACCCGGCGTTTTTCGTTGCGCCGGCGCAGCGGCGGGCGGCGTCGGTTCGGCCGCGGCGCCGGTTGCGGGCGCAACCGCCGGGCGTGGGGCGGCGAGCGTCGGCAAGGTCGCGCCGCGTCGCCGCGCGACGCTCTTGGCCACCTCGATCCACAGGGCGATCTCTTCCTGGCTGAGCCGTCGCAGCCGCGTCGGCGCTGGCCTCTCCGCCATTTCCTTCACGGCTCGTCCCCCCGCGGCGCCAGCACGACGAACGCGCCGCGATGGCGGACGGCGCCGGCGCGCCCGCCCGCCGCGTCGCCGCCGCCGAAGAAGATGTCGGCGCGCGCCGGGCCGACGATCGCGGAACCGGTGTCGTGGGCGATCGTCAGCCGGCGGAACGGACTCGCGGCGTCGCTGCGCCACGGCAGCGCGGCGTCGATCCAGAATGGCAGACCGTAGGACCACAGCGTGCGGTCGACCGCGATCGAGCGCAACGGCGTCAAGGCGATTCCGGCGCCGCCGATCGGCCCCAGCGCGGGGTCGACGTCGTCGACGCGGCGGAAGAAGACGTACGAGGCGTTGCGCTGCAGGATCGCGCGGCCCTTTTCGCCCGGCGCGAGCCCGTTGGCGCGCAGCCAGCCCTTCAGTCGCGCCAACGACATTTCGCTTTCAGCGATCTCGCCTTCTTCGATCAGCAGTCGGCCAATCGACGTATAGGGTCGGCCGTTACGGCCGTCGTAGACCAGGCGCGCCTCGCGCCCGTCGGCGAACCGCAGCCGCGCCGAGCCCTGCACCTGGGCGAAGAAGAGTTCGACCGCGTCGGCGAGCCAGGCGACCGGCTCGCCGCCCTGCGCTTCGATCGTCGCGCGGTCGGGGTAGGGGACGAGCGTCCCGTCGGCGCGGCGTCGCACGCCGGCGAGCGCGGGATCGAAGCCCTGCGGCCCTTCGCCCGGGGCGAAGCTGACGAGATCGCGCGGCCGGGCGAGCGCCGGCGCGCGGAACTCGGGCGTCGGCGTCGGCGAGGCGTCGATCAGCGGTTCGTAATAGCCGGTGAGAAGGCCAAGCCCGTCCGGCGCTGCGGAGACGATCCGCCAGGGGCGGAAATGATCGAGGAAGAAATGTCGCGCCGCGCCGGCGTCGGCGTTCGCCGCCGCAAGCGCCGCACGGGCGACCGCCATCAGCCTCGGCGACGGCGGCCGGGCCGCGCGCAGCGGCGCCGCGCCGGCGCAGGCGAAGCGCGCCCAATCACGAAAGGCGACGAAGGCGGCGAGCGCGTCGTCGTCGACGAAGCCGTCGAGCGCTTCGAACGCCAGCGGAAGCGGCTTGGGCGTCATTGGCGGGCTCACCCGCGCTCTCGCCTTCGCCGCCATGGCTCGCCTAGCCGGCGGTCTGCGTCGCGGCCAACAGCCAATTGGGATCACGCGAGGCTGCGTCGCGCGTGAACGTCCAAACATCGAGATGGTTGACGATGTCGTTCGGCGAGCCTTCGACGGCGGCGCCCGCCTTGTCGCGGGTGACGGAGACCAGCTTGGCGGAGAAACGCACGGCGATCGAGGCGATCGAGCCGGCCAGCCGCGCTTCGACGATGTCGGCCGAGTCGATCGACACCAAAGTCGTCGTCATCGTCTGCTCGGCGGCGGTTCGGGCGCGAATCGCCTTTTCGAAGTTGGCGAGCACGTCGGGGGCGAGCAGCCGCCGCAGCGTCGGCAGGTCGCCGGCGGCGAAGGCGCCGACGATCATTTCATAGGCGGTGCGCGCGCCGCTGACGAAACTGTCGGGAGCGAAGGACGGATCCACGGCGGCGATCGCTTCGAAGCCTGCAGCGACGGGCGGGGCGAAACCTTTCCAACGGTCGACCGGCGCCGGCGGCGGTTCGGTCGGCGCGACCGCGGGACCGGGTTTGAGGTCGATGACCTCGCCTCGCGGCGGCGGCGCGAACCCGCCGCCCACGCGGCGATCCAGTGGCGGCCGCGGCTCCGGACCGCGGGTTCCCAGCACCGAGCGCAGCTTCCAGGCGACGAAAACCGCCACCAGCGCGAAGACGATCGTCGTGATGTCAACCTGCATCGCCGAATCCCTGCGCCGAATCTCTATGCTTGGCCGGTCCGGCCGGCGCCGCCGCGTCGCAACCTAGTTAGGGCCAACCGACCGATTTGGCTAGAACCTCCGCCAGAGGGTTGCGTCGACGCGACGAGGATGGTTTCAACGGGCGCGACGCGAAACGCGGAGGGGCAGGTGGGCAAGTTTGCGACGATCGGCGTCGCGGGGGCGGGGGCCTGGGGCCTCGCGCTCGCGAATGCGGCAGCTGCGGCCGGCCGCGCGGTCGTCGCCTGGGATCACGACGCCGACGCGCTCGCCGAACTCGCTCGGTCGCGGACGAGCCCGCGACTGCCGGGTGTGGCGCTCGCCCCCGCGGTGAGCGTCGCCGCCGACGCCGGCGCGCTCGCCGCCGCCGACGCGGTGCTGCTGGTGGTTCCAGCCCAGGCGACGCGCGCCGCCGCCAAGCGACTGGCGGAGCTTTCGTCGCCGCGGCCGCTGATCGTCTGCGCCAAGGGCATCGAGCGCGGCTCGCATCGGTTCATGACCGAGGTCGTCGCCGAAGCGGCGCCGGGCTGGCCGGCGGCGGTGCTCTCCGGACCGAGCTTCGCCACCGACGTCGCCGCCGGGCTGCCGACCGCCGTGACGCTGGCGAGCGTGGACGGAACGCTGGCGCGCGCGCTGGCGGCGGCGCTGAGCGGGCCGAACCTGCGGCTCTACCATTCGACCGACCCGCGCGGCGTCGAGATCGGCGGCGCGGCGAAGAACGTGCTCGCCATCGGCTGCGGCGTCGCCGCCGGGCTCGGCCTCGGCGCAAGCGCGGTCGCGGCGCTGATCGCCCGCGGATTCGCCGAGCTTGGACGCTTCGCGGCCGCCTTCGGCGCGCGGCAGACGACGCTGATGGGCCTTTCCGGCCTCGGCGACCTGGTGCTGACCTGTTCGACCGCGCAGTCGCGCAACTTCTCGTTCGGCCAGGCGCTGGGCCGCGGGGCGAGCGTCGCCGAAGCCGGCGCCGGCAAGCTGGTCGAGGGCGCGCTGACCGCTGCGGCGCTGATGCAGATGGCGCGCGAGCGCGCGATCGAGATGCCGATCTCGGCCGCGGTCGAAGCGCTGATCGAGGGCCGCATCGGCGCCGCCGACGCCGTCGGCGCACTGCTCGCGCGTCCGCTCAAGGGCGAGGAAGAGGGATGACGCGCTTTGACCGCAGGCGCGCGATCGCCTAGCGTTTCGCCGAAACGCCGAGAGAAACGAATGATCTACATCGCCACTTGCATCGACAAGCCCGACAGCCTGGTCAAGCGCATGGCGCGTCGCCCGGCGCATCTCGTCTATCTCGCTTCGCTCGGCGCGAAGGTGAGGGCCGCCGGCGCGCTGCTCGACTCGACCGGGCAGACGCCGATCGGCTCGCTGCTCGTCTTCGAAACGCTCGACGAAGCGGAAACGCGCGCCATGCTCGCCGCCGACCCTTATGCAGAGGCGGGGTTGTTCGCCTCGGTCGAAGTTACGCCCTGGCGCCAGGCGCTCGGCGTCTCGCTGGCGAGGTGAGATGGCCCACTGGCTGGTGAAGAGCGAACCTTCGACCTGGTCTTTCGCCGATCAGGTCGCCGCGGGCGAGAGGGGCACGAGCTGGAATGGCGTGCGTAACCACGCCGCCAAGCTCAATCTGATGGCGATGAAGGTCGGCGAAGAGGCGTTCTTCTACCATTCGAACGAGGGCAAGGCGATCGTCGGCGTCGTCGCCGTGACCAAGCCTTATTATCCGGACCCGACCGACGCGAGCGGCCGCTTCGGCATGGTCGACTTCAAGGCGGTCCGCGCGCTCGAAAGGCCGGTGACGCTCGACGAGATCAAGGCCGACAAGCGGCTCGCCACGATGATCCTGGTGGTCAATTCGCGGCTGTCGGTCCAGCCGGTGACCGCCGACGAATGGCGCGCCGTGCTCGCGCTCGCGCGCGCAAAACCTTTGCGGCCGAAGGCGTAAGACCAAAGGCCATGACCGGTCCGGCTTGAAGCGCGCCGCCGCGGTGGGGCATATTGCCCGATCATACGCGCGCTCGCGGGCGCGCCAGGGAGAAGACGATGTCCGAGAAGGTGTACGGCGTATCCGCGGACTGGGCCAAGCGCGCCTGGGTCGACGAGGCCCGTTACCAGGAGATGTACCGGCGCTCGATCAAGGACCCCGAAGGGTTCTGGGGCGAAGAGGGCAAGCGCATCGACTGGTTCAAGCCCTACACGAAAGTCCGCGACATCTCGTGGGACTCCCATCACGTCGCGATCCGTTGGTACGAGGACGGCGAGACCAACGCTGCCTACAATTGCGTCGATCGCCACCTGCCCAAGCGCGCCAACCAGACCGCGATCATCTGGGAAGGCGACGCGCCGGGCGAGTCGAAGCTGATCACCTACGCCGAACTGCACGAGCAGGTGAACAAGTTCGCCAATGTGCTCTATTGGCACGGCGTGCGCAAAGGCGATCGGGTGACCATCTACATGCCGATGATCCCCGAGGCGGCCTACGCGATGCTCGCCTGCGCGCGGCTCGGCGCGATCCACTCGGTGGTGTTCGGCGGCTTCTCGCCCGACGCGATCGCCGGCCGCATCGAGGACGCCAAGTCGGAAATCGTCGTCACCGCCGACGAGGGCCTGCGCGGGGGCCGCAAGGTGCCGCTCAAGGCCAATGTCGACGAGGCTCTGAAGAAGGCGCCGGGCGTCAAGCACGTGCTGGTGGTCAAGCGCACCGGCGGCGAGATCGCCTGGACGCCGGGCCGCGACGTGTGGATGCACGAGGCGCTCGAGCGCGTCTCCGCGCATTGCCCAGTCGAGAAGGTGAACGCGGAAGACCCGCTGTTCATCCTCTACACCTCGGGTTCGACCGGCGCGCCGAAGGGCGTCCTGCACACCACCGGCGGCTATCTCGTCTATGCGGCGATGACGCACCAATACGTCTTCGACTACCACGACGGCGACATCTACTGGTGCACGGCCGACGTCGGCTGGGTCACTGGCCACAGCTACATCGTCTACGGCCCGCTCGCCAACGGCGCGACGACGCTGATGTTCGAAGGCGTGCCGAACTATCCGAGCGTCAGCCGGTTCTGGGAGATTATCGACAAGTACAAGGTCAACACCTTCTACACCGCGCCGACCGCGATCCGCTCGCTGATGGGCGCCGGCGAAGCGCCGGTGCAGAAGACGAGCCGCGCTTCGCTGAAATTGCTCGGCTCGGTCGGCGAGCCGATCAATCCCGAGGCCTGGGAATGGTATCACCGCGTCGTCGGCGACGGCCGTTGCCCGATCGTCGATACCTGGTGGCAGACCGAGACCGGCGGCATCCTGATCACGCCGCTGCCCGGCGCGGTCGCGCAGAAGCCCGGCTCGGCGACGCGGCCGTTTTTCGGCGTTCTTCCGGAGATCGTCGGGCCGGACGGCACGGTGCTCGAAGGCGCCTGCGAGGGCAATCTCGTCATCGCCGACTCCTGGCCCGGCCAGGCGCGCACCGTCTACGGCGACCACGGCCGCTTCGTGAAGACCTATTTCGCCGCCTATCCCGGCAAGTACTTCACCGGCGACGGCTGCCGCCGCGACGCCGACGGCTATTACTGGATCACCGGCCGCGTCGACGACGTCATCAACGTCGCCGGCCACCGGATGGGCACGGCGGAAGTGGAGAGCGCGCTGGTCGCCCATCCCATGGTGTCGGAAGCGGCGGTCGTCGGCTATCCGCACGACATCAAGGGCCAGGGCATCTACGCCTATGTGACGCTGATGTCGGGCGTCGAGCCGAGCGAGGCTCTGCGCAAGGAGTTGGTCGGCTGGGTGCGCAAGGAGATCGGCCCGATCGCTTCGCCCGACCTCATCCAGTTCTCGCCCGGCCTGCCCAAGACCCGCTCGGGCAAGATCATGCGTCGCATTCTGCGCAAGATCGCCGAGAACGAATACGGCGCGCTCGGCGACACCTCGACGCTCGCCGATCCGGCGGTGGTCAAGGACCTGATCGACAACCGGCAGAATCGCGGCAAGGCGCAGTAAGGCGGCGCCCGCACCGCTCAGCGGCTGAGTTCGCGCGCCAGCATCGCCAGCGCGACGAGGACGATCATCGTCGCGAAGACAATGTTCATCGCGCCCTTATGCGCCGCGAGGCGCCTCGCCGCGCGCGCGCCGACCATGCTTCCGGCCAAGCCCCCCGCGATCAATATGCCCGCGAGGCGCCAGTCGACGAGACCGCTGCGCGCATAATTCAGCGCGGTCGCCAGGCCGAACACCGAGATCGCGAACAAGGACGTGCCGACGGCGTTGAGGATCGGCATCTGCGTGGCGAAGATCAGCGCCGGCACGATCAGGAAGCCGCCGCCGATGCCAAAGAAGCCCGATACGGCGCCGGAGGCGAGGCCGAGGCCGATCAGCGCGGGCGCGTTCTCGCGCGACAGGCGCACGTCGGGTACGCCGCGCTCGTGGCGGCGGAGCAGCATCACCGCAGCGATGACCAGCATCAGCAGCGCGAAGAGGACGATCAGGCGCTGGCCGTCGATCCTCTTGCCGAGGCTCGAGCCGGCGAGCGCGCCAATCCCGCCGGCGACGGCGAAGACGACGGCGCAACGCCACTTCACTGTGCCGGCGCGCGCGTGATTGACGACGCCCATGACCGCGTTGGCGGCGACCGCCACCGCACTCGTGCCGATCGCGACGTGGGCCTGGGGAACGCCGACGACATAGAGCAGCAGCGGCACGGCGAGGATCGATCCGCCGCCGCCGATCAGGCCGAGCAGCAATCCGATCAACCCGCCTGAACCGAAGCCCAGGACCATCTGCCCCCACGTCACAAACCCATCCTCCGGCCGTCTTGAAATATATTAGATACACCTAATATAATGCTGGACAAGAGGCTGTCGAGGAATTCCCCCATGCCCGCTCCCGTGATCCGCGCCTTTTTCGACGAACCGACCAACACGGTCAGCTATCTCGTCGCGGACCCCGAAACGAAGCGCGCCGCCGTCATTGATCCCGTTCTCGACTACGAGCACGCCGCGGGCGAGGTCGACATTCGTTCGGTGGAGCGGATTCTCGAAGCGGCGCGTTTGGAAGGTTGGACCATCGACTGGTCGCTCGAGACTCACGCCCATGCGGATCATCTTTCGGGGGCGCCGTACGTCAAAGCCAAGACGGGCGCGAAGATCGCGATTGGCGAGCATATCCGCGACGTTCAACGGATCTTTCGGCCGCTGTTCGCCATGCAGGATCTGAAGACCGACGGCGGCGACTTCGACAGGCTGTTCGCGGACGGCGAGCATTTTCGGATTGGCGCGCTCGACGTCGAAGTCATGCATCTGCCAGGCCACACGCCGGCCTGCGTCGCCTACAAGATTGGCGACGCGGTCTTTGTCGGCGACACGATCTTCATGGCGGATTACGGCACGGCGCGCGCCGATTTCCCCGGTGGCGATCCCGCGATGCTCTACCGTTCGATTCGTCGCCTGCTGTCGCTCCCGGACTCGACGCGCCTGTTCATGTGTCATGATTATAAGGCGCCCGGCCGCGACGACTACGCCTGGGAGACGACCGTGGGCGCCGAGCGCGCCGGAAACGTGCACGTCAAAGACGACGTGACGGAAGCCGAATTCGTCGCGATGCGCACGCAGCGCGACGCCACCCTCTCCGCGCCTCGGCTGCTGCTGCCTTCGATCCAGGTCAATGTTCGGGCTGGCCGATTCCCGCCGGCGGAAGCGAACGGCGTCCGCTATCTGCTGATCCCGGTCAGGGCGAAGCGGAACCCGGAGGCGATCGTCTCCTGACGCGTCGGCGACAGGACCGCAAAATCCATCATCGCCACGCCGCTCGACGTGGCGCAGATGCGCCGTTTCGGCAATTCCCGGCCCATCGCCGCAGTCCGATCGTCGCAACGGCGCCGCGCTTCCGCGGCCCCGCGGCGGGCCGGCTTCCGGTCGCCGCCGGGCGTCTGCGAGTCAGCGGCCCCCCGCCGTGCGACCTTTCATCTCATGGCGCGTGAATTAGAACATTATTATATAATACGAAACGCATGTAAAGCGCAAAATACGGGATATGAGAGCGCTATGAAAATTGTCATTGTCGGAGGCGTCGCCGGCGGCGCCACTGCGGCCGCACGCCTGCGCAGGGTCAGCGAAACAGCGGAAATCGTGCTCGTCGAGCGCGGCCCTTACATCAGCTTCGCCAATTGCGGTCTGCCCTATCACATCTCCGGCGCGATAGCCGAACGCGAACAGCTCCTCGTCACCTCGGAATCGTTGTTTGAGGCGCGCTATCGCGTCGACGTGCGCTCGCACACCGAGGCGTTGTCGATCGACCGCGTCGCCAAGACCGTGCGCTTGCGCAACCTGGAGACCGGCGCCGAGACGGATGAGCCTTACGATCGCCTGCTCCTTTCCCCCGGCGCCGAAGTGGTGCGGCCGCCGATTCCCGGCATCGGCTCCAAGCGCATCTTCACCTTGCACAATATTCCCGATCTCGACCGCATCATGGCCGCCCTCGGCGAGAACCGACCGCGCCGGGCGGTGGTGATCGGCGGCGGCTACATCGGTCTTGAGGTCGCGGAGAATTTCCACGAGCGTGGTCTCTTCACCACCGTGGTTGAAGGCGCGCCGCACATCCTCGCGCCGTTCGACGAGGAGATGGCCGCGATCGTCCACGCGCACCTGCGCGACAAGGCGATCGAGCTCTATCTCGACGACAAGATCGAGCATTTCGAGGATCGGCCCGACCATGTCGTCGTCTTCCTGGCAAGCGGCAAACGCATCCAGGCCGACATCGTCTTGCTGTCGATTGGCGTCCGGCCAGAGGTCAAGCTCGCGCGCGAAGCGGGCCTCGAACTCGGAGCCACCGGCGCAATCAAGGTCGACGAGCGCCTCGCGACGTCCGATCCCGACATCTACGCCGTCGGCGACGCGATCGAGGTCACCCATTTTGTCTCGGGCAAGTCGGCGTTGATCCCGCTCGCGGGACCGGCGAACCGCCAGGCGCGCATCGTCGCGGACAATATGCTGGCGAGCGATCCCGCCGCCCTCAAGCGCTATGGCGGCACGATGGGCACCGCCATCCTCAAGGCGTTCGACCTCGCCGCCGCCTGCACCGGCCTCAACGAAACCCAGGCGACCGCGCTCGAGATTCCTCACAACGCAATCATCATTCACGCCGGTTCGCATGCGTCCTACTATCCCGGCAGCCGGCAGCTCAGCCTGAAGCTGGTCTTCGGCCTCGACGGCCGCATCCTCGGCGCGCAGGCGATTGGCGCGGACGGGGTCGACAAGCGCATCGACGTCATCGCCACGGCGATCAAGGCCGGCCTGACGGTGCAGGACCTGACCGATCTCGAGCTTGCTTATGCGCCCCCCTTCGGCTCGGCGAAGGATCCCGTCAACGTCGCCGGTTGTGTGGCGAGCAACGTAGTTTCAGGCTTCCAGGAGATCATCGCCTGGCGCGAGCTGCGGGACATTCTGAAATCCGCGCCCGCGTCGATCCAACTCGTCGACGTGCGCACGCCCGAGGAGTTCTCGATCCAGACGCTGCCCGGCGCCCGCAACCTCGAACTCGATCACCTGCGCGATCGACTCGGCGAACTCGAACCCAACCGGCCCGTGGTGATCTTCTGCCAGGTCGGCCTGCGCGGCTATCTCGCCTATCGCATTCTCAAGCAGTTGGGCTTCAAGGACGTCCGCAACCTGACAGGCGGCTTCAAGACCTACGCGTGGGCGACCGAAAAGCAGGCCAATCCCGATCTCTTCGACTACGAGAGCATCAAGCGGCGGCCGCTGGCCGAGATCGAGGCCGAACGCGGAAGCTGCAAGGTTGCGGTCGCCGGCGACGTCCACAAACTCGATGCGATCGGGCTCCAATGTCCAGGCCCGATCATGAAGGCCTTCAAGGCGATGGCGGCGATGGAGGTCGGCGAAACGCTCGAAATCGACGCCTCCGATCCCGCCTTCGGTCGCGACATCCGCGCCTGGTCGGCGCGCATGGGCCATGAGCTGCTGAGCGTCGGCTCGGCGAAGGGCGTCATCACCGCCCGCGTGCGCAAGGCGCCGACAGCCGCCGCCGCGGCGGCAAGCCGCGCCGCGCTGGCCCGCGACGGCGTGTCGCTGGTCGTCTTCTCTGGCGATCTCGACAAGGCGATGGCGTCGCTGATCATCGCCAACGGCGCGCTGGCGATGGGCTCGAAGGTAACGCTGTTCTTCACCTTCTGGGGGCTCAACCTGCTGCGCAAGCCCGACGCACAGACACCGAAGAAATCGATCATCGACGCCGCCTTCGGCTTCATGCTGCCCAAGGGGGTCGGCAGGGCCAATCGCCTCACCAACATGAATTTCCTCGGAGTGGGCGGTCGGTTGATGCGCAAGGTGATGCACGACAAGCATGTCGACGACCCCGCCCACCTGCTCGCTTCGCTGGTTTCCGGCGGCGCCACGCTGGTCGCGTGCCAGATGTCGATGGACGTGATGGGTCTGCGCCGCGAGGAGTTGATCGACGCCGTCGAAATCGGCGGCGTCGCCACCTTCCTCGAAGCGGCCAGACAATCGGGGACGACGCTGTTCATCTGAGCGCGGCGGCGTCGCCAGCCGCGGCGAAGGGAGGGACGCAGGGATCAAGCGATCCGTGGCGTCCCTGTCGCCTCCATCGACGCTTTCGTCAGTTCGGCTGCGCGGGCGCCGCCGCCTGACGCCAAGGCAATCCGGCGCCCTTCCAACCCTTCATGCCCGGCCCGTCGCCCTCGTAGCCGTCAATCACGCTATAGACTTGCGCGAAGCCGAACTCGCCGAGCAGACTGGCCGCGAGCGCGCTGCGCCTGCCGGTGCGGCACATCACAATGACCGCATCGTGCTTGGTCAAGCCTTTGGCGGCCATCCTGCTTGTGACCTGAGCGACGAAGTCGCGATTCGGCTGCGGCTTGCCGTCGGCGCCGGGAAGCAAGAACAGCGGAACGTTCGCGTCGACGGCCGTGGCGACGCCCGAGGCGGCCAGTTCCTCCGGCGCGCGGACGTCGACGAACAGGCTGCGTCCGTTCTTCTCGGCGAGGAACGATGGAACCTCTTCCGACGTCAGATAAAGACCCAACGTCGTCCGCTTGGCCTCGGGAACGCTGGCGGCGTCCGTGGCGAGGCATGGCGCCGCGAGCGACAACCATACGGCGGCCAAGACGGCCGCTCGCAACGCGTTCAACATCGCGCTATCCCCGACTCGCACGGATCAGTGGCGCGTCAGCACCTTCTTCCAGTCGCGCGGCACGTATTCGAGCAGCTTGTTGAAGCCCGGAGTCGCCTTGGCCCAGGCGCTCAGCGCGTGGCGCATGTAGGTCTCCCGCGCGTAGGCCTTCGAGTCGACCCAGCAGAACTGCAGGCTCTTCCGCTCGCTCTTCTGTGGCAGGAAGCCGTGCCAGGATTTCTCCGAGACCTTGAACAGGCACATCTTTCCGTATTCCGGCGGGTACTCGAACGCGTAGTCGTCGCGATTGTTGCTGCGCAGAATGCGCAGACGGCCGCGCTCGTAAGGATATTCGCGGGTGAAGCCGACCAACACGGTGAACAGCTTGTGCTTCGAATCGGGGTGGGCGTAGCCCTCGTTGTAGTGGCCGGTGGTGCTGCCCATCATCACCATGGTGGGCACGCCCTTGCTGAGGTCGACGCCGAACTTGCGTTCGACGATCTTGCGAAAGCGCGGGTTCTGCAGGTCCTTCAGCACCAGCCCGAAATTCGCGCCGTAGCGAAGATTGGGCACGCCGTAGGTGCCGCGATGCGGGATGACCGGGCAGTCGGCGAGGATCTCGTCGCGCCGCGCCATCGGCATCACGTCGTCGACAAAGGCGTAATCGTAAGGGTCGTGGCGCACCTCCATGGCTTCGAGGACCGCCTCGTCGAGCACCTGGAAGGGTTCATCCGCCTGGGACGCTACGCTCATTTCGCTCCCCCAATTCTGTTTTGGGCCGGAGTCGTCCTCCGCGCCGGGGCTGACGACGATTGAGCACGTTTGTTCATAAAGCGACTTGACTCAGCGCAATCGGCGACCGACGATTATGAGCATATGTGCATAATCACGGAGACGACGCGCTGTGGCGAGGCCACGAAAATGCAGGTTTGTCAGAACCGATCCGGCGGCCCGGTTCTTCAAGCCGCAAGGCGTGCCGATGCGCGAGCTGAAGATTATGGCGCTGAAGGGCGAGGAGTTGGAGGCGCTGCGGCTCGCCGACGCCAGAGGCCTGGAGCAGGAGGCTGCCGCGCGGCTGATGAATGTGTCGCGCTCGACGTTCTCGCGCATTCTCGCGCAGGCGAGAAGGACGATGGCGACGGCGCTGGCGGAGGGGGCGGCGATCGAAATTCGCGGCGGCGACTTCCGCCTGGTCTCCGACGAGCAGAAACGCGAACAGGAAGCGTCGCTTGAGGAAAAGAATGCGTGACGCCGGAATCGGACGCGGCGGCCGTTGTTGCGGCCGCCGGCATCGGCGCGAGGACGTCGCGCTGTCGCCGGCGCAGGAGATCGGGCTTCTCCAACGACAGATCGGTGATTTCCAGGTGCGGCTCGAAGCGCTTCGCCGCGGATAGCTCAGGCGCGAACCCTGCGACCCGTCGCCGAGGAGAAAAGGTCGATCCGGTCGGTCTCCGTTCGCCGTCACGGCGTCGGCGCGAGCGCCTGCATCTTCTCGATCTTGGCGGCGAGAATCACCGCCTGGGTGCGGCTCTCGACCCCGAGCTTCTGCAGAATTGCGGAGACGTGCGCCTTCACCGTCGCTTCGGAGACGCTCAGTTCGTAGGCGATCTGCTTGTTGAGCAGGCCCTGCGACAGCATCATCAGCACCCGAACCTGCTGCGGCGTCAGCGACGACAGCCGGCGCACCAGCGCGCTCGCCTCCTTGTTGGCGGGCGCGCTGAGGTCGAGGTCGGGGGGCGTCCATTGGCCACCCTCGAGCACCTTGCGGATCGCCGCGCGCATCGTCTCGACGTCGAGCGACTTGGGCACATAGGCGCTGGCGCCGAACTCGATGCAATGGCGCATCACGGTCGGGTCCTCGTTGCCGGAGACGACCATCACCGGCGCGCCCGGTCGCTCCGAGCGCAGGAACAGGAGCCCGGAATAGCCGCGCACGCCGGGCATGCCGAGATCGAGCAGCACCAGATCCATGTCCGGCGTCTCCTCGAGCGCGGCAGCGAGGCTTTCGAAGTCCGCCGCCTCGTAGATTTTGGCGCCAGGTATCGCGCCATTCACTGCCTCGCGCAGCGCGCCGAGAACCAACGGGTGATCGTCGGCGATCAGCACACGGACCGCGTCAGTCAATCGGATTCCCCCCGAATTCTGAGATTCTCGCTCATCTACGACTTTGGAATCATCGCGCAACTCGGCGGCTTTGTCACGCCCAGCCCGCGGGCGAGGGGCCGTCGAGCTGTCGGCGCGCCTCGGCGAGCGCCAGCGCCGCGGCGACGGCGACGTTGAGCGAACGCAGCGGCGGCGCGATTGGGATGCGGATGCGCGCGTCGGCGGCGGCGTGAACCGAAGCGGGCACGCCCGCCGATTCGCGCCCGACCAAGATCACGTCGCCCGGCCGAAATGCGTATTCCCACAGGGCCGTCCCGCCCCTGGTGGTCATCAGCGCCAGTCGGCGCCCGGCGTCGGCGCGCCATTGCTCGAATCGCGCGAAGGAGGCGTGGCGGACGATCGTCAGCGCGTCGAGATAGTCCATGCCGGCGCGCCTCAGTCCGGTATCGGTGAGCACGAAGCCGGCCGGCTCGATGATCGCCGCATCGGCGGCGAAACAGGCGCAGCTGCGCAACATCGCGCCGGCGTTCGGCGCGATGTCGGGCTCGTAGAGCGCCAGGGTCAGCGGGGCGAGCGGCATCGCCGCCGTTCGTAGGCCGATTCGGCTGCCTTCGCCACACCGGCCGCTGGCGGTCGGACCGGCGATTTCCCTCCGCCGGCGAGGAACCCGCGGCGCCCCTGCGCAATCGCCGCCACGGCCGCAAAGCGGCGCTTTCGGCCTATGGACAACGTTTGCGAACGATGCGAAATAGCCCGGACCGCAGCGGGCCGTTTCTTGCAAGAGCCCGCTCGCGAACCAGCGACCGCCGTGGGGGCTCGGGTCAAATCGGCCGGGTGCGGGGGTCATGTGTCCTCGCGCCAGGCCTCTGGCGCAACGATCTGGGGGTGCAATTGTCGAGCGCGGCCATCGAGAAACCCAACCGTCGGGACTTCCTCTACATCGCCACCGCGGCGGTCGGCGCGGTCGGCGTCGGCGGCGTCGTCTGGCCCTTGATCGATCAGATGAACCCCGACGCTTCGACGCTCGCGCTGTCGTCGATCGAAGTCGATCTCGCGCCGATCGCCGAGGGCCAGATCGTCACCGTCAAGTGGCGCGGCGGCCCGGTGTTCGTCCGCCACCGCACCAAGAAGGAAATCGACGACGCGGTGAACACGCCGCTTGCCGGGCTCAGGGATCCGCAGACCGACCAGGCGCGGGTCAAGAAGCCGGAGTGGCTGATCGTCAGCGGCGTCTGCACCCACCTCGGCTGTGTGCCGCTCGGCCACGAGGGCCAGTACGACGGCTGGAAGTGCCCGTGCCACGGCTCGGTCTACGACACGTCGGGACGCATCCGACAGGGGCCGGCGCCGCTCAACCTGCCCGTGCCCGAATATGCCTTCCTCAGCGAGACGCGCGTGAAAATCGGCTGATCCTCGCCCGCGCTCGCCCGCCCTTCATCCGCCCGCGCCAGACCCAATTCCAGAGAAGCAATGCCATGAGCGGAAGCCCGACCTACGTCCCCAAGAGCGCCCTCGGGCGGTGGTTTGAATCCCGCCTGCCGATCATGGGCCTGGTGCATTCCTCGTTCGTCGCCTTTCCGGTGCCGCGCAATCTCAACTACCTGTGGACCTTCGGCGCGATCTTGGCTTTCATGCTCGTGGCGCAAATCGTCACCGGAATCATCCTGGCGATGCATTACGTGCCGAGCGCGACGCTGGCCTTCGCCTCGGTCGAGCACATCATGCGCGACGTGAATTACGGGTGGCTGATCCGCTACCTGCACACCAACGGCGCGTCGATGTTCTTCCTCGCCGTCTACATTCATATGTTCCGCGGCATCTACTACGGCTCCTACAAGGCGCCGCGCGAGGTGCTTTGGATTCTCGGCGTCATCATCTACCTCCTGATGATGGCGACGGCGTTCATGGGCTACGTGCTGCCGTGGGGCTCGATGAGCTTCGCCGGCGCGACCGTCATCACCAATCTGTTCACCGCCATTCCGCTGGTCGGCACGGGCGTCGCCCATTGGCTGTGGGGCGGCTACGCGGTCGGCGATCCGACCCTCAACCGCTTTTTCTCGCTGCACTACCTGCTGCCCTTCATGATCGTCGGCGTCGTCATCCTGCATGTCTGGGCGCTGCATGTGGCGGGGCAGAACAATCCCGACGGCGTCGAGGTGCAGAACGTCGAGCGCGACACCGTCGCCTTCACGCCCTACGCGACGATCAAGGATCTGTTCGGCGTGTCGATTTTTTTGATCCTCTACGCCTGGTTCGTCTTCTACATCCCGACCTATCTGCTCGACGCCGACAATTCGGTGCCGGCCAACCCGCTGGTGACGCCCGCCCACATCGTACCGGAATGGTATCTGCTGCCGTTCTACGCGATCCTGCGCGCGATCCCCAACAAGCTGGTCGGCGTGGTCGCGCTCGCGGCGGCGATCATCCTGCTGGCCTTCCTGCCGTGGCTCGACACCTCGAAGGTCAAGTCGGGCAAGTACCGGCCGGCGTTCCGCATCTTCTTCTGGCTGTTCGTCGTCTGCTGCGTCGGTCTCGGTTATCTCGGCTCGCAAGAGGTCTCCGACACGACGACCTGGATCGCGCGCATCCTGGCGATCGGCTATTTCGGCTTCCTGGTGGTCGCGCTGCCGGTGCTCGGGTTGATCGAAAGGACGAAGCCGCTGCCGGCCTCGATCGCCGACGCGGTGCTCGCCAAGACCAAACCGGCCGAAGCGGCCGCGCCGCCGGCCTCGCGCTGATCGGCTGCCACTTCCGGGGATTTGCCAAAATGATCCGACTGACGACCAACTTCCTCGCGGCGGCGCTGATGGCGGCGGGCATGACCGTGGCGTTCGCGCAGGACGACGCGGAGCAGCCGAAGCCCGAGCGCCAGAGCTGGAGCTTTTCCGGGCTGTTCGGCGTCTACGACCAGGCGCAATTGCAGCGCGGCTTCCAGGTCTACAAGGAAGTGTGCAGCAATTGCCACAAGCTCAGCATCCCGTTCCGCGCCCTCGAGGACCCGAACGGCCCCGGCTACAGCGTCGACCAGGTCAAGGCGCTGGCGGCGAGCTACCAGGTCACCAACGACGAGCCCAACGACAAGGGCGAAATCTTCAAGCGCCCAGGCACGCCGGCCGACGATTTTCCGCCGCCGGAATCGTTCCCCAACGACCAGGCCGCCGCGGCGGCGCTCGGCAAGGCGCCGCCTGACATGGCTGAACTCGCCGAGGCGCGCAAATACGAGCGCGGCTTCCCCTGGTTCATTTTCGACGCGTTGCCGTTCGACCAGTACCAGGAGATGGGCGCCGACTACATCTACGCGATCCTCAACGGCTACACGAAGTCGGGCGATCCGCAGTGGAACCTCTATTATCCCGGCCATCGCATCGCCATGCCGCAGCCGATCGTCGACGGCGCTGTCAACTATTCCGACGGCACGCCGCCCAAGCTCGACAATTACGCCCGCGACGTGGCCGCCTTCCTCACCTGGGCGTCCGAGCCGACGCTCGCCGAGCGCAAGAAGATCGGCCTGCGCGTCATGATCTTCCTGATCGTCCTGGCGACGCTGCTCTATTTCACCAAGAAGCGCGTCTGGAGCGGTCTGCACTGAGGGGGGCCCGGGCGATCGGCGAGGCGAGAGCATGGCCAGAGCGATCGTCGGGGTCATCGGCGGTTCGGGCGTCTACCAGCTCGCCGGCCTGACCGGGGTTCGCGAAGAGCGCGTCACGACGCCGTGGGGCGAACCCTCCGACGTTCTGCGCTTCGGTCGCGTCGGCGAAACGCAAGCGGTGTTCCTCGCCCGCCACGGCCAGGGCCATCGCTTCACCCCGTCGACGATCAACTATCGCGCCAACATCGACGCGCTGAAGCGGGCCGGCGTCTCCGACGTCATCGCGGTATCGGCCTGCGGCTCGTTCCGCGAGGAACTGTTCCCCGGCCTGTTCGTGCTGGTCGACCAGTTCGTGGACCGCACCTTCGCTCGCCAGACGAGTTTCTTCGGCGCCGGCTGCGTCGCCCATGTTCCGATGGCGCACCCGACGTCGCCGCTGCTTCGCGCGCGCGTCGCGGCGGCGGCGGCGGCGGAAGGGATCGCCTGCAAGAACGGCGGAACCTATGTCTGCATGGAAGGGCCGCAATTCTCGACGCTCGCCGAGTCGCTCGCCTACAAGGCGGTCGGCCTCGACGTCATCGGCATGACCGCGGCGACCGAGGCCAAGCTCGCGCGCGAAGCCGAACTGCCCTACGCCGCCGTCGCCATGGTCACCGACTACGACTGCTGGCACGCCGAGCACGGGCCGGTCGACGTCGCCTCGGTGCTGAAGGTCGCACACGACAACGCCGAGCGGGTCGAGGCGCTGCTCAGGCGCTCGCTCGCGGATTTCCCCGCCGAACACGAGGCCTGTCCGGGCGGCGCTGATCGGGCGCTCGACGGCGCGATCATGACGCATCCGGATGCGCGCGATCCGGAGCTGATGAAGAAGCTCGAGGCGATCGTGGCGCGCGCGCTCGCCGCGGCGCGATAGGGCGCCTCACCTCAGAGTCGGCGGCTGTTCGCCTTCTAAGCTCGCTTCCGCGGCGGCGATGGCGATGCGCAGGCGGCGCAGCGACTGCAGGAATTGCGAACGAGCGGGGCCGAGGACGTCGAATAGCATCTCCGCGTTGCCGGCGAGCTGTCGGTAGATCGTCTCAAGCGTCTTGCGCCCGGCCGTCGTCAATTCGAGCCGCACCTGCCGGCGGTTCTCGGCGCTGCGCTGCTGGATGAGGAAGCCCTTCGCCAGTAGGCCGCCGACGCGCTGGCTGACCAGCGACTTGCTCATGTCGAGCAGCGCGCCGACCTCCGCCTGGCTCGGCCGCCCCATTTCGTTGACCGCCATCGCCAAGACGAATTCTGCGTAGCTGAGGCCGATCGAGTCGAGCACGCGCTTTCGCGCCAATCGATCGAGCCGGGCGACGATCTCATGCAACAGGAAGACTTCGGTCTCGATGAACCAGGAGTTTCTTGTCACGGGTGGACGTCGATCCTTCAATAGGCTTCCGTGAGGATGCGGGGCGCGCCGGCGCTTTGCAGAATCGCCCGGCAGTCGGCCACCATAGCGGCCGAGCCGCAAACGTAGAAATCGGTCGACGCGGGATCGAAAGCGAGGCCAGCGACGGCCTTCGTCACGCGTCCGTGGAACGCATGGTTCGACGCCTCGTCGCGGCTGACGCAGACGATCGCATGCGGCGGCAGCGGCGTGAGCGCGCGCGTGATGTCCTCAGCCGCGGTTCGACAGCCGAAATACAATTCGGCGGCGTCGAGGTCGCCGGCCCCGGCCAGGTCGTCGAACATCGGCAGGAATGGCGCCAGGCCGGTTCCCGTCGCGACGAACACCTTGCGATGGGCGTTGCGCTCGAGACGATAGGCGCCGAAAGGCCCTTCGAGCAGCGTCTCGGCGTCGAGCGCGACGGAGTCGGCGTAGAGCGAGCCGTCTCCGCGCGTGCGCGTGCTGACCAGCAGCGTGAGGCGCTTATCGGCGACGGCGGCGATCGAATAGTCACGCCACTCGAACGGCGCGACACGCAGCTTGACGTACTGGCCGGGAACGAAGCGCATCGGCTCTTCGAGCGCGAACTCCAGGCGCCAGATCGACGGCGTCAGCGCGGTCTTGGCGACGAGGGTCGCGCGCTTCTTTTCCGCCGAGCGCGGCGGCGTCGGCGCTGCGGCCGGCTTCCGCGGCCGTTGGACCCTGGCCATGATGCGCAGGAAGCCGGCGGGGCCGAGAACCTGGCTCGCGGCGGCGAGGCCGCCCATCAGGGCGCCGGGGACGCCGAGGCTCGCCGCATCGCAGCCGGCGAGATAGAGGCCGGGAATCGGCGTGCGCACGCCGAGCGGCGAGGATCGATAGCGCTGCGGCGTGCCTCGCAGGCTGTAAAAGACGCCGTCTGGATGTGAGGTGAAATGTTCGACAGACAACGGCGTCGATAATTCGCTGTAGCCGACGAGGGCGGAAAAGCCGGGAACCGCGCGGTCAGCGGCGCGCAGCAGCCCCTCGGCGATGCGCCGCTTGAGGTCGGCGTAGGCAGGCCCACGGTCGCCGTGCGCCGTGCCGCGCCAAGCGTCGAACGCGTCGGGACGCACGAAGGCAATGATCTCGGCGGTATGGAACCGATCATCGCCCGACTTCGCCGACGGAAACGAAAGATAGACATGGCGCGGATCGCCGGCGAGCGTCGCGGCGGCGTGCTCGTCGACGTCTTCATGATCGAGCGTGGCGTTGATCCAATAGTTCTCGCCCATGACGCCCAGGGTCGAGATCGGCGCCTTCAGGCGGATGTAGAGATTGACTGCCGACAGGCCGCCTTTCAGCGCCGCGACGGTGGCCCGCTGTTTGGCGGTTTGCTGTCCGATCTCGCCGTCGGTCGGCAACAGCTGCTCGTAGGTGAGCGGCGCGCCGACGTCGGAGACGACGACGGGAGCGCGGTAGGCGACCGCGATCGGCGACCCGCTTCGCCGATCGATCGCCTGCACCCCGACGGCGCGGCCGTTCTCGATGAGGATCGCGGTCGCCTCTTGGCAGACGAGGATCGAGCCGCCTGCCGCCTCGATTCCCGGCTCGATCGTGCGCGCGATTCGCCCGGCGCCGCCTTGGGGAAACCAGCCGCCGTTGAGATAGCTGCCGACGACGAGGGCATGAAGCGCGAAAGCGCTTTGTTTGGGCGGCAATCCGTAGTCGCCCCACTGGGTTGCCAGCAGCGCTTTGAGCTCGGGCGAGCGGAAATGACGCTCGAGGTACCCGTCGGTCGTCTGGGTGGCTCGCACGGCGCCGTAGCGACGGGCTTGGGCGAGAAGGAAGGCGAGCGGCGCCGGCGCCATCTGCTGCTGAATGCCGAGAACGCACCAGCGCGCGACGGCGCCGAGATCGCGGAAATAGCGGCGGATTGCGTCGGCCTCGGCGGGAAAGCGCTCGATGAGCCGGGCCTGGTAGCGGCGCGGGTCGGAAGGAACGGCGAACGCGAAATCCGGGTAGACGAACCGCTCGAAATCGTCCGGCATTCGGTTCCACCCGAGCGCCCCGCCCGAGAGGAAATCGAAGAGGCTGCGCATCAAAGTCCCTGGCTGCAGCTCACCAATGTAATGCAGGCCGACGTCCCAGGAGGCGCCGTCACGGCGGAAGACATGCGTCTGGCCGCCGCGCTCCGAGTGCTTCTCCAGCACCAGGACCTTCATTCCGGCGACCTTGGCGAGAAAGCCGGCGGCGGACATTCCGCCCATTCCCGATCCGATGACGATCGCGTCCCAAGCCGGCGCCATGTGGCCCTCCTTGCAACAGTTTAAGCTTCGAACAGTTTAGACTATGGACTTTCAGACTCAAGGGTCTTTGCCGCCCGCGAGATGCGAAACGTTGTCGCGCTTGCAGCGTTCGTAATATGTATATATATGTTATAAACACAGGATATTTGTAATGACGATCGATTGGGCGCATTTCACGCCACTTTCGGCGCTCGCCGGCGGCGCGCTGATCGGACTGGCGGCGGCGCTGCTGATCCTCGGGATTGGCCGCGTCCTGGGCGCGGCGGGAATCGTCGGGGGCGCCTTGGAAGTCCAAGGCGCCGACGCGCCATGGCGCTGGTCGCTGATTGTCGGCCTCGTCCTGTCGCCGCTCGTCGCTCGCCTCTTGTGGAGCGTCGCTCCGCCAGTCTTCGTCGCTCCTTGGCCGGCGCTGGTCGCCTCGGGCCTGCTGGTCGGCTTCGGCGCGCGGTTGGGCTCGGGCTGCACCAGCGGCCACGGCGTTTGTGGTCTGGCGCGGTTGTCGCCGCGCTCGCTCGTCGCGACGGGGATCTTCATGGCGGCGGCGTTCGTCGCCGTATTCTTCACCCATCACGTCTTCGGCTGACGGAAGGGAAGGCATCATGAAGCGGAATATTTTCGCTCTGGGCGCCGGCCTGATCTTCGGCCTCGGCCTCTGCCTGTCGGGAATGTATGAGCCGGCCAAGGTGATCGGCTTCCTCGATCTCGACGGCGCCTGGGACCCTTCGCTCGCCTTTGTCATGGGCGGCGCTATCGTCGTCGCCTTGCCGGCCTTCTTCGTCGCGCGCCGCCGCGCCGCCGCCTGGATCGGCGGCGCAATCGATCTGCCGAGGGCGCAAGCGATCGACGCGCCGCTGGTCGTCGGTTCGGCCGTCTTCGGAATCGGCTGGGGCCTCGGCGGCGTCTGCCCGGCGCCAGGCGTCGCCGACCTCGGTTTCCTGAATCCCGGCGCGGCGATTTTCGTCGTTTCTATGGCCGCCGGCATGTTGATCTTTCGCGCCGCCGCCGATCGGCGCTTGCCCGGCCTGAAGCTTCTGGCGCAAGATGCGTGAGCCTCTTTAAGAGGGCTCGCGCGTGGCCAAGCGTTGGTTCGAGAAGCTGCTGTTCGCCTCGCGCTGGCTGCTGGCGCCGTTTTATGTAGCGCTGGTCATGGCGCTGCTGGCGCTGCTCGCCAAGGTCGGCGTCCATGCCTACGACATGGCCGCGCATTTCCTCGCGCTCAGCGAGGACCAGGTGCTGCTCGGCGCGCTCGGCGTCGTCGACTTGACGCTGTCGGCGTCGCTGGTCGTCATCGTGATCCTGTCCGGCTACGTCAATTTCATCGCGCCGATCGACGTCGAGACGCACAAGGATTGGCCGCGCTGGTTCGCACTCATCGATTTCAGCGAGCTCAAGGTCAAGCTGATGGCTTCGATCGTCGCCATCACCGCGATCAAGCTGCTCGAGGGCTACATGAACGTCGACAGCGTTTCCGATCGCGACCTCGCCTGGCAGACCGGCATCCATATCGCCTTCGTCGTCACCGCGCTGCTGCTGGCGCTCGCCGACCGGCTCGGCGGCGACAAGAGCGCGCACGCCGACAAGGCGTGAGGCGGCGCTATTTCTCCAGCAGCACCTGTCTGCACTGCGGCGGCAGTTGCGACAGCGTCAGCGGCGGCTTCGGCCTGCTCGGCGCGGGATGCAGGGCCTCGTCGGTGAACCACCAGTCGAGCGACGCGTCGCAGCCGTCTCCGGGCGGGACCGGGTCCTGCGGCTGGCACGCCGTCTCGCCCGCCGGGCAGGCGATGCGGATGTGGAAATGATAGTTGTGGCCCCAAAACGGACGCACCTTGTTCATCCACGCCTCGCCCTTGTGTGTCTCGCACAAGGCCTTTTTGATCGCAGGATTGACGAAGATGCGCTCGACCTCGGGCTCCTCGGCGGCGGCCTTGATGATCCCCGCCTGCCGCTCGCTCCAATGTGCGGGGTCGACTGCGAGACCATCGGGCCGCACCATGTCGACCGCCGACATCTCTTCGCGCTCCTCGCGGCTGAGGCGATGATCGGGCATCGGCGTCAGCCACACGTCGGCGTCGAGGCCGATCTGGTGCGACAGGTGGCCGGTCATCATCGGCCCGCCGCGCGGCTGCGAAATGTCGCCGACCAGGATGCCGGGCCACACGCCTTCTTGCGCCGCCTTGCGCGAGAAGCGTTCGAGGAACGCGATCAACTCCGGATGGCCCCAGGCGCGATCGCGCGACAGGCGCATCACCTGCCACGCCTCGCCGTCGACCGGCAGCGCGACCGCGCCGGCGAGGCAGCCGCGCGAATAGAAGCCGATCGAGCGCGCCTGCGCCTCCGTCGGCGTCATCGCGCGGCCGAACGCCTCCTTGGCCGGCAGGCCGGGGTCGGCGGGATTGGCGAGCGGCGGCAGCGGTTTGGGCTCGAGCACGCCCTTGTCCTGCGCCGCCGCTCCGGCGAGCGCGGCCGTCGCGCCCACAACGGCGATGACCACCCGCCGCATCGTCTGCTCCGATTCGCCTCGCCGCCCCTGTTTCCGCCGCCGGGCGGAGCGCCGTCAACCCCGGTCAGCGGCGCGTCGCGACAATGAAGAGACGCGGGAAGGGCAACAGGGCGCCGCCGTCGGCGCTCGGCGGATAGGCGCGGGCGATTTCGGCTCGGTAGAGCTGCAGGAAAAGGGCGCGCTCGTCGGCGTCGAGCGGATTGAGGAACGGCCGCAGGCCCGCGCTCTCGACCCAGGCGACGATCGCGTCCGGTCCGGCGAGGCGATGGACATAGGTCGTGCGCCACAGGTCGACGTCGCAGGTCGGGGACAACGCGGCGTCGTAGCCGGCAAAGTCGCCGATGCTCTGCCGCGCGCGGGCGGCGCCGGCGAGCTTGTTGTGGAAGCGCAGCGCCGTCGCGACCTCGCGCATCAGGACGTGGCTCGGCTCGTCCTGGTTGTCGGGCATCTGCACGCCAAGGCAGCCGCCCGGCGGCAGCGCCTCGGCGAGGCGGCGCATGACGCCGATATGGTCGGGGACCCAATGAAATGCCGCATTGGCGAAGACGAGGTCGGCCGCCGGGTCGCTCCATTCCGAGATGTCGCCCAGGCGAAATTCGATCTGCGGCAGGCGCTCGCGGGCTGCAACGAGCATGTCGGGCGAGGAATCGAGGCCGATGACCGCGGCTTCGGGGTAGCGCTCGGCGAGCAGGGCAGTCGAGTTGCCGGGTCCGCAGCCGAGATCGACGATTCTCTGTCGCGCGCCTGGGGGAACGCGCGCCAGCAGGTCCGTCGCAGGGCGCGTGCGTTCGCGCTCGAAGCGGCGATAGGCGTCGGCGCGCCAATCGGCTAGGGCTGTGGAGGCAGCAGGGGCGGTTTCGTGTGCGTGCATTTTTTCGTCATGCGACAAAATTGCAACGTTTCATCGTGCGCTTACGGGGAAATCGAGTGCACATAAAATCACCAGCCTTACCAGAATGTTAACCGCTAAGCGGGGCGCACGGCGGCGAACGTGTGGCGGAATTGTACCGGCAGTGTGGCGGCTCAACGGCGTCCCGCCGGCGTCCCGGCTCGCCAGTCCGTCGAGAACAGTCTTCGCTTATCAAACGTTTGCCTCCTTGCCCAGACGCGCCTGGCGTCAAACGCGCGCTGCTCTCTGGTGGGGCGTCGGTATGTCGCCGACAAACGGGTTGAACCCTGCGCGGCCTCATGCGATAGTCGCTCACCCAAGCATAAATCCAACGGGGGCCAAGGAATAAGCGGTCAATTTGAAGATCGCGAGAGTTCACCAAAGTATATACGCTGGGGGGCGTTAAATCGAATAGGTTGTCTATTTGCTCCAGAATGTTGGCGACATCGGGATGACCTTGATGTTCACCACCTTCTGCTTGCGTAACGGATGAGCTTCGAGACATAGATTGGGAATGACACACCACAGTGCGGGCTGTGGGAGGAGAGGCCATGTCGTTTCAACGGCCTGCGGGTTACGCAGGGGAACTGTCCGTCGCTGACGCTTATGCGCTGCTGAAAGACGATAAAAAGGCGGTGCTGGTCGATGTGCGCACCCAGGCCGAATGGGCCTGGGTGGGGATTCCCGACCTGAGCGGCATCGGCAAGAAGCCGATCTTCGTGGAGTGGGCGAGCTATCCCGGCATGAAGCCGGCCGCCGACTTCGCGCAGCGATTGATCGAGGAGTTGACCGCGCGCGGCGCGGATATGGAGACGCCGGCGCTGTTCATGTGCCGCTCCGGCGTCCGCTCTCTCGCCGCGGCGCGCGCCTTGGCGGCCGCCGGCTGGCGTCTTTGTTACAACATCAGCGAAGGTTTCGAAGGAGGCCTCGACGCCGCGACCCATCGGCGCGGCGCTCTCGGCGGCTGGCGAGCGAGGGGCATGCCGTGGACCCAGACCTAGGCGGTCCACGCGAGCCACCCCACCCGACCCCAATCGATCGACTTCCTGAAGAGAAATCAATGAACGAGAGCGCTGAACTGAGCGCGGCCTCGGCCGCCGCTCGCATCATTCCATTGACGCGTGACATCGAAGAAAGCTGGCGACGCTCCTGCCGGCGGCTGCGCGCCGAGCTCGGCGAAAATGTCTTCACCTCTTGGTTCGGGCGGCTGACGCTCGACTCGATCGACCAGGGCCGCGCCTATTTTTCCGTGCCGACGCGCTTCCTCAAGAGCTGGATCGAGGCCCATTACAGCGACCGCCTTCTCACCGCGCTCGAAGCCGAGATCGGCGGCATCGCGTCAATCAGCATCGCGATGCGCTCGTCGATGGGCGCGCCGACGCCGCCGACGCCGCCGACGCCGGCGAACCAACTAAAGGCGAACGAGCCGGCGCGCTCGGGCGCGGCGCGCGCCGCGCCTGCGTCGGCGTCGCGCGGCCGCGCCATGCGCGAGGAGGGCGTCGCTTACAGCGACTCGTTCGCGAGCTCGCCGCTCGATCGCCGTCTGACCTTCGCCTCGTTTCTGGTCGGGCGCTCGAATCAGCTCGCCTATTCGGCGGCGCAGCGCGTGATCGAGGATCGCTCGGGCCAGCCGGCGTTCAGCCCGCTCTACGTCCATTCCGCAGTCGGCCTCGGCAAGACCCATCTCCTCCAGGCGACCGCGCACGCCGCCGTGGCGCAGGGGCGCAGCGTCATCTATCTCACCGCCGAACGCTTCATGTACGGCTTCGTCGCCGCGCTGCAGTCGCACACGGCGATCGCCTTCAAGGAGGCGATGCGCTCGATTGATTTGCTCATCATCGACGACGTGCAGTTCCTGCAGGGCAAGGCGTTCCAGAACGAGTTCGGCCACGCGCTGAACGCACTGCTCGATTCCGGCCGTCAGGTCGTCGTCGCCGCCGACCGTCCGCCGGCCGATCTCGAGTCGCTCGACGAGCGCGTGCGTTCGCGCCTCGCCGGCGGGTTGTGCGTCGAGATGGCGGCGCTCGACGAGCCGCTGCGGTTGAAAATCCTCGAAGCCCGCATCACCGCGGCGCGCGCCCAGAATCCCCATTTCGCCGTTTCGCCGGCGGTGGTCGCCTACGTCGCCAAGTCGGTCGTCTCCAACGGCCGCGATCTCGAAGGCGCGGTCAATCGGTTGATCGCCCATTCGATCGTCGGCTCGCCGCTGACCGTCGAAGCGGCTGAGGCGGCGATCCGCGATCTCGTGCGTGCGCGCGAACCGCGCCGGGTCAAGATCGAGGACATCCAGAAGCTGGTCGCCAGCCACTACAGCGTCAGCCGCGCCGACATCCTGTCATCGCGCCGCACCGCGACCGTGGTGAAGCCGCGCCAAGTGGCGATGTATCTCTCCAAGGCGCTGACCCTTCGCTCGCTGCCGGAAATCGGCCGCCGCTTCGGCGGGCGCGATCACACCACGGTCTTGCATGCGGTGCGCAAGATCGAGGGCCTGAGCGCGAGCGATTCGGCGCTGCGTGAGGAGCTCGAGCTCTTGAAACGGATGCTGCAGGACTAGCCGCCGCGCCATGGCGCTGATCTTCAAGATCGTCGCTGCGGCGGAATGGCGCGCGGCGGAGGCGGCGGGCGCGTTCGTCGGCGCGGCGGTCGACCGCGAGGATGGCTATATTCATTTTTCGACCGCAGCGCAGGCGCCCGAGACGGCGGCGAAATGGTTCGCCGGCCGGCGCGATCTCACCCTCGTCGCGGTCGAAGCGGACACCCTCGGCCAGGCTTTGCGCTGGGAGCCGTCGCGCGGCGGCGCGCTCTTTCCCCATCTCTACGCGACATTGCCACTCGCCGCGGTTGTCTGGACGCGGCCGTTGCCGCTGACCGCCGACGGCCGTCACGACTTCGGAGATTTCGCGTGCTGACGCGAGCGCTCGGCGCGCTGGCCATGCCGGCCCTGCTCAGCCTGCCGCCTGAGACCGCGCATCGCGCGACGGTCGCGGCGCTGAAATATGCGCCGTTCCTGCCGAAGACCGTCTCGCCGCCGTCGCTTGCGGTCAGCGTCTTCGACCTCGAATTCCCCAATCCGATCGGCTTGGCGGCGGGCTTCGACAAGAACGCCGAAGTCGCCGGCCCGCTGCTCGCGCTCGGCTTCGGCTTCGTCGAAGTCGGCACGCTGACGCCGCGGCCGCAGAGCGGCAATCCACAGCCGCGCCTGTTTCGCTCGCCTCGCGACGGCGCGCTGATCAATCGCATGGGCTTCAACAACGACGGCTACGAAGCGGCGCGGGCGCGGCTGGCGGCGCGCAAGGCGAGGGGGGTCGTCGGGGTCAACTTCGGCCCCAACCGCGACGCCGCCGACCGCGTCGCCGACTTCGCGCTCGGGGTGAAGACCTTCGCGCCCTACGCCAGCTATTTCGCCGTCAACGTCTCGTCGCCCAACACGCCCGGCCTGCGCGACCTGCAGCAGCGCGCGGCGCTCGACGAGTTGGTCGCGCGTGTCGTCGAGTCGCGTGAGCAGGCTTCTCCGCGCCGTCCGATCCTGGTCAAGATCGCGCCCGATCTCGACTTGCGCGGCCTCGACGACGTCGTCGAAGTCTGCGCAACCCGGGGCGTCGACGGGCTGATCGTCGCCAACACGACGATCGCGCGACCCGCTTCGCTCGAGGGTCGTGACCACGGCGAGGCGGGCGGCCTCTC
>Ga0182016_10000405_pt1 | contig 53911 bp, 44 predicted proteins | sample 712S2MmetaG_FD_120491 | JGI IMG/M metagenome (GOLD analysis project Ga0182016, IMG submission 120491) | Permafrost microbial communities from Stordalen Mire, Sweden - 712S2M metaG | ecosystem: Environmental > Terrestrial > Soil > Wetlands > Permafrost | place: Sweden: Stordalen | collected...
CGGCACCCACGCTGAAATCTGGTATGAGTTGCAGACGGATTACGATATGTGGCAAGCATCCCAAAAGAAACAGCCTAAGATCGAGCCATTCAATCGGGCCGCTTAGGAACAAGAGCTAGCGGGGTGGTCGCGAATCCTACCCGCCGCTAGGAAATGCAGAGGATAGGAGTAAGAGGCGCGACAGTGTTAGCTGGGACACGTACACGAGGTTTCTTCGCTGTCTACGCACTTATAGCAGCAGTCACGGTAGAGATACGCTGTGGGTTCGCTTGAACGGTTCCGCCTTGGGGGAAGGGATCGACTGGATCAGCCGGAGAACTCCAGGGACGTTCCAGCACTGGAGCTTTTGCGTTCCCCCCTCCGTTTCAAAGGGAGGCGCAAGGGGGGGACAAATTGTCCCCTCTTTGAAGGCTTCGGCCAGGGAGGGGTCGCGGCGGCGCAACTTCTTCAGGTAATCGGAGGGAGCGGGCGAGTCCGTCAGCGCGCTGACAATGTCGGTGAGAACAAACCACCACTCCTCATTGTGAAAGACCCGGCGCACCGGACGTTCTTCGAAAAGGGCTATCTCGCTCATTTCGAGACCCTTCTTCCCGACGGTACATACAAGGCAAACCGATCCATCCCTCGCATTTTTCTGCCGAAGGGTGTTGGACCACAAGCCCTAACCGGCCCAGATCTGCGTTCCGAGGGTGGCTGATCTCGCCGTATGCACCCTCACTTGCTAGGCGGGGCCGTGTCCAGCGCGTGCAATTCCTTGCCGGGTTTGAAGCGCACGGCTTTGCCGGGGGTGATGCTGACCTCGGTGCCGGTGCGGGGATTGCGGCCGATTCCGGTTTTGCGGGCGCGGACGCTGAAAACGCCAAATCCGCGCAGTTCGATGCGCTCTCCGGCGGTGAGAGCCTGCTTGAGGCCCTCGAAGACCGTATCCACCGCAGCCTCCGCCTTGGTGCGGGGCAGGCCCGTGCGCTCGATTACTTGATGGACGATGTCCTGCTTAATCAAAGGGGTAACCTCGTTGGCACGACTGCATAGACTGTACTACGACCTGGCAAGCCGATGCTAGAGATTTTACTGCAAATGCGGACTCACCGGAGTCTACGCGAGCGGCAGCTCTTCAAAACAGGGTGGGAAGTCTGCCAGGTTCCGCAATGCCTATTGCCAATTTGCGGATGCGTCTCGTAATATGAATCATTCAAGTTCGAGACGATACACCCGGTTTCTTATTCGGACAGGAAAATTGGTCCGGTTCGGGAGAACCATGTCGATTCAGAGTGACCGTTGGATCAGGGAACAGGCCACTGAACAAGGGATGATTGAACCCTTCAGCGAGAGGCAGATACACGACGGCGTCATCTCCTACGGGCTTTCTTCCTATGGCTACGATCTCCGCGTTTCCGACGAATTCAAAATTTTTACCAATGTGAACAGCGCCATCATAGATCCTAAAGCCTTTGACGAGCGTTCTTTTGTCTCGGTCCAGGCAACCTCGGTGATTGTGCCGCCCAACTCGTTCGTATTGGCTAGATCCGTTGAATATTTTCGTATCCCCAGGGATGTACTGACAATCTGCGTTGGAAAGTCGACCTATGCGCGTTGCGGAATCATTGTGAACGTAACGCCATTCGAGCCGGAATGGGAGGGATTTGCGACCTTGGAGATTTCAAATACCACCCCTCTACCGGCCAGGATTTACGCCAACGAAGGGCTGTGCCAGATTCTGTTTTTCCGCTCCGAAGAAGCCTGCGAGATCAGCTATGCCGATCGCAAGGGCAAGTACCAGAAACAACAAGGGATTGTGCTTCCCAGACTGTAGCGGAGCGCGGTTGCCTTGGTGTTGGTGGCCGGAAGGGCGGCGTGATGTGTGATGCGGTGGAAGGATGAGCGCGATCTTTTACCGCACAGGCCCAGCTCTCCTGCTGAATGACGGGGGGAGCAAGATGTCCTCGATTCGTTTTCTCGAACCAATCCATATCGGCTTGGTTTCCGATGAACCCATCCGCCTTGCCGGGCTGACCAGCATCTTCGATCAGCCCTCCCGGCAAGGAAAGCCCCCGCTGCTTCCGGTTGCGGGGAGCATAGAGGAGTTGCTGGCTCGCCCCTCGCTCGAGTACATGGTGGTGGACCTCCATTCTTCCTCGGGCGGACTGGAGATGCTGGAGACGATTCGCCGCGCCCGTCCTTCGCTGCGGCTGATAGTGATTGGCCCGGAAGGCAACGACGAACTTGTTCTGGAGTCGATCATCGCCGGCGCCAGGGCCTATCTAGATCTGACTGCCGGTCCGGACACGGTGCGGATGGCCATCGACGTGGTCACCAGCGGCTCCATCTGGGCGCCGCGGCGGCTCCTCTCCAAACTGATCGACCGTTTACTCAAGGCGCCGGACACCAGTCTCACCAATGGGGGCCCCCACCTGACCGGCCGCGAGCGCCAGGTGCTGGACTTGATTCTGAAGGCCCGCTCGAATCGGGAGATTGCCCGGCAACTGGGCATAGAGGAGCGCACCGTGAAGGCACACGTGGGTCGCCTCTTGCGCAAGGCCGGCGCGGACAACCGGATCGAGCTCTCGATGCGCGCGCTGAATGTGCCGTCGTCGAACGGCGCTTTTTTCGTCGAGCGCAGGCGCGGCGAACGGCGTCAGAATCTGTCGTCCAGACCACAGGGAAACAGGTTGACTAGTTAGTTAAGTCATGGTTACTTACGGCCCTACTCCTTCGGTACTCTTGTGTTATATGCCGAATTTCCACAGACTTGTTAACAGAAACAACGCAGATCTGGGGAAAGGAGTTCCCTGGCAGCATGTTTCCATGATGCCAGGGAACTCCTCTTTTTTCTTCAGGGAAACTCTCTTCCGCGCTTCATCGGCTCACCGCTCTTTACCATTACAGACCAATAGACAACCACGTTACCTAGGTCTACACTACCTCAGTGATCTTGTGTCCCGGGCTCTATTTCCACAGACTTGTTTACAGCAGCAAAGCAGATCTGGGGAAAGGAGTTCCTTGGAATCATGTTCTTATGCGTCCCAGGAACTCCTCATTTTTTCCTCATTCGTTAGTTTCAGGTAAAATCCGATCTGCCCAGCTCGCTCCAGCCCTCCCCAACGTACATCCATGCATCAGATCAACAAGGACGGCGATTCGCGTTCAATGCGCGCATCGCCGTTGCTACATCGGCCGATGCTGTAGCCTGTTTCAGGACGCGCCGCCGTTTCAACCGATTCCGGCGAAGCGGGCTCCGGGGTATGGCCAGTGCAGCGTGGACTACTGACGGATCGATCGCCATGGCGCAGGAACGCCCCCTACAAACTGAAGACCACGACGTCCGCGCCGGAATGGACAGCGGAATGGAAAGGACACGGATTATGAAGAAGACTCTTGCTTCCGTCTGCCTCTGTTTCATGCTTTCTTGCACTGCCCAGGCAGCCTCGACGCGCGAGGATTTGCAGGTTCGCATCGACCAGGCGAAGCAGGTTCTGGACCACATCATGGCGGCTCAGGACGCGACCGTACCCATGAACATCCTGCAACAGGCAACCTGCGTGGCGGTGGTTCCCGGCATGCTCAAGGGAGCCTTTGTAGTGGGCGCGCAATACGGGCAGGGCGTGGTCACGTGCCGCACCGGCCACGGCTGGAGCGCTCCGGTCTTCATCCGCATGGCCGGCGGTTCGTTCGGCTTTCAGATCGGCGGGCAGTCCACCGACCTCATCCTGATCGCTGTCAATGACCGGGGCTTTCAGGATCTGCTCAAGAACAAGTTCAAGATCGGCGGCGATGCCTCTGCGGCAGCCGGCCCGGTGGGCCGCAATGGCCAGGCCGCGACCGACTGGAAGATGAACGCCGAGCTGCTCAGCTACTCACGCAGCAAGGGACTGTTTGCCGGCATCGACCTGGACGGCACCAGCGTCAGCCAGAACTCCGAGGACACCACACTTTACTACGGACAGGCGCACAGCTTCGAGGCTATTCTCAGGGGCAGCGTGGAGGTTCCGCCGGGAGCCATCCCGTTTGTGCGCGGCGTAGCCCAATACTTCGTACAGGCCAAGAACCGCAAGTAACTGGGGCGAAATGGAATGGCGGACTGGCAAGCCGAGTTCGCCATTCCTCGTCTCGCGCCGCTCCGGCACGCATGAAACCTGGACGCTTAAGGAATTCATTGAGAAGATGTCTTAATGATTCTCGAGATGGCAATTCTGAACGTCAGGCCGGGCCAGGAAGAGGACTTCGAGACGGCCATCCGCAAAGCACGCCCCTTGATTGCAGCTACGCCGGGCTTTGACCGCATCGAACTGCGCAGGTGCATTGAAACGCCAAATCGCTACTTGCTGTTGGTTGCGTGGCGGACGCTTGAGGATCACACGGTAGGATTCCGGCAATCGGAGAGGTATCGCGAATGGCGCGATCTTCTGCACCATTTCTACGATCCTTTCCCGACGGTTGAACATTTTGAAGAGGCGCTTTCACTGGATCGCTGATAGCTCGATGCAGTGAATCAAAATGCCATAGCCGTTCCAATCCGCTCGGAGCCCCGCAGGTCGGCGGTCTAAACTGATCTTTGCCTTCCACAATGCGGGAAAACTTCGAGTATTGGCTGGTGGTCACCGTGGCGCGCGTTTTAGGGCGCTTGCCGCGCGGGCTGGCGCGCCTGCTGGCTGGGGGTCTCGCCTTCGCGGTGTATTGGTTGTTTGGCCGGCTGCGCCGCGTGGGATGGCGTAACCTAGAGCTGGCCCGGCCAGAGCTTTCCAAAGCGGAAAAGACCCGCATCCTGCGCGGCGTCTACCGCCATCTTGGCTGGCAACTGGTCGAGTTCTGCCGGATGACCCGCTACACCCCGGAGAATACCCGCGATTGGATTCGCGCCGAGGGCATGGAAAACTACCTGGCAGCGCGGGACCGCGGAAAAGGGGTTCTCGTTGTCACCGGCCACCTGGGCGCTTGGGAGCTCTCCAGCTTTTACCACTCGATGATGGGCCATCCCATGGGCATGGTCATCCGCCCGCTCGACAACCGCCGGCTCGATACCTACGTCAATGCGATCCGCTGCCTCCACGGCAATCGGGTCATCTCAAAAGATGAGTTTGGCAGAGGCTTGCTGACGGCCATGCGCGCCGGGGCGACCGTCGGCATCCTGATGGACACCAACATGACCCCGCCCCAGGGATCCTTTGTGAAGTTCTTTGGCGTGGAGGCCTGCACGGCATCAGGTCTTGCCCACATCGCGCGCAAGACCGGCGCGGCCGTGCTGCCGGGGTTCATGGTCTGGGAGCCGGCCGAGGGCAAATACGTCCTGCACTTCGGCCCAGAGATCGAGATTCCGCGCACGGCCGACGCATCCGCCGACATCCTTGCAGGCACGCAGCTTTGCACTTTCGCCATCGAATCCTGGATTCGGCGTTATCCTGACCAGTGGCTGTGGATTCACCGGCGCTGGAAGACGAGGCCGGCGGGAGAACCAGGGCTTTACTAGAAGCTTTGCAACAGAAGTTTTGTAAAAGGGGCTCTTGTAACAGAAGTCTTGGAAAAGGGCACGACTTTACAGGCTGCGGAAAAAGGGCCATTCGGGAGCGGAATTCGAGCTTGATGGCGGCAGGGGCTAAAGCCCGATGTTGATTTGATTGCCTTTATCGGCCTGGCTAAAGCCATGCCCTTATTACAAAGCCTTCAATTCGACGCTCTAAAAGAGTTTTTCCGCAGCCTGTTTAGTCGGGCCGAAATGCCGCAGAATGATTGTGGGCTTTAGCCCCTGAGGCAATTGGCCCTCGAAACTGCGAACGGAGAAATTCGCATGACCGTAGGCGAACTGATCGAAGTCTTAGGCGGAAAACTGGTGCAGGGTAACCCGCAATGGCAGGTCGATGGCGTCAGTTCATGGCGATTTGCCAGCCCATCGGACGTGACCTTTGCAGAGGATCGCGCTGAAGCGCTGAAGGCGCTCGGAAGCAACACTGGAGTCGTGGTGCTGCGCGACGGAAGCTCAGAGATCAGTTCCCGGGCCAACTGTGTTGTTGAGGCCGAACAACCTCGAATGTGGTTTGCCTTAGCGGCAAAACTTCTCAACCCTTTGCCCCCATCTTCCGGCGTCCATCCCACCGCCGTGATCGGCCACTTTGTTGAGCTTGGCGAGAATGTGTCGATCGGTCCCTGCGCCGTGATCGGGGACCGCGTGCACGTCGCCACCGGAACCCGCGTCGAAGCTGGCGCAATCATTGGCGACGGCGTCCACATCGGTGAGTTCTGCCGCATCTATCCTCGCGCCGTTCTCTACAAGGGCACCACGCTGGGCAACTGGGTCGTCGTCCACGCCGGCGCGGTGCTGGGCGCAGATGGCTTCGGCTACGTGCGTGACAACAAGACCGGCGCTTACACCCAATTCCCGCAGCAAGGCACACTCGTCATCGAAGACGATGTGGAGATTGGCGCCAACTCCACCATCGATCGCGGGGCGCTTGCAGAGACCCGCATTCGCCGCGGGACGAAGATCGACAATCTGGTTCACATCGGCCACAACTGCGATATCGGCGAAGACGTGATTCTCGTTTCGCTCACTGGCATCTCTGGCTCCTGCACGGTGGGCAAAGGCGCGGTCATTGCCGGGCAGGTGGGGCTGGGCGACCACGCGCACGTTGGCCCCGGCGTGATTCTGGGCGGACAGGCCGGCGTTCTGAGCGGCAAGACGGTTACCAACCAAGGCCTCAAGCCGGGCACCGTCTTATGGGGCACACCCGCCCGCCCTCTCAAACAGGTTCTCCGCGAGCAGGCCGTGCTGGCGCGGCTCGCCAAGCGCGGCGCGAAAACCCCAGCCAAAGACATTGGGTAAATTGGAGGTCTCCCATGATCAAACTTGCTGTTCCACTTTTGCACGTTTCAAATGCAGCCGAGGCTCAGAACTTTTACTGCACAAGCCTCGGCTTTCGCCTGGAATATGCCCACGGCCCGCACGGCGCAGAAACCGACCCCTGCTACATGGGAATCTCCCGCGATGGAGTCTCGATCAATCTGTCTTCCTTCAGCGGTGACGGCGTTGCGGGCGGCGTAGTCAATCTCCTCGTTGACGATGTGGATGCTCTCTATGCCGAGTTTCTCGCGGCTGGAGTGGTCGTAGACCTCCCGCCCACCGATCAAACCTGGGGTAACCGCGAGATGTATGTCAAGGACGCGGACCGGAACTGCCTTCGCTTTCAGCAGTAAGGCAAGCGCGGACGGAGAATAGCATCATGGCGATCATCGTAGTAGGCGGTAGCAACCGGAGCGTGGGCAAAACCGCGCTGGTCTGCGGCCTCATCGCCGCGCTGCCCGAGTTCAGATGGACCGCCGTCAAGATCACCGCCGACGATCATGGCCAGCCCAAACCCATATGGGAAGAAGCAACTGCCGGACAGGAAACCGACACCGCCCGTTATCTGGCCGCGGGAGCCGTGCGCGCCCTGCTGGCCACGCCAACACAGCGCGGCCATCCGCCCGCTCCCGATTTTCCGCCTATGCTCAATGAACTCTGGCCACGGTTCGGACGCGGCACAAATCTTATTTTCGAGTCCAACAGCGTTGTTCATTACGTGCGGGCCGATCTCTGCCTGCTGATCCACGCCAGCCCCGGCAGGGGACTGGCGCCCGTGGTCCGCAAGCCTTCTTTCACAGCCGCGGTCCCTTTTTCGGATGCGCTGGTGACCAGGTCAAGCGCCGATGGGGTGATTCCGGACGGGCTGTGCCTGCCGAGTCCGGAGCCGAATTCGACGTCGAGCGCCGAGCCCAAGCCGATCTTCCATCTAGCGGCGCTGGAGCGGGTTTCGCCGGAGATGCTGGCCTGGCTGCGCGAGCGCCTCAGGCTTTGAAAGGCTGACCGTAAGGCGCCGCGAACCGGCGCTCCCACGCCCCATTCTTCTTCAGTTGGCTGGTCCAGTTCCACTGCGCGATGGGCAGTTTCAAGACCAATCCGGCGATCGCCGCGGTCAGCGGAGAAAACCGCTCAATGCCGGCAATCGCCTTCAATTCCGCCTTGCCAAACCGGCCGTCGCGGGCGAGCTGTTCGCCCAGAGTTCGCAGACGCGCCCACAACTTTTTATTTGCCTCATCGGGCATAAATTGGAGCGATTCGCCGCCGCCGCGAACAATTGTGCCCGCATAGGGTGAACCGAGCCGGCGCGCCAGCTTTACCAGGTAGCGCTCCAGGGGACGCGAATGCAGGGCCTCGGGGAAGCCGGACTGCACCAGGAATGCGAGCGTGGGCTTTCCAGCGGCGTCCTGGCTGGCTTGCAGTCGCGGCGCAAGGGCCTCGATATATTCCTTCACCAGCGACGGCATGGAGTCGGCGTAGAGAGGCATTCCGAGCATCACGGCATCAGCCCCGGCAAAGGCCTCGACGGCCCGGTCGAAGCCAGCCCGCCGCGCCAGATGCAAAACTTCGGGCGCACGGCCACCGCCCGACTGCCAGCCCTCGGCCGCGCGCGACAGCATCTTCATCGAATTCGAACGCTCGCCTCGCGGCGATCCGTTAAGCAGCAGCAGAGATTTCATTGGCAACCTCCTCGGCAGTGCGATTTGCGATTCTATCCACCACACTGGTGAAAACTAACCTTGATTTCATGTTGCGCGCCATCCGGCTCCACATGGCCGTCGTGATCTCAATATCCTCGGCATCTGTGTCTTCCCCCGCGCCCAGAAGCAAGCCGATCTCCGGATAGCTCGCATAGCGCGCGCGATGGTGCATCTCGCCGCCTTCAACCAGGATGTACGGATGCAGGATGGGGATCATCTGCTCGGTTGCGCGCTTGAGCAGCGCGGAGGTGAAGCCCATGGTAACCGGCGAGGCCAGGATCAGGAGGCCAGCGCCGATGGCAGCCCGGCAGACGGTTGCACTGTCGTCGCGTTTGACGCACTCGCCGGGCGTCTTGACCCAGCAGCCCCAGCAGCCTGAGCAGCCTTTCAAATCGAGTTCGCGAAGATCGAGCGTGGTAACTGTGTGGCCTGACGCTGCCAGCCGCCCAGCCACCTTATGGATATACTGCTGGAATTCCGAGACCGGATCGGGATCTCCATTCAGAATCGCGATGCGCATGGAAGGTTTCCTTTCTAGCGGGAACGGTTCTACAATGTAGAATTCCGGCCTTTGGAGATAATTCTACACCGTAGAATCAATTTGTCAAATGGGGCTGGAATTGCCTTGTATCGCAAGCGGCTCTGATGGATTATCTCCTTTATCCATAGCTACTTGCATATTTTCGGCGCATAATGAACGTGCCGCGATCCAGGCTGTCCGGATCGACGGAGAGGAGCTTGAACTCTTGACCGCAAGTAAAAAAACGGCACAAGCCGTCCGGCGCAGCCGGGGCTCCGCGCCTGGCCTCAAGCGCCGCGAAGGCCCCGTGACGCCGCTGACGCGGGAACAGATCGTCCGAACCGCGCTCAAGCTGGTCGACCGCGATGGCCTCAAGGCTCTCTCCATGCGCAGATTGGGCGTGGAGCTGGGCGTGGACCCGATGGCGGTCTACTATCACATTCCGAACAAGCAGGCGCTGCTAGACGCCATTGTCGAGGCGGTGATGGCGGGCATCGACCTCTCTGTCGATCATCCGGCAGATCCTCCAGTGGAGCGCGTCTTGCGCGCGGCGCACGCCTACCGGGATGCGATGCTGGCGCATGTTAACGCGCTTCCGATCGTGCTTGCGCATGGTCCGGCCACTCCTGCCGCGTTGAGGCCGGTGGAGCTATTGATAGGCATTCTGCGGGAGGCCGGCCTGCCGCCAGATGAAGCATTGGCGGGCATGAACACGATCGCCGCCGCCGTGCGCGGCGTTGTGGGAATGATGGCATCCGGCCCCGCTCAGCGGCCCTCCCCGGAACAGCTCGAAGAGATGGCGCGCGGCTTTCCGCCCGGAGAATTTCCCTATCTTCGCGAGGCTATGACTTACATCGGCGACTCTCTCGGCCGCGGCTTCGACTTCGGCATTCGCGCTCTGGCTCGCGGCCTCCTGGCCGGTGCGCGAAACGGGCTTGCGTGTTGATAGTGCGGCCAGGCCTTAGTTTCTCAGCAGCATGGTGAGGCCGTGCGCGTTGTCCAGCTTCTTTGTCACCAGTATTTGATGAGCATTGACCAGAAAGTCCGAATTGTGCTCGAAGTATTTGAAGGCGGTCTGCACGGTCTGTACGACGTGTTCGGCAGAGAATGCTTCCTTGTGGCCGCCGGCGACCCCGATCAGCAGGCCCTTGATCAGCGCAAAATCCGCGGCCAGAAGCGCGAACTCCTTTGCCGGTTGGGGCGCGGCCGCCTGATCGTTCAATTGGGCGCCAAAGGGGAACATTTTGTGGAAAACCATGTTGATCAGGTAGTTCTCAAGAATGTAGGGATGCCTCAAAAAAAATGGCGCGTAGTAGCGTTCATAGGCAATGGCGTACTCGGCGCTTAGTTCTTGCAGGTTGGTCAGGCGTCCATAGCCGATGCCCTGGGCGAAGGTGTTGAGGCATTCGACAAGGCGAGGGGACAGAAGCGCATTGCTCGCTCGCAGTTTCATCATGCTCAGCACCATCCCCAGTTGAAGCGCGAGGTCGGCGGGGATGGTCTCGATGGAAGTATTTAAGCTTGCCGAGGCTACCGCGCCTGAAAAGCCCTTGAGCATCGCGGAAAAACCGCCTTTGATCTCCCCGCGAACAACAGCCTCCAATCGCCGCGAGAATGTTCCCAGCAGAAACATCCGCTGCCAAAGCGGGTAAGCCCGGTTACGTATCAAGCCGATCGTAAACTCGCGGATAGGCCAGAAATAGCGAATCAGCGGGAGATTGCTCTTCCAATCGTTCCAGTCCAAATGATGAACACCTTCCATGCTGGTTGGCAGCAGGTCTGGGTTCATTAGCACCAGGCGGCAGGCTTCGGGACAGGACAGAGTCAGCGTCATCTCGCTCAGCTTGTCGATGACGCGAGTGGTACGCGGGTAGCTGGCGCACGTCTGGGAGAGATACGTCTCGCCATGCTCAACCTGAATCTGGCAGAGACGCTCCGCGTTGTGAAACGGGCACTGCATGGAGGGCGGCATATTGATGCGAGCGAATCCAGGCGGTTTCTTGCCATCCGGGCCCTCCTGTAAGCGCACAATGTTGGCGTCGATCAAAATACGCAAAGGGCCGGCGGGAATGGTCTGATACTTAGCGTATGTGGCTTGGTCTATGTCCACATTCCAGCCCGCGCAACAGGAGTCCTCACAGGCCGGGCCAATGCAGCGGAACCTCTCGGAATATTCGGGTTGTATCAACGAAGTCTTCGGCAACTGGCCCTCCTCGCGGCTTCATTGACCAGGCGCCGGCTCTTCCCGCGCTGCGATCGCCGTCTCAAAACGGCTTCTCGGTCAAAAACGGCTCCGGCTTCAGGGAGCCGTCGCGCTGCTTCACCAGCATCTGTACCTTGCCCTCCGCGGCGTCCAGTTCCTGCTTGCAGGCCGCGGAAAGTCCCACGCCCTCCTCGAAGAGCTTGAGAGAGTCTTCCAGGGCAAGGTCGCCCTTTTCCAGTTGATCGACAATGGTTTCCAGCTTCTTGAGCGATTCTTCAAATGAGGGCATGGGGTTACTCCGTGGGAGCGGAAAGGGAAAATCAGTGTGCTTGACGAAATCGTTAGGGGAAAAACGGAACAGGTCTACGGCGGCCAAGCGACTGCTCGGACGTAATCAGTGTGTTGGGCAAGTTCGCTTGGCGTGACCCCGCCGGGCAGCGCAAAAAGGACGACCTGAACCCCGCTCTTCCTGGCGAGCTTCATTGCAGGTACGCAATCGGTGTCCGCAGTCACTAAGCCAATCCGATCTACATTGTTCGATGCGGAATAAGCGGCGATATCGAGGCCGATTCTCATATCGACACCCTTTTGCTCGAAATCAGGTTTGAAATCGGCATCGGTCAAGGCCGCAACTCCGGCCACTGGAGTTCGCTTCAGTTTGTAGCCGCGAAACTTCAGCACGCCCAGTCTGACAGCGATCAAATCCCTCTTGGCTAGATCGGCCAACCATTGGCCCGAGTCGGCAAAAATCTGCGTCAAACCTGATACGGGGAGGTTTTGGTGTCCTTGATAGGGCGCACAATCGTAGTAGAGTGCTCGAAAAAGCTCTTCGTCCGTCGATGGACAAGTTTTCGAGAACGCCTCAATGAAGTCGGGAGTATAGCGAATATTGGCTTTCCGGGCGGCTACGCGGAGAAATCCGCCATCGATCATGAGGACGAGCTTTTTCATCTACATACCAAAATAGCAAACCCCGGAGCTTTTGCTCCGGGGTTTGCGGGATACATGCTCGCCTACGAGCGTACGGAATAACATAATTCTAACGCTATTCCGTACGCTGTCAAGCGAAATTGGAACCATTTCCCGTCCACCTTCATGCAGGTTTGGGCAGCACGCTGGCGATGACCTCGGCCGCGACCGTGTAGCGGCCAAACGGCGCGCTGACCTGTACGCCCTGGACCAGCGGGCGTACCGCTTCCAGCATCTCCTGCGCAATCTTGATGCCCTCGCGCCGCGCCGCGTCGGGTGTGTCGGCTTGCGCCATGCGCAGCATAATCTCCTCGGGCATGGAGACGCGCAGGTCGTTCTTCATGAATTCGGCATTGCGCAAGCTGGTGAGCGGCCAGATGCCGGCGATCACCGGGATGCGGTACTCCCGGATGCGCTTGAGAAAGCTCTCCAGCAGCCGCAGATCGAAGACGGGCTGGGTGATGGCGTACTCCGCGCCGGCCTCCACTTTGTAGGCGAAGCGCCGCATCTCCTGCTCGATATCCGGCACGCCGGGGTTGGCGGCCACCGCGATGGTGAAGTTGGTGCTTGCGCCAATGGCGTTTGCGCCGATGTCCAGTCCGTGATTCAGGCGCTGCACCATGTTGACCAGACCAATGGAGTCCACGTCGAAGACGGCGGTGGCGTCAGGATAGTTGCCCAGCTTGGGCGGGTCGCCGGTGAGGCACAGAATATTGTGCAGACCGATGGAAGAGGCCCCCAGCAAGTCAGACTGAATGCTGAGAATATTGCGGTCGCGGCAGGTGTAATGCAAAACCGTATCGATGCCGGTGTGTTGCTGAATCTGGATGCACAAGCTCTGCGCGCTCATGCGGGCAGAGGCGCGCGGGGAGTCGGGCACGTTAATGCCGTGGACTCCAAGCGAGGCCAGCAGCCGCGCGCCCTCGATCTCCTGCGAGCAGTCGATGCCTCGCGGCGGAACGATCTCCACCAGCGTGACAAAGCTGCCCTCGGCGATCAGCGCCCCGATGCGGGAACGTGCGCCAAGCCTCGCCGGCGGCGTCTCTGTATTCAGAGCGGGAGCTGTGCCGGAACTCTCCACGCGCGCCTGCGCATCGATGGCACGCATAGCCGAACGCATGGCCCGAATGTGGTTGGGCGTGGTGCCGCAGCATCCGCCCACAATCTGCACACCGGCGGCAATGGCTTTGCGGGCAAAGCTGGCCATGTACTCCGGCGAACAGAGGTAGATGTTGCGGCCCTCGACGGCTCTGGGCAGTCCGGCATTGGGCATGGCGGCAAGCGGCAGCGCGGTGGCCTTGCGCATGGCTTCGATGGCCGTCAGCACCGTGGTCGGCCCGGTCGAGCAGTTCACCCCGATGGCATCGGCGCCCCACTCGGTCAGCAGCGCCGCCGCGTTAGCCGGGGATGCGCCGTCCAGGCAGTTGCCCTCGTCGTCTACGGTCACCATCACCAGAACGGGCAGCTCCGGGGCCACCTCGCGCGCCGCGGCAAGAGCTTCGCGCGCCTCGTTCAGCGCAGACATGGTTTCAACAATCAGCAGGTCCACACCGGCTTTGGCCAAGGCCTGGATCTGCTCGGCAAAAGCCGCGCGCGCTTCGTCCAGTCCGGTCTTGCCCAGCGGTTCCAGCCGGACGCCCAACGGGCCCACCGTACCGGCCACCCACGCCTCGCTGGCCTGCTTGTCCTTAAGATGCTCGACGGCTTGGCGGGCCAGCTTGACCCCGGCAGCATTGATTTCGGCCATTTTCCCGGCTAAACCATGGCGGGCCAACCGAAAGCGGTTAGCGCCAAAGGTGTTGGTTTCAAGAATTTCGGCGCCTGCCTGCAGGTACTCTTCGTGGATGGAAAGGATGAGCCCGGGATCGGAGAGATTCAACTCGTCGTAGCATCGATTGATGAAGATGCCGCGGGCGTAAAGCACGGTGCCCATGGCGCCGTCGGCTAGTATGGGACGGTCGGCGAAGATGTCTGCGAACTTCGGCATACAGTAGCCATGCTAAGGCACGCGGGCCTGCCGCGCCAGCCGGGCGGCTCACTTTGTTATACTTCGATAGTCATAAGCTAAGGCTGCGTCGAGCTTGAGCCGCGGAGTTCCGCGCTCTGCCGGGTTCTTCGCCAGCCACAACCTCTGTTCACGCCGCGGTGGCGGTCGCGGGCCCGAACCGCGGCACTCCGCGCATTCCTTCGAGGTAAGCGATTTTGAAGAAGAGAAGTATTCCGATGATCGCAGCAGCGGCCCTGGCGGTTGCGGCCGCGCTGGCAGGTTGTGGCGGCACCAGCTATTTTGCGGGCAGGGTTCTGCCCCCCAGCGGGTTGACCAATCGCGTTCTGATCGCAATCCAGAACCCCGGCGCCTTCACCAAGGGCGCACTTACGTTCGTGGATGCCTACTACGACACCCGCAGCGGCTATAACGGCAAGCCGGGATCGTACTCCATCGCCGGCTATTCCGCCGCACTGCCTATCACCATCCAAAACATGCCAGAGGAGCAGGTGGGCGCGGTTTACGGCTCGGGTGACGGCTCGTTGTACTTGATCAATTATTCGACCGAGGCTACATCGGGAAACGCGGGCAATCTGAACGGGCTCTCTTCCAGCGTATTTATCACACGAAATCAGGGTTATGTTTTTGCCGCCAACCAGGTCTCGCGCGTGCTAACGGTGCTCGAGCGCGGCAGCGGCAACACCTATCCTCTGAGTCTTCCCGGCGTCTATCGCGTTAGCGTGAACCCCGGCGCTTCCATGGCTTTAGCCTTCGTCCAGAACTCGAATTATGTCTACTACCCTCGCAAGCTCACGACGGCCCAGCAGATTTCCTACTCCGGCGGCTCGAGCACCTGGCCGAAGGCGGCGGTAGACTGCGAACCGCAGAGTGCGCCGGTCTATTGCCTTTTCCAGGCGCAAAGCCCCGACAACGTCGATGCAACCGGCAACTACTATGGCGCCCCTTTGGTCTTTGACCGGCCGGTAAAGGCGGTCTTCTCGGCCGATGGCGGCACCGCCTACATCCTCAATTGCGGTCCGGAGTGCGGCGGCACCAAGGCCTCGATCACCCCACTTCAGATAGCACCGATGATTTTCCTTGTCGGTCAGCAATCGGGAACGCTGCCCACAAATGCGGCGCTCGCCAGTTCGACGGTGCCCATCCCCGGCGGCGCCAGCAACGCACTGGTTGATACTTCCACTTTCTATGTTGTGGGCCAAAAGCCTGAACAGGTTCAGGGCCAAACGCTCTTTGCCGGCAACCTGACGGTGGTGGACTATTCCAAGAATCCCGTATCTGTCTCCAACGCCATTCCCATCAGCGATGGAGCCCCCGGTGCGGTCAGCCGCATGATTCTGGCCGACGACAATACTCTGTGGATCGGGATGACGCAATGCACCAACGGCGTGCGCGCAGCTACCGGTCAGTCCTACGGCTGCCTGACTATGTTCAACACCTCGAACAATACAGTGACATTGATCGAGCCCTACATTGGCGATGCGACGGGAATCGCCGCGGTTACAGGGTTGCACAAGATCTATACGGCGGAGGGCGGGCAGGTTTACATCTACTCCACCAAAGACGGCACCTCGATCGACAACCAGTACGTCACCGTCACCGGCACGGCCTACGACGTGGCCTACATGGACGGCCTCACCGACGGGAACAACACCGTCTACTGAGTCCAGTGAACAGTACGCTGGGTGCCCCACCCTCGCCGCGTTTTTGTTTTTGCGGCTAGGGTGGCATAGCACGAACCTGAACAGTCCGTCTTACGGGGCCAATTCCTCATGGCGACCACGCCTTCACCCGATCCTCCCGCGGCCGACATCCTGGCCATCGCCGCACATCGTGACGACGTGGAACAGACTTGTGGTGGAACGCTCTTGCGCATGGCGTCGCGCGGCCTGCGCACCGCTATTCTGGATCTTACCCAGGGCGAGGCCGGAACTCGCGGCACAGCGGAAGAGCGCGCCCAGGAGGCAGTCCAAGCTGCCCGGTTGCTGGGTGTTAGCTGGCGCAAGGCTCTTGACCTGCGCGACGGAGCGGTCGAGAACACCCTCGAAAACCGCATCGAGATCGTGCGTGTCCTGCGCCAACTCCGCCCGCGCGTAGTCGTCCTGCCCTACTGGCAGGCCCGCCATCCGGATCACGCGATTACCGCTTCCCTTGGCTATGAAGCCTGCTTTCTCTCCGGCCTCTCCAAGGTCGATACCGACTCGGCTCCGCACAGACCCTTCAAGATCGTCTACGCCAGCCTCTACGCAGACGTGCGCCCCAGCTTCATCGTGGACATCACTCCATTCATCGAGCAGCGCCATGCCGCGCTGATGGCATACCGTTCGCAGTACGCCAACCAGCCCGCCGGCAGCGCTCTCTTCGTTCCGGAAGAGGAGATTCGCGAGCGAACATTTGCCGAGGCCCGCCACTATGGCCTGCTGGCCGGCGTGCGCTACGGCGAGCCCTTCGTGCAGAAAGAGGTGGGCCTGGTTGACGACCTGACCCTGCTGCCTGTGCAATCGATATGAGGCTCTGCCTAACGCCCGTTCGTGAATCTAAAGAACCGAATGCGAGGGTTTGAAGAACCTCCAAGCCATTCCCAGTCTTTCCCGAGTTCGAATCAATTGTGTAAACACTCATAGAAGAGCGGCAGAGTAAAATAGCTGTGTCTTGTGTTCCCTTGCCGCGGCAGCCTTGGGAGCGGAGGGTAGTTGTGACGGCGCAGACGTGGGATCCTCTTGCATACGGAAAGAACGGCAAGTTTGTGCATGGATTGGCCAGCGGAGTACTTGAGTGGCTGGCCGCCAAGCCGGGTGAGCGCATCCTGGATCTGGGCTGCGGGGACGGGAAACTGACTCAGCGAATCGCAGCCAACGGCGCCACCGTGGTGGGTGTGGATACATCGGCGGAGATGGTGGATGCGGCGCGCTCGCTTGGCATTGTGGTGATGGAGGCCAGCGCCGAATCGCTGCCCTTTTCCGACCATGCATTCGACGCGGTTTTTTCCAATGCCACCCTGCACTGGGTCCGCGACCACAACGCGATGATGGCGGAGGTTCGGCGGGTTCTCAAGCCTGGCGGGCGCTTTGTGGCCGAGATGGGCGGCCACGGCAACATTGCGGCCATACGCGTTGCTCTCACCGCTGTGCTGGCGCGACACGGGTACGGCGACCGCGAGGACGGCGTTAACTACTACCCCACGCAAGAGAGCTATGCGCAGCGGCTCGCCCGGCATGGCTTCGATGTGCAACAAATTGCGCTGGTTCAGCGGCCCACGGTCTTGCCAGAAAGCGGAATGCAGGGATGGCTCAGGACATTTCGACGCGGCGTGCTCGACAGCTTGCCGGAACAGCAGCGCGAGACTGTGGTGGAGGAGACGGCGGCCCTGCTGGCGCCGGTTCTCCTGGACGAGCGAGGGGAGTGGACGGCCGACTACGTTCGGTTGCGCTTCATCGCATCTGTTTAAGACTCTTGGGCGTATCGACATATGCCGGCGACAGCGACGGGGAGGCAGTTGTTTCATTTCGCAGTCCGTCGCCGCTATCCGACAACCGGTATCCACTGCACGAACGAAGACCCGTTCGCGAGCATCCCGGCTGGGAAGCTCCTCATTTCTCGAACCGTGAAAAAATAGGCTTTCATCGCGAACGTCCGGGTAGAATGAACAGGCCTTTGCGCGCCTCAGCGAATTACCATAGATAGGACTATGACGGAAGAGGTGCAAGGCCGGCGACGAAGGCGCGGACGGTTGTGGGTGGCCCTGGCGATGCTGGCGGTCATCCTTGCGGCTCTGTTCGTGCCGCCGTGGATCGGTTTGAGCCGGTACAAGAACCGCATTACGCAACTCATGGCGGTTTCGCTCGGCAGGCCTGTACGCCTTTCGTCCGTTGAGTTGCGCCTGTTGCCGAGGCCGGCCTTCGTCCTGACTGACCTTACAGTCGAAGAAGATCCGGCTTATGGCGCCGAACCGATTTTGCATGCCGACACCGTTACTGCGTACCTGCGGCTGCTCTCGCTTTGGCGGGGGCGGCTGGAGATCGGGACGATCAGCGTGGACGAGGCCAGCCTGAACCTGGTGCGAACAGAAGCAGGCCGCTGGAATCTGGATTCTCTATTTCGCACGGCCTCCGCGCACTCCGGGGCGGCCAGCGGCGCTGGACTGGGAACCGGATCGCGCGGAAGCGCCAAGGTGAGCGCGCCACTGCCATATCTGGAAGCAACCAACTCGCGCATCAACATCAAGTTTGGCGCGGAAAAGCTGCCGTTTTCTCTGGTCTCGACAGATCTCTCCTTCTGGCAGGAGCAGCCGGGGAACTGGCGCATCCGGCTGCGCGGCCAACCGGCCCGTACCGATGTGAGCCTGGACCTGGCCGACACAGGTATTGTGCGTTTGGAAGCCAATGTGCATCGCGCGGCCGAATTGCGAGAGATGCCGGTGCATCTCGATATCGAGTGGCGAGACGCGCAATTGGGCCAGCTCACACGGCTTCTGATTGGCTCAGACCCCGGCTGGCGCGGCGACCTTCGGGGCGAACTGCATCTGGACGGTACCGCCGATGCGGCTCAGATCAAGACCCGGCTGCGCGCGACCGGCGTACACCGCGCGGAATTTGCTCCAGCCGCGCCTATGGACTTTGACGCCAATTGCGAATTCGTTTACCACTTGTCAGAGCGCGCGGTCGAAAAGCTGTTGTGCTTTTCTCCACTCGGCGACGGCCAATTCCGGCTGGCCGGAGATCTGCCGGGTCCCGGCGGCCAGCCCCAACTCTCGGTTGAGCTTGACCGAATCCCTGTGGCTGCCGGCCTGGATGCCTTGCGCACGGTTCGCAGCGGGCTTGGCCCAGGTCTTGAAGCCAGAGGCGCCATCAGTGGCAAGATCGTGTATGCGGAGGCCGCGCCCGATGGCAACAAACAGGAAAATGCAACGCCCGAGGTCAAGCCAGGCAAGTTCCGCGCCGGGCGGCCGCTGTCCACCAAGGCGCGTCCGGTCGATCCAGGTCCACTCACAGGCAGTTTGACCGTGGACGGTTTTCAGCTGAGTGGAGACGGACTGACCGTGCCCATTGAGGCGCCCAGGCTGGTATTGACGCCAGCGACAAGCGACAATAGCCAACAACCGGAAGCGCGTCACACCGGTGGGCGGACATGGTCAAAGGCGGCGGCCACTCCAGCCGCCAGCCTGGCCCCGGCGCAGGCCGCGGCGTTATCGGCAACCGTGGCTATTCCCGCAGGCGCGGCAGCTCCCCTCTTGGTCACTGTGCGGCTGGCGCTCACTGGCTACCAGATGACGGTGCGCGGCCAGGCCAGTCTTGCGGGGGCCAAGGAGCTGGCGCACGTGACCGGCTTGCCGGACGCTTCTGTTCTTGATTCGCTGGCCGGCGATCCCGTCACAGTGGATCTGAGAGCAAGTGGCCCGTGGCAGCCGGCCGAGAGGATTCCGTTCAGCGGCAGTCCGGCAGGAGGCGCCGATTCCGTTAGTTTGATAAATACTGGGAACCAGCGAGCCGCGCTGCCGGCGACCGCCGATGATAGCGCAAAACCAGAAACGGACAGCTTGGACGGAACTGTGACAGTCCGCAATGCGAACTGGAAGGCCGAATATCTGGCCAATTATGTGGAGATAACCCAGGCCACAATTCATCTGGGCCAAGGCGAAATCCGATGGGATCCCATCGTCTTTTCCTATGGCCCGGTAAAGGGAACGGCGAACCTGAGTCTGCCCATGAGCTGCGGCCCGACCCCACAATGCGTGCCAGAGTTTCAGGTACAGTTCGGCTCGCTCGACGCCGGTACCCTTCAATCGGCAATTCTTGGAGCACGAGAGCCGGGCACGCTGCTCTCTGAGCTGATAGCCCGCCTGCGTCCATCGAATTCATCCTCGGCGCCGGTTTGGCCCGACCTTGAGGGTACTGTCAAGGCCGATTCACTTATTCTGGGGCCGGTCACGCTTCGGGATGCCTCAGCGGAACTGAGCGTGCTGCCAACCGGCGCTGAAATCAAGGGGCTCGACGCCTCCCTGCTCGGAGGCCGGGTGCATGGATCGGGCACACTGCGCACCGCCGCAACCGATCAAGGCAAGCCCAGCTATACGCTTGAAGGCAAATTTGAGAAACTCAGCCCAGCGGCTGTGGGGCAACTGCTCCGGCTACACTTCACCGGCGGCAGCTTAGACGCCGAGGGCAAGATCGACCTCTCCGGCTTTTCCGGCAAGGATCTGGCGGACTCGGCCAAGGGAGCGTTGCACTTCGAGTGGCGGAATGGGTCGGCTGCCGCTCCACCCGTACTGGCCCATTTCGATCGTTGGGCTGGCGATGCCGAGATTGCCGACGGCGCAGTTATTCTGAAGCAGAGCGAGGCGCAGCGAGGAGCCAGCAAGGAACCGGTAGGGGCTACGCTGACCTTTGGCGACCCGCCCAAGGCCGTATTTGCTGGGAACAAAGAGACGCCTGCGAAAAAGCCGTCTGCAAGAAGGCGCTAATCCGGCTCCCTTTACAATGGGATCATGGCTTCATCCCTGCTTTCTTCTTCCGTGCAGATCCGCTGCAAGGGCATTCTCTTCGACATGGATGGCATTCTGATCTCTTCGCTGGGATCGGTGGAGCGCAGTTGGACCAAGTGGTCCATGATGCGGGGCATCGATCCGGTTTATGCCTGCTCGATTGCTCATGGCTGCCGGAGTATCGACACGATTGCCAAGCTGCGCCCGGACCTGAATGCCGAAGCGGAGAACCAGATCATCGAGGATATGGAAGTCGAGGACACAAAAGGGATCACCGTGCTGCCGGGTGTGCTGAAGCTGCTGGAAGCTTTGCCCAGGGACCGCTGGACCGTTGTGACCAGCGCTACCGAGCGCCTGGCGCGGGTGCGTATGGCGGCGGGAGGGATTCCGGTCCCGGAGCGCTTCGTGGCAGCTGAGCTCGTGAGGCACGGCAAGCCGCATCCGCAGCCTTATTTGGCAGGTGCTGCGCTTCTGGGTTTTGCGCCGGAGGAGTGCGTGGTTTTTGAGGACGCGGCCTCGGGAACCAAGGCTGGCCGGGCCGCGGGATGTATGGTGGTCGCGACCACATTTTCGCATCCGATTGAGTCGCTGGACGCCGCAGACTACCTGATTGAGGACCTGACCGGCGTTGAGGCCGCGACTCTTCCCGGCGACGAGGGGCTGGTGCTCAAGCTGACGCCGATGGCGCTGTAACCCTTACTCGTTGGCTTCGATGCGGCGGCCGTGCGCATCCTGAGCGGGGCGCGTGTTGACTTTGTAGAGGTTGGCGAAGGCGCGCAATTGATCGCGGCTCAGGCTCAGTTCCTGCTCAAACACGAACCATCGCACGCCCTCGGTGCAGGGCGGGGTGGTCAGCGAGCCCTCGTAGGTCCAGTAGCCGCGGTCGGCGGGAAGCAGGCCACCGGGGTTCACCATCTCCGTAACATTTTCGCTTGCGCCAGCTTTTAGGGGCAGATGTGGCCAGAGCGTTGCCAGCACGGCATTCGGGTTGCCGGCATCCTCGACCAGCCGCACGGCTATTACGGCCAGCTTGCCGTCGGCGCTCTTGTGCACCAAGTGGACTTCCATGTCGGAGAATTTGCCTTTGACCGTCACTTCGCTGGGATGGTGGAAGTCGAACTCGACGAGTTCATAGCGCACGCCGCCGGCCACCATGTAGCTGCCGCGGTCTACGTGGGCCACCACGGTATGGCCGTTGTTCTCCAGCTTGACCGGCCCAGCAATGTAATGGAATTCGATGGGCTGGAGCGCCTTGTTCAGGCGGGCGCCGCGGATATCGATGGGCGACTGCTCGCGGCCTTTCGAGCAGGCCTTGTAGTCCGGGTCGAGTTTTCCCCAGTTCAGCGAGCCGCGTTTGCCCTCGTAGTCCCAGGGGGCTGTGGTTTGGGCTGAAATCTGTCCGGCGGCCGCGCAGGCCAAGGCAAGCGCAAAAGCGGCAGGTGCGGCAAAACGCATAGCTATCTCCTCGATTTAGACGCTTAGATGCGGGGGAGCACTTTTGAGAATTCTATTCGATAGACGCGGGAGTGGGAAAAAGGAATGGGACGCCTCGAAGTGAGGAGTCCCATTTGTGGAGGTTGAAGAAAGCGATTTGGCCAGCGACTCTACTTGGCCGCGACAGCCACGCCAGCTTGCTCGGCCAGGGCGGCTGCTTTGCCGGTGGCCTCCCAGGTGAACTCAGGCTCGGTGCGGCCAAAGTGGCCGTAGGCCGCAGTCTTCTGATAAATAGGCCGGCGCAGGTTCAGGCTCTCGATAATCCCCTTGGGGGTGAGCGAGAAGTTCTTGCGAACCAGTTCGGTCAGTTTGGCTTCGCCGATCTTGCCGGTTCCGAAGGTATCAATGCGCACGCTCACAGGTTCGGCCACGCCGATGGCGTAGGCAAGCTGAACTTCCGCACGGTCGGCCAGGCCCGCAGCGACGATGTTCTTGGCGATGCAGCGCGCCATGTAGGCTGCGCTGCGGTCCACCTTCGTCGGGTCTTTTCCAGAAAAGGCTCCGCCGCCGTGCCGGCCCGCGCCGCCGTAGGTATCCACAATGATCTTGCGGCCGGTCAGGCCGGTGTCGCCCATGGGGCCGCCGATGACGAAGCGCCCGGTGGGATTGATGTGATATTTGGTGTGCTCGTCAAGCCACGCGGCGGGCAGGACAGCCTGGATCACGTATTTGAGGATGTCGGCATGCAACTGCTCATTGTCGACGCTCTCGGAGTGCTGTGTGCTGATAACCACGGCGTCGATGCGCGCGGGCTTGCCGTTTTCGTCGTACTCGACCGTGACCTGGCTCTTGCCGTCGGGGCGCAGGTAGGGCAGCTTGCCGCTCTTGCGAACGGCCGTAAGCTGGCGGCAGAGCTTGTGGGCCAGCGAGATGGGGGCCGGCATCAGTTCGGGGGTCTCGTTGGACGCATAGCCGAACATCATGCCCTGGTCGCCGGCGCCGCCGGTATCGACGCCCTGGGCAATGTCGCCGGACTGCTTGTTGATGGTGGAGATTACCGCACAGGTGTTGGAGTCGAATCCGTAGAGGGCGTTGTCGTAGCCGATGGAGGCAACGACGCCGCGGACGAGGCTCTGGAAATCGACGTAGGCCTTGGTGGTGATTTCACCGGCAATGACCACCAAGCCGGTGGCCGTCAGGGTTTCGGCTGCGACGCGGCTGTAGGGGTCTTGCTCCAGGCATGCGTCCAGAATGGCGTCGGAGACCTGATCGGCAATTTTGTCGGGATGGCCTTCGGTGACTGATTCAGAGGTGAACAAGAAACGGTCGCTCAATGTAAAACTCTCCTCCCATTGCAGGGAATTCAATTTGGGCAGCTTGCCGCGAGGACCGGTTCATGCTGGATCACCGGCACGGGGGCAAAAGATATCTCCCGCATCGGACCCACTCTCGCGCAAGACACGCCAGCACCGTCAGGCCTTCGCCTTGGGATGCATCCATATATGGTAATTGCGCCGGGCGACTATGGGCAAAGACACACATGCGAATGGGGATTGTCAGGGACTCAAGGGCTTCCAGAGAGAGGTGAACCGCGCCTGGGGCCTGAGATGGTGAGAGATCGATGGAACCAGATCACCGGCCAATCCAAGCGAGGAGGCGGTCAGACAGGGCGTGGGCCGAGGAGACAATGTTGACGACCGTGGCGTGGAAGCGTCCCATGGGCAGCACGGTGGTCCACCAGCCGGCGCGAAGGCCGTAGTAGCGCACCACCAGGAAGGCCGCGGCAGCGACCACAAGCAGCAGGAGGATGGCGCCGGCCCAGCGCAGACGGTTCTCGATGGCATCGTGGTGCTGGATACGCGCCTTGCCTACGTTCGCGGCGAAGGCCGTCCAACTGCGTTCGTCGTCGGTCATCTGACCCGAGGCGGAATAGGCTTTGAGAAAGCGTTCGGTCCAGACGTGCTGGTCGAGGCCCAGGGCTCCCGTATAACCGCGCACAATACCTTTGCTCAGAATGCCGCCGGGAAGCTGGCGAAACCGCTCCTGCTCCAGCGCAACCAAGTGGTGCTGGCTTATCTTGGTGATCGCGGTAATTTCTTCCAGCGCGATGCCGCGGGCAATCCGCTCCATGCGCAGTTCTTCTCCGAAGCTTTTCATCGGCGACCGGGAAACGAGTAACGTACCTAAAGTTTCCAGTTTTACAATAATCCCGGTTTCAGTTCTCGTCAAAGAAAATCATCTTTTTTCCTTTATTTTCATCGAGCTGGAACCAATATTTCAAATTGGGAGCTATTAATCAACTATTTACCCCCGTGGACGAATAGCCAGCCCAGGCCAGGCGTTTTCCGCCTCCGCGGGACAAACCTGAACCCGAGCCCGATCCAGGCTCCGCCAGCCCAGGCTGTTAACCTGAAAGCTAGGGATCTCCGGCGCTTTGCGCCTGTCAGTGGCCTGGGAGCCACCGCAAGCATGAACAAGCTCATTATTGCCAATCTGTTGCAACGGCCAGTCCGCTCCATCATCAGCGTGCTCGCCGTGTCCATCGAAGTCATCATGATCCTGTCGATTGCAGGCATCTTCATGGGGATGCTGAACGACACCAAGCAGCGCACCAACGGCATTGGCGCCGACCTGATGCTGCGTCCCAGCAACGCCAGCATCTTTGTTGGCGTGAGCGGTGCGCCGATGCCGGCCAAGATCGCCGACGTACTGAAGCGGCTGCCGCACGTGGCGCTGGTTTCGCCTGTGATTCAAAAGCTGAATACTGCCGGCAAGATCGAGATCCTTTACGGGATCGATTACGCGAGCTTCAACGCATTGAAGCCCTTTGTGTATCTATCCGGCGGTCCCTTTCAGGGGCCCGATGACGTGATCATCGACGATGTATTTGCCGGCGCGGACGGCGGACATCGCGTGGGAGAAACGATCTCCATCATGGGCCATGCGTTCCGCATTTCGGGGATCGTGGAGCACGGCAAAGGCGGCCGCAAGCTTCTGCCGATCACCACCATGGGGGCGCTGATGGGAGGCGCCGAGGACAAGGCTTCGCTTTTTTACATCAAGTGCGACGATCCAGCCAACGAGAACGCCGTGATCCAGGAGATCCACGCGACGCGCGGCCTGGAGGACTACCCGGTGGAAACTATCGACGAGTGGCTTGAAGAGATGACGCCGGACAAGATTCCCGGGTTCAACATCGCGCTGAATGTGGTCACCTTCATCGCGGTGGTGGTGGGGTTCCTGGCTATCTTCCAGTCGATGTACACGGCGGTTCTGGAACGCACGCGGGAGATCGGCATCCTGAAGTCGATGGGCGCATCGAAGCTGACGATCGTGGATGTTGTGCTGCGCGAGACCGCGGCGATGGGCCTGGCCGGCGTGGTGCTAGGCATCGCAGGCACCTACGGTGTCAAGCTGCTGATGGCCCACGTTTTTCCCATGCAGCATTTTGAGATCACCGCCCTTTGGGTCGTGCGGGGGTCGGTCATTGCGTTTCTAGGAGCGGTGTGCGGCGCGCTCTACCCGGCGTGGATGGCGGCACGGAAAGACCCCATCGACGCTCTGGCCTACGAATAATCGAAGCTATCGAAGCGATTCCCACCCAAAAGAACGCGGCGGCCGAGGCCGCCGCGCGCATTTTTAAGTTGCTTTTGCGTCCGTTAGAACTCCAGCCGCAGCGAGAGCATCACCTGGCGCGGGCTGTAGGCAAAGTTGGAGCCGGAGTTGGTCACCGCCCTAAAGCCGCTGGCATTGACTCCGCTGCCGGTTTTTGGAACGAAGGTCAGGGTCGAGCACTCCTCTTGCGCCTGTCCTGGGACCAGAGAACTGCCTGTGCAGCCGCTCGTTACCGACGAGTTGGACGACAAGTTGTAGGCGGTGGTGCTTTCCGAGGTAACGTTCTGGTGATTGGCCACGTTGAAGAACTCTCCAATCAACTGCAGGTGGTATGGCTTGCCGTTTATCTCCTTTGTCAACTGCTTCTCAAGCCTCATATCGACGACCATTGTCCGCTTGAGCTGATAGGTGTTGCGACCGATGGCGGGAATCCAGTAGTTGCTTCCAGCGCCATTCCAACTGGAACCATAGGCCGAGTACGATGGATAACCGCTACCGATGGTTGCCGATATCGGCAGGCCATTCTGAGCCTGGTAGAGAGGGTTCAGGCTCCAGTCGTTTGCAAACCACTTTACCCAGTCGTTTCTCTGGACATTGGGTGAGTTGATCAGCGCCCAGGCGACCAGGCGGTTTTCCACGTTAAACGCCGAGTTGTTGTAGTTGGCGCCCTTCCTGAATCCGTCGATGTTGTACGGATCGAACCAGCCGCTGCTCAGTGTGGTGGTCGTCTCGTTTTGGTCGTAGTCCAGAGCATGCGACCAGGTGTAGTTCACGTCGTACTGAAGCAGTTTCGACGACTTGTTCTCGATCTCCGCGACTCCCGCGTTGTAGCTGGCGTTGATATTGCTGAACAGTTCATTGACAGCGCCGAAGTTGGAGTTAATAAGGTTATTGTAGGTGGGAACAACGAAGGTTGTGCCGTTGGGAAGCGGGCCTGCGCCGGTCGAATCGGAAACGGTGATGACGCTATCGTTCACGCCGTTAGGCGAGCCGGATGTGTTCGTATTCAAATTCGGGTTGAGGTTGATATTCAACGCGTTTGGCAGTTCCCGGCTCAACGCGCCCATATAGCTGAGCTGGCCCACCGTGCCGTGGCCGAGATCCCGCTGGATGGAAAAGTCGAACTCATGCACCTGGGGGTTGCGGAAGTTCTGCGCGAAGAACTGCGAACTCGGGGCCGAACCGGTTGCGGCGGAGATGATGTTGGGAAACAGCGGCGCGCCCGCGCTATTCGGCTTCAAGGTCGATGAAACATATTGGCCTGCCGGGCTGCCCGTGTTCAGCAGGTTATTGAGCAGAACGCCGTTGGTGACGCGGCCAAAGTAGAGACCGTAGCCGGCGCGCACGGTGGTCTTGCCATCGCCGAAGGGATCGTAGGCAATGCCGATGCGCGGACCGAGGTTGTCCTTGTCGCTGGGGTGGTTGGTAAGATTAGCCTGGGCCGCAAGCGTGGGGCAGGTGCCGGGGCCGGTGTATGCGGCGCAAAGGCCGTTCGATGAGGCCAAGTAAGGTGTGAAGCTGCCCGATGGCGTGGTCAGCGACGAATAGGGCGCCGGGAGGTTTTCATAATCGTAGCGCAGGCCCAGGTCGAGCGTCAGGCGCGGGGTCAGCTTCCAGTGATCTTCCCCAAAGAAGCCGTAGTCGGTGGTCGCGATATCCCAGCTTGTCGGTCCGAATCCTTGCACAAAGGTGCCGCAGGGAGCTTTGCCTGTGTAATTCGTGGTGAACGAACTCCCCGGCGATGTAACCGTGCCGGTGCTGTTGCAAACGCCGGTCGAACTCCCCTCGTTTATCAGGTCGGCGAAATAGTTTCCGATGTAGCTGTAGGTGTAAACGCCGTTGCCCTCGTACGTGTTGTTCATGATGTCGTAGTTGTGAATCATGTCCACGCCGAATTTGATGTTGTGGTTGCCCTTCTGCCATGAGGCCGTATCGCCCACCTGCCACTTGCGCTCGTCGGGCAGCGCTTTGCGGTAAGAGTAGTAGGGCGAGCCGAGATAGAAGCCTATTGAAGTATTGAGGGCAACTTCCGGCACATTGGGCGTAAAATCTCCCGCGGCGGTGTTGGTGATCCCGTTCGTGCCCTGCAGGTACTGCTTCGTATAGGAACTGTACGGCTGCTGACCCTCGTCGTTCAACTCGCGGCCGTACTGATAGCGGACTTCGTTGGAGATGTTGCTGGTAATCAAGCTATCCAGCTTCGTCAGACCGTAATCCAGTTTGACAAAATCGGTGCCAAACGTGTCGATCGCATAGGTGTTGGTCGCCTGCGTCTGTACACCGCCGGGCGAATCCCAGCGCAGACGGTGGTAGAGGACGCTGAGGTGGTTCTTGGCGTTCACCTGCCAGTCCAGCTTGGGCGTGTTCAACTCCTCATTGCCGGTGCGGGGAACGGCGCCGAGATCGGAGAGCAGGTTCAGCAGTTGCGTGGAATACGCCGCCGCGCCGGCTGCGTAGGTGCTGTAGCCGCCCTTGCCGGCAACCGTAAGCCGCGCGGCCAATTCGCATGCCTGGGCATCGACGGAAGGAGGCGTTTGAGTACTCGTCGTAGTGGGTGTAAGGTCGCCTGTCGATGTACTACAGGTATAAGTCGGATATGTGATGGTGGAGGTAGCTGGCGGGGTCACCGTGTTCGAAGTCGCGCCGGCTGGATCGGGGAGAGTAAAGAACGAGCTGGGCGTATTCGCCTTGCCGGTGCCGGGGAAGTTGCGGCGGTATTGGGCGAAGCCATAGAACCAAAAGAGCTTATCCTTTTTCAACGCGCCGCCGGCATCGAATCCCCACTCCTTGCGCCAGTCAACCGGCTTGTAAGGAACAGTTTGAAACACGGGCGTAGACGTGGTGGAAGTGTTAATGGTGTTGGTTGTGTAGGGATTCATCGCGCCCCAATCGTTGTCGCGGTCGGAGAAATACGCGATTCCGTGGAGCGTGTTGGAACCGCTCTTCGAGATGGCGTTGATGACGCCGCCGGCGGCTCGTCCGAACTCCGCCGAGTAGACGCCGGTGTTGACCTGGAACTCCTCGATCAGGTACTTGGAGATGGAGTAGCCCTCGCGAGTTCGGCCGCGCTCTTCGGAGTAGTAGGCCTGGTTGTCGTCCGCTCCATCGACTTCCACGTTGTTCAGCAGCGGGCTGATGCCGCGGAAGGAAATCAGGCCAAAGCCGTTCGAGTCACCTACCGCGCCGGGAGTCAGCAGCACCATATCCGACCAGCGGCCGCCGTTCAGAGGCAGGTTTTCGATCGTTTTCGCGGTCAGAACAGAGCTGATATCCGGCGACTCAAAGTTCAAAATCGGCGCCTCGCCGGTCACTTCCACCGACGTGGTTGCGCCAGCAGCCGCCAGGTGTGGGGCGACCTCGGTCGTCTGACCAACCAGCACGATGACGTTGACTTCCTTGAACGGAGCGAAGCCTGTCGCGTTCACCGTAACGGTGTAGACCGCGGCAGCCAATTGCGGCGCCTTGAAATAGCCGCTGCCATCCGAGGTCAGGTGGATCTCGGCATTGGTGCCGTCGTTGTGGATACCGATAGCGGCGTTCGCAACCACAGCGCCGCTGGGATCGAAGACGGTGCCGGCGATGGAGCCTTCGGTGTAGGTCTGCGCGTGGGAGGCAACTGTTCCCGAGCACAGGCAGAAGATGAGGACGGCCAGGCAAAGAATGCCGCGGCGGATTCGATTGAAGGTCATGGTGGCTCTCCTAAAAAATGCACTTCGTACAAGATCGATTGCGTTAGTGAAAAGCGTTGCTGCCCTGCGATCACCGGGCGCGCCGGGCAGCGCGCCAAGCCGCAAGGATTCCTCGCTTGCCTGGGCTGGCGGCTTGCGAACCCAGACGGTCGCCATCGAAACTCATGGGCGCAGGATTTTCCTATGACAGAACACTACCGAATCGAGATGAATAGCTTGTAAATGCCGGCATACGCCCTTTGTGGGATGCAGCCACGATCTGTACCCGGCCGGGCCCGGCGCTGAGGAACGCGTTGGACACGGTATAATTAATCTTCTCCGCAGATGCGTTTTCTTTCCTGTAAAGCAAAATTTCCGAGTTTTTGGAGATTTGCGTTCCAATCATCATTCAGGTGCTTTCCTTTTTGGAGAAACGGACCTTGACGAATTCGTCCAAACGCTGGTTTTATGCCGTTTGGCTGGTTTTTATCGGGAGCTTCGCGGTTTTGCACGCCCTTAACCTGCGCGCGGATTTTCCCAACCATTCACCGTGGTACATGGATTGGGCGAAATATACCGATGAGGGCTGGTATGGGAATGCAGCGATTCGGGCGCACCTCTTCGGAAACTGGTATGTGCCGGGCGATTTCAATCCAGCGCCCGCGGTGCCGGTGTGGCCGTTTCTGGAGTGGGTGCTGTTCGGGATTACAGGGGTCACGGTCGAGGCCGCGCGAGGGCTGGCCGTGGCCTTTTTCTTTGCCAATCTGCTGCTGAGCTACCTGCTGCTGCGGTCAAGGGGAGCGCGCTGGACGGCGCTGCTTGCAATCACTCTGTTGGTCACCAGCCCCTTCCTCTATTGCTTTAGCCGGCTGGCGATTCTGGAACCGATGCTCACCGCGCTGACGCTGGGAGCCTTGAATCTGGCGGTCCGCCTGCCCCGGATGCGCCGCCCGCTTTGGGCATCGGTGGGTATCGGTCTGTTGTTTGTCCTGATGATGCTCGCCAAGACCACCGCGATTTTTCTGCTTCCCGCGCTCGTTTGGGCAATGTGGCTACCGCTCTGGCACAATCGAAAACTCTTTCAGTGCTGTGCCCTGGCTGCTTCGGGAGCCTTTGCCGCCGGGTTTGGCCTGTGGATGGCAGTTGTCGTCCGCCTTGGCCTGCTTCCCGACTACAAGTACCTCTTCATCGTGAATAAGTACATCAAGCCGCCCGAGTTCTACTGGCCTCTGGTGAGCTTCTGGTGGTCGTTGCACGGCATGTTGTGGGTGGACTACATCCTCGTTCCGCTAGCCGGCGTGGTGGTGGCGGGCGCGCTGGCGGCATGGCGGACGGAATGGGGCCGCGCACTGCTGCTGGACCCGATTCTCGGAGCCTCGGTATGGGCGGTGGCCGGCTACATCTTTTTCATGACTTACCAGAACCATCCTCAGCCTCGCTACTATGCCGTGGTGGCCTTTTTCAGCTTTTTTGCGATCGCGCGCGGGGCTGAGGCACTGCTGGGCGGAACGGCTCCGCTCCGCGCGCCCGGCCTGCACAGAAGCCCTGCACGCTATCTCGGCTGGGCCGTAATCGGAATATCTGCGCTGGCGGTGGGCATCAATGGCGCTTGGACCCTGAACTACGCCACACACCCGGAGTACACATTTGTCGATGCGGCTCAGCGGCTGACCCGCTACATCGACGAGCACCCGAATGGGAACCGGCTGCTGGTTTCGATCAGCGGCGACGAGATCACGCTGGTGACGCATCTGCCCGCACTCTGCGACGATTTCAGCACGCAGCCGTTGCCTGCCAAACTGGCCGTATACCAGCCGGGTTGGTTTGCCTCCTGGAACGACATAGACCCGGGCACATTGGAGGATCTCCATATTCGCTTTTCGCTGGAACAGGTAGCCAGCTTTCGCGCCTTCGACGACCCGGAGCGGAAGCTATTGGTGCTCTTCAAGTTGCATCCGCTCCCTGGCGGCCGGATTCGCAGTAGCCGCAACCAGAACCTGCAGATTCAGCTTCCCGAGGACAAATTCGAAATTCCAGTGGAATGACGGGTCTCCGGAGCCATGTGATTGCAATCACTCGACACGGTTACCAGCGGATGGTACGCTTCGATTGACTTTTCTGCGATATTCTGCGGGGTCGCGTATTCCGCGGCCGTTCGCGGCGCTGATTCAAACCGTTGTCTGGGAGGACATGTGACTGTACAGTATTGGGTGTTTTTCTTTCTGGCCGTGAGCGGGCTTTTGCTCGCCTCGGCCTTTTTCTTTGCACGCCAGGTCATCGGCTCGGACCAGGGAACTCCGAAGATGCAGAAAACCGTCGGCGCCATGAAAGTCGCTGAGACGTTTCTGAAGCGCCGGTTCAAGACGGCGGCCGGTCTGTGCATGCTGCTATTGGGCCTGCTGTTTCCCGCGTTCGCTGGCGCGCAAGAGCAGGCAGGCGAAGCCAGCCTGAAGCTGCCGGATTTGTCGGTCGTGAATCATTTCGGCCTGAGCGGACCCGCCCTTCTGATGATCGGCCTGCTCTTTTGCGCCGGCGGCCTGCTTTTCGGCCTGACGATCTTCATGCAACTGAAGAACCTGCCGGTTCATAAGTCGATGCGCGAAATGTCCGAACTGATCTATGAGACCTGCAAAACGTATCTGGTGACGCAGGGCAAGTTCATTCTTCTGCTCTGGATTTTCATCGCGGTCATTATCTCGATGTACTTCGGCTGGCTGGCTCCGGTGCCTGGAAAACCGGTTTGGTTTACGTTAGGGACCATTCTGTCGTTTTCGTTGATTGGCATCGGAGGCAGTTACGGTGTTGCGTGGTTCGGAATTCGCGTCAACACCTTTGCGAACTCACGGGTGGCATTCGCCAGCCTGCGCGGCAAACCCTATCCGTGCTTTGCGATTCCGCTTAAGGCCGGCATGAGCATCGGCATGTTGCTGATCTCAGTCGAGCTTTTGATCATGCTGTGTATCCTTTTGTTCATACCCAGCGACTTTGCGGGTCCCTGCTTCATCGGCTTCGCGATTGGCGAGAGCCTCGGCGCTGCGGCGTTGCGTATTGCCGGAGGCATCTTTACCAAGATCGCCGATATCGGCTCCGATCTGATGAAGATCGTCTTCAAGATCAAGGAAGACGATGCACGCAACCCGGGCGTCATCGCCGATTGCACGGGCGACAACGCGGGCGACTCGGTCGGCCCCAGCGCCGATGGCTTTGAAACCTACGGCGTCACCGGCGTGGCCCTGATCACCTTCATTTTGCTGGCAGTCAAGAGCCCGGCGACGCAAGCGGAACTTCTGGTATGGATCTTCGTGATGCGCGTGGCCATGTTGATTTCGAGCTCGGCCGCCTACTTCCTCAATGGCTTCATCGCCAAGATGAAATACGTTAACTCCGACGAAATGGACTATGAGGCGCCGTTGACCTCGCTGGTGTGGATTACCTCTATCGTCTCCATCATCCTGTCCTTCATCGTCTCCTACCTGATGATCCCCACTCTCGGCGACGGCACGCTCTGGTGGAAGCTGGCTTCCATCATCTCGTGCGGAACCCTGGCGGGCGCGCTCATCCCCGAACTGGTCAAAGTGTTCACATCAACCAACTCGGCCCACGTGCAGGAAGTTGTCACATCGGCAAAGGAAGGCGGAGCTTCCCTGGGAATCCTGTCGGGATTCGTGGCCGGCAATATGTCGGCCTACTGGCTGGGATTGAGCATGGTCGCCCTGATGGGCATCGGCTACTACTTCAGCATGTTGGGCGGTTCCATGGATGCCATGATGCTTGCTCCCGCCGTCTTCGCATTTGGCCTGGTCGCATTCGGCTTCCTCGGCATGGGACCGGTGACGATTGCAGTGGATTCCTATGGCCCGGTTACCGACAATGCTCAATCTATCTATGAGCTGTCGCTGATCGAGACGATTCCCGGCATCGAAGCTGAGTTGAAGAAGGATTACAACTTCGACGTGAAGTTTGAACGCGCAAAGTACCTGCTGGAAGCCAACGATGGAGCCGGCAATACCTTCAAGGCAACGGCCAAGCCGGTGCTGATCGGCACAGCCGTGGTCGGTGCAACCACCATGACCTTCTCGATCATCATGGCCCTGACACACGGACTGACCATCAACGTAGAAAAGCTCTCTCTGCTGCACGCGCCCTTCATGCTCGGGTTGATTTGCGGCGGGGCAATCATCTACTGGTTTACGGGCGCCTCCACGCAGGCAGTCTCGACCGGCGCTTATCGCGCTGTTGAGTTCATCAAGGCAAACATCCACCTGGAAGGCGCTGAGAAGGCGTCGGTCAGCGACAGCAAGAAGGTGGTCGAGATCTGCACGAAGTACGCGCAGAAGGGCATGTTCAACATCTTCATCGCCGTCTTCTTCGCCACGCTCTCGTTCGCGTTATGGAACCGTTTCTGTTTATCGGCTACCTGTTCGGTCTGGCAATTTTCGGCCTGTACCAGGCGATCTTCATGGCCAATGCCGGCGGCGCATGGGACAACGCAAAGAAGGTTGTAGAGGTTGACTTGAAACAGAAGGGTACACCTTTGCATGACGCGGTCGTGGTCGGAGACACCGTTGGCGATCCGTTCAAAGACACCTCGTCGGTGGCGATGAACCCGATCATCAAGTTTGCGACCTTGTTCGGATTGCTTGCTGTCGAGCTTGCCGTGACGCTCACTGCGAGCAACCCGATCCTCGCACACGTGCTGACCGTCGCGTTCTTCCTGGTGTCGATGTTCTTCGTGCGGAGATCGTTCTATGGCATGAGAATCGAAACTAAGGAAGGCAACTGACACCTGTCTTGTAAATCGCAAGAAAACGCCGCCTGGAAATGGGCGGCGTTTTTCTTTGCGCAGTAGGATGGCTGTTGGCCCTACGATCGGCGCCGAGTTGGCTGCTAAGATGAATGGCGCAATCGAAGATACCCCTTTAACGCAGCTCAAACTGGAATTGTCCTCGATTCAAGGAAACATGGGAAGGAGACTTATTTGAAAGCCGCCCTTATTGCTCTCCCGCTTCTGTTTTGCATTCCAGCGGCACGGCCGCAAGTAACCCAGCAGGAGTTTACCGATCCGGTGGCGCTGCTTCAGGCGGTTGCAAAGACCTATGCAACCGGCGTGGATACGTTTCACTTTGAGTCGATCCAAGAGACCGTTCGGAATGGCGAGTTTGAGCGCGATTGGCAAAAGGAAGTGAGTAAAGCGCTCAAAGGCCCCGGCGCCCTCTACCGGATTGAGCACCAATCCTCCCAAGGCACCTATATCCAGGCCTCCGACGGGGTCAACGAGTGGGTTTATGTGGTCGAAGCAAAGGCCTACGTCAAGCGTCCGCTGCCGCAGGATTGGCCCCAATTCCCGAAGGGGGTGATGGATTGGAAAAGCGCCGAAATCAAGAATGCCTGGGATATGCGCCTGTTTCTTGAAGCGAAGGCGGCGGGATACAAGCACGCCGAGATGCTGCCCCAGGAGACGATCCTCGTTGAAGGAAAGAGCTATCCCTGCTACGTCGTCCATGTCACCAGCGACGACAGGACCAATGCGATCAAAGACCATCGCTCGGACACCACTTTTTGGATCGACAAAACCGCACTGGTTTTCCGCAAAGAAATAGAGCACACAGATAATTTCATCATGGTGAATAAGAACGTTCATATACCCCTTCACAGCGATGAGACCACGACCTATCCGGTGGCGGATTTCGATCCGCAGCTTGCGCCTGAAATCTTTCAGTTCACGCCGACTGCGGATGCCAAGGAAGTGGAGACGCTGGAGGCCGATTTTGGCGGTCCTCCGCCTTCGTTCCAGCCCAAAACGCAGTTGACAGGGCAGATGGCTCCCGACGTCTCCTTTACCAGCGCGGACGGCAAGAGGATCGCGCTGAGCTCCTTCCGGGGCAAGCCGGTGCTGCTTGATCTTTGGGCCACCTGGTGCGGGCCTTGTCTGATGTCGATGCCTTCTCTGGGCCGGATCTACAAGGATGTCAAAGACAAGGGCATCGCCGTAGTGACGGCCGATCAGGACAATCACGCCGAATCGGCCAACGCATATCTAGCGCGCCATGGCTACGGGTGGACCAACTATCACGATGAGGACAAAAGCGTTTACAAGGCATTTCATGAGGTAGGAGTTCCGCTGACGGTCCTGATCGATGCCCAGGGCAAGGTGGTTTATGAGGACTTTGGCGGCGACGAGGCAGCCGTGCGCAAAGCCATCGCGGCTTTGGGGCCGGAGTTTGCATCGGTTGCGGCGTCAGAAAAATCCACAGCTGCGCCGGCCGTCGCACCGGCCCACTAACCTTGTCAGGAATTGGACAACTCGATGTTGGCGGCTAAGAACTGCCGGAGGCTCTTGATCTGCCGGCCTGCCGCGTCGAAGTTGGCGGGATCGAGCCACGCCTCAAAGGCCCGTTTGCGGTCGGGCCATTCGCAGTCGAGCATGGAGAACCAGGCGGAGTCGCGGCTCTTGCCTTTGATCATCAGGTGCTGGCGGAAGATGCCCTCGAAGGTGAAGCCCAGGCGCTCCGCAGCATTCCGCGAAGGCAGGTTGAGGGCGTTGCACTTCCACTCGTAGCGCCGATAGCCCAGGTTGTCGAAGATGTGGCCGGCCATCAGGTACATGGCCTCGGTAGCGGCGGTGGTGCGCTGCAACGAGGGTGAGAAGAGGATGCTGCCCACCTCGACAACACCGTGCGCCGGCTCCATGCGCATATAGCTGGCCCAACCGGCCGCCTCGCCGGTTTCCGTTGGCACAATGGCCAGAAAGATTGCGTTGCTTGCCGCCTGCCTCTGCTTGATGGCGATGCGCAAGTCGGATTCAGTGGCATAGGGGCCGTCGAAAAGCCAGGTCCATAGCTCGTCGTGGCCGCGCACAGCCTGCCATAGAGCCGTGGTGTGAAGCTCGGCGCTGAGCGGCTCCAGGGTCACGGTGCGGCCGCGCAGGGTCACCGGGCCGACCAATGACACCGGCTCCCAGACGAAAGGTATTGGTGTGGGCGCGATCACAAAACCAGCTTACCAGCCGCCACGGGCCGTTAGAGTCTTTTATTTCCATCGCATTCTTTTGACATTGCCGCATCCACCCTTGATACTTGCGGTTTAATTCGTTTGGGGAGCTAGAAACCCAGTGCTGCTTGTCATCTTCGCCGTTTCCATGTTCCTCAGCGCCGCTTTACTCTTCCTGGTGGAGCCCATGCTGGCCAAGATGGCGCTGCCCATGCTCGGCGGCTCTCCGGCGGTCTGGAACACGTGCCTGGTGTTCTTTCAGGCTGTGCTGCTGGCCGGCTACCTCTACGCATACGCGTCCGCCAAATGGCTGGGACGGCGAACCCAGATTGCCGTGCATCTATGCCTCGCGCTTGCATTCCTGGCCGTGTTGCCGTTGCGCATCCCCGCCGGCTGGGAGCCGCCCGCGCAGAGCAATCCCGTGCTGTGGATACTGGGCATGTTATCGGTTGCAGTGGGCCTTCCCTTCTTCCTTCTCTCGTCTTCGACGCCTCTGCTACAGCGGTGGTTTGCGCACTCGGGCCACAAGCAGGCAAGCGACCCCTATTTTCTCTACGCAGCAAGCAACGCAGGCAGCCTGGTGGGGCTGCTGGGGTATCCATTTTTGCTGGAACCCACTCTACGTCTGAGCCAGCAGAGCCATTTCTGGAGCTATGGCTATCTGCTGTTTGTAGTCATGGCGGCGGGTTGCGGCGCTTTGGTGTGGAAGGCGCGGCCCGGGGTTGCTGCAATCGAAGCCGTTCCCGCGGAAGAAGCCAGTAGCGGCGCGGAGGTTGCATGGAGCCAGCGGTTGCGCTGGATCGCGCTGGCCTTTGTGCCATCCAGCTTGATGATTGGCGTCACCACGGTGCTGACCACCGACGTTCCTCCTATTCCGCTCTTTTGGGTACTGCCGCTGGCGATTTACCTGTTGAGCTTCGTGCTGGTCTTCGCCAGCCGGCCGCCGATCTCCCATCCCTGGCTGGTGCGCAGGCTGCCTACTCTTCTGCTGCTGACACTCTTTCCAACCATATCCAGGATGGTGATTCCTTTGCCGGTCTTGTTTCTGGTCTACTTGCTGGCTTTGTTTGCCGTTGCCTTGGTGTGTCACGGCGAACTTGCACGCACACGGCCACCGGTGGGGCGCTTGACGGAATTTTACCTGCTGATCTCTCTGGGCGGCGTGCTCGGCGGTATCTTCAATTCGCTGCTTGCGCCGGTTATATTCTCCTCTCTCATTGAGTTCCCGTTGGCGCTCATTTTCGCGGCATTGCTGCGTCCTCCCATCGACCAAACACTCGAAACACCAGCCAAGGCCGCAAGAGGCAAACGCAACGACCTGCTGCTGCCTCTGGCGCTGGGCGTGACGATGGCTTCGCTCATTCTCAGCTTCGAGCATTTCGGCCTCAAGCCCAGTCCGCCTCTCATCATTCTTCTCTTCGGTTACTCGATGGTCTGGTGCCTGAGCTTTGGCAAACGGCCGCTGCGTTTCGCGTTGGGCCTGACGGCGCTGGTTGCAGCCAGCTCGCTTTACGCCGGGGCTTATGGCAAGTTTCTGCTTAAGGAGCGGAACTTTTTCGGCATTTCGCGAGTGGCCAACGACCGAAACGGCAAGCTGCGGTATCTCTTTCATGGCGCCATCGTGCATGGAATCCAGAACCTGGACCCTGCAAAGAGCCGCGAGCCGGAGGCCTACTATGCCAAGTCCGGACCGGCGGGGAGCATTCTGCAAGCCATGGAGGCCAAGAGCTTGCTCTCCAGCTCCGCCAATTTACCCAAGCCACGGTGGGCTGTTGTCGGCCTGGGAGCGGGCGCAATGGCTTGTTATTTGCAGCCGGGCGAGTCGCTGACTTTTTATGAGATCGACCCCAACGTCAAAGGCATCGCATCCGACCCGCGGTACTTCACATTCCTCAGCCAATGCGCGCCCACTGCGCCTATTGTGCTTGGCGACGCGCGGCTCAAGCTGCGCGACGCCGCAGACCACAGCTATGACCTGATCGTCCTCGACGCTTTCAGTGGCGATACGATTCCCATGCACTTGGTCACCAGGGAAGCTTTGGCGCTCTACCTGCGCAAGCTGGCGCCAGGCGGCATGATCGCCTTTCACATCAGCAACAATCACTTGAAGCTTGCGCCTGTCTTTGCGGCGCTGGCCCACGATGCCGGATTGGTGAGCCTCATCGACGACGACACTGTGCTCACACACGCGCAGTTCGACGAGGGCAAATACGCTTCGCAGTGGGTCGTAATGGCGCGCAACATAGCCGATCTGGGGCCGTTGGCGACCGATCGGCGCTGGGCGCCCTTGCTGGCCCCGGCCGGAACGCAGGTGTGGACGGACGACTATTCCAACCTGATCCGCATCGTCAACTGGAACTGAAAAAACTGAAGGATGGGAAGCCATTCGATTCGAAATCGAAGATCGGCAGCCTCGCAACGGCCCGCGGTCCTATAATGGCTCGCAATCGTGAAATCGGCAGCTAACCGCATCTGAGAGCCTCTTCGCTATCTTGGGAAGCGCGCTGACTGCGGAATTGCTTGTGGAACTACCGAACTGGAGGCTTTTGTGCGAATAAGTCGGATGTTTTTATCGAGTTTGATGTTGTGTGCGGCTAGCGTTACGGCCTGGAGCCAGACGCAAACTACTGCCGGCACACCCCACCTGCAGAAACAGGGCAGCGCCACGCAACTGGTCGTGGACGGGAAGCCGTTCCTGATTGTCTCGGGAGAATTGTCAAACAATGCGGCCACCGCTCTGGAACCCATGGAACCCATCTGGCCCAAGTTGGTCGCCGCCAACCTCAACTCGGTCCTCGTCGGCGTTTCGTGGGCGCAATTCGAGCCGGAGGAAGGCAAGTTCAATTACGCCCTGGTTGACGGAGTCATTGCCAAAGCCCGCGAGAACCACTTGCACATCGTCTTTATCTGGTTCGGCTGCTGGAAGAACGGCACTTCCAGCTTTCCACCCCACTGGGTCAAGAAGGACTATCTTCGCTTTCCCCGCATTCAGATCGGAGAAGGCAAGACTGTATCGATCTCCGGCCCCGTTGAGCTGCTCAGCACCCTCAGCGACGCCACGCGCGATGCCGATGCAGCCGCCTTCGCAGCTCTCATGCGCCACATCAAGGAAGTGGACGGTACCCAGCACACGGTGCTGATGATGCAGGTGGAGAACGAGGTTGGCGTGCTGCGCGATACGCGCGACCGTTCTCCCGCCGCCAACCGCGCCTTTGCAGGCCCGGTCCCTGCGGAGCTGATGAACTACCTCGTAGCCCACAAGGACAATCTGATTCCGGAGTTTCGCGAGGTCTGGGCGGCGAACGGCTACAGGAAGTCCGGCACCTGGGAACAGGTCTTCGGCCCCGGCAAACCGGCCACCGAGGAGATACCCATTCAGACCACCGCCGCGCTGCTAGGCCCGCTCGAACATGCGAATAGTTGGCAGACGCTGCACTGGCCCTCGGATGAGATCTTCATGGCCTGGAACTACGCGCGTTTCCTTGAGAAGGTCGTTCAGGCAGGCAAGGCCGCCTATGACATTCCCATGTATGTGAACGCGTGGCTCCAGCAGCCCAATCACGCTTGGCCGGGAACCTATCCCAGCGGCGGCCCGCTGCCGCAGGTCCACGATGTATGGCGGGCCGGCGCGCCCGACCTCGACATCCTGGCGCCGGATCTCTATCTCGAGTACTTCGACGATGTCTGCACGCGCTTTTCCCGCAACGGCAACCCGCTGTTCATCCCGGAGACGAGCACCAATTCCGCCAATGCCTTGATGGCCGTCGGCAAGTACAACACCATCGGCTTCTCGCCCTTTGGCATCGACGGCAACCGGCCCATCCCGCCGGAGCTTGCTGCTACGTACAGCATGCTCAACCAGTTATCCCCGATGATTCTTGCCCACCAGGGAACAGACACCATCACCGCCGTGCGGCTCAACCAGGGAGACCCGCCGAAGCAGGTCAAGCTGGGCAACTACACCCTGACCTTCCATTACACCGGGCGCAGCATGCATGTCCCTCCGCAACCTAAAGGGCAGGTGATTCCATCCCAGCCGTTCGGCCCGGCGGAAGCCGCGCCCGAGCCCCCGCTGGAAGCGGCCGCAATTCTTATCTCCACCGGCCCCGACGAATATTACTTCGCCGGAGGCGGCATGAGCATCGACTTTACCCCCAACACCCCCGGCCCGCAGAATGTCGGCCTCGGCGATGTGCAGCAGGGCAAGTTCGTCGACGGCAAATGGGTGGTGACCCGTCAAATCGCCGGCGACGACGATGCGCAGGGAGAGATTCTGGTATTGCGTCCGAACACCCTTCTTCGAGTCACGCTTTACAGGTTCCCTTAAGACAACGACTTCCATGCGACTACCGGCGCCGACGAGCATAGTCAGTGCCATGACGCGGCAGCTTTCTTCTTCTTAACCCAATGGAGTTTTGTATGCGAAAGAATCGGATCTTTGTTTTCGGTCTTATGTTCTGCACCGCTGCCCTGGCGGTTTCCAGCCAGGCCCAGCAGTCTTCCGGCGTTCCTCACTTGCAGAAACAGGGCAGCGCCACGCAATTGGTTGTGGACGGAAAGCCGTTCCTGATCACCTCGGGAGAGCTCTCGAACAACGCGGCCACCAGTCTCGAGTCCCTGGAGCCGGTCTGGCCCAAGATTGTCGCCAGCAACCTGAACACCGTCCTGGTCGCCATTCCCTGGGCGCAATTCGAGCCGGAAGAGGGCAAGTTCAACTACACCCAGCTCGATGGAGTGATTGCCAAGGCCAGAGAGAATAAGCTGCGCCTCGTCGTTCTCTGGTTCGGTAGTTGGAAAAACGGCACATCGAGTTACCCGCCTGTCTGGGTCAAGAAAGACTACACGCGCTTCCCACGCATTCAGATCAACGAGGGCAAAACCGTTTCCATCGTCGGCCCTGTCGAAACCCTGAGCACCTTTGGCGAGGCCACGAACGATGCCGATGCCAAAGCCTTTGCCGCTCTGATGCGCCACATCAAGGAAGTGGACGGCGAAAAGCACACGGTGCTGATGATGCAGGTGGAGAACGAGGTCGGCGTACTGCGCGATTCCCGCGACCGCTCACCGGCCGCCAATCTTGCCTTCGCCGGGCAGGTTCCCGCGGAGCTGATGAACTATCTCGTAGCCCACAAGGACAACCTGATTCCCGAGTTCCGCGAGGTATGGGCCGCCAATGGCTTCAAGACCTCCGGCACCTGGGAAGAGGTCTTCGGCCCCGGCAAACCGGCTTCCCTGGAACTGCCGGTCCAAACCACCATCTCGTCGCTGGGTCTGATCAGGCACGACGGCGAGTGGCTGAAGCTGACCTGGCCCTCGGATGAGATCTTCATGGCCTGGAACTACTCCAGATTCCTGGAGAAGGTCATCAAGGCCGGCAAGGCCGAGTACAACATCCCCATGTTTGTGAACACCTGGCTGCAATCGCGCGACGAAGCGTGGCCGGGCACGTATCCCAGCGGCGGCCCGCTGCCGGAGGTGCATGACGTCTGGCGGGCCGGCGCGCCTGACCTCGACATTCTCGCGCCCGACATTCACATCGATTATTTCGACGATGTCTGCGAGCGGTATCTGCGCGGCGGCAATCCGCTCTTTATTCCCGAGACCAGCACCAACGCGCCCAATGCGCTGATGGCCGTGGGCAAATACAACACCATCGGCTTCTCTCCCTTTGGCGTAGACAGTGTCAGGCCGATTCCGCCGGAGCTTGCCACTACGTACGGCATCCTCAACCAGTTGGCGCCGATCACCCTGGCTCACCAGGGCACTGACGCCATCACGGCCGTCCGGATGAGAAAGGGAGACGCGCCCCAGCAGGTCAAGGTTGGAAATTACACCCTTACCCTGACTTACACGGGCCGCAATCTCTTCCTTCCGGTGCAGGCCAAGGGAGGAGTTCAACCATCGTCGCGCTTTGGATCGCAGGACGCGTCCAACCTGCCGCCGGTTGAAGCGGTGACCATGATTGTCGCCACCGGCCCGGACGAGTACTACTTCGCCGGAGGCGGCGTGCGTGTAGACTTTTCCGCCGACACTCCAGGACCGCAAAATGTCGGTCTCGCCGAGGTGCAGGAGGGCAAGTTCGTCGATGGCAAGTGGGTGATGACACGACTGATCGCCGGCGACGACGATGGACAAGGCGACCTGCTGACCATCAATCCAGAGAAGATTGAGCGCGTGACCCTTTACCGTTTTCCATAACGCCTGGCCGGATGGTTTGGAGGCTGCCGGGTCGCTGGTTTTGCCCTTGGCGCTTTTTCGGCAGCCTCTCCTTCGCGCAAAATCCGTCTCAGAAATTGTTGACTGTTCCAACCTGGCCGCTTGCCTTTGCGGGAGCGGGAGGCGGGGACTTTACTGCCGCAACCACCGGCCGGAGCGGCGCAGTTTGACCCTGCGGAGCCTGCTGCATGGTCACGATGATCGCGCTGGCAGGCTTCTTCCCCACGCACTGGTAGGAATGCGGCGTGGTGGCGTCGAAGTATACCGTGTCGCCGCGCCCCAACGCGGCTTCCCGATCGCCGTGGCGCAGTTCTAACTCCCCCTCCAGCACATAGAGGAACTCAAACCCGGAGTGCATGTGCGCCTTCAGCTCCATCTCCTTTGTCTGCGGCACAAACTCGGCGAAGTACGGGTCCATGGGCCTGTCCGGCACCATGTAGGCAAGGCTCTCGAAGAAGTAGGTCGGCGGTTGTACCCCGGTTTGCGGCAGCCTCACGCGTTCCTCTTGCCGGTGAATCCTGAAGATGGACTGCGGCTCGGTCTCAAAGAAATAGGAGAGATCCTTCGAGAACACCATTGCGATCCGGGCCAGGTTGCGCAGCGTGGGCACCACCCGCCCCGTCTCCAACTGTGAAAGAAAGCTCGCCGACAGCCCCGAATGCTTGCCCAGTTCAACCAGGCCCATGCTCTTCTTGAGCCGCAGCCGCTTGATGCGCTCTCCGATTTGCTTCTCGGCAATAAAGCGCTCGGCGGTCTCGGGGTCCACCTGGGTCTTTTGCGTCTGCTCGTTCTTCACCGCTGCCAGCTCAGCCACTCGCCCTCCTGCTTGCACACAAACAGGATGCGGCACCGAGCAAAAGTTTGTCCAGGTCAAAAAATATTGCCGTGCCACTAAATCAATTTGCCTTGGATTCGACATTCTATTGACTGGAGCGAAAGAAATGTCCACGTGATCGACAATGGGCTTCCGGCGTCCTGCACTGGCCGCCGGCCGAAGCGGTATATTCGGCTGATTCCAGGCTAAAATCTAAAGGTAAAGATTACCGATCAGTAAATAGAGAAGATTCTTAAACTATTCATGCGTTTATCTTTACGAGAAAATCTGGAATGAAATGATACCCCCAGGGGGTTTAGGGGGGTGGGGGTACGGACCGGGCACATTCCTGACAGATTGGTCCGGGGAACGGGTACGCGATTCTAACCCCTGCGGCGATTTCTTTTATGGGTTTCACTCTCCCCATTGTGCGCCGGCGGGGCGTAATGCTACGCAAAGGCTTGGGAAAGGATGGTAGTTTCCCAGGTTCCAGAGGCGGGACCTGGGCACCCGGCAGTTTTAAGGTTGGCGGCAAATTCGACCGGAACTCGGAGAATGACCGCGGATCTGATCGATGAGTGCATTGAGCTGTTGCCGTCATTTGATCATCTCAGTTGCGTCCGATGTCAGAGAAGCGGCGCGGATCCACAGTGATGTGACTTCGCGTTAGGGGTTGCCGAAAGGCGGCTTGCGCAATCTGGCGGTCTGATTACTGAAGCAGCTTCAATACTGCTCGCTGAGCCTGGTTGGCCTGCTGGAGAGAGGCCATTCCGGTGGATTGCAGGATGTTGTATTGGGTCATGTTCGCAACGGTCTTACCAATGTCGGCGTTGAGGATGGAGTTCGTCGCCGAAGTGAGATTAAGCTGCTCGGTCCCGATGTCGCTCGCCGTTGCCGCCAGCCTGTTGATGTTTGCACCCACCGCGCCCCGCTGGCTTGAAATGTCAGAGATGGCGGTGTTGATCATCGTCAGGGAGGCAGTGGCGCCCGACTGCGACAGGAGATCGCTCCCGCTCAAATCCGTTCCTGCGCTTCCATTGCTTGTGCCCAGGTTGGCGGTGGTTAGGGAACCCACGGTAACGTCGAGGCTGGTGCTGCCGTTCACGGTAGCGTCGCTGGTGAAGATGTTCACAGCGCTTAAACCAGTGGTACCCGCGGGAGCGGTTTCAATGAAACCACTCGTGTCGGAACTGATCGATGTGATGCCCGCCAAAGCGCCGGCGGCCGAGAGCGCAATGCTCAACGCTCCGGAGCTCGTGTCATAAGACACGTCATAGTTGCCGGCAGCGCTGCCAAGCTGCGAGACGATCGAGGACGCCAGATTCGTCGGCGATACGCCGGTAAGGTTGATGGTCGAGGGAGTGACGACAGCCGCCGAACTACCTGTATTCTGCTGAAGCGTGCTGCTGGAAGTGAAGGAGGAGGGGCCGTTCGGATTACCCCAATCGTTGAGGTAGATCTCGAGAAACCCGGCGTTGGTGTCGTAAAAGACGCCATAGTCCGATCCCAGTGCATTTTGAATCGTCTGCTGCAGGTTGGATGTAGCCACCCCGGTCAGGTTAATGTTGGTCGGGGTGGTCACCGGCTGCACTGCGGGGGTTGTTTCGTAAGCTTGCACGTTTGTGGCTTTGACCGACTGGATTCCGTAGAGCATCTGGTCCCACCACATTGGGCTGACTGTGACTCCATTCGAATCCTGGGTGACCGTGTAATTCCAGGGAGATAGCTGGTTTGAGAGGTAGTTCGCCAGCGTGGCCCCCGTCTGCCCAGTCAGGTCGATGTTTGTAGGCGTGTCCACCTCAGGTGAACCCGGCCCGGTCTCCTGCGCTGTGCCGCTGTTCGCCGAGAGCGTGGTGCCGCCGGCGACGGCGCTGATGTTGAGCGCGCCGGAGTTTGTATCGTAGGTGACGTTGTAGCCCGCTCCAAGGTCATTTTGCAGAGTGGTGAGCAAGTTAGAAGCGGTCACTCCCGTCAGATCCACATTCTTCGTGACATTGGTGCCGCCTACGATCGGCGTCGTCTGCGTAGGGCTGCCACTGAAGGCGATCGTCTTGACGCCGGCCGCCGTGCCGGTCGAGGAGATCGAGATGTTGAGCGCTCCCGAACCCGTGTCGTACGCCACGGTGTAATTCGATCCCAAAGCCGTGCTCAGTTTGGTCTGCAGGCTCGATGTGGACACGCCGGTCAGATTAACGGTCACTGGAGTCACCTGCGCGGCAACCGCCGGCGTTGTCTGCTGCAGGTTGTTGGTGGTTGAACTGATCGTGGTGCCGGCGGACTGGGCGGCGCCGGTCAGGCTCACGGTCAGCGCGCCCGTCGAGGAGACATAGTTGACCGAGTAGATGGCCGAGTTCAGCACGCTTTGCAATGTGGTGAGCAGGTTTGCGGAGGTAATACCGTTGAGGTTGACGACCGTAGGCGTTACGACAGGCGCAATAACAGGTGTCTTCTGCTGAATGGAACTGGAACTTTCGGCAATCGTGGATATCCCGGCGGTGTTCCCTGTAGACGAGATGCCAATGCTTAACGCACCTGTGCTGTTGTTATAGCTGACCGCGTAATTGGATCCCAACTGACTTTGCAGAGTGCTTGCCAGGTTGGTCGTGGCGACGTTGTTCAAAGTAATGTTAGTGGGTGTGTTCGCCGTCGCTATAAGGGGAGCTTCCGCAGTGTTGGTGCCGCCGCCGACGGAGAGCGCTTCGCCATTGTTCGTCTGTGTCGGCGATCCGTCGGTGTAATAGATACCATCGTAATAATCCGGCGCTACGGTGAACGACTCGTTCACATTACTTGATGTGATGACTAGTTCCTTCGAGCTGTTGATGGTTGCGGTGTAGGTCGAACCGGTCGTTCCCTTCACGAGTGGCGAAGAGTTCAACTTGTTTGTAAGGGAAGCAAGGGTAGCGGCGACCGTGGCGGGGTTGCTGCTGGTTAGCCCTTGCTCGGCTAAGCCAGTCCAATTTTCCACATGACCGCCGAGCGAGGTTGTGAAATCAAAATAGCCTCCCAGAGTGTCTCCGGTCACAAGCGGGGCGGAAGTCAGTTTGTTGCCGCTTGCGACAAGAGCAAGACTGTTGGCTGCGCCGCTAACCACGGGGTTTGACGTCTTAATCGTGAGCACGCCGCCGCTGATCGACGCGGTGTAGGTCGATCCGCTCACGCCTCCAATGGCTGTGGTCATGTCACTTGCCAACTGATTTGCCGCAGCGGTGGCGATGGCTGAGTTACTGCTCGATAGATTCTGGTAATTGGCCAGATTGATTGTGTCTGTCGCACTATTGGGACCAATCACTGAGTCGATCACAAGGGATCCGCTCAGTTGGTCCCCTGCCGTGATCACCGAGGAAGTAATGGCTTCCGTAGCTCCGGTGCCTGAAGAGGTGAAGGTGACGGATTGGGGCGTCCCGTAGTGGCTGGGAATAGTGGAAGTAACTGTAACGCTTCCGCTCACTGTATCACCAGGAGTGATGTTTCCGGTGATGGTTGCGCCGTTGTTGCTTAGCGTCACGCCGGAAGAAACGCCCCCGCTGCCGGCTGTGGTGGAAGTAAACGTGGCACTGCCGGTCAGCGTGTTCCCATTCACGATGTTGCCGGTAATCGATGCGCCGTTTGCCAGAGTGACAGCCGACGAAACGCCACCACTCTGAGGGATCGTGGAGGTAATGGTGACGCTGCCGCCCAGAGAATCGGCAGGCGGAATCGTTCCCGTAATCGTCGTGTTGCCGCTGCCGCTCGCCAGGCTTATCGCCGACTGTACGCCTCCGGTTGCAAAGGTGGTTGAAGTCACGGATAACGTCCCGCTGAGAGTATCGGAAGGATCGATCGAACCGATCAGCGTCCCGCTGCTGCTATTGGCAAGGCTTATGCCCTGGGCTGCGCCACTGGTGCCTGGAACGACGGTCGAAAGCGTAAGACTGCCGCTGAGCGGATCCGTGGGGTCGTTGATGGGAATGAAGACCGATCCGTCGCTATTGTTGACCACGTTGACGTCGGACGTGACGGCATTGCTGCCTGAAGTTGTCGAGTTGATCGTAAGGCCGCCTGTCAACACGGCCCCGGGAGTGATCGTAGCGACGCTAGCGAAACCATCATCTTGGGGAGTAATGCTTTGAGTCACGCCCGGATCGCCCGGAACAGTTGTCGTGAGGGTCAGGCTGCCGCTGATGGTGTCAGCCAGGGCAATGGTTCCCGAAAGCGCGGTTCCACTGTTTGAAAGGCCAATCGCCGAGTTGGTTCCATCGGTGAAAACCTGGGAGCCGTTGAATTGCGTAGTGGCGCCGATCTGGTTGATCTCGGTGAGAATGCTCTGGTACTCCGCATTGGTTGCGGCGCGCTGCTGGCCTGTCAAGTTGCCGCTGGCGGATTCTGTGGCGAGCGTGACTGCGCGATTGAGCAGGCTGTTGACCTGTGAGAGCGCGCCGTCGGCCACCTGGAGAAAGCTGATGCCGTTGTTGGCGTTGGCGTAGGATTGCGCGAGAGCGGTCGTGTTCGCCTGGAGTCCGGCGGAGATGGCGAGACCCGCCGCATCGTCGGCGCTGGAGTTGATCTTCAGCCCGGTGGAGAGTTCCTGAAGAGCCTTCTGCTGGCCCAATGAAGCTTGAGCCAGGCTGTTCTCTGCGACGAGTGACGAGACGCTATTCAGAATGCTCAGCGACATGGAACTGCCTCCGTACCGAACGGCTAGGGTCGCTTCAGGATTCCAAGCGGCAACGGAACTGGCCATGGTCGCCAGGAAAAGAGCACCCGCAAGCCAGCTTCAGGTATGAGGACGCCAGGATGGTTTTCTCTCATCCCTCCTATCGACATCTGAACAGGCAGATTCCGTGATGGCCGATACAGACGCGCGTGCGTTTAGTATTCGGATATCTCTTCGAATGATGCAAAGTCGCCAATGCACGCTTTGACCGCAGCTTAGGCAGACTGAGCGGCTCCAAAGATGAGATTCCAGGCCGATTGACTGCCAATTCGAAAGCTGCACTTCTACCCCATCCGCACGTCTTGCTGACTCGGCGTTATCCTAGAGAGTCAGGCCGCGATTGCTTTGTTCCGGCCACGAAGGAAGCCCATGTCCGAAGAAATCACCAACTCGGCCGCGCAAGGGGCGCCTGCCGCACCGCAGGTGCCCGCGCAAGCAGAGTCCGCAGCAACGCAGGCACCGGCTCCAGTGGCCACCATCGCTACTCTCGGCCAGCATGAGGGCCAGTCCGTCACGCTGCGCGGATGGCTCTATAACCTGCGTGAGAGCGGCAAGCTGCTCTTTCCCATCTTTCGCGACGGCACCGGCACCATCCAGGGAGTAGCCCATGTGAAGAGCGTTCCGCCCGCGGTCTTCGAGGCTCTCAAGGGGCTCACACAGGAGTCGAGCGTGATTGTCACGGGCAAGGTTCGCGCCGACAAGCGCGCGCCGGGAGGGTATGAGTTGGATGTGCTGGACATTGAGGTCGTTCAGCGCGTTCCCGAGTCCGACCCCTACCCCATTACGCTCAAGGAGCACGGCGTCGACTTCCTGATGGAGCACCGCCATCTCTGGGTGCGTTCGCCGCGCCAGTCCGCCATACTCCGCATCCGCGCCGAGATCATGCGCGCCGCGGCGGAATACTTCGACACGAATGGCTTTATCCGCACCGACCCGCCCATTCTGACGCCGGCCGCGTGCGAGGGGACTTCGACGCTGTTTCCAGTCGATTACTTCGGCGACCCGGCCTACCTGACGCAATCGGGACAGCTTTATATCGAGTCCACCGCGCTGGCGCTGGGCAAGGTCTACAGCTTTGGACCTACCTTCCGCGCCGAGAAGTCCAAAACTCGCCGCCATCTGACCGAGTTCTGGATGATCGAGCCGGAGGTGGCTTACTGCGACCTGGACGGCCTGCTGGAGATTGCCGAGAACTTTCTGTCGCACATTGTGCAGAGCGTCCTCAAGAACCGCGCCTCCGAGCTGGTGGTGATTGGCCGCGACCCCGCCAAGCTGCAGGCCATCTGCCCGCCCTTCCCGCGGGTTACGTATGACGACGCCACGGCGATGCTCAACGCTGCCTACAAAACCGGAGCGCTGGAACAGCCGTTCGAGTACGGCAACGACTTCGGCTCTCCCGACGAGACCTGGCTCAGTTCGCAGTTTGACCGGCCGGTGATGGTCCACCGTTACCCCGCCAACGTGAAAGCCTTTTATATGGAGCCTGACCCGCTCAACCCCAATCTGGCTCTTTGTGTCGATGTCCTGGCGCCTGAGGGCTACGGCGAAATCATCGGCGGCTCGCAGCGCGTGTCGAGCTATGAGCTGCTGAGCAGCCGCATCGAACACCACAAGCTGCCCAGAGAAGCCTTTGAGTGGTATCTGGACCTGCGCCGCTACGGCAGCGTTCCCCACAGCGGCTTTGGCATGGGCATCGAGCGCGCGGTGGCGTGGATCTGCGGGCTGGACCATGTAAGGGAAACCATCCCTTTTGCCCGCACCCTGCACCGCATCTATCCGTAGAAACTGCGGCTCGCTCTCCAGCTTTTCGTTGACTCCGGGGCGGGATTCGGGTATTCTGAACTCCTTGCGCGGTGTTGCGCCTGGGGTCTGTGTGTCTTCACCCGGACCCGGCTGGCTGATGCCTTTGAGGCTTCGGCTGGAGCAGGCCACCGGCTGCTGGATGCGCGGTTATAGCGCGAGTTCAGCCGAGCCAGAGCCCCTGGAGGGCCAGCCCCCGCAGTTCTCACCCGAACAGACTTGTTTGGAAGTGGGTAGAGTTCAGGCCCGTGCGCTATTGGCGTGGGCAAATGCGCTTATTGCGCAAGGGTTTTTAGCGGCATTGAATACGCGTCCGGCGGGTAGCCCAAATGGCGGCCGGGTATCGCTGGCGCGGGCAGGTTTTTTTAGAGAAGGCAGGAGAGCGATGGGTACCTTTGTTCCGAGCGGCAAGAATATCGACCGCAAATGGTATGTAGTGGACGCCAGCGGCCAGACGCTGGGGCGGCTGGCGACCAAGGCTGCCAGTGTGCTGAGCGGCAAGCTGAATCCCCAGTATGTGCCGTATATCGACACGGGCGATCACGTCATCGTCATCAACGCGGAGAAGGTGCGGCTGACCGGCCTGAAGGCCGAGAGCAAGCTGTATCGCCGCTACACCGGCTTCCCCGGCGGGTTGCGCGAAGAGTCGTTTGTGCGCCTGCTGAACCGCAAGCCGGAGGCGATTCTGGAACAGGCCATCAAGGGCATGTTGCCCAAAAGCAAGATGGGCCGCCAGATGGCTACCAAGCTCAAGGTTTATCGCGGCGACAAGCATCCCCACCAGGCGCAGGAGCCGGTGGCTTTGGAAGTGGCGTAAGGCAGAGATCAGGTTTCAGAGATCAGGGTTCAGAGATCAGAGATCAGGTTTCAGAGATCAGAGATCAGGGTTCAGAGATCAGGGATTGGCCGGGCGGAGAAGTAGCTTGGCGGAGAGAGCGGAGAATGGCAGATCTGGTTCAGTATTACGGGACGGGACGGCGCAAGTCGGCGATCGCCCGCGTTTTTCTGCGTCCCGGAACAGGCGAGTGGAAGGTTAACGGCAAGGCATTCGACACCTACTTTGTAACCGAGCAGCAGCGAGTGGCGGCAAAGCGCACTCTGGCGCTGGTTGAACTGAGCGGCAGCTTCGACGTGGTAACCACGGTGAAGAGCGGCGGCGTGGCGGCGCAGGCGGATGCGGTGAAGCTGGGCGTGGCCCGCGCACTGGTCGAGTTCAATCCGGAACTGCGCAAGGTGCTCAAGGCCGAAGGCCTGCTGACCCGCGACTCGCGCATGAAGGAGCGCAAGAAGTACGGCCAGAAGGGCGCGAGAGCAAGGTTCCAGTTCAGCAAGCGCTAACGCGCTTGCAGGGACTGGGGGACTAAGGGACTGAAGGTTCAGTTCGTATGGGTTCAGTTGAGTTCGATTTGGAGCGATTCTGGTCCCTAAGTCCCTAGTCCCTGAGTCCCTGGTTTTTCAATCTCCCGCGCAAGCGGGATCAATCCGGGCCAGGGTAGGACCAGCCTGGATGCACATCACAAAGGAGGCCAATGGCCACGATCACAATGAAGGAGCTGCTCGAAGCGGGTGTTCACTTCGGGCATCAGACCAAGCGCTGGAATCCGAAGATGAAGGAATATATCTTTGGCGAGCGCAACGGGATCTACATCATCGACTTGCAGAAGACGCTCAAGCTGTTCAAGGATGCGTCTAAATTTGTTACCGAGCTGTGCGCGGGAGGCAAGACGATTCTTTTCGTCGGCACCAAGCGCCAGGCGCAGGATGCCGTGGCCGAAGAAGCCACACGCGCGGGGATGCCGTACATCAACCAGCGCTGGCTGGGCGGCCTGCTGACCAACTGGGTGACGGTGCAGAAGTCGGTGAAGCGCCTTCAAGAACTGGATGAGATGGCCGTGGATGGCCGCTACGAGCTGCTGACCAAGAAGGAAGTGATCCGGATGGAGCGGGAGCGGAAGCACCTGCAAGCGAACCTGGCTGGTATCAAGACAATGAAGCGGCTGCCGGATGCGCTCTTTATAGTGGACTCAAATAACGAAGCGATCGCCGTGAAGGAAGCCCGCAAACTGGGGATTCCGGTGGTGGCGGTGGTGGATACCAACTGCGACCCGACGGTGGTGGATTATGTGATTCCGGGCAACGACGACGCGCTGCGCGCCATCCGCCTGTTCACCTCGAAGATCGCCGACTCCGCGGCCGAGGGCGTGAACCTGGTGGGCGACAAGGCCTTTGTTGAGGAATTGCCCGTGGTGGAAGCTGAGGCTGCGGCTGAGCCCGCCCTGGCCGAGGATGTGGATCTGGAAGCGGTGCTGGGCGGGGGGATTCGCAAGGCGCCGGCCGCGGTTGCGGCGCTGCTGGAAGAGGCCGAAGCGGCCGGGGGCGGACTTTAATCTTTCTGTCGCACGCGAGCGTGCATTATGGGAGAAGCGTGGCCGCCAGGGTTTAGCGCCACGCTTTTCTTTTGCCGGACCCCGATGGGGCGGCGGACTTTGCTTCGTAACCCAAACCGGCTGGGTAGCGATCAATAGATAAGTAGGCCAGGAGCGGCCGGAAGGCAGGAAAAGAGAGATGACAGTGAGCGAAAAGATCGATTCCAAATTGGTGAAGGAGCTTCGCGAGAAGTCCGGCGCGCCCATGGGCGACTGCCTCAAGGCTTTGCAGGAGACTCATGGAGACATCGAGGGCGCGTTTGTGGTTCTGCGCAAGCGGGGCATGGCCTCGGCCCAAAAGAAGGCCTCACGCACTACCAATGAAGGCGCGGTGGGAACGTACATCCACGCCGGAGGGAAGATCGGCGTGCTGGTGGAGATCAACTGCGAGAGCGATTTTGTGGCCCGCACCGATGACTTCCAGGAATTGATGAAGGACATCGCGATGCACATCGCAGCCAGCGATCCGCGCTATGTGAAGCCCGAAGATGTGACTGCGGACGATCTGGAGCGGGAGAAGGAAATCTTTCGCGCGCAGGCCGCCGCCACGGGCAAGCCGGCGCCGGTCATCGAGCGGATTGTGGACGGCAAGATGGCTAAGTTCTACGAGGAAGTTTGCCTGCTGGAGCAGCCGTTCATCAAGGATCAGGCGGTAAGTATCAAAGAACTGATTGCACAGAAGGTCGGGAAGCTGGGCGAGAACATCACAGTCCGCCGGTTTGCCCGTTTCAAGGTAGGCGCGCCGGACTGGACGGTGGCACAGACCAAGCCAGTGGAAGCGGCCGCGGAGTAATTTCGGACCGCAATTGGATACGGATCGAGGCCCAGGGCGCAAGCTCTGGGCCTTTTCAATTTTGGGAGGGAGAACAGGTACTTCCTTTGCGGTGCCGCATTCGCGGAAGGCAACGCGCTAGCATTCGCTGCCGGGGCGAATCCACAATTCAGGCGCTTTTTCCGATATTGCGCCGGGTGGCGTTTTCTTGAAAACAATGCCACTCGAGGGCAGCGGTTTCGGGGTTCAGCCATTGCTGAACCGCCGTACAACCGCCTTACACCAGGGCGCTTTTTTCCTGTGAGCGTCTGGTGTTTTTGGCTGCATACATGGCGGCGTCCGCAGCGCTGAACAGATCGTCCTTGGTGGCGCCGTCGGCCGGATAGAGAGCGATCCCGATGCTTGCCGCTCCATGCAGAACCTGGCCCTCGATGAAGAACGGTTCATCGAAGCAGCGCTCTAGGCGGAGGGCGATCTCCTCGACCTCGGGACGTTTTCGAACCGAAGGGAGGAGGGCGGCAAATTCGTCGCCGCCTAACCGGGCCAGCATGTCGACCCCGCGCAACTGGCGCTTCATGCGCAGCGCAACTTCCTGCAAATACAGATCTCCGACCTGGTGGCCGTAGATGTCGTTGACCTGTTTGAACTTGTCGAGGTCGATGTAGATCAAGCCGAAGATGCCGGCGTTCTGTCGCGCCTCGTCGATCTGCCGGTCCAGATACTTGTCCAGCGAGAAACGGTTGTGGATGTCGGTGAGCAGGTCGAACTCCGAA